>Ga0302325_10018303_pt1 | contig 14766 bp, 14 predicted proteins | sample Palsa_T0_2_FD_201948 | JGI IMG/M metagenome (GOLD analysis project Ga0302325, IMG submission 201948) | Peat permafrost microbial communities from Stordalen Mire near Abisko, Sweden - Palsa_T0_2 | ecosystem: Environmental > Terrestrial > Soil > Palsa > Peat permafrost | place: Sweden: Abisko... | reverse complement strand
GCCGCACGCCGGCCGCGGCGAACTCCTGTTCAATGACGAGTTGCTCGACGGCCCCGGCGTTGCGGCCCCAGGGCTTCGGCCAGTGCGGCATGACGTAGCCCGTCTCAATCATGGCGTCGCGCTGCGCCGCGGCGTCGAGCCCCTGCACGCGTTGCGCGAAGGCGCGTACCTCGTCGCGCATCGGCTCGGCCTCGGGTGGCAGGTCGATGGTGCGCGTGCGCGCTGTCCCGGCCCGGACCAGGTCGGTGATCTCACGGGCTGCCGCCTCGCCATCGACGAACGCCTCGAGGGCGGTGGCCCGGCGGAGATACAGGTGCGCATCGTGCTCCCACGTGATGCCGATGCCCCCGTGCACCTGGGTGTTGAGCTGCGCACACTCGTCGCCGGCGGCGAGGGCCAGCGCGGCGGCGATGGCGGCGGCATAGGTGAACTGGTCGGCGCCCTCGTCGGCCGCCCGGGCCGCGTCCCACGCGGCGCCCGTGGCCAGCTCGGAGGCGACCAGCATGTTGGCGCAGTGGTGCTTGACGGCCTGGAAGGTGGCGATGGGGCGGCCGAACTGCATGCGCACCTTGGCGTAGGCGGCGGCCTGTTCGGTGCACTCGGTGGCGATGCCGGTCGCCTCCGCCGCGACAATGAGGCGGGCCAGGTCGACGAGCGCCCGCCGTCCGCCGGCGATCATCTCGGCCGGAGCACCGTCCAGCGTCACCCGGGCGGCCCGTCGCGTCGGGTCCAGGTTCTGCGGCACCTGCACCTGCACGCCGCCGGCCGACGCGTCGACGACGATGACGTCATCGCCGGCCGGAAGGACGAGGATGTGGGCGAGGCCACCGCCCAGGACCGCCGCCGCCGTCCCGGCGGCCCGGCCGTCGCGCACCGTGATGTCGGACTCGAGCGCGACGCCACCGAACGTGGATCCGTCGGCCAGGCCGGGGAGCAGTCGTGCCCTCAGCTCGTCGGAGCCGGCCGCGTCAATGACGGCGCTGGCGATCACGGTGGGCACGAAGGGCCCGGGCGTCAGGGCGCGTCCCAGTTCCTCGACGACCACGACCAACTCGGGCAGCCCGAAGCCCGAGCCGCCGTACTGCTCGGGGATGTGCAGGCCCAGCCAGCCCAGGTCGGCGATGTCCCCCCAGAACGAGGGCAGGGTCTCGGTGTCGGATTCGAGCAGGAGCCTGGCCGCCCCTCGGGAATCGTGCTTGGCCAGGAAATCCGAGGCCGTCTGCCCCAGGGTCCGGTGGTCTTCGGTGATGGCGATCGGCATGGCTTAAAGAGTATCCTCTATTATCGGTGTCTGACCAGGCCACCCTGCCACCGCGAGGCAGCGTGGCGCCAAAGGCCGTCCGCCGATCAGCTCCCGGCGGGGTGCTCCTCGTGCGCCCCCCGCCGAGCCGCCGCCTCCTCGGGATCACCGTCCACCGGCTGGTCCTCGTCGGAGGGAAGAGCCGCGGCCAGCATGTCGGCGGCCGAGCCGGGGAGCAGCAGCTGCTCCTGATAGATGGTGGCGCCGAGGAGGCCGTCGTGGTCGCGCAGCGAGCCGTGGTAACAGCCCCGGGCGCTGCGGGCCTTGACCGGCACCAGGTCGACCAGCACCCATTCGTCCGCCCGGATGTCCTCCTGGAACCACACGGAGTGATCGATGGACGGGCCGCCGCGGCCGACCAGCGCCCTGTCCTGCTGGCCGAACCCGGTGCCGAGGTCGGAGAGATAGGTCAAGCCGGCGCGATGCATCAGCGGATCGTCGCCCAGGGACACGGCGGAGCGGACCCACAGGCAGTCGGTGAACACGCCCTTCAAGAAGTCGGTCGGCGTCACGGGTCGCACGTCGAGGAGGGTGTTCCACCCGCCGTGCGCCGTGTCCTCCGGTGCGGGCACGTCACGCCGGGGCGCGTCGTCGAAGCGGCTGCCCTCGCCCTCGACGTGGAACGAGGTCACCATGGAGAAGATGACCTCGCCGTCCTGTATGGCGACCACGCGCCGGGCCGAGAACGACCGCCCGTCCCGGTCGCGGTCCACCTCGAGGATGACGGGCAGGTCGCTCCGCCCGGCGCGGAGGAAGTAGCCGTGGAAGGAGTGCGGCAACCGTCCGTGCTCGACGGTGGCCGCGGCGGCGAGCAGGCACTGGGCCGCCACCTGCCCCCCGAAGAGGGTACGGCGGGGCCCGTAGTTGGCGTTCCTGCCGCGGAAGAGATCCTTGTCGACCCGCTCGAGTGTGAGGAGCGAACGCAGGTCGTCGGCGAGGTCCATGCTCAAGAGTGTGCGGTGGAGCGCCGCCGGGGCAAGTGGACGGGTCCGTACCGGGCGTGAAACCTCTAGATACTTTCGACGCTCTTCTCGTATGCTCGACGCCATGAGCACGATCGCCGTCGAGAACCTAGGCGCCATCTTTGTCGACCCCGCCGCCTACGCGGACCCGGTGGCCTGGCACGCCGCGGCGCAGCGCATCCGCGAGGAGTCCCCGATTCTGAAGGTCCACGTCGAGGGGTACCCCGACTTCTGGGCCATCACGACACACGCCGACGTCATGGAGGTCGAACGCAATCCCGAGGTCTTCACCAACGCGCCGTATCCGACTGTCACCCCTTCATCGCACGTGGATGCGGCGACGAACGTGCCCGTCAAGACGCTGATCCAGATGGACGGGGACCAGCACAAGGCCCATCGCAACATCGTCAACGAATGGTTCAAGCCGGCGAGTCTCAAGACCCTGCAGGAGCGGATCGACACCCTGGCGACGGGTTCCGTCGACCGGATGGCCGACCTGGGCGGCCGCTGCGACTTCGCCAACGACGTCGCCGTCTATTTTCCCCTGCACGTCATCCTGGCCATCCTGGGCTTGCCCGAGGACGATTACCCTCGCATGCTCAGGCTGACCCAGGAGCTCTTCGGTGCCGAGGACCCCGACATCGCCCGCCTGGTGGAGGACGAATCGCAATTCGGGGTCCTCGTCGACTTCATGAACTACTTCACCGCCCTGACCGGGGACCGACGGGCGCACCCCACGGGGGACCTGGCTTCGGTCATCGCCAACGCCGAGATCGACGGCCGGCCCTTGCCGGATATGGACACGCTCGGCCACTACGTCATCATCGCCACCGCCGGGCACGACACCACGTCCAGTGTGATCGGCGGCGGGCTGCTCGCCCTCCTCGACCATCCCGACCAGTTGGCGCTCCTGCAGGCTGACCCCACGCTCATCCATTCGGCCGCCGACGAGCTCATCCGCTACGTGTCGCCGGTGAAGCACTTCATGCGGACCTGCCAGGAGCCCTTCACGGTCGGTGGCGTGGCGTTCCAGCCGGAGGACCACCTCCTTCTCTCCTTCGCGTCGGCCAACCGGGACGAGACGGTGTTCAGCGATGCGTCGCGCCTCGACGTCCGCCGGGAGAACGCGGCGAGCCAACTCGCCTTCGGCTTCGGCCGGCATTTCTGTCTCGGCGCACATCTGGCCCGCATGGAGATCCGCGCCATCTTCAGGGAGCTGCTCGGACGAGCGGAACGCATTCAGCTGGACGGCGAGCCGACCTGGATCCGTGCCAACTTCGTGCAGGGACCGAAGAGCATCCCGATCAGCTACCAGTTACGTTGAACTGAGGATCGATGCCCAGAGACATACGGGAACTGCGCGAGGATCCGGCGGCCTACGCGGCCGAGCTGCGTCAAAGATGGGGTGGATTGCTGAGCTACCGGTACATCGGCCGCAGCTGGTCGCAGATGGACCTGGGGCCGACCGACAATACGGTCACGCTGCGGAGCGACATGCGGAGCCCGAGCGGGGCCATTCTTCTGGCGGTGCTGGGGATCGCCGCGCCCGAGGGTGGTGGCATGAGCGACCTGGAGGCGGTGCCGAACCCGGTGATCCACTCCTGCCAGGTCCTCGACCCGGGGCGCGACGTCCGACGTTTCGAGGTGCTGTCCGAAGTCCTCAAGCAGGGTCGGCAGATGGCGTACAGCCGCTCGCGCATTGTCGATGCGGACGAACCGGGCCGGGTCCTTGCACTGACGCAGGGTCAGGGGGTGAGCATCGGCACGCCCCCCTCGGGGCTCGAGAAGATGCCGGTCGAGCCCATCGTCATTGAGGACGGGCCGGACCTGCCGCCGCTGTGGCAGGTCTTCGGGGCGGAACGTCGCCCCGACGGTCATTGGGTGCTGCCGGTGCTGTCGTCGGGAGTCGCCTCGCCCGATGCGGCGCTGCATCTCGGACCCCAGTTCGTGCTGCTCGAGACCGCCGCGTTCGACCTGGCGGTCGACGCCACTGGCACCGATCAGCTGCAGGCGGTTTCCTCGCACGTGATGTTCCTGGCGCGCGGGAAGGCGGGCCCGTTCCGCGCCGATGCGGAACCGGTCGTGGGGTCCGCCGGCGTGGCGGCAGTGCGGATGACCCTCCACGACGAGGGCAACGGCGACAGAGCGGTGACCGCCGGCTCGTACCAGTTCCGGATCGGCCAGTAACGCGTCAGGGCGACGAGTTCCGGACCGTTCGTACCCAGTCGGCCCACAGCTCGATGCGCTGCCAGAACAGCTCCCGGGTACCGGCGAAGTTGTGCATGTGCGCCATGTGCGGGCACTCGAAGAAGTCGACACTCGGCGACGACGCAAAGGCACGCAGCTCGCCGCGGGGGTCGACGACCACGTCCCGCTCGCCCAGTGCAACGAGGACGGGGCAGCGGATGGCCGCGGCCTCGGCCAGGATGGAGCCGGGGGCCAGGCTCCACAGCACTGCGGTGCCGGGGATGGTTGCCGACGCCCACGGAGGGAGGTCGCCATGACGGGCGGGGTAGTCGTCCATGTCGCGCTGCACCACGACCGGGTCCACGTCGTCGTAGTGGAATCCCCACGCCATCGGGGAGTCGTCACTGGAATCCGGCGAACTCGCAGCGCCGGCAAGATCGGCCAGTGCCGGCGCGTTGGTGAAGATGCCCTCCGACGGCAGGGTGTCGCGGGACACCCAGGGAAGCGCGAGCGGCGCCATGCCCGGCGGCGTCGGCGGCTGCGTGTGGAGCGGGCTGAAGCCGAGCACGCCCACGCCGTCGTAGCAGTGCTGGCGCCCCTGCTGCACGATGGTGAAGGCGCCACCCATGGACTGGCCCATGCCGACGGACACCGGATCCTCCACGGGGCCGATCCCGTCGAGCAGGGTGCCCGCCGCGAGCTTCTGCCGCACCTCGGCCTCGGCGGCCTGCGCCGCCGCCACGATCGGGACGAAGGACAGTCGATCGGGGTCGTGGAGCGAACTCTCGCCCACGCCGAGGTGGTCGACGGCGACGAAGACCCAGCCACGGCCCGCGTGCCAAGCCGCTTGCGACCCTGCCCCTGAGCCCGGTCCGGGTAGATCCTCGGTGAAGTAGCCCCGCGAGTAGCCGGCGCCCGGCTTGGCGAAGCAGACAACGGGGTCGGCCGGTACTTCTTGGGGCGCCGTGACGGTCAACGCGATGTGAGCGGGCTCACCCAGGCCGGCGGCCTCGGTGACGTCCACCTCCAGCTCGGTCGTTCGCACGACGCCGCCCCCTCTCCTGCTTCCTCTACCTCTACTTCTACTTCGGGGCGAAGCGCGTGCCGGCGTCGAGTCGGATGCAGAGGCCGTTGAGCATCGGGTTCTCGACGATGGCAACGGCGAGCTTGCCGTACTCGTCGGGCCGCCCCAACCGCTTGGGGAAGGCGGCGTCCTTGGTGAGGGTCGCCGCGAACTCGTCGGGGATGCCCTCGGTGAGGCCGGTGGCGAACAGGCTCGGCGCAATGGCCATGGCCCGGATGCCGAGGCTGCCGAGGTCGCGGGCCATCGTGAACACCATGCCGACGATGCCCGATTTGGCGGCGGCGTAGGCGACCTGCCCGATCTGGCCCTCGAAGGCGGCGATGGAGGCGGTGTTGATCATGACGCCGCGCTCGCCGTCCTCGGGCTCGTTGGTCGACATGTGGAACGCCTGGAGCCGGTTGAGATTGAAGGTGCCGATGAGGTTCAGCTCAATGGTGCGGCGGAAGGCATCGAGTGGGTGCGGGCCGTCCTTGCTCAGCGTGCGCTTTGCGGTGCCGCCCCCGGCGGTGTTGACCGCGATGTGCAGGCCGCCCAGCGCGGCGACCGCGTCGGCCAGCGCCGACTCGGTCTGGTCCTCGTCGAGAATGTCGACCTCGTGGAACGTGCCGCCGAGTTCCTTGGCGACTTCTGCGCCGGCGGTGTTCGGCAGGTCGAGGATCGCGATGTCCGCACCCTTCTGGTGCAGCAGCTCGGCTGAGGCCTTGGCCATGCCGGACGCGCCACCGACGATGACGGCTTTCTTGCCCTGGATCTCCACGAAATGTTCCTCTCCATTGTTCTGACGCAGCTGCCAGCTGACGTCGGGTTGTCTGTATGCGATTTCGTCGTGTGTGATGCTGTCGGCCGCGTGCGCCCGACCGCAAACCGGGGACCGGTGCGCAAAGAGGATACTCTTTATCCTACGACCACTCCGTCAGGGGGATGCATGGACCGCGAAACCATCCTGTTCGACGTCGCCGACAACATCGCCACCATCACGCTGAACCGGCCGGACAGCCTGAATTCGTTCAACAACGCCATGGCCGCCGACATGCAGTGGGCCTGGGAGACGGTCCGGGAAACGGACGACATCTACTGCGTGGTGCTCCAGGCCAACGGGGATCGCGCGTTCTGCACCGGCGTCGACATTCGGGATGAGAACCCGTGGTTCATGAAGGAGAACACGTGGAACAGCTTCGATCCGGGCGAGAGCCTCAGTCCGAAGCTGCATCACAAGGTGTGGAAGCCGGTGGTGACCGCGGTGCACGGCCTCTGTGCCGGGGGGGCCCAGTACTTCCTCAACGAGTCCGACATCATCATCTGCTCGGAGGACGCCCTGTTCTTCGACCCGCATGCCAATGTCGGAATCGTGAGCTCGCTGGAGCCGGTGGGCATGCTGCACAGAGGTGTGCCGCTCGGTGACGTGCTCCGCTGGGCTCTGATGGGCAACGAGGAGCGCATCACCGCGCCGACGGCCCTCCGCCTGGGACTCGTGACCGAAGTCGTAACCCGCGACGTCTTGCGCGACCGGGCCCGTGAGATCGCGCTGTCGATTGCTCGACGCAACCCCAAGGCGATTCAAGGAACGATCCGGGCGATTTGGGAGTCGCTGGACTTGACACGGACAGCTGCACTGCAGAACGGCTTCTCGTACACCCTGATCGGCAACTACCCGCCGAACCCGCCGGCGCCGAGAGACAGGTCGGAGACCCAGTACCGCTGATCCGCCGGGTCCGGAACCGGTGCACCGGACCCTCCGATCCGGAAGCGGTCCGCGCGTCCTCATGCGGAGCGTTGTCGACGGTGCCTTGCCCTGGTCGGTCATTCTCTGGTCAAATACCTATAGATCTTTCGAGCTGGAGGAGCCTGCCTGTGGAGGTCCCGTTCACGTGGAAACCGACCGGCTGGTTCCAGATCGGCTGGTCGGCCGAGTTCAAGACGAGCGAGGTACGTCCTCTCCGCTTCTTCGGCGAGGACCTGGTGGCGTACCGGGACGATCACGGCGAGCTCCACATCCTGCAGGGACACTGCCCGCACCTCGGGGCGCATATCGGCCATGGCGGCAAGGTGGCAGGCGACTGTGTGGAGTGCCCGTACCACGGATGGGTGTGGGGGCCTGACGGAGAGAACAAACGAATCCCGTATCAGGACCGCCCGAACACGTCACACCACCTGCGCGTCTGGCCACTGAGCGAGCAGTACGGCTGCGTGTTCATGTGGCACCAACCGCAGGGCGGGGCGCCGACGTGGCCCATGCCCGACGTGTTCCTGTCCTTCCCGCAGTTCGAGACGGACCCGGACGCGTACTATCCCCCGTATCCAACCTTCGTGGACCGGGCTGAGCGGGAGCCAGTGCACCCTCAGGTGGTGGCCGAGAACGGCCCCGACAGCGTGCACTTCCAGCGCGTCCACCGGGCGACGGTGTCGCCGGTGGCGCTCGACTGGAAGGTCGTCGATCACCAGTGGCAGTTCCTGACCGGCTGGCCCGATGTGCGAAGCGACGACCCAGATGCGATGTCCTTGCGGATCCACAGCCACCTCTTCGGGCTCGGCGGAGCGATCAGCGCATTCGAAGGGGCACAGAGCCATCGACTGGTCTTCGCGGTGACGCCGGTCGAAGACGGCTACTCCGACATGTTCTACACGGTGTGGTGGCCGCGGCTCCCCGGGGATCAATCCATGATTCCGCCCGACGGCCTGCGGGAGCGGGTGGAGAAGGAATTCATGGTCACGATGTGGGACGACCTCGAGATCTGGCGCTACCAGAAGTACGTCGAGCACCCGGCGTTGGCGCGGCAGGACGCCAAGCCATACAAGGCGTTGCGTCAATGGGCTCGGCAGTTCTACGAAATTCCGCCCGGAGGATGAGCACGCCATTGAGACGGAAAGCCGCACATGCGTAGACTGAAAGTCATACTTTCCACCAGCTGAGCCAGGGGGCCCCGCAATGGAGACGACGTTCATCGGCTACGAGGTGGAAGGACGGATCGCCACGATCACCCTCAACCGGGCCGAGGCGGCCAACGCGCAGACCCTGCCAATGCTCGACGACCTCGACGAGGCCTGGCGACGGGCGGCCGAGGACGACGAGGTGCGGGTCATCATTTTGCAGGGGAACGGGAAGCACTTCTCCGCCGGTCACGACATCAAGGGAGTGAGCAGTGACGGCGGGGAGGCTCCGACCTGGACCCTCGCCGGGATCTACGCGACCGAGTCCCGGCGTTTCCTGGAGTACTCGTTGCGCTGGCGCAACATTCCCAAGCCCTCGATCGCGGCAGTGCAGGGAGTGTGCATCGCCGGCGGATTGTTGCTGGCCTGGCCCTGTGACCTCATCATCGCGGCGGACAACGCCAAGTTCTCGGACCCGGTCGTCAACATGGGCATCGGCGGCGTCGAATACCACGGGCATACGTGGGAATGGGGCGCTCGCAAGGCCAAGGAGATGCTCTTCACAGGGCGTTCCATGACGGCGGAAGAGGCGGAGCGCCTGGGCATGGTCAACAAGGTGGTGCCGCTCGACGATCTGCGGACGGAGACGCGTGCCCTGGCCGAAGAGATCGCCAAGAAACACCCCTTCGCCTTGCGACAGGCCAAGCGGGCGGTCAACCAGACACTCGACGTCCAGGGCTTCTACGCCGCCGTGCAGTCGGTGTTCGACATCCACCAGACTGGTCATGGCAACGCACTGAGCGAATCGGGACTGCCCATCCTCATGCTGCTCGACGACATGAAGACCGAGATCGCCAAGCCGGCGACCTCGAGCAAAAACGGTTCCTAGGGGGACAAGTGAACATCAACGACATGGTTCTGGTCAGCGTCGACGATCACGTGGTCGAACCGCCGGACCTCTTCAAGGATCGCCTGCCCAAGAAGTACGCCGACCTGGCCCCCCAGTTCCTGACGAAGGAGGACGGGACCAACGTCTGGAGCTATGAGGGCACCGAGATTGGCAACGTTGCGCTCAATGCCGTTGCGGGCAGGCCCAAGGACGAGTACGGCATTGAGCCGACCTCCTTCAGCGACATTCGCCCCGGCTGCTACGACGTGGACGAACGAGTGAAGGACATGAACGCGAACGGAGTGCTCGGTGCTCTCTGCTTCCCGTCGTTCCCGCAGTTCTGCGGGCAGCTCTTTGCCCGGACAGAGGACAAGGACGTGGCGCTGGCGATGATTCAGGCGTACAACGATTGGCACATCGACGAGTGGTGCGGCTCGCAACCCGGCCGCTTCATCCCGCTCGCGCTGCCCGCCATCTGGGACCCCGAGGTCATGGCGGCCGAGGTCCGGCGGACGGCTGCGAAGGGCGCCCATGCCGTGACCTTCTCCGAGAACCCCTCGAAATTGGGTTGGCCCAGCGTGCATTCGGATCACTGGGATCCCTTCTGGCAGGCCTGCAGTGACGAAGGCGTCGTGGCCTGCATGCACATCGGTTCGTCTTCGCAAATGGTGGTCACATCCCCGGACGCGCCCATCGATTGCCTGATCACGCTGACCCCGCTGAACATCGTGCAGGCGGCGACTGACCTGATCTGGTCCTCGGTCTTCCGCCGCTTCCCCGATGTGCGGGTTGCCCTTTCCGAGGGTGGGATCGGTTGGATTCCGTACTTCCTCGAGCGCATCGACTACCAGTACAAGCAGCACCACACGTGGACCGGCCAGGACTTCGGGGACAAGCTGCCCAGCGAGGTCTTCGACGAGCACGTGCTCACGTGTTTCATCGACGATCGCTTCGGCGTCGCCAGCCGGGACTTTCTCAACATGGACAACGTCATGTGGGAATGCGACTACCCGCACTCGGACTCGACCTGGCCGTTCTCACCCGAGGAGCTGGGCCTCTACCTGCAAGGGGTCAGCGACCACGACATCGACCGCATCACGCATGTCAACGCCATGCGGCACTTTGCCTACGACCCGTTTTCAGTCCTCGGCGGGCGCGAGAACTGCACCGTCGGCGCCCTTCGGGAGCAAGCGGCGGGGCACGACGTCTCGGTGCGCTCGACGAGGCCCAAGGAGAAGGCCACCGGCGTGGTCAAGTCTTCCGACCTGGGCAAGGCGGTCAAGCGCACGCCCGCCGGCGCCCACTAGCCCTCGGGCGCGGGATTTCGCCCACTGCAGCGGCTCAGTCCCCGCCACCACCGGTGGCGTGGGCGAAATGAGCCGGAAGATCCGGATAGCGCTTTGTATGCGCTCCCCGGTCGATGAGTTGCAGGGTGCCGGAAATCGACGTCGACTCCTCGGACGCCAGGAATGTCACCAAACTGGCGACGTCTTCCGCCGAGGTCGTGGTCTCCAGCGGCGCGTTCTCGTCGAAGTCTTCGACGACGGAGGGCAGGAGCCACATGGCGGCGGTGAGCGGCGTGCGCACCAGACCCGGTGCGATGGCGTTCACGCGGATGCCGCTGGGCCCGAGCTCGAGTGCGGCCACCTGAACCAGCATGGCGAGGCCCGCCTTGGTGGCGCAGTACGCGCTCATGCCGTTGGAGGCCTGGACCGCGTTCAGGCTCGAGGTCGCCACGATCGAACCACCCGGCCGCATGCGCCGGGCGGCGTGCTTCATCGTCAGGAGTGGACCGATGAGGTTGACGTCGACCACGCGCTTCCACTCGCCGACGTCGGTGTCGACGATCGGAGCGAACGACCCGATGCCCGCGTTGGCGAAGGCGACGTCGAGCGGTCCGAGCTCGTCCTCGGCGACACCAAACAACGCCTCGACGTCGGCCTCGTCGCTGACGTCGCAACGCCGTCCCCGGACGTTCGGTCCGAGCTCCCCGGCGACCGTCGCCGCTGCGTCGCCGTTGATGTCGCCGATCATCACGCGTGCCCCCTCGGCCACGAAGCGGCGCACCGTGGCGAGGCCGATACCCGACGCGCCGCCTGTGACGACGGCGTGCTTTCCTGCAAGACGTCCTGCTGCCATGGGCGGAGGTTAGCAGCGGGTTCGTGAAAACATATAGAGGTATCATCGGCGCCGGTCGACCGAAGGGAGAGGGACGTGCGGGCTGCTGTCCTCGCTGAGGGAGGAGCATTCGATGTGACGACGGTGGAGGACCCGGTGGCGCGGGCGGGCGAGCTGCTCCTCCAGGTGTCCGGATGTGGCCTGTGCGGCTCCGACCTCAAGGCGCGTCCAGCCATGCCCGCAGGCGTGATCCTCGGACACGAGTTCGGTGGCCGGGTGGTCGGCGTAGGTCCGGGGCGCGGGACCGACGGCTGGTCTGAGGGTATGCAGGCGGCGGTGCTGCCGGTGGCGTCATGCGGCTCGTGCCCCTCGTGCATGTCCGGCGATGTTGTGCACTGCGCGTCGGCGGTTCTCTACGGCTTGGGCGGCAGTCCCGGTGGGTTCGCCGAACTCATTGCGGTACCGGCCGCCTCCTCGTTTGCGGTGCCCCCACCAATCGATCCGTTGCACGCCGCCCTTGTCGAGCCCTATGCCGTCGGTCTTCACACCGTTGCGGCGGCACGCATTGAGCCCGGTGACGCAGTCCTCGTGGTGGGTGCGGGAACGGTGGGGCTTACCAGCACGACCTGGGCCAGGTTGCGCGGTGCCGGGAGGGTCACGATCGTCGATCCCAACGATGCCCGCCGGGCCGGAGCCGAGGCGTTCGGAGCGAGCGACGCCCTCGCTGATGCGGCAGCGGCCGAGCCGGGGGCCTACGACGTGGCCATCGAGTGCGTGGGCAAGCCAGGGCTGCTCAATGCCTGCATCGCCGCCATCCGCGCCAAAGGGCGCGTAGTGATTGCCGGCGTGTGCACCGAGCAGGATCCGTTCTGGTCGATGGCGGCGCTCATGAAGGAGCTGTCGATTCACTTCGCTGTCTACTACACCCCTGACGAGTTCAGGACGGTCATTGAAGCCTTCGTCTCAGGCGCCATCACACCGGGCCAGTTGGTCGGCCGCACGATCGGACTCGGCTCGCTGGACGAGGCGTTCGACCTCCTGGCGGCAAGTTCGACGCAGGGCAAGATTCTGATCGATCCGTCACTGTGAACAGCGCGGCGCGCTGACCCGCCTGCCGTCCTACGAGTGGGCTGGAAGCTCCTCGGCCCACGTGTCGCGGTGCTCGCGTGCGATCTCGACCATCTTCGCCCAACGGGGAAGGCTTTCGGTGATCTGCATGTCGAACTCGCTGACAGCGCGGAATTCGAGAACCTCGACGCCGTCAGGTCCCGCCGTGTAGGCGTACGACGCGCCGTCAGCCACGAAGAATCCTTCGCCCTCCTTGATCACCTGTCGACCCATGTGGAGTTCGCCCTTGGTCACGTAGTACAGGCAGTCGGCGCTGTGGGAGTGACGAGGCAGAGGGAAGTCAGGTGCAAACCAGGACCACACGAGGCTCATGCCACCCGCCTCGGGGTCGCCGAAGAGGACCTTGACCACCTGGCCGGACGCGGTTGCCCATTCCATCAACTCGTCGGGGGCCGGTGGATCCATCGTCGGCATCTTCATGAGCTGCGTCTCGTAGAGCAGCTGGGCGTCGGTCGGCCCCCCGAAGCGCTGCAGACCCTTGGTTCGTGGCGTTCCCATAGGGAAAGTCATAGTATCTGAATCCAACATGTCCCACTCTCCTGCGGCGAAAACATCCTGGTCCGTGGCTCCGAAGACGGCTGTCCGCTAGTGGCCGCCAAGGCCACGGACAGCCCGACACGTCGTCCCGGAACGAAGCCACGGGAGAAGCCCCAGCAGATTGCCGACGAGCTGAGACGGCTCATCATTCTGGGCGAGCTGGACGAAGGCGACTCGCTCGGCCACGAGCCCGACCTCATCGAACGCTTTGGCGTCTCGCGGCCGTCGCTCCGGGAGGCCTTGCGGATCCTCGAGGCCGAAGGGCTGATCTCGGTCATCCGGGGGGTGCAGGGCGGCGTCGTGGTGCACCGGCCCGACCGTCGTCAGACCGCGCGCACGGCCGCAATCGTCCTGCAGTCCCGGAACGTCTCGTTGGCCGACGTGTTCGAGGCCCGGACGATTCTCGAACCGGCCGCGGTGCGCCTGGTGGCGGCGAGCCGTCAGCGCAAGACGCACGCCCGCACGTTGCGGTCGCTGATTGCCGAGGAAGAGGCAGCGATCGAGGACCCCGAGGCATTCGGCATCGCCAATGCCGAGTTCCACGAACAGCTGGTCGCGTTGGCCGGCAACCAGACCTTGACGATCGTGGCCGAGATGCTCAACGAGGTCGTGGCCCGCGCCGTCACCATCGTGAGCAAGGCCGATGCGAACGGCGAATCGTCGGCGACGCGTCGCCGGGGTGTGCGGTCACAGCACCGGCTGGTCGACCTCATTGAAGCGGGCGATGAGGCTGGTGCGGAAAGTCACTGGCGCACCCACATGGGTGTGGTCGGCAAGGTCATGCTGGGGCAGCAGGCAAAGACCGTCATCGATCTTCTGGACCACCAGTAAGCGCGTGGCCATGGGCAAGAGCGACCGGCTGGAGGATGTCGTGGAGAAGCCCCTGGGCGATGGGCCGGATGCCGATTGGCAGCGTCGGGTCGTCGGCCGTTCTCTTCGTACGGCGGCAGAGCGTTCCGTCGACCGTGGCATGAATTTGATCCGTGCCGCGGCGACGGTCCTGGCCCGCTCCAACGGGGCGGACATCACCGTGCAGGAGGTGGCTGACGAGGCGGGGCAGTCGTTGCGGACGTTGTACCAGTACTTCGAGAGCAAGAACGACCTCCTTCTTGCCGTCTTCGAAGAGGCGATGCGGACCTACGCACAGCTCATCGACGAGGCGATTGCCGACCTGGACGACCCGCTGGAACGCCTGGCCGGCGCCATGCTGGCCGCGGTGCGTATGCCCGAGCTGAGCGGCTCCGCCCTCGACCGGGGCCTCATCCGCCTACGCGTCAAGCTGTCCGAGACGCAGCCGGAACTGGTGGGCCGAGCCCAATCCGCCGTGACGTCCCTGCTGCTCGGATTGGTCGAGGCGGCATCGGCGGCCGGTCGCATCACCGTCGCCGACCCCGAAGGTGCGACCTTCTTGATCCTCACGATCAACGCCGCCTTCATCACGGCGGAGACACTCGGGAACGACGCCGGGGTGCGACGTCCCGATCTGGTCGGGATCACCTCCTTCTGCCTGCGGGGTCTGGGCGCGGACGTGCCGGACGATTGGCACGAGACGGTCTCCGCCCGGCTCCGGTTTCCCGAGCCCGCCCCGCAGAACGCGAACGTGTCAACACGTCGCCACAGCGGCTCCCCAGCCAGCCGCGGCGCGAGTGGAACGTGAGTGCGGGGCGCGTCCCGCTGAGGGTATACCTCTAGA
>Ga0302325_10018300_pt1 | contig 14768 bp, 8 predicted proteins | sample Palsa_T0_2_FD_201948 | JGI IMG/M metagenome (GOLD analysis project Ga0302325, IMG submission 201948) | Peat permafrost microbial communities from Stordalen Mire near Abisko, Sweden - Palsa_T0_2 | ecosystem: Environmental > Terrestrial > Soil > Palsa > Peat permafrost | place: Sweden: Abisko... | reverse complement strand
ACCGCGTCTTCCTCAACGTCAACTCGGTCGTCGACTCGCCGACGATGTTCTCGCGGCGGGTGTTCGAGCTGCTTGCTTGCGGAACCGCGGTGCTTTCAACCGACAGCGTCGGGATCGAGGCGATCTTCGGCGACCTCGTCCCGATCGCCACCACCCCGCAGGGCGCCACCGCCCAGCTCGAGCGCCTGCTCCACGACGACGCCTACTACACGGACCTGGTCGGCCGGGCGCGACGCCTGGTGCTGACCGAGCACACTTATCGTGTTCGCCTGTCGCGGATCGCGGCGATCGCCGGCTTCGAGCTGTCGCCGACAGCCGGGCGCGAGGTCGCCGCGCTGGCGCTCGTGCAGGAATCAGCCGATCTGGAAGCGATTGAGGATGCGATGCTGGCGCAGAGCCTCGCGCCGGACGAGATCCTGGTCGGGATCGGGGACGACGCGCTCGCCGAGCACGGACTCGAGCGCCTGACCGAGCACTTCGGGCCGGCACGGATCAGGCGGGTGCTTCAGACGACCGGCGTCGAGGCTCCTCAGCGCTGGCGCGAGCTGGCCGCGATGTCGGCCGCCCGCTGGGTCGCGCCGCTGAGCTCGTCGGCAGAGTACGGCGAGCATCACCTGCGCGACCTCACAGCGTGCACCGACTTCGCGGATGGCGATGTGATCGGCAGCGCCGCCGAACCGCACCAGGCTCACCGGTACGTCGACTCCGTCGATCCGAGCTACGCGCTGGCGGCACGCGAGGTGGTTTCCGAGCGGGGGTGGAGCGAAGACGCTGGCGAACACCGTCGCTGGTTCGATCAGGGGGTCCGCTTCTACGCCGGTGAGGTCAAATCAGGAACTCAGGACGGGTTTCCCGCCGCCACGGCCGCCGACTCAGGGGTCAGTCGCAACGCCCCGCGCCGGACGCGCGGAACGCGCCGGCGGTGAGCGCTCAGGCACTACGCATTGGCGTCTACGGCTCGATTTCGCTCGTCTCCCGGCGTCCCGGCGGCCGCTCAGCGGTACCCCCGATGGCTACACTATGGAGGTGTCAGAGCCAACCTACGACGTACGGTTATTCCGCGCGCTCAACGACCAATTCAAGGACGCACCGCTGGTCGAGAGTCCGCCGCCACGGACATCGCAGAGCGCCGCTGACGTCGCCCGTGGGCGGATCAAAACGATCACCAATTACGTCGATGTCGAGGACAAGCGGGTCCTTGAGCTCGGAACCGGACGTGGCTTCACGGCTTCGCTGTTGCAGAAGGAGGCGGGGGCCAAGCACGTCGTAGGGATCGACATCAAGTCGTACTCGGATTGGGAGGAGCACGATCCCAACGGGGCCGAGTTCGTCGTCGGCGACCTGGCGGTGGAACACCTCGTCGACCCCGAGTCGGTTGATGTCGTGGTCTCTGCGGTCACGTTCGAGCATGTGACTCGCCCGGTCCAGATGCTCGGACAGCTTTATCGGGCTCTAAGCGAGAACGGCCAAGCTTGGCTGTACTTCAACCTCTACCGAGGGCCGAGCGCGTCGCACCGTTACCACCATGTGTTCTTTCCGTGGCCACACCTGCTGTTCGACAACGCCGACGAGGCGACGATCGAGGAGGCCTCCGGGGCCAGGAAGTTCGCCTGGGTGAACTACATGACCGCCGCAACCTACGTGCAGACGTGCGCCGAGATTGGTTTCGAGATCACGTACGTCCGCAGGCATACCGCGCCGCTTGACAAGTATCTGCCGTTCTATCGGCGGTTCGAGGACAAACTCGGACGCTATCCGGCGCTTGACCTGGAGACCGACTTTCTGACGCTCGTCCTGCGAAAGCTGCCCGAGCCCACCTCTGTCGTCCCTCGATTGGGATATCTCGAGCGCCAGCGAGAGTTCGACAGGCTCGCGGAGCGTTATCGCGGCCTGGCCCGCAGCTGAGCGATGGTCGGGGCGCCCGGAGAGCTTCGGGGTCGTCAACCGACCCACCCAACGTGTTGCGGTCCTCGAGGCGAGCCCGCATCTTGAGGGGCGGAGCAGTGATGGCCGGCAAGGAATCAGCGACCGTCCGCGACATCGGCGCTAATGCGCGGACGCGACGGTTGGCACCGCTCGTGCCGCTGTATGAGGCCGACCGCATGCCCGTCGAAGAAGCGGACGGGATCCTCAGCGGCGGTTGGAGGTACGACGGGATGCCACCGATCAGGCTCGAGGTTGCCGTGCCCTGGACGGAAGTCGCGCAGGCGGACAGCGCCTGGGCCAGGGAGCTGCACGCCTGGACGCCGATCGCGCCACTGTTGGTGGCGTACTACGCCACCGGCCGGCCGCACACGCTCGACCGCGCGGCGTCCTTCGCGCTCGACTGGGTCGCCGCGCATCAGGACAATCGCGAGGTCCTGCGATCGGGCGAGACCGTTGAGCGGGCGCATCGGCTCGCGTTCGTTCTCGACGCGGTCACGCGCGTGCCCCGGTTTGGCGAGGCACAGATCGCGACGTTGACGAAGGCTCTGATCGCGCACATTCGTGCCGGCGTCTCGCTCGAGCGGCGCGAGCCCTCAGGCGAGGAGGCACTTGTCGAGCCGCTCGCATTGCTGTTGGCGCTCGGGCGGTTCCCGACGCTGAAGGGAGTTGCTGTGGCGCGTCTGGCGGCGCATGATCTCTTCGCGACGACGCTCGACCGGTTCGTGGCCTCCGACGGAGGCACGATCGAGCATTCGCCCGCGAGCCAACGCGCGCTCGTGGAACTGCTCGGACCGTCGCTCCGTCCTGGGGTGATCACCGGCCAAGGGCTGTCAGAACGCGTTCGAAGCGTAGTCGAGCGCCTCCCCTGGTTTGTCACCCCAGGCTGGAGGCTCGCTCAGATCGGCGATACCGAGCGAGGCCTGCGGATCGCGCCGGTGGACGCGTGGTACAGCGATCACCTCACGTACGTCGCGAGCAAGGGGGACTCCGGGACCGTCCCGGAGGCCAAGGCCCTCGCGTTGCCGGACTCTGGGTGGTTCATCGTTCGCGATCCTGCGCCGACCCTTCGGAGGCCGCTGTCGGGCAGCTCCTACGTCGCGCAGATCTGCGGCCGTCATTCCACACGCCACAAGCACGACGACGACTTCTCGTTCGTGTGGTTCGAGAGGCGTCGGGCGGTGCTGGCCGACGGCGGCCGCTATGGCTTCTTCGATCCGGTTGATCCGTCCTCCAAGCTGTACAAGCCGGGCGTCCGCTACGCGGACCCGAAGCGGCTGTACGTCGAATCGGCCCGGGCCCACAACGTCGTGACGATCGACGAGGGTTTGGGCGAGCCGCCGCAGCCCCGCCCTTTCCGGTCGGGACTGAAGCAGTGGGGCGAGGGTCCTCAGCTGCACTTCTCGCTTTGTGAGCGGCGGATCGGCCGGATTCGGCACCTGCGCCTACTCGCGATCCGACCCGGCACCTTCCTCGTCGTCATCGACACCCTCACCGACACCGACAAGGTGGAGCACGAGTACGCGCAGCGGTTCCTGCTCGCCCCCGGGCTCGAGGCGACCGCAGCCGGTGGCGTGGTCTCCGCCAAGCTCGACGACGAGGTCAACGTCTACGCGCTCCCGTTCCTGGGCGCCGAGCTGCGTGGGCCAGTACAGAGCCAAGAGAAGCCGCAGTTGGAAGGCTGGGTCTCTCCCCGGACCGGTGAGCTGGAGCCAGCGAGCGCGATCAGGTTCGTCAAGCGGGGCGCGCGCGCGGTCCTGGCGACGGTCTTCTGGCTCGGCTCGGAGCTTCCCGAAATCGACCCCGAGCTGAGCCGAGGCAGTACCAGGCGGATCCGCCTCGGGTGGGCAGGAGACGGCCGCCGTCACCAGATAGACGTCAGCCGCGACGAGAAGCTCCAGATCGGCTACCGCGCTCCCTGGATCTGACGCTCCGGCGAATCCACGTTCATACTGAGCACCTGAGCGCTCAGCCACTACACATCGGCGTCTACGGCGAGATCGACACCAATCTGATCGATGGTTCCTCGGTCTGGCTGCAATCGATCGCGCTGACCCTCGCGCAGCTCTCCCCGGTGCATGTCACCGTGCTGCTCCGGACCCCGGTGAAGCGCGATCTGCTGATCTCTCCTCTACGCGCCGAGCCGGCGATCACCGTGATCGACCCGGCGACCCGGAAGCCGGGCGTGCAGCGGCTCGAACCCGGCGGCGCAGTCGCGCTGCTGACCGATCTCGACGCCGAGCGGCGGTTCGATCTCGTGCTCCTACGCGGTTACGGCGTTGCCGACGCCGCGGTTGCGGCCGGGAGCTTCGATGGACGGATCTGGCTGTACCACGTCCCTGTTCACGGCGGCGACCCGCGCGACGAGGTGGAGGACCTCCGCCGGCGCGCGGCTGTCTGCGATCGCGTGCTCTGCCAGACCGACGCGATCATGCGCCGGATCGATGCCGCCGTCCCCGGGATCGAAGACCGCCTCCTGCTGCTGCCACCAATGATCCCCGGCGGGCTCCGCGAGCCCGAGGGGCCGGCGGCGCCGCTACGTCGCCTGTTCTACGCGGGCAAGTTCTCACCCGAGTACTACTTCCTGGAGATGGTGTCGCTGTTCGAGAACCTCCAGCACGAACTGCCGGGCCTGACCTGGGACGTGGCCGGGGACAAGATCCACAATCCCGCCGCGGACCAGAGCTTCCAGCCGGCCGCCGACGCCGCCCTCAGAAGCACCCCCGGGCTCAACTGGCATGGTGCCGTCAGCCGTGAGCGCATCCGGACCTTGCTTGAGAGCGCCGACGTGGCGATGTCGATTCGCCATCCAGGGATGGACGACAGCACCGAGTTATCCACAAAGGTGCTCGAGTACGGCGCGGCCGGCTGCCCGGTGCTGCTCAACCGCAACGCCGTCCACGTCGCGCTGCTCGGCGAGGATTATCCGCTGCTGGCATCCGACCTCGAGGACGCTCGCGTGCGAATGCTCGCCACCAGCGGTGACTGGGACCTACGGGGCGAGGCCCAGCGGCGGTGCTTCGAAGCGGCGTCTCGCCACACCTTCGAGCGCGTCGCGGAGACGATCGCGCCGCACCTGCCGCGACGAGGCGGCGATGCAATCACCCTCGGGCAGGCGGACATGGTGCCACGCATCGACGGATCACCGCGACTGCTGATCGCCGGACACCAGTTCAACTTCCTCAAGGAGATTCGCCGGCTTGCCGTGGCCAACGGCGCAGCGGTGCGGGAGGACCGGTGGACGAAGCACGTGATCCACGATCAGCGGGCCACCGCCGAAGCCCTCGATTGGGCTGAGGTGATCCACTGTGAATGGTGCCTGGGAGCAGCGATCTGGTGCAGCCGCAACCGCCGCGACGATCAGAAGCTCGTCGTCCGTTTCCATCGCATGGAACTGGAGACTCCGTACCCGGGCGAGGTGGACCTTGACCGTGTCGACGCGATGGTGTTCGTGGCCCAGCACGTGCTCGACGCGGCCTGCGCCCAGTACGGATGGCAGCACGGTCATCGAGCCTTCAGGCTGATCCCCAACGCGGTCGACACCGACGCGCTCAACCTCGAGAAGCTGCCGGGCTCCGAATTCACGCTCGGGTTGATCGGGTGGGTGCCGATGCTCAAGCGGATCGACCGCGCACTCGACATCCTCGAACGCGTACGGGCCCGCGACGACCGCTTCAGGCTCGTGATCAAAGGCAACGCTCCTTGGGACTACTACTGGATGGCCCAGCGCCCCGCCGAGCAGCGCTACTACGAGGCGGCGCTCGCCCGGATCGAGCGATCGCCGCTGCTGCGCGCCGCGGTCAGCTTCGAGCCGTTCGGCGAGGACGTCGCCACGTTCCTGCAGAAGGTGGGCTGGGTCCTCTCTTTGAGCGACATCGAGGGTCACGCCGTCGCCCCCGCCGAGGGGATGGCCTCGGGGGCCGTGCCGATCGTGATGGCGCGTCCCGGAGCACGCCAGCAATATCCGGACGAGTGGGTCCATGACGACACCGACGAGGCCGCCCGATCGGTTCTGGCAATCACACGCGACGGGACACGGCGCGCGCACAGCAAGCGGGCGCGCGCGCTGGCCCTGGAGTTCAGCTGGCGGCGGATCGCGCCGCGCTGGGAGGAGCTTCTCGGCTTGAGGGGCGCCGCTTGATCCCCGCCGCGCTGGGTGTGCAGGATGGCCGGTTCGTCGCGCTTGACCCGACCACCGGTGCGGCCACCAGCTCGGAGCTACCCGAGGCGTGTCCGGATACGCTGCCGGACGCAAGGGTAAACGTCGAGCACGACGCCGCAGCCCTCGGCCCGATCCGGGTCGCGATCACCGTCGACACCGAGGACGCCTACTTCACCTCTCCTCGGCTGATGACGGGCGAGGGCATCGGCGGCGCCTGGGGGGTCGGCGGAATCCTCGATGAACTTGCCCAACACGAGGTCACCGCCACTTTCTTCGTCAACGTGTTCGAGTCCGACCGCCAGCCGGCCGGGGCCGTACGCGACGTCGTTCGGGAGATCGCGGAGCGTGGACACGAGGTCGCGCTGCACTCCCACCCAGCGCCCGATCTTCCGTGGTACAGCCAACCTCTGTTCTGGAAGACCAGGCAGGCCCAGGTGGACATCTTCAAGCGTGGCCAGAGCACCCTGCAGGAGTGGTCCGGACAGCCCGTGATTTCGTTTCGCGCCGGCGGCTACGCGGTCAACGACCACACGTTTGAAGCGCTGAGCGACACGGGCTTTCGGATCGACTCGTCGGTTTACTTCCCATCGCCGAACAACCGCATCACACGGTTCACGGTCAACGCCCCTCGCCTGATTGGCGACCTGGTCGAGGCCCCCGTGACATACGTGATCCGAGTCGATGGTCAAGGCGACGCGGTCGAGCACCGGAAGCTCGACTTCGACTGGCTCACGACGTCACAACTGATCCAGGGGATGGGGCGGCTGCGCGCGAGCGCGGCGTCGACGGCGGTGTTCATGATGCACAGCTTCTCGTTCATCGACAAGGCGACCTGGCCGCCGGACCACCCGCGGTCGCCGCGGGCTCGGTTCACGAGCGCGGTGGTGTTCAACCGCTACGTCGAGATCTACGGTCCCAAACCCGAAGCGCGCGGCGAGTTCGGAGGGCTGCTCGGCCAACTGCGAAGCGACCCACAGATCAAGCTCGGCTCGCTGGTGGAAGCGGAGTCAGATCTCCGTGCAGCGGCCGACAGCCGGGCGCGCGACGTGATCCCCGTCCTCGTCCGCTAGTGGCACCACCTCCACCCGCGGCGATCCGGATATCGTGATTGCATGGGATCGCCCGCGCGCGCGCCATGCCCGATCTGCGGCGGGACGTCTTTCATTCCAGGCCCGGGCGATCGGCTCACCGTCGATGGCGTGCCGCCTCGGTGTGACCGATGCTGGAGCCTCGAACGCCATCGCGGCTTCTGGCTGGCGTTCGCCGCCGTGCCGCCGGCAATGCTCGTCTGGCGCAGCGCAATCCAGTTCTCGCCCGACGGGACACTCGCTCCTGAGCGCTTCGCGACCTTCGAAAGCTCCACCTACGGGGGCGAGAACAGCCTCGACCTCCGCAACATCGACAGACCCGACGGCAGCTACGACTTCCTCAGTCTGAGCCAGGTCCTCGACTTCGTCGACGACGACCGAACGGCATTCGCCGAGCTGTCAAGGATCGCCTCCGACTGCGCGATCGTGCATCTGGCTTTCACGTCCGTGATGACCGCCGCGGTCTCAGATCACTATCCGGAACCTCGCGGCGCACACGGCCGCTTCCACGAATACGGCCGCGACGTCTTCCGTCACCTTGGCGCTCCGGAGCTCGGCTTTGAGGCCATTGAGGTGACGACCACCGATCCGTGCACCGGTGTGACGGGTCCGATGTTCCTGCTCGCGCGCTCACGCAGTGACGCCAATACGCTCCGGGCCGCGATCGCTGCCACGTCCGCCGCAGCCTTGGTGAACTAAAGCCGGTACACCGGATCGGGGATGCGCTCCTTGGGGTGCTCCGCGTCAAATTCCAGGACGACCCGGAAGAAATCAGTGCTCAGGTCCCATTCGGGATACAGCATCAAGACCTGCTCGTACTTCTCGTAGGTCTTGGCGTCCCACATGTCACGGTTGAAGGATTCGTGAGTTATGTGAAAGCCCAGCTCGCGGAAGTAGAAGAGGTATTGCTGATAGGTGACCTTGTTGGTCCAGAAGCTGTCACCAAGCCGTGACACTCCCAGCTGGGCCTTGATCTCGTCCGGGGAAAAGATCAAATGCGGCCAACGGTCCTCGATGCGGTGGATCAGGTGGCTAGCGCCGGCCGAGCGATTCAACATCGAATAGAGATACTTCTTGCCATCCGGCTTGAGGTAGCGTTGACAGCTCTTCAGCGCCGACCACGGATGGTGGACGTGCTCCCATACGGAGACTGAGACGATCCGGTCGAACGAGCTCTCGTGGAGCCTCGGATGCGGTTTCGAGATGTCCGCCTCCAGCAGGGTGATCGACGGATGGTTCGCCTGAACCTCGTCCCAGTTGTCCTCCGCGCCTAGATCCACGCCAACGACCTCACAGTCGTACTCCTCAGCGAGGATCACGGCCATGTCCGCCCGATGACAGCCGACGTCCAGCAGCCGCGTACCGCGCACATCAGCGAGGGCATCCATCCTCTCGACGTGGTTGCGCGCACGGACTTTCGGATCGACAGGAACGCGCTTGTAGCCTTTGTCTTCGGGAATCTCGAAACCTTAGCGCTCGTCACCTGTGCGCTACCATCGACGCCGTGCATCGCGGCGCGACGACCGAGCACCGCCCGTCGCTCGGATCGCGGTGCGCGTAACCTGGCCGGCCCTCGACGGCGCTCGCTACTACCGGCTGGAGCTGATCGACTTTGACACCCGGGAGAGCCTGAGGCAGATCGGCCCACTGACCTCCCCTACCTGCGAGTTCACGGCCCCTCGGCGCGCCTCCGCGTGCCGTCTCGGCGGATCCCTGTTCTGGCGCAGCGGAAGGCTGGCCCGCTGGCAGCGACACGGTCCCCCGGGGCTGTTGCTCGGGACTCCGGTGCACACCGACACTGAGGCGGCAGGAAGCGGGGGCGCCGCCGTCAACCACGTCCAGATCCGCGACCTGGACCGCGGCGAGATGCTTCAGGACGAGGTCGTCCTGGGGGACCCGGTGTTGCGCTGGGCGGATTGTGAGCTCTCGCATCACCTGCGCCACAGGATCACTCCGTGGACGGGCGCGGGATGGGGCGATCCGGGCGACTGGCGGCTGCCGCCGTCGAGCTTGCTCCTCGGCCCGGCTCACTCCCAGGCTCCGCCGCTCGGGCCGGGGGCCCATCCGAGCACGCTCCTGCTGTTCACAATCGACACCGAGGGCGGGGTGCACCGGCTGCGAGACCCTGATCCCAAGCGGGTTGTCGACGAGCTCGTGTTCGGCGGATCTGACCGCCTCGGAATCGAGTTCCACATGGACATCCTCGAGCACTTCGGCGCAAAGGGGTGCTTCTTCCTCGACGTCCTGATGGAGTACAGCTTTGGCGCAAGTGCCGTGCAGCGGATCGTCGAGACGATCCGCTCGCGTGGCCATGAGATCCAGCTCCACGTGCACGCCGATCATCTCCTGGGCGCCGGCGAGGAGCGCCTGCGCTCACTCGGCAACGCGCTCGGCAGCGACGACCACGCCGCGTTCGCCGCGCTGATCGAGCTGGCGGTGGAGCTCTTCGAGCGGCGGGGCGGCGGGCGCCCGCTCGCCGACCGCGCCGGCGGCGTTCGGGGGGCCCCCGCGCCCCGGGTGTTACTCGCCCCGCACGGCATCCACGTCGACGCATCCGTTCAGACCTGGTTCAACTCGCGCGTGTCGGACTGGATCCGCAGTCGCACGCAACCGCATTGGATCGGCGAGCTGCTGGAGGTGCCTCCGACGTGGTATCTGCATGAAACCGAGGCCGGCGATCACCGCCCGTACGCATTCGCGCCGATTGCCGGGAACACCTCGGCGGCATGCGTGACCAATCTCCGAAGCGACGGCCCGGAGCCGAGCGTGGTCACCTACGTCTCGCACTCCTTCCAGCTGCTGCGCACTGAGCGGATCGGGGATCCGCACTTCCGCCGGGATTGGATCGCGCGGCTCGAGCAGCTTTCCTCCAGCGAGCAGGCGGCACGTTGGTCGCCTCCCGATGGCCACGCGTTCACCGTCAATGAGCCCGCGCCCGATGACGAGATGGTGGCCTCAGCCGTTCGTGCGCTGCGCGCGATCGCGGACCGAAGCGATGCGACTTTTACGACGTACGCCGAACTGTGGCGCGCGGCCACCGAGGGCGACTGGTGGCGCGGGCCACGCTTGGCGCCCGTCGACCCGGTGCCCACGTTCGATGCCACCACCGGTCGCGGGCGAACTCGCGCAATCCGCGTCTACTCAGCGGACCTCGCGCGCCGGCACTCGGAGCTCGCGCCCGAACCGCCCCCGGCGAAGTCGGCCGTCCGCAGCGCGCCGCTCCCGGAGATCGCGGCGGCGATCGCCGAGTTGGCGCCGGGAGCAGAGACGTCGATCACCTGCAATGTGCTCTGCTCACCCGCGGACACGGTTCCTCCGCTCGCCTCGCTGCTGTTCTCCGACGCAGCGCTGGGGCGTGAGCCGTCCGGGCCTGCGCTCGACGTCCCAAGCCTTGCAACGTGGTTGGCCCAGCAGGGCGTCGAGGTGCAGAGCGTGAGCAGAACCGCGCGGCCCGCGTCCGAGCTGAGACTGCTCGAGCATCATGCCGCGCGGTTGCGAGGTCTCGATCCAGCGGAGCTAGGGACTGCGGCGGCGACATTCGTGCTACGTCGCCTCGGCGCAGCTCCGCAATCGCCCCCGCTCGCGGACCGCGCCGAGCCGCCTGAGCCGGAGGACAAGCCGCCGGACGACCTGCAGGAGCTGACCATCGAGCAGCTCGAGCTGGTCGCGGCACGTGCCTACGCGCGAACGAAACCCGGCGACGAGCTGTCGATCCGGCTCGCCGTAGCGGCGCCACTGAGCCCGACGACGGTACTGGCGGCACTACTCAGAGCCGGCTTCGAGATCCTCGGGGCCGACCCCAACGTGGATGGTCTGGCGTGCCGGCTTGCGCGCCCGCTGGAGCTCGCCGATATCGAGCGGTTCGTCCACGGTCGTTGACTGTCCGGCGCCGGTCAGGCCTTCGGAGGCTGATAGTCGGAATAGGCGAGGATTTCGTCCACGTCGAGCGGGCGGGAGCACCACAGCGACAGCGGTGCCGAGTCTGAGCCGGCATCGAGCAGCTCAAGCCCGGCGCGCTTGAGCGCGAGGACCATCGCGGTCGGGGTGAGCAGGGCATCCGGGCCTTGTCGGAGCCGAACCTCGAGCTCAGCCCCGGGCGCGAGCCCCGCGTATATCCGGTCCGCCGCCGACTGAAGCCCGAACAGGTCCGACGCGTCGAGCAGCGCGGCACCATCGGCCACCGTGGCCTTCGCGGTTGGAATCCGGGCCTTCGTGAAGCCTCGCTTGGCAACCAGCGTCAACGCCCCCGTCCGTAGCTCGGCGGGATCCAGCCCCCGGAGCTTTGCACGGTGCTCGTCGATCGCCGCAAGCTCGGTTTGATCGCGCTCGTGACGGTGCTCGACGGAGACCTCGAAACCCGATGCGGCTAGAACCCGTCGGAAGCTGGCCCCGTCCCACGCGGTGACCTCGGCCGGAACGGCAGCGGTCCAGGAGTCGAGATCGCGAACCGCGAACAGAAGCTCGGCCAGTGCGGGCAGAGCCGGATCGCCGCTCACGCCGAGCGTCTGAACATGCAGCACCAGCTGCCCTCCTGGTCTGACGGCGGCGGCGACTTTGGCCAGGTCGGCCAGCAGTCGTGCCGGAGAGCGCCGCTCAACTGCCTCGGCCCAGACGACGATGTCGCGATCACCTGGGCTCAGCTCGTCGATCCCGCCCAGTCGCTCGATCCGAAAGGGCGTGTGCTGTGAGAGCCAGCCGTATCCCGCGTCTGCGTCGCCGACAATCGCGACGTCGGCGCCGCGCCAGCTCAGACCCACCTCATACAGTGACGCGCCCGATTCGGTGGTGCTCTCCGAAGCCCCGGCCCCGCGAAGAGGGAGGGCACCGAGTAGCCCGCGCGTATATACGCGAGTGCTCCAGACCGAGCTCACACCGTCTGAGGCATCAAACGCAGGGACGCGATCGACGGGCTGATCCCGAGGCCCGCCAAACCAGCTCCCAGCCATCGGTTGCAGCTCGGAGAACGTGACACAGCGCGCATCGGGCGCCTCGGCCACCCGCCGCAGCATCGACACGACGGTTGCGATCATCCACTCATCGGGTGCTGCGTCGTTGACGTTGAATCGATAACCGTCCCACGGCGTCAGCCGCTCCGCGACGTCGGCGGGCAGATGCTCGCGCAGCTGCTGTCGCCAGTCGGCGTTGAACTCCCGTGTCTCGTCACTGAACTGGATCATCTGGAACGAGTGCGAGACGTACATTCCGACCATCGGCGCCCTCGACGCGAGTCCCGGCGCGACGTCATGAAATGGATCCCCCGCCATCGGATTCGGCGCGTAGACGCGCGTGCTCGGAGGGTCCGTATCGAGCCGCAGGAACCATGAGGGCGGAACCTCGAGGATGCCGTCAAACCAGAACGGTCGCGTCCTCGTTCGCATCCAATCGGGGATGCGGGAGTGAAAGTACGGGTGGGCGGACGAATCGATCGCCAGGCCGAACTCCGGAAGCACCCGCATCATCGGCTCATCGATGTAGTAGCCGCCGGCGCGATACGCGAGTGGCGCCCGGCCGACCCGCTGCGTGAACAGCTCGACGCTCAGCTCCATCAACCTTCGAAAGCGATCGAGGTCGTAGCTGGCGAGCGTCCCGCCGAGCTCGCGTACACGGCTGTCGCGAGCGACCCAGAGATTCTCAGGGTGGACATGCAACTCAATCTCGTGCCCCCGCGAGAGAATCGTCTCGACCGTCTGCTCGAGCGCACCCTGGCCGAACTGGTGCTCCATCAGGATGTCGACGAAGAAGCAGCCCCGGTGCCCGAAATGCTCCAGGAGATCCATCTGCAGCTCCACGCCGAGCCGTTCGCCGTTCCCGAACTCGCCAAAGACCAACTCCTGCACGGCGCGGGCGGGATTCGGATGGCGCTGGCGGTACACCGAGCACTCGGTATCGACTGTGAACAGCACCAGCAGTTTTGGCGGGACCCCGGGCTCGAGCGGCGGCGGCGGCTCGCGCGGGGGCCCCAGACTCAACTCGCGCGCGAGCGGTCGCCAGGGCTCAATTGTGGTCCATGCTCCGTCGGCCCACGCCTGCACGTAGTAGCGCAGCTCGTGCGCGAAGTCGATTGCGTCGGCGTCCAACCGGGTGGAGCTGCCCAGCACCACGACATCGACGAGCGTCTGCGCGCGCGTTCCATCGAGCAGCACGAGACGGTGGATCGGTTCGCGCCCGTCCCAGCTGATCTCGACCTCGCCGGAAAGGCGGACCTCCGCCAGCGGCCCGGCGATTTGCCACTCATCCGTGTCGTGCAGCCGCTTCTCGAGGTTCGCGATCAGTACCGATCCCACGTCAGAGTCGAGTTCCGGCAGCTCATATTCCGGGAGCGGCAGCTCTCCTGAACGATCGAGCACCCGTTGCTTGGACGAGTCGAGAATCGTCAGGCGGTATGCGCTGGCCCCGACCGCCGGGTCCCACGAAAGCTTGAACCCGTTCCCCGGCAGTGCTCGGCCGCGCGCCACGCCGCTATTTTCCCCCACGTGAGCGTTCTGTACGCGTGCGGTGGGAGCTCCATGGAGCGCGCCGTCTACGAACGCGAGCGACGCGGTTACTGGTCGGCGGCACTTCCGTGCGCGCTTGAGAAGTACGGCATTCCGGTCACGTGCGTCGAGGCGGGCGCACTGGCCGATCCGGCGATGGTGGAGCGACACACCGTCATTCTGGTTGCCCGCCAGCCGCCCGGGGTATGGGACGAGTCGCTGGTACACCGCCTCTCGGCGTTGGCGGGCGGAGCGGTGGTGGAGGGACCCGTGCCCGCCGTCGTCGCTGACCACCTCGGGGTGCGCGACCTCGGCGCGGCCGACGCGACGGGAGCCTTCCAAGTCCTGGCCCCTGCGCTACGCGCAGCAGGCGTGGCACACGGTGCGATTCCCGGAGGCGTCCTCGGCGTCGGTACGAGCCGGCCGGTCGACCTCGACGCCGAGCAACGCTGGCCGGCAACGCCGGCGCCGCTGAGCGAGCGCCAAGCTGTCGCCTGGCGGCAACGCGGATGGGATGCGAGGCGGTGGTCGCTCAGCGATCCGGATGCCACGGTGCTCGCGGACTGGATCGCCAGCGGGCCCGATCACGCACGTCACCCCGGGATCGTCCAGCGCGACGGCTTGATCGGCTGCTGTGCCGGTATCTACGCGTTTCTCGGCCAGAGCCACACGATCGCTCCATACGAGGGAGGTGAGCACCGCACATGGCCGCGCACGGCCTCGCTCGAGGCGCTCCTCTTAGGGCTGATCGACCTGCTCTACGCGCGGGCGAAACGAACCAGGATGCGCCTGCTTCCCTGGCCCGCTGGATATTCGTGGTCGATGCACGTTCGCCACGACGTCGACCGACCTCCAGCATCGCGCCACACTGCGGCGATCGCCGCACGCCACCGGGCCGCCGGCGTCTGTGCGACGTGGTACTGGCGCGCGCGCCATCTGTCCGTGGCCGGCGGCCGGCCAACTCAACCACACGACGGAAACGCCGCACTCCGCGCCGTTGCCGACACCGCCGGTCACGAGGTGGCGCTCCACACGGAGGGGCTATGGCGCGGCGCGGAGATCGAGCGAGCAACGGTCGAGGCCGTGCTTGAGCAGCCGATCAGAGGAAGCTCCGCGCACGGG
>Ga0302325_10018299_pt1 | contig 14768 bp, 11 predicted proteins | sample Palsa_T0_2_FD_201948 | JGI IMG/M metagenome (GOLD analysis project Ga0302325, IMG submission 201948) | Peat permafrost microbial communities from Stordalen Mire near Abisko, Sweden - Palsa_T0_2 | ecosystem: Environmental > Terrestrial > Soil > Palsa > Peat permafrost | place: Sweden: Abisko... | reverse complement strand
CCAGGGCGGCTTCCCGCAGAGGAGCCGTCGCATCCCGCCACCGCCACACGTTGCCCAGCGCCTCGCCCCTCCCGTGCGCGAGCGCGGGGTCCCCCGGAGCCAGCGTCTCGGCTTCTTGCAGCTTCTGCAGAGCCTCGTCGGTCCTTCCTTCGCGGATGGCCACCTCGGCCATCGCGTCGAGCACCATCGCGCGCTCGCGATCGGCGCCCGGAGGCAGCGCCTCGATCGCACCCTCCAGGCTCGGCCGCGCCGAGTCCAGGTCTTCCTGGAGCGCGTGGAGCATGCCCAGGCCGTGATCGTAGAGTCGCTGCCAGACGGGCCTCGGACCCACCGGTCCCGCCGCGCCGATCCACACCTCGCCGGTGGCCACCTCGGTGACCGGCTCGGCGGCGCACGCATCCATCGGTCCGCCCGTACGGCGGCTCACCTCGCGGGCGAAGGCGGCTCCGCGGCGGGTCCTGGCATCGGCGCACACGGCGCGGGAGAGGGCGAGATCGCGGCTCCGATGGCGCAGGCGCGCGGTCACCCGCAAGGGGAGCTGCCGCGTCTGCAGGGTGGGGGGCACGGCCAGGAGGAAGCGCACCACCTCGGCGTCTCGCGGGGCGACGGTGTGATTGAACACGGGGGCGCGGAAGAGCTGCGTCTCGTGCATGCGCAGCGGCGTCCCGTGCTCGTCGCCTTGCACCACGCGGAGGCGGTGAGCCGTCGGGTCCTCCCCCGTGGCTTCCTCCGCCTCGCCCGCCTCGGCGAGGCGCTTGCCGCTCGCGTCGCGCACTTCGAGCTCGACCCAGGTGTCCTGCGCATCGAGGACGCCGCCCGGGAAGCGGTGACCCACGCGCTCGTTTCGCACCACGACGTCCAGCGTCAGAGGCCGCCCGGGCGTGACCGGCGCGCCGTCGGCCGGAAGGGTGCGCGTCCCGTCGGCGGCGGTGGCGACCGCGACGTCGATGCTCGCCGCCCCTCTCACCATGGCCTGCACGGCCTCGAGCTGCTGCCCGTCGCCGCGCATCGCCGCCAGCCAGGTGTTCGCGCCGGCGAAGCGGTGCGAGTGGATCGTCCCGTTCTTCGCGGCGGCGTCTCCCTGTGGGGCCGCCTCGAGCGGCATGTGGCAGCTGCGGCATTCCGCCGCCTCGATCGGCACGTCCACGCGCGCCGCCCGGCTCCCCGCGTAGGCCGAGCGTTGCCACGCCCCGAGCTCGTCCTGCCCCACCAGGTGCGACGGGTTGCCCGTCTCGGGCGAGAGGAACGAGCGGTGGCAAGAGCCGCACATCTGCGCCGTCCGCAGGGGCGCCAGCGCCATGCGCGCCTTGTGCGCGCGCAGGCTCTCGTCGTCGCCCTCGCGCGGAATGGGAATGGGCGAGGAGTCCAGCAGGTAGCTCCCGTTGCCGTCCGGGCGCACGCTCTCGATGCCATGACACACCCGGCAGGTGACTCCTCCGTGCGCCCGCGGATCGCCCGGCGTCACCTCCTGGCTCATGGCGCCGTCGACGAGCAGCGCCACGTCGTGGCAGGCCCCGCAGAAGCGGCTGGCGTCCTTTCCCACGCCGGCGCGGAAGCGGTCGACCGCGACGCGGTAGATGGGGTTGTTGAAGGAGCCGAAGGCGTGCGCGCTGGAGCGCCACTGCGCGGCGGCGTCGGCGTGGCATCCGGCGCAACTCTCGGTCTCGGTGACCGTGTCGCCGGTGAGCGCGCCCGCCAGCTCGGTCTGCGCGGGTCCCAGGGGAGGGGAGGGCCGCGGGAGAAGCACGGTCGGGCGCGCCGTCGAGGTGGGAATGGCGGCGGGGGTCGAGGTCGCCGACGTGCTCGTCGCCGGCGCCGAGCAGGCGAGCGCCACGGCAACCATGCCGACCACGCCGAGGAGAGCCGTGCTCCGGCGCGGCATGGCTCAGCCCCCTCGACGGCGCAGGCGCGCGAAGGCGAGGGCCATCAGCGCGACGACGGCGCCGGCGCTGCCCGCATCGGCCGTGCCCACCGCGCATCCGGCGCAGCCTCCCTGCGCGGGTGCGGTCGGCGGGAGGGGCGGCGTGGGTCCGGCATCCGCCTCCGGGACCCCGGCGGCATCGAGCTCGGTTGGCCCTTCCGTTCCGGCGTCCACCAGAGCGGAGCCCGACGCCGGGAAGGAGAGCATCGGCGTCGCACCCCCACCCGACAGGAACGTCTCCGATGGCATCGACGCCCCCACGAACGTGGCCAGCGTCGCCGCGCCCCCCTGCCGCAGGAACCCGATCTTCGCGGCAGGCTTCACCGCTGGCCCTCCCCCGCTGGGCGGCCCGCCCCACACCCCGCGCCGCGGGTGACGGCAGGCCATCGGCCCCGTCCACGGGTGGCGGATGACGTAGCGCGCCTGGAAGTTGTTGGCGGAATCCGGACGCGCGCCCTGCTCGAGCTTTCCCGCGGTCTGCACGAACTCGCGTCCGCCGACGATGGGCGGGGCGGCCCGGAAGAACAGATCGTCGCCCAGCGCATCCTTGGAGTAACGCGCGTGAAGGCGCGTGACCACGAAGTCGTCGAGCGATCCGGGTCTCACGGCACCTCGCACGATGGGCGCGCCCCCTCCAGTCGGAGGAGGCCCGGCGACGGAGGGTAGAGCGTCGGCCCCCAGCGTCATCAGCTCGCCGGGCTCCAGCGGCGGCGTGGGGCAAGGATCGCACGAGGTGGTCTGCCACGAGTACTCGGTGACCACCGCGCGAGGATGCCTGGCCAGCGTCTGGTCGAAGAGCGTGGCGTAGAAGGCGCCGAACTCGTTCCGCGTCGCGTCCGAGACGTCGATGTTGGTCGGCATGGCGACGTTGTCGTAGTTGGCCACCTCGTAGCGCTGGTTTCGCGCGAGGATGGTGACGACGAGGTCCTGCGTCCCCGCCGAGTTGATGAGACCGAGTCGGATGGGCAGGTCGAACGCGTCCGAGTCGTAGTGAAAACGAAGCGGCGAGAGAATGGCCTGCTCGGGTGCGTTGCCGATGCGCTCGAAGCGCACCTTGGCGATGTTGACCTTGGCCACGAAAAACTTCATCCCCATCTGCACGTAGGGGCGCAGATAGGGCTCGGCCCCGGCGGGGATCTTGTAGTGATTCTGGCGCAGCCAGCTGTCGAGCGCGGCGGCGTCGCTCGCGCTGAGGACCACGATGTCGTACTCGCCCACGCTGAACTGGGCCTCGATCTTCACCGCCGGCTCCTTGCGCGAGGGGCCCGCCGCGGCCATGGGCATGGAGTACATCCTCCCCGCGGCTCCCTCAGCGCCGCGAGCATCCTCCATGGGGCGGGGACACGGGTCTTCCTCCCAGTACTCCACGAGGCGCGGCGCGGTGAGCTGGTCCACGCGATCGAACACCGCGCGCTCCAGCGTCTTCACGTTCTCCTTCCGCAGCACCACCGGCACCGGGACGACCATGGCGAAGTCCTGGGGCGGCCCCTGGTAACTATTCTGCATGGAGAGCACGGTGCGCGTCCCGTCGCGCATCAGGACCACCTGCGTCGCGTCGTTGGTGAGCTTTGCGTCCGCGCCGCTCACGTAGAAGCCGCAAAAGGCCCCCGCGTCGCGCACCCCACCGAGCAACACCCCCGCGCCCAGCACCGCCGCCGACCACCTTGCATTCATCGCTTCCTCCGCGTCACCACGTCTCGTCCCCACCCGCCGACGTCGGGGCCGAGCGTAGACGCTCTCTCCTACGCACGGCTTTCTCGATTCGATCTACGCGGCGCATGGAGAGGCCAAACTTCGGCGGTTTGCCCGGTCTCGCTTGCGACCATTTGACAGCGCTCTCCCTGACGGAGGTAAGTTGCGGTCCTCCGTGGCCTCCAAGCCTTCCGCGGCCCCCAAGAGCGACGCGCAGCGTCCGCCGCCGCCCGCGGTGTCTTACGACTTCTCCGACGCCGACAAGGACAGCTTTCGCGCGCTGGCGGCATCGGTCAGCTTCGTGGGCGTCTGCACGCTCATGTTCGCTGGCCTCTCCGCGGTGTTCGCCTGCGGCGAGCTCTTCATGGGCTTCGTGCCCAACGGCCTGGGGACGGCGCTGGCCACCGGGGTCTTCGGGGTGACGGCCTGGTGGATGGTGTCGGCCGGCCGCTCGCTCTCGGCGATGGTGCGGACGCGCGGGCAAGACGTGGAGCGGCTGATGGAGGCGGTCTCCCAGCTGCGCAAGCTCTTCGGCCTGGCGCGTGTGGTCATCATCCTTCTGGCGATGGCAGTCACCGTCGGCGGGGCGCTGGTGGTGTGGTGCAACGTCATCGTGGAGAAGGGAGGCAAGTGCTTCGGGGGTCTCGGATAGATCAGGTCGCACCCAGCCGATCGCCCTCGGCGATCCCCCGCCCCATCACCCATTCCGCGCCGCTCATGGGCCGCTTGCCCTCCGGTTGCACCGTCACCAGGTCGACGCACGCCTCGGCGCACGCCACCATCACCCGGGTCTTGTCCGCCACCACGACCTGCCCGGGCACGGCCCTCGCCGCCGAGCCGTCCACCACGCGCGTGGCGCGCACCTTCAGCGTCCGGCCGCGCGCCGTGGTGAAGGCGCCGGGCCACGGGCTCATGCCGCGCACGTGGTCGTGCACGGCGCGCGCGCTCCTGGCCCAGTCGATGCGGCCGCGCTCCTTCTCGAGCATCGGGGCCATGGTGGCCCGGGCCTCGTCCTGCGCTACGAGCGAACAGCGGCCCGCCACGTAGGAAGGCAGCCACGCGGTGACGGCATCGGCACCGAGGCGTGCCAGCCGCTCGCCGAGCTCACCGGCGGTCTCGTCGGGACCGATCGGGGTCGCCACGCGCGCGAAAGTGGGCCCCGTATCCATCCCCTCGTCGAGCTTCATCAGGGTGACGCCGCTCTCGCGCTCGCCGTGAACGACCGCCCAGGCGATGGGCGCCGCGCCGCGGTAGCTGGGAAGAAGCGACGCGTGCACGTTGACGCACCCGAGACGCGGCCCCTCCAGTACGTCTCGTGGAAGAATCCTCCCGTACGCCACCACCAGGGCGACGTCCACCGCCTGCGCTCGCACCCACGCGCCGAACTCGCCGGTCCGCAGCTTGGTGGGCTGCATCACCGGCAGGCCCAGTTCGGTCGCGCGCGTTTTGGTCGCCGGAGCGGCGAGAGTCAGGCCTCGTCCCGCCGGCTTGTCGGGCTGGCACACCACGGCGACCACGTCGGCGAGCTCGTGCAGCGCGTCGAGCGAGGGAACGGCGAAGGCAGGCGAGCCGAAGAAGAGGGCGCGGAAGCGGTCGCTCACGGGCTCACGGCATGGGTGCGACGGTGATCTGCGCGCGCGGTTGACTGGCCTCGTGATCGACGCCCTCGAAGACGCCGGTGAGCGGCGTGATGACGCGGAGAATGTAGCTGCCTTTCGCCAGCGGCCCCGCGGGGTCGCGCGGGTAGCCGCGTCCCGGAAGGGCGCCCTTCGCGCGCTCCTTCGAGGCCCACTTGGTCTTCACGGCGGTCCATTTCAAGGTGAGGGTGGCCGTCCCCTGCTGCGACAGCGTGACCCGCGCCACCTTGGGGTCGGGCACCGGCGCGTTGGCCACCTCCGCCGGCAGCGAGGGAGCGGCCCCGGCGGGCGCGTCGGCGCGCTTGCCTTTGAGCGTGTACACCTCGAAGTCGAAGTGCGGCTCCGGGTCGATGACGAAGTCGAGCGGAAGATCACTCTTGCTCTTGTTCTTGAAGATGACGGTGATGGTCGCCGTCGCGCCCGGGGCGATGCGCGGCGAGTCGGGGACCACCTTGATTTCCAGGCTGTCCTTGAGGTCCTTCTTGGCGCTGGTGTCGGGCTTGCGCACCTCGCAAGCGATCTGGGAGAGCGCGGCGGCAAGGTCGGTGATGTCGAAACCGCTGCACGGCATGGGCTTCTTCGCCGAATCGTCGCCCGGGGCATGCCCGCCCGCGGTGGGTGGCGTATCGGCCGGCGCAGGCGTGTCGGCGGCGCCGCCCTCCCCCGTGTCCTCGGCGTTGCTCGGTGAATCGGCGACCTTCTTGGCGCCCCCGCACGCCGACAGCGCGAGGAGCAGGGCGAAGCTGGAGCAGCAGACGAGCGGTCTCATGGGCGAGCCACCATATCATCACCGCGCATTCGGCGGATGCACGCAGCCTTCCCAGGTGCGGGTGCTCTCGGCATCGAGGGCGCAGGACACTTCCGCCCTCGTCAAAGCCTCGCAGTGATCCTGGACGAGGCGGTAGCCGGGGACGGCGCGCTTCCATCCTCGTTCGATGTCTCGCACGGCCGCGGACTGAGCGGACGACATGGCGGTAGCCTGCGGGGTCTCCTTCACCGCGAGATCGAGGTAGTGCTCGGTCATCGCCCGGCAGTCGTCGGCCGACGCGCGCCCGCGGCACGACGAGGACGCGGCGCAGGCCGCCAGGAGCACCACCCGAGAGGTCCGCGTCATCTCTTTTTCGCATAGAAAGGCGCGACGGCCAGCGCGAGCTGCATCGCCAGGAAGCGGTTGCCCTGCAGCGTCACCTCTCCATCCGCGAGGGCCTCCTCCGGACCGAGCTCACCGCGCAGGACGCGCTCCAGCGCCACCAGGCGAGCTTCCACCACGACGTCGGCGTCCTCCGGGTCGATGGCCTTGCGCGCGGCGCTCCCGAAACCGAAGGTGGCGGCCAGGCGCTCGCCGTCGTCGTCATAGAGCGCGAGCTCGACGCGACCGCTCGCCATGGCGACGCGTTTGAGGATGCGCGGGTCGCTCATGGTGGTCACCCCGCCGACGGGCGGGAACGTGGGCACGAGCCGGCGAGGCCCCAGCGCGTCCTCGAGAAAGCGTTCCACGGCGCGCTCGGTGGCGTGCATCCAGAGCGTGGGCCGCGCGGCCTCGCCTTCCACCACGGTCATCTCGCGCCCGCAGATGGTCACCGTCCAACCGCCGCGTCCCTCGATGCGCACGGTGACGGTGAAGACGTCGCGGGGCGCATCGGCACCCACGCAGCGCGCGTGCAGCGCCGGCACGACCTCGGTGACGAGCGACTCGACGGTGGTGCCCGCGGGGATGTCGAGGGAGAACATCGGTGACAGCGCGCACGGTAGCGCACCGGTCCGTTCACGTCCTCGGGGTTCGGGTACACTGAGGGCGTGGCCATCCCCTTCACCCGGTCCGCCGTGCATCGTGCCGTCTTCGCGCTCGCCGCGCTCGCCGCCGTGGCCACGCTGGTCGCCGGCTCCGGCTGCGTGAGCAAGCCCACCATGCACCTCGACCACGCCGAGATCAGCGGCGTGCAGCTGGCCACGCTCCCGCCGAGCATCGACGTGGTGATGACCATCTTCCTCGATGTGTACAACCCCAACGGCTACGACCTGGCCGTCCGCGCCGTTCGCGGGCAGACCGTCCTTGCCGGCCGCTTTCCGCTGCCGGTCGACTACCACGCGCCCGGCGACGGTCTGTGGCTACCCGCCCATCAGCAGACCACGGTGAGGGTGCCGCTCTCGGTGCCGCTGCCGCTGGTCTTCCAGCTGGTGCAGGAGGCGATGGCCTCGCCGCTCATTCCCTATCGCTTCCAGGGCAAGGCGGACGTGACCGCGACGCGCTCGCTCCAGCTCGAGAAGGACGACTACGGCGTCGACGATCAAGGGACGGTGACACGCGATCAGATGATGGCGGTCCTGCCGAACTCGATCGCCAGCGCGCTCACCCCGCACTAGTGTCGCGCCGTGGCTTTGTCGATGATGGGTGAGGGGGCCCCGTGGAAGGGGATACGAGTCATCATGGATTCCCCCATCCATCATGGATCTCTCGTCACCGAGTCATGTGGACCCGGGCGTGAGCCTCCCTCAACCAGGGCACCCTCATCGCCTATCCCCTGCCGTGCCGTCGTCAGCGCCCCCTCCATCATGGCTGATCCGCGCGTGGCCTTCCTTGATCCCCCAGGGTCCACGTGGAGACCCCGCTGAGTCAGCCTGAAGCGCCCGACCCTGATGGATGATCCCTGCTGCATCCAGCCTGACTCGCCGTGCCATGAGCCATGACTCGTGCCTGCGTCACGCTGACTCGCCATACCTTCATGGTGAATGGTCCGAGCCATGAGCTCTCATCGTGGGCGCGTCATGGACAAAGGCCACAGCCATGCGGCCTGACTCGCCCTCCCATGAGCCATGACTCGTGCCTGCGTCACGCTGACTCGCCATACCTTCATGGTGAATGGTCCGAGCCATGAGGTCTCATCCCGGGCGCGTCATGGACAAGGCCGCAGCCATGCGGCCTGACCCGCCCTCCCATGAGCCATGACTCATGCCTGCGTCACGCTGACTCGCCATACCCTCATGGTGGATGGCCTGAGCCATGAGGTCTCATCCCGGGCGCGTCATGGACAAAGGCCCCAGCATCCGGCCTCACTCGCCCGACCTTCACGCGGGACCGGGCACCCATCATCGATGGTGGCCGCACCCACCATGCGTGATGGCCCACGGCATCACCCTTGCTCGCGCAAGCCCCGTGCCTGACTCCGGCGATCGTCGGCCTGAACACCGCGCCCATCACGCGCGATCCCGCATCCTTGAGGCTCGACGATGCCGCCTCCAGCGTGAAGTCGCATCTCTCCTCTGCGTGACTCACGCATCCGTCCACGGTCATCGCGGCCCCGTCCAGGTGAAATCGCGCGACCGTCCACCATCATCCGCGCTCCCCTCCGTCTGACTCGCGCACCCGTCTGCCTCGATTCGCCGCGCGGCGAACGAACCTCGGCTAGCCCTCGGCTAGAGTTTCTGCCCCGACCAACGTCGCGAGCGCGACGGCCGCCCACATGCAAGAAAGCCAGTATTTCATGGCGTTCCGTCTCCTCAGGACTCCGATAGAACGAACGTCCGCTAGGGGCTAGAGTGCCTGCCCCCATGCGACGCCCCATGAACTTCAACGCCGGTCCGGCGACTCTTCCCCTGCCCGCCCTCGAGCGGGCGCGCGCCGAGCTCCTCGACTTCGCCGGCAGCGGCATGTCGGTGATGGAGCACTCGCACCGCGGCGCCGAGTACGAGGCGGTGCACGATCAGGCGCTGTCCCTTCTGCGTGAGCTTCTCGCCGTCCCGCAGGAACACGAGATCCTGTTCCAGCAAGGGGGCGCGTCGATGCAGTTCGCGCTGGTCCCCATGAGCTTTCTTCACGCCGGAGCGTCGGCCGACTACGTGGTGACGGGCGCCTGGAGCGCGAAGGCGCTGGGGGAGGCCCTCGCCTGGGGCCAGGTCGCGGGAGCGCACGTGCGCGTGGCGGCCTCGAGCAAGGAGGATTTCGACGGGTACCGTCGGGTCGCTCGCGTCGACGAAGCCAAGCTCGACGACAAGGCCGAGTACGTCCACTGGGCGAGCAACGAGACCATCCACGGCGTGCAGTACCTGGAGGTGCCGCGCTTCGGGTCGGCGCCGCAGGTGTGCGACATGTCGAGCGACTTTCTCTGGCGCAAGATCGACGTGGCACCCTTTTCCATGATCTACGGCGGCGCGCAGAAGAACCTCGGTCCCAGCGGGGTGACGGTGGTCATCGCCCGGCGCGATTTCATCGACCGCGGGAGAAGAGACCTGCCCAGCATCCTCCAGTACCGCGCCCACGCCGAGGCCAAGTCGCTCCTCAACACGCCGCCGACCTTCGGCATCTACCTGGTGCGCAACGTCCTCGAGTGGATCAAGGACCTGGGGGGGCTCGAGGTCATCGAGCAGCGCAACCGCGCCAAGGCAGCGACGCTGTACGCCGCGCTCGACGCCGACGCGGCTTTTTACCGGGCGCCGGTGGAGAAGGGGAGCCGGTCGGTGATGAACGTGGTCTTCCGCTTGCCGAGCGAAGCGCTGGAGAAGCGCTTCCTCGACGAGTCCAGGAAGAACGGCATGGTCGGCCTGAAGGGACACCGCAGCGTGGGCGGCATCCGCGCGTCCCTCTACAACGCAGTCGAACTCGCGTGGGTCGAGGAGCTCGCGCGCTTCATGAAGGACTTCGTCACGCGCTGCGGGTAGGGCGTCCCGAAGGTCGGCTAGAGGGTGTCAGACCTTCGTCTTGCGCTCGGTGGCGCCGGCCACCGCGCGCTCGATGGCGCCGGCCAGGTCGCCGGGCAGCCCGTCGCCGCGGCCCCACTGGTCGACCTTCACCAGGGTGGTGTGGGCTGCGTGTGCGACCTTGCCCCGCCGGTGGCGAGACAGAGTGCGCAGCTTGTTCTGCAGATCGCTGGTGAGCGTACGCAGGGCGGGGGAGCGGGATCCTCTCATGGCGGGCCTCTATAGCCCAAGAGCTACCGTCCGAACAGGGAGACGGCGCACTGGACCTCCGGAACGAAGGACGCCTGCGCCGCGCCGAGGTCGCGCGAGTCGAAGGCCAGCACGCCGCGGGCACGCACATCGCCCGTGACCTTCCCGGTCAGCCCCGCCCCCTCCGCCAGCTTGCGCAGCTGATAGGCCACGTCGAACGGATTGCCCGCTCCGAGCGGCGCGTCGAACGCGGCGCACGGCACCGGACCGCCACTCCAGGCCAGGTCGACGCGGAAGCCGTCCTCGAAGGTCTTCAGCACGCCGGTCAGCGAGCCCACCAGCGGACCCACCGCCAGTCGCGCCTTCTTCACGTCGAGCCCGGCTCTCGAGTCGCCGCTCGCCGACCCGTCCCAGGCCACGTCGAGCGCGATGGGCAGGCCCGCCTCGACGCCGTAGAGACCGCCCTTCGTGGTGGCCTCCGCGCGCTGCGTTCCGACCGCCCCGTAGTGGGCGGTCGCTGCCAGCTGAAGGGACTTGCCGTGCAGCCCGAGCAGGGCGGGGGGCAGCCCCAGACGGGCCAGGGGCGATCGCGGAATCACCACGTCGACGGAGATGGTTCGCTCGTCGTCGCCCACCGCCAGCACCGTGCATGCGTCCGGCACGCCCGGATCGAGCGCCACACGCACTCGAGACGTCCCCGGCGAGCGATCGAGGTCCACACGCCAGGGCCCGAGCTTGCCCCCCGGCACGGCCAGCGCGACCTCGTCCGAGCGCGCGTGCACGGTGGCCGAGGTCCCGGGCCAGGTCACGTCCAGGCGCGCGTTCGCAGCCTCGATGCTGGCGTTCTCCGCGAAGGCGCCTTGCCAGACCACCCGCGAACCGTCCACCACCAGCGTGGCCGGCGCCCACGCGCCGCTTTGTCCGCCCTGCGCGCTCGCACGCCAGGAGGTAAGGGCCGCGTCGACCGTCCTCCACGAGCCGATCAGCGTCACCTGCGCGCCGTGCACCGCCATGCGATCCGGGCGAAGGCCCGTCGTCGCCACGTCGATCTGCGGCGCTTGCGCGCTTGCGCCCGGCAGAGCGGCCGCCGTGGCGTGCACACCGAGGAGGCGGAACCCCCCGGGGCCGAGCTGCGCGTCGTCGACGGTGAGCGTGATGCCGTGCGCCGCCGCCTCCGCCACGCACTCGCGCCGCACGATCCAGGGCAGGAGCCACATCAGGACGGCTGTAACCGCGGCGGCGAGGACCCCGAAGACGACCACGACGCGCACCATCCAGCTTCGCGCGCGCGCGCTCCGGGCAGCCAGACGCGCGGGATCCACCGCCTCCGCGGCGCGGGCGTCCGCCTTCGGCAGGTGCGAGGGAAGCTCGAGGGCGAGAGGAAGCGGCGTCGGGCCCAGGTCGACATCGCCGGTCCGAGGCGGAGGCGGCGGATCGCTCGGGCGGGACACGCCCCGATGGTAGCGCGTGATACCCTCGGGGGGATGGGCGCGATCGTGGTCACGCGCTCGGTCCATCTTGCTTCTCCGCCCGACCGGGTGTGGCCCTTTCTGGCGGACACCGAGCGCTTCAACCGCCTCATCGGGAGCCGCGACGTGCGCTATCGGCCGATCGAGGAGGACGGCACGTCGGGTGCGCGCTTCGTGGCGGAGACGCGCGCGGGCGGCTTCAAGCTGGTGTACGAAGAGTTCCCTTTCGAGTGGAGCCACCAGCGGACGTTCGGCGTGCACCGGCGGATGCGCGGCGGCCCCATCGAGTCCTACAGCTGGCGCTGCACCCTGGCCGCGACGCAGGCGGCGGAGGGGGACGGGGCGCTCGAAGGAGGCACGCGCGCCACCGTGCGCATGGAGATCACGCCTCGCCTGGTCCTTCTTTCCCCCGTCGCCTGGCTCCACGCCAGGCTCTTCACGCAGAAGTTCGCCACGCTGGGGGCGCTCATCGACGCGCACGTGCTGGAGGGGGCGCCGAGCCCCTACGTGAGCCCCGTCTCGCCGGCCGACGACCAGCGAATCGCCGCGGCGGTGCTGCGCATGAAGGACGACGCGGTTCTGCCCGCCCTGGCCGACAGGCTCGGCGCTCTGGTGCGCGGCGGTGCCGACGCGGACGTGGTGAAGATCCGTCCTTTTGCCCTCGCCGACGAGTGGGGGATGAAGCGGCGCGAGGTGCTGCGCGCCTTTCTCAAGGCGGTCCCCGCCGGTCTGGTGGAGCTACGCTGGGGGATCATCTGCCCGAGCTGCATGACGTCGTCCCAGCAGGTTCGCGCGCTGGAGGAGATCAAGGCGGAGGGGCACTGCCAGCTGTGCGACATCACCTTCGACCTCGACCTCGACCGCGCCGTCGAGGCCACCTTCCTGCCCCACCCGGCGATGCGGCGCGTGCCGGAGACGATGTTCTGCATCGGCGGCCCCGGGCGCACGCCGCACGTGCTGGTGCAAGCCAGCCTCGCAGCGGGGGCCACGCGGACGCTCGACGTGCCGTCCAAGGCGGGGCGCTACCGGCTGTTCGTCCGCGGAGGCGCGGCGGCCACGCTGGAGGTGGACGACGGGGGAGCACGGGTGGTCGAGGCCTTCATCGACGCCGTGGCCGTGCATCCGGCACGCTTGCACGCCGCGCCGGGCGGCGAGCTTCGCCTTCGGTCGGCTTGCTCGGAGGCGCGCCACGTGAAGATCGAGCGCCTGGAGTTCGCGAGCGCGGCGGCGACGGCGCACATCGTCTCGACCCTGGGCGAGTTCCGCACCATCTTCTCGAGCGAGCTGCTGAAGCGCGGGACACCGCTGAAGGTGGCGCGTGCGGCCATCCTGTTCAGCGATCTGACCGGATCGACGGCGCTCTACACCGAGGTGGGAGACGCCGCCGCGTTTCGCCTGGTGGACGATCACTTCGACGTGCTGCGGGCGGTGATCGACACGCACGAGGGCGTCCTGGTGAAGACCATGGGCGACGCCGTGCTCGCCGCCTTCACCGACGCGGGCCAGTGCGCGCGCGCGGCCATCGACGCGCTGGAGCGCTTCGAAGCGTTCCGCGTGAAGGAGAAGCACGGGAGCCTGGTGGGGCTCAAGCTCGGCCTCTTCGCCGGAGCTTGCTACATCGTCACCGCCAACGGGAGCCTCGACTACTTCGGTCAGACGGTGAACGTCGCCTCCCGCGTGCAGCACCAAGCGGCGTCGGGCGAGATCGTGATGCCGCAGGCCGTGTTCGACGCGCTGGAGCCGGAGGATCGCCAGCGCCTGATGCAGAAGGAGCAGTTCGAGGCGCGGGTGAAGGGCGTGGACGGGCCGCTGGCGCTGGTGCGCGTCGGGCTCCGAACGCCTGCGCCGAGCACGTGAAGGGAGAGCCCGGGGGACTCCCTCGTCACGCCCAGATCGAGCCGAGTCGACGGCGCAGAGCGGTCGCCTCCGGCGTCAGCGCGTAGCGTACGACGTCCCCGGCGAAGGGATGCCCCAGCACGGCGGCGAGGGCGTTGGGACCGGCGGAAGCGGCCGCCCGGTGCAGCGTGGGGTCGAACGCGCGGATCTCGTCGACCAGGGTGAGCAGATCGCCGGTCAGCAGGAACGCGGTGCGTAGCTCGGCCCGGGCCAGCGCGTGAACGAAGACGTCGGCCTGCCCCGGACGCGACTGGGGCGCGGCGATGTGCGGCGCCAGCTCTTCGAGGAACCTCCTCTGCCGGCGCGAGAGATACCTGGCCACGATCGGCTCCTGCTGCGTGGCCAGCGACAGCGTCGCCGCGCGGTGCGGATCGTGGCGCGCGTCCACGTCCTCGCCTCCGTACCCCGGGACCACCTGCCGCGCGGCCGCGATGAGGAACGCCTCGATGTGCGTCGGAGACAGCTCCTCCAGCCAGGGAACGCCGTAAGCGATGCGCGCGACCGCGCGGGCGAGGCTCACCGCCTGCGCCATTTCGCCCTGCTCGGCGATCGCCGGCGGCACCACCACCCAGGGCACGTCCTGCGCGAGCACGCGGGTGCGCGTCGCCGAGGGCGCGACGGCCAGCTCCACCTCGCCCACACCGAGCTGCCGCGCCACACGGTCGAGCACGGCTCGCATCGGGTGGCCGCTGCGCGAGGTGATGCGGTCGCGCGAAGAGAGCCCCAGCTCGGAGAGATCGCCGCGCATCATCTTGGTTTCGAGGCCGGCGACCGCCGCCGCGACCTCGAGCAGGATGTGCCGCCCTTCGGGGGGGAGCACTTCCTTCACCAGCGCCTGCCGATCCAGCACACCGTGCTGCGGCTCGAGGGGAGCCAGGCGGCGCGCACGCAGCCACGCCTTGCGGCTGTCGTCCAGCTCGCCGCCGATGGCCCGCAGCTCGCTCACCACCACCGCTTCGTCCGGACGCCGCTGCTTGGACAGGGTCTGCTCCAGCAGCGCGAGGCCCGCGCCGGGATCGGCGATGGACAGCAGCGGCAGCGGGGTCGGAGTCAGCATGGCCAGGATGGTGCGCGTCGCTTCCTCGTTCGCGCCCGTCCTGGCAAAGGCGCTGGCCAGCTCGAAGCGCGTCTCGTAAAGCGTCGGGTCGAGCGCGATGGCGCGCTGCAGGTGGCCGATCCCTTCGCGAAGGCGCTGAAGCTGCTGGATCTCCAGCGTCCCCAGCGCGGAAAACCAGCGTGCGTCGACGTGTCCGAGCTGTTCCCCCAGAC
>Ga0302325_10018297_pt1 | contig 14769 bp, 10 predicted proteins | sample Palsa_T0_2_FD_201948 | JGI IMG/M metagenome (GOLD analysis project Ga0302325, IMG submission 201948) | Peat permafrost microbial communities from Stordalen Mire near Abisko, Sweden - Palsa_T0_2 | ecosystem: Environmental > Terrestrial > Soil > Palsa > Peat permafrost | place: Sweden: Abisko... | reverse complement strand
TGTTAAACTGCGAGTTCTGAAGCCCCGCGGCATTGAGAGCCCCACGCGTGCTATCGAGACTCGTCTGACTCCAGGTCTGGTAGGACTGCCCGTAGTTGGTGGACGACGAGTAGCCAGGGAACCGAAGGCGGAATGAGCCGTCCAGGTTGCTCATCGTGTAGGAAAGGGACTGACCCGTTTTCACGATCTGATTGAGATTGTTGATATCGGACGCGACGGTCCCGAAGAGCTGATTGGTGATGGTGATCCCGTGTTTGGCCATGTCGGCGAGTTGGTTGAGTTGGTTTTCAACCATCAGCACCTGCTTTTCGAGCTGACCGGCCAGCTCGGCATAATTGAGCAGTTGTGTGTATTCGGTTGCAAAGACACCCGGCACTCCGGCGTAAGCGGGAATCGGACTCATGGTTTCTGTCGCCATCACGGCGACCAGGGCGAGTGCGCTTGCACTCTTAACTAGCCATTTGGATTGCATGATTCACTCCTCCTTCGTAGTATTCGATCCAACCCTTGTCCACTTTCCTTTCCTTCATCCACTCGGAAATCCAGCCCTGCCCGAACTCGGCAGCGAGCGCATCGATGCGCGCCCGGTCCCTTTGACCTGATACGCCGAGGAAGGCCAGAGCGACCGGCCCGAGACGGAAGGAGATCATCCGTCGCCCCAACCTCTGGACAACGTAGTAATCGCGTTTCGGCGTTGCGGTCTGGAGCAATTCAATCTCCCGGCTGTTGAGACCCGCATACTCATAGAACTGCCGCATTCCCTCATTGCCGGCCTCTGAGTTCGGCAGATAAATCTTGGTAGCGGTGCTTTGCAGAATCGCCGATGCAATCGGCGACTCCTTTACGTCCGCCATGCTCTGCGTTGCAAGCAGGACGACGGCGTTCTTTTTACGCATTGTCTTCAACCAGTCCTGAATCTTGTCCCGCCAGGCCGGATGCTTCAGGAAGAGCCACGCTTCATCGATAGGAACAAGCGTCGGACTGCCGTCGAGCGACCGCTCCATTCGCCGGAAGAGATAGAGGAGGACTGCCATAACCGTAGCTTCGCCGTAGGAGCCGCTTAACATCTTCTCCATCTCGCAGACAACGAAGCGCGCAGTTGTCAGACCGTCGTTGCGCGAGTCGAGCAGTCCGCCCAGCGCGCCGTCGATGACGTAGGGCTGCAAACCAGCCTTGAGCTTTTCATCCTGGAGGTTGGCTTCAAGTTCCGTGAGTGTCCGCCGTTCGCGCGGCGCGCTAGCGAGTTGCTGCAGGGCGCGATGGATGGTGTTCCGCTCCCCCGGCCCAATCTCGACCCGCTGCATACGGAGCACGGTCTCCAACCATTCCTGTCCCCAGCCGAACTCCGCTTCTTCGTCAATATCGCGAAGCGGCTGGAACGACAGGCCGCCTTCGCCAATGTCATAAAAGCGTCCGCCAGCGGCCTTGCACAGCCCGTACAGGGAATGTCCCTTGTCGAAGGCGAAGACCTGGGCATTGGGATAGCGAAACCATTGCGCCACGAACAGCGCCAGGCTGACCGACTTGCCAGCGCCCGTTGGTCCGATAAGAAGCGTGTGCCCAACATCGTAATCGTGCAGGTTTAGGCGGTATGGCACACCGCCCTGCGTCGCCGCATAGAGGAGCGGGGGAGAATTGGGAGGCATCAGCGACGAGGGATTCTTCTTCTCGCCTGCCCACACCGCCGAGATGGGCATCAGATCAACATAGTTGCGCGTGTGCGCGATGACGCGGCGTACTTGCGCTACACCGTTTCCCGGCAGTGTACCGAAGAACGCATCGACGGCATTGATGTCTTCGACCCGCACACCGAACCCGCGATTGATGAGCACCTTGCGGAACTCCCCAATCATGTTCTCCAGAAACTTCCGGTCTTTGTGCTGCATCACGACGGATGAAGACAGGTAGCAGAAATGCACTTCGCCCGACGTCGCCTCAGCCAGTGCGCCGTCTGAGTCTGAGACCATCGTCATGGCAAACTGATTTAATTGACCGCCGCCGCTTGACTTGAAGACCTGATCCTTCAACCCCCGCTGCTGAAACTTCCACTTCTTCCCGATTGTTGCGATGATGCCTTGCGCCTCGGACGGGTCCATCAGGATCGCTCGCGTGTTCCAGCGATACTCGCAGGGCACAGTGTCCAAAACTGAAAGCGCGCCCGGATAGGTGGAGCGCGGAAAAGCATCGACCGACAATGTGCGAAGGTGACGGTCCCCCATTACAGGTTCAGTACCACCGCGGAGATCTTCCATCGCCAGAAGGTCGTTGAGGAAGACTGGAATCTCCGGCTGCATCACCGGGCCTTTCACGCCCGTAAGGCAGCGGCGGAGGTAAGCAAGCAACTCATCGTCTACACGCTCGTATCCGTCACCCAGGTCTGTGACGGCCGCCCTGAGGCGGGATACGGGAAACTGAGCAGCGAATACATCCTCAAACTGCCGAATCTTGGCTTTGAAGAAACGCAGCGCCTCGGCACCCGCGTTCGTCCGCTCACTGTTGCCAGAGTCAGACCCCGACATCATGAAACCGGAGAGCTTTTCCGAGGCAACCAGCGGGGGCATATACGTCAAGGCCAGGAAATATTCGTTCTCAAAATGGCTGCCCTCTAGGGCAAATTGCTCCCGCCGCTCCCGGTCAATCAAGGCAGTGACAGGATCGGGAAAAGCGCCTTCGGGAGAATAACCGCTTGAGAACGAGCGGAAGGAATCGACCTGAATCATCCAGCCGCTACCCAGGCGCAGTATCCTGTTCAGCCGTCGTGCAATCGCCGCCATTTCCGCATGAGTTGCGGACTGAAGATCGGGCCCGCGATATTGCCATGCCGCAAGCAGTGACCCATCCCGCTGCAAGACAATCCCGTCATCGACAAGGCCGAACCATAGGAGAAGGTCGGCAAGTCCTGTCGGCTGCTTCCGCGTCTCTCCAAACACGTCCTACCTCCAGCCGCGCTTTGGCGTCTTGCCAAAGACGGCGACCCCACTCTTGGCGGGGTAGAAATCCTTGTATTGCAGGTGCCGGCCGTAAACCTTCCGCATCATCGGGTCAGCCTTGCCAATCTTTGCCAGAACGGCGACGATTCCCCAAAAGCCAACAATCGCCAGGAAGAACGAGAGGAATGTCATCACACTGACAGCCATCATGGCCGCGCCCAAGCCGGCCATGATGACCATCTCGCGGTCGCCACCCAGGAGTTGCTGCGGCCTGCTCAGCGAAGTCCGCATGATGGTTTGCTCTGGTTCATTCATATTTGCCTCCGATAGCCGGGGATGGTTTCGTCCGCTCCCATCCCCGCCTAAGTGAGCCTGTGGGTACACTCACGCAATGATCCTAAGAACAGGCTGTGCGATAGCCTGTCGAATAGAATCGCCTGGCTGCAAAAAGGAGATCTCCGCCGCCTGCCCAATGAAGGACGACATTACCTGAGCAGCGAAGACAACGCAGCATACGGCAATGCCGACGTGCAGCAGTCGTTTCATGGTCTCGCCCATTTCGCCACCGGCGAAGGCCAGCGTTGCCCCAAGCGCAACGATTGCGATGACCGAGATTGCATAGGCAACCGGCCCTGTGAGGGATGTGACCAGCGTCGTCAACGGCCCTTCCCACGGCAGGTTCGTTCCGTTCTCCGCCGCGAATGCAACACTCGAAGCTGCCGCTAACGCGAGGCCCATCATGAGGGCTAACTGGGCCGTCCTCTTCCGCTTAACAAGATAACCACGCACTTGATTCATGGAGTTCCTCCGAGTGCCCTGCGGCACGGTTAGGGCGAAAGGCAACTCATCTTGCGCCTCCCACGGTTGGACATAAGCTCCGCCAAAGCTGCCCAGAGCCACGACAATCAAACTTGCGTCATGAGGTATCGCCCATCCTCATACCCGGTGACGACAGCCACCTCTTGAACTTTTCGGCCAGCGATAGGATCATTGACTACCGAAATGACAAGATCGACGGCGCTCCCGATCATGCGCTGTTGTGGTGCGTCTGTTGCTTCCCGCACCAACGCTTCCAGCCGGTCCAGAGCCTCCACTGCGCTATTTGCGTGCAGCGTCGAAACACCTCCCGGATGCCCTGTATTCCAACTCTTGAGCAAAGGCAGAGCGGCAGCCCCATCTCTTACCTCTCCCACAACGATCCGATCTGGCTTCAAGCGCAGCGCCACCTTGAGGCATTTCAACTGATCGAACTCCGTTGTCGCCAACATGCTCAGGCTGTTTGCGGAGTCGAGTAGAAGTTCCTGCGTGTCCTCAATTACCAGCACGCGGTCACCGGGCGTCAACGCGCCAATCTCTTCGAGAATGGCATTCGCAATCGTCGTCTTCCCCGCGCCCGTGCCGCCGACAATCAGGATGTTCTTGTGTGCAAGAATCGCCTGTTGAATGACCTCAAGGTGATCGAGTGTCCTTACCGTCGCGATAAAGTCTTCCTGCTGCGAACGGCGGTTGCGGGGATCATCCTTGGTAGTCAAGATGCCTTGCCGCTGAAGGTCTTTGAGACTCCGTTTCTTGTCAGACTTGACGCGAATCGCAAATGAGGGCGACGGGACAACAGGCTCAATCAATCCGGCAAAGCGGTATTTCCAAATCGGAAGCTGCGTCTCGAGGACCGGCCGCATCTCCGTCACCGTCGTCTTTTGCATCGAGGCAATCGTCATCATCGCCCCTCGCGCCTGCCTGCTTGGTAACTCGCCAACCTGTTCGAATGGTGACCCGGTCCGCTTTGCCCAGATGCGAGAGTCCTCATTGACGAGAATGTCCTCAAGGCCGCTGGACCCGTCGAGCAGCCCGACAATCACCGGCCCCAGCTCATCGCGCAGCTTCGCTTTGAGCCGTTCGTGCTTTTCGTCGCTGTGCGAGTCCTGGTTCATCATCCGTCGAAACCACCCTCATTCCGGCCTTGCTACCGCACATGAGTGCGATGTACATTTCAGTAGACGTATCCTATCACCATTCCGGGAGAGTCTGGCAAATCAAATTTTCGGTGGGAGGCGTTGCGGCATGGACAGAACTCGAATTGCGGTCCAAAGGATGCTTGGCGCGCTTGAGGCGCCGGCCTACGACCTCGGCATTTTGAGCGACCGGGGAATGCTCCCCGGTCTATCCAACCTGCCCACGGAGTGCGTACTCTCCCGGCTTGCGCTCCTCAAGGCCCACAATGCGCGCGGAGCGCACATCTACGTCCGTCCAGCGGGAGAGCACCGCTTCACCGTACTTGACGACCTCAACCAGGATGGGGTGGACCAGCTAACCGCCGACGGCTACGATCCCTGTGCCGTGGTTGAAACCAGCCTCGGGAACTTCCAAGCGTGGCTGAAACACGACAGCGAGTACCCAGCACCCCTATCCACCTTCATCGCCCAAACCCTTGCAAAGCGATACAGAGCGGACCCCAGCGCAGCGGACTGGCGGCGCTTTGGCCGTCTCCCCGGCTTCACTAACTGCAAACCCAAATACCGCAAGAGCAACGGTCTCTATCCCTATGTCCTGCTGCGAAGCGCGACGGGAGTGCAGTATCGGCAGGCCGCCTACCTGCGACTGGAAATGACGAAACTCTACCAACTTGAGGTGCGAGAGCGGGAAGCGCGCGCCACCCAGCGGCGCTCCGACCCATTTTCCTGTTCAGCGAGGCCGTCTCATTCATGGCTCTCCCTTGAGCGATTCCGCAACGCGCCCAAGTTCCACTTGAGGCCCGCCGCCGCCGACCTCGCCTTCTGCGTTGCCGCATTGTCGCTGCGGATGCCGGAGGATGCGATTGCCACGACCCTCGACAGTCTCTACCTCTCCCGCGACCCCAACCCGTCCCGGAAAGCTGCCTACATCAAGCGCACGATGGCAAAGGCGAGATCATGGGCACAACGCTAAGTGCAATGCGGGTAACGACGACTCACGCCCGTGATCCAGCTATGCCCGCCGCTCCTGTCTTCGCTGGTCCAGCCCCTTCCCGCCGCTGCGAAACCTCTGCAATCCCGACGGCTGAATATGAGGAGTTTGAACAGGAACCTCCAACTCAGTTTGCCTTTCTGTTTGCGTTCAGCGTGCCGCGCTCAAAGCACCCACGCCCTTCGGACGCACGCTCTCCTTGCAGAGATTCGAGCTTTCAGTGTGGACTCCTCCCCCGAGGCAAGCTCGTGTCCCCTTCCACAAATCTCTTCCACTCGCCTTGGGAGTGGGCCGCGACAGCACACCCTCCGGGCAAGCATGTACCGCATCCAGCGGACAAACTTCAAAAAAGGAGCTACAAACCATGTTCAACAAAGTCATCCTCATCGGCCGCCTCGGAAAGAACGCAGAAGTCAAGACCGCGCAGAACAAGAAAGACTACGCCGTCCTCAGCATCGCCACCGGCGAGAGCTGGAAGAACGATAAGGGCGAGTACGAAACCCGCACCGAATGGCACCGGGTCTACGCCTGGGGCAATCTCGCCAACTTCGCCAAGACGCTCCAGAAGGGCCAGCTCGTCAGCCTGGAGGGGAAGATCAAATACCGGACGGTCGAGGAAGATGTCGAGGGCAAGCCGTTCAAGCACGCCATCGCCGAGATCCACGCTTCCAGCATGAGGCGCCTCTCGAAAGTCGAAGCCGCCGATGATCCGGCCGACGGCGCGGACGAGGAGTAGACTTCGTCCATAATGCCCAGAGGCGAGCCACTCGCCTCTGGGCGTCCTTCTGCACAAATCATCAAACCGTCACCCAAACGCAATCACGCTGTACTGGGCTGCTTGTGACACGGAATAAACCGATTCGAGGCCCCATGCCGATTTCTCAGTATCCATCTTTGGATGGTCCATCGAGCCTCATCCTCCAACCTTTCGCCAAGTCGAAAGCACCTCTGAAAATGTCAGAGAGAACTCTGGCAACATCGGCCGCAATTAGCCCGGTGCGGCGCTTCAGATTCAAAACGGTTTCAAGCCTCGTTTGATCAATTCCCTGGTATTAATCGGCGTAGCGATTGCAATTCGGAGAATGCAGGGCGACAGTCGTGCGAGTTGTCAGTCGCTCCAGAGCCGCTACTGTGACAAGGCACCACTCCTGACTCGTGGCTTCAGGCATGCAATCCCTATGCGCAAGCACCTACCGCCAGTCCTCTGCCGCGAGCGTGCCGATAGTACTTGACCCACCTTGCGTAGATCTGATAATAAAATAATGAGGTCATATCAAAAATATGACAACCGACATTTTCGACGTGGCTCCGGCTCAGATTAGAGCGGCACGAGCTCTACTTGGCTGGAACCAGCAGGAATTGGCTCGTCGCGCCAATGTTGCCGCATCGACCGTTGCAGACTTCGAGCGAGGCAAGCGCCTGCCAGTCCCGAATAACTTGGAGGCGATGTGTACCGCCTTCAGGAAGGAGAGCGTCAGTTTTCTGCCCGGCGGCGCTGTAGTCGGCCCTGCCCCACCAGTTGAAGATGCTAAGCTTTCGCCTTCGGGGGAACCTATCCGACTGATTGAGGCATCGGATTTGTCCCAGTGGGCAGGGCGCCTAGATTCAAAGTGCATGTTTCCACAGCTTATTCACCGTCTCATTCTTGTCTCCACTGGCAACGCAGCAAATCGCTTTCGTTTTCGCGCCACAGACAGCATCCAGCAAGAGGGTTGGGACGGGGTCTGCGAACAATACAGTTCAAAGAATAATCCGTGGTTGCCACTCGGGCCTTCGGGTTGGGAGTTGGCCACTCAGCGTGAAGGTATTCACGGCAAGGCGGAAGACGATTACAAGAAGCGAACTTCCGACGCTCTGGAATTGGTTCGCGAAAAATCGACGTTCGTCTTTGCCAGTTTTCGGACTTGGGCGAAGGCCGGTAGCTGGGAGAAGTCCAAGCGCGACGAAAAGAAGTGGGCGGATGTTCGGGCGATTGATGCCGACGACCTTGTGCACTGGATTGAGCTCTACCCGTCTGTGGGATATTGGCTCGCGTCTCACCTCGGTAAGCTACCACGAGGATTCAATCCGCTCATCGACGCCTGGCAAGAATGGCGTCCCGCCACGAATTGGCCTCTGTCCCCGGAGATCGTTTTAGCTGGCAGGGATGACGAAGCGATGGATCTCCTCAAGTGGCTCCGAACTAAGCCCTCGGTCTGCTCCGTGCAGGCTGATTCGCCCGATGACGCGATTGCCTTCTTGTATGCATCGATTGACTGCTTGCCGGAGCCCCACCGAGAATTTTACCTAATGAGATCTGTGCGCGTTTTCGATCCCGAATCCGCACGCACCTTGGGAACCAGTCCTTCTCCGCTGATCATAGTTATGGAACCGTCAGAACCAGGACTGGCCACTCGCCTTACAGAGCAGGGACATCATGTTTTTCTCGCCTATGGATCGGCTATCGGCATTTCCGAAGTAAACACAGTTCTACCGAGAGCGACGCACGAGGAGTTTCAGAGCGCTCTATTGGGAATGGGTGTACCCAAGGACGACGCTGTTTCGCTCACACGTGACTCGGTCCGCAGCCTCGCCGTGCTACGTCGTTTGATTCCTGCTGCATCCGTGAAGAATCCGCATTGGGCTGAGGAGTCGAAGGCGAAGCTACTCATTCCTGCTCTCTTGGCTGGAGCTTGGGACAGTAGTGTGGAGGGCGACCGCGTGGTGTTGGAGCAATTGTCTGGCGAAAGTTTCGAGGTATTTGATTCGCAGTGTACAGTCTTGACTGGATTTCCAGATGCTCCGCTACGGCATATAGGAACTACATGGAAGGTTGCCTCACCGCGCGATGCGTGGTTCCGCTTATCGAAATTTATTGGGAGGTCCGAGCTTGACCGCTTTGTCAGCGTTGCTAAGTCGGTACTCGGTGCCGCCGACCCGCGATTCGAAATTGATCCCGATGAACGCTGGCTTGCTGGCATTCGAGGACGACTTCCGGAACACTCGCCCTGGCTTCTGGAGGGTCTGACCGATACCCTCTTGCTTCTCGCAATGTTCGGTCGCCGCGTTACTTCTGTAGCCGGAGCAACACAATATGCGGACAGAATCGTCGATGCACTATTGACTGACGCAGATGCTCAACGTTGGTATTCCCTGTCTAGTCAGTTCAGAACCCTGGCAGAAGCTGCCCCGGACACGTTTCTGACGGTAGTGGAAAATAGCCTCCACCGAAACGATGCTCCAATCATGGCGCTCTTTCAGGAGGACGGCGGTCCATCGTTGTTTGGACGAGCAAATCATTCCAACTTGCTTTGGGCTCTTGAGACCCTTGCCTGGAGCCCGTTGTACCTGTCTCGCGTGGGTGAAATCTTGGCCCGCCTTAGTGTACTCGATCCCGGCGGTAAGTGGGCAAATCGCCCAAGCAGTTCGCTTCGAGCAATCTTTTTGCTCTGGATGCCTCAAACAAACGCAACACTCGCGGAGAGGCTGCAAGTCCTCGATCACCTTCGAAAGATAGAGCCTTCAGCGGCGTGGAAATTGATGCTCAAGACTCTACCCGGCGGCTACGATTCGGCTTCTCCGACTCCGCGACCTCGCTGGCGCGACTTCACTGTGACGAAGCCGGAAGAAGTGACATACGCCTTGATTGCTGAGGGAGCCGGGGCGTTATCAGAACGCCTCCTCGAGGATGCTGGGACGGATCCCAATCGATGCGTTGATTTGATCGAATCTCTCGCGAATTTGCCGCCGCTATGGCGTGAGAAAACTTTTTCCAAATTGGCGCAGAATTCTACTCTCATCCATGATGATCCTTCGAGGATGTTGATATGGGCTGCGCTTCGTCGATTGCTTAGCAGTCATAGATCTTTTCCGAACGCCGATTGGGCGATGCCGGAGAGTGTTCTCGAAGAAATAGAGCAAATCTACAATCAGTTTCAACCGCATGACACAACGAACCAGAGAGTCTGGCTTTTCTCCGACAGCGTCCAACTTGTCACAGGTCAGACCGGTGAGGATTGGAACGCGCATACTGATGAGCTCTTTGCTAAGAGACGGGCTGCTCTGAGAGAGGTACTTTCAGAGGGCGGATTTGAGGCGATGAAGCACCTTGCACGAGAAGCGGAAAAGCCGCATCTTGTAGGCTTCGCTTATGCCGAACTCGTTAGCAAAGGCAACGAAGCCAATAAACTCCTAGAAGATCTGACCGAATCCAGCGAATCCGCGTATAGGCAGTTTGTTTCTGGACTCACTGCGAAGTTGCACAACCGGTTTGGATCCAAATGGTCGAACAGTTTTCTCGCAAGAGCTAAGAAGCGCAGTTGGGATCGCGCGAGGATTGTGCAGGTGCTGCTTGCGCTACCTTCAGGGAAGGAGACCTGGAATCTCGCGTCTTCCTTTGGCGAAGCGACAGACTCTGAGTATTGGATTAGCGCAAGTGTCTATTGGGCTCGAGACGATAAGGAGCAGACAATTCTCGGAGTAAACAAACTCCTCGAAGCGGGTCGCGCAAGAGATGCTGTACGAATCATCGCAGGGTCGCGGGAATCCGTACCTAATGAATTGATCGTTAGAATGCTTTTGAAAGCTGCCGAAAGGCCTGTGCGACAGAGCAACGACATCAACGATCCGGTGATGTTTCAGTGGTCAGTCTGCCAACTACTACAGCGTCTTGACCAAGGTCCAGATGTTTCGGAGGCTCAGATTGCTCACCTTGAGTGGATTTACCTGGCACTTCTAGAACATTCTGGACGCCCTCCGATGGTCCTCCACAAGACGATGTCGCGGGACCCAGCTTTCTTCGTTCAGGTCTTGTCAGCAGTCTATGGAACGCCCAGCGAAGGCACCGCCGAGAACGAAGAGATTCCAACCGGTGTTAAGGCTTTGGCTTCACAAGCGTTCCGATTAATTCAGTCTTGGAACATTGTGCCAGGCTCTGGTGAGCAAGGAATAGACTCGTCGGTCCTCAAAGCATGGACAAGAGAAGCACACCAACTGGCGGTCCACGCCGAACTGGGTGCGATCGGCGATCAATACATCGGTCGAATACTTTCGTATTGCGGCATCGACGCAGACGGAGCGTGGCCTGATAATGCTGTGCGAAATGTGATCGAGGAAATGAAGAACGACCACCTTGAAAAGGGGCTACTCAGGAACATCCATGTTAAGAGAGGTGTAACAAGACGGGGCATGCTGGAAGGTGGAGCGCAAGAAAGAACAATCGCCGATAGGTACGAAAAGTGGGCAGACGCCATGAAATTTGAATCGCCTCGAACAGCGACGCTGCTCCGCCGAATCGCGCTGAGCTTCGAAGAGTCCGCTCGTCGAGTCGATGAACATGCCGAGCACACGGACTGGTCTTATTAGGCAATACCATTCCCACTAAGGAACGTCGCCGCTATAGATGATCAGAAAGGCTCTGCACAGAATGGACGAAGGTCTCTCGGAATATTCGAGATCGGCGAGCGCGTGGTAATTGGTCGGTCCCGGGCCTTCTACTGCAATCTGATAGTGTTACTGCCTCGACCATTCGCATTCAGTCCTCATAAACTCGCCAGTGTCGGGTCGAGCCTCCTTATTAGCCGAAATCCGGTCGAGGGGCGATTAAAAATCTAATCTTGCTTCAGGCTCAGACTACCAATTCCGCCCCAGCCAGAACCCACCTGCCATCAGGAGATCCGCGGTAACCAGGCCGCCGCCAAAGCAGACCCAGAGCAACCGGCCCCAGGCACCGCCGAGCTTTGCCCGGAAGCCCGCCGTCGCCGATGCGAGTGGATTTTGCGCGCTGCGGATGGGTTGCAACATTGTGCCCAAGAATCTACAGACACAGCTGAAAGTTGTGAGGTTTATGACTTCGATGCAGTAAGGTGGTAACGCCGATGTGGATCTTGTGGCCCACTTCCAATCTCCACTATTAGTCCACGTTCAACCAGCGATGCGAGGCGCGTTCTTGCCGCACGGACGGAAAGACTGATTTGTTTGGCGATCTGCGAAGTTGAAAGCCCGCTCTCTGCACTTGCGGCAAGGGCGGAAAGAATGCTCTCGTCTCTGGCGTCTCTCGAGGGAGCACGACGACGGACTGCCGACAGTGTTACACGGAAGTGCGTTCCGATCTCTTCAAATTGAGGAACATCCAATCCTCGATCCAGACACGCGGCAGTCATCCTCTGGATTCCGCTTCCCCATTGTTCAATCAGCTTAAGTTCTAGAAATATCCGTCCGAGAACACGATTGCGGAGTTTTGAGATGCCTCTCTGAATGTCTTCGATCGTGAGGCCGAACGGAAGCAATCCAGGGTTTTCGATCTCCAGTCGATCATCGAAGAGAGCAACCCTGATCGGCGCTCCAGGCTGGGCGTAATCCGCATGAACGATTGCATTCATGATGGCTTCACGGACGGCGACTACCGGGTACGTCCAGTGATCCGTCCGCTTCACCGATCCTATAACCGCCTCGCGTGCCATATGCTTTTGCAGGAATGCAATCGTCTCTTCGGCGGCTTCCGGCAGGTAAGACCGTATTTCCGTCGAGTCGAGTAGTTTGCGCTTATCGTCGCCAGCAAACCGCCCCACCTGTATCCATGCGTCAGGATAATGGCTGAGCCGGTCGGCGCCGAAGAGGAGGATGCCACCAATAGTCGGTACAACCCTACCCTGGTAATTCGTCACCAGTTTGAGAGTGAGCAGATCATCCCGTTTCAGCTTGCGAATCGGTTTGAAATACTCGGAAGCAGCTCGGAAGTCGATCGCTTCCGAGTTCAACGCCGCCATTGGCTGTTCGTCGAACGACGAAACCTGGCTATACCGCTTCATTTCCTCTATCAGGAAAAGATCAGCCCGTCGGTTCGTGGAACCGACGCGGACAAGAACGCCTGCATCCGGTCCCAGGCGGTTCAAATAATGGGGACGATTTGGGCTTGGAAAGATTTCAACGGCTAACAGATGCGTCTTTCGCCAGGGGATGACCTCGATTGAGGGAACCAGCTTGGGAGAGATGCTGTCCGCAATCAGGTTGGCGAGACGCTCTTCTTCTGTCAAAACGTCGGGAATGCCCTTGACCCCTTTTGCACCGTCTTCGACTCCAATGACGAGTGTTCCCCCAGAGGTGTTGGCAAATGCAACAATCGCTTTGAGTGCTCCGTCAGGCGACGAGAGATCTCGCTTGAATTCCAGCGTCTTGCCTTCGTGCCGACTGAGAAGGGAAAGTATCTCCATTACTCTGCATTCTACTCTGACGCGCACCGTGAGATTTGACTTCCGAGTTGATTCATTGCGGGTCAACATAGAGAATCACAAGTGCTTTCCCATCCAATACCCCAGGAAAACAAGGCCAAGACCGCTAATTAGCCCACTGCCAAAGACGCCCCACAACAGGTAGCCCCACGCACCGAGCAGTTTGACTCGAAAATCCCGTGTCACAGCCGCTAAGGCGTCTTGTGCGTTGCGAATTGCCTCGTCGAGCGCGCCCTTCAGCCACCCATCCATCTCCTTTTGCGACGTCGTCAGTGCTTGCCCCAGGCTCGATTCGATGATGGTACGAATGACCGCGCCGAACTGCTGCCGAGTTTCCTCCGTATAGCATTTGAGAATGGTCTCCCCGGCGATGGAATCATGGAGACTGGCCTGGACATCCTCCAGAAGTTGACGGGTGGTCAACCCAGCCTCTTCGATGGTGCCTTTCATTTGAGTTGCTGCATAATCGGCAATTTCACGGGTCACGCCGCGGAGTCTAAACTGTTCCGCCGCGGCATCGTTCAGTCCCCGCGCCACATTTTCGAGGGCGCGGCACTCCACCACACTCAACTTGTAACGGAGCCATTCGGGGTCTTCCGGGTCCATTTTGGAGAACTGTTTGACCAGATCGAATAGAACCCGTTCTCTCGCCTCCCCCTCAGGGAATGCGAGATACACGAGGTCTCGAATCCAGGCCGAGTTGTCGGTTGCGACTAAAGGGGATGTGCTCATGGGAGGAGTACCTTTCTCGCTTCCGTGAATTGGCTGAAGGCGCGGAAGCGGTACGTCCTTGCCCGGAGGGTCATGTCCGGCGCTCTCAATTCCGGCACATTAGTTCTGCGGTCGCCCACGTCACCCAAAGTGACGTTCATCGTCCGCATCATCCTTTGGAGATCCGGCCGTCTGGCATCCATTCGAATTTCGACGGGCGAGAATATCTCGCGAAAGGCCGTTACATCCGATTCGAGCTTGGGATTCTCCCAGGCGGACGCAACACCATCCTGAAATTGGTTGTGGACTATGACGTAATCCACGGTGTTCTGCAGTTCGGCGCCCCACTCGATCACCGACCGGGCTGAGGCAATGTCGGCATCGACGACACCAATGGCCGTCCATCGGAGGTCGAGGCCGGATTCCTGCATCACCTTATAGAAGTCTCGGAACCATGGAATCAGCCGATGGCCTTGTGCCGCGCCCAAATCAGCGAGGATCACATCGGCGCTCGACTCCAACGAAATCCCCAGCAACTTGTCATAGGTCCAGCTCTCCAGTGCCGGCAGCTTGTGGGCTTTCGAGAACAGCGCCTTGAAGCAACCCTCCGCCTTATTGTCCGGGTCCATATCGAAAAGTTCAGCGGTATAGGCAGTGCTCGCATACCACTCTGCCAGCGTTGCCATGACTGTTGTCTTTCCCACTCCGCCCTTGCCGGCGATTGGAAAGACCACCCGCTTCGGTTTCATTTCCAGAGCCGCGTTCAATCCTCGGGCCTCATTCAGTTCTCGCCCCGCCCCACAAAGGCGCTCGGCTTGAAAACCTTCGTCGGTTTCAACAGCGACTCCCGCTGGCGATTCAGTTCCGCTTCGCGATCCAGTCTCGCCATTGCCTCTTCTCTCTGTACTTGCCATGCCGGTTTCTCCTTGTCCTCTTTGCTTTCAGTGCTCAGGCCGCTTTCACGGACCTTTGGTAGA
>Ga0302325_10018296_pt1 | contig 14769 bp, 11 predicted proteins | sample Palsa_T0_2_FD_201948 | JGI IMG/M metagenome (GOLD analysis project Ga0302325, IMG submission 201948) | Peat permafrost microbial communities from Stordalen Mire near Abisko, Sweden - Palsa_T0_2 | ecosystem: Environmental > Terrestrial > Soil > Palsa > Peat permafrost | place: Sweden: Abisko... | reverse complement strand
TCTCTGCCTTGGTCAGGGCTGCCATGCTTATTGATCTCTTATTGTGGCGCTCAATTCATCCCGTAACCGCGCAACCACTGCGGTTACCACGGAATCAGCATCAACGTCGGTAAGCGTGCGGGAAGAGTCCTGTAAAATCAAGCCTAAGGCGATACTTTTTCGTCCAGAATCTACGCCCGGTCCGCGGTATACATCGAATACCCGTAGTTCGCTCAGGAGGCCCGACGCGCTAACAGTAACATTTTCCTGCAAAACTGCGAGAGGCACGCTTTCGTCGATCACAATCGACAGATCGCGGCGGACACTGGGAAACATCGATATCTCTTTACTTTTCAATGCATTGAGAATAAATGCGGATTCTGTTTCTAACTCAAATAAAAATACCGTGTTGGACAAATTTGCCGACTTGACAATTTGTGGATGTATTTCGCCCAGCCAGCCGATTGCAATATTGTTCCGATAGATTCGCGCGGAGCGTCCGGGACGCAGGCAGGTTAGAGGTTCGGCCTCGAAGCGTATCGACTGCGCATCGCCGGTTAATTCCAGAACGCCGCTGAGATCCGCTTTCACATCGTAGAAATCCAACGCCTCGCGTGGGCTGCCCCATTGCTCCGGCCAGCGCGATCCAGCCGCGATCCCTGACAGCGTTTCGATTTCATGCAGCTGCGTGCCGCGCACTTGGAATTTCTTGCCCAGCTCGAACAGGCGCACGCGCGCTTGCTGGCGGCGCAGGTTCTCACGGCAGGCCCGCAACAAGCCGGTCCACAGCGAGACGCGCATTTCGCTCAAGTCTGGCGAAATGGGATTGGCCAGTGCCAAGGCCGGTGTATCGGGAAATAGCTGCCGTTGCAGCACGGGGTCCACGAAGCTGTAGGTGATGACTTCTCGATAGCCACGATCGGCCATCGCACCCAACAGCCGCTCGCCGGCAACGCGCGTCTCGGTGGCATAGCCCGCGACCTGTGGCGCGACTGCGTGCCGCTCCGCGATGCTGTCGAAGCCTCTTAAGCGAGCGACCTCCTCGATTAGGTCGGCCTCGATGCGGATGTCATAACGATGCGCCGGGCGGCGCACTCGCCAGCCTGTAGGCTGGTCCTCGACGCCATCGCTGATCGAAGCGAGCACCGCGCGGATTTCCGCATCCGGCACGACGGCGCCGAGCAGCCGTGCCACGCGGCTGCGGCGCAAGCTAACCCATTCAGGCGCCCCACCCTCCCGTGACGCCGCTGCCGTCGCCCGCGTCACTTGCACGGGGCCGGGCTGGCCTCCGCCAATCTCCATCAGCAGTGAAGTGGCCCGTTCGAGGGCGAGGGCCGGCAGAGTCGGATCGACGCCGCGCTCGAAGCGTTGCCCGGCGTCAGTGAATAATCCTAAGCGCCGCGCCCTTCCGGCCACCGCTTCCGGCGCAAAGTTGGCGGCCTCGAACAGCACATCGCGCGTAGTCGCGGAGATGGCGGTCGGGCGTCCACCCATGATGCCGGCGAGGCCGACGGCACCGCCCGCATCGGCAATGACCAGGAATTCCGGATCGAGCGCATATTCCCGATCGTCGAGCAGCGTGAGCTTCTCGCCGGGCTTTGCCCATCGGACCGTGATTGCTTCGCGCAAGGTCGCAAGGTCATACGCATGCAGCGGCTGCCCCATCTCGAGCATGACGAAATTCGTGATATCGACGATTGGGGAAATGCTGTTGACGCCGGCGCGGCGCAGGCGTTCGCGCAGCCAGAAGGGCGATGCGATGGCGCTGTTCACGCCGCGAACGATGCGCGACCCAAACACCGCGCAGGCCGCGGGCGCCTCGAGCTTCGTCGGGAACACCGACTCATGCTGCGGCTTCACTGCGTGGACGCTGTAGCTGAGATAGCGGCGCTGCTGTGCCGCCGCGTAATCGCGCGCGATTCCGAACACGCTCATGCAATCGCCGCGATTCGGCGTGGCATTCACTTCCAGGATGGCATCGTCCAGATCCAGCGCTTCGCGCAGATCCCGATTCAGCGCAGAATCAGCCGCCAGCTCCAGGATGCCGGAATGCTCTTCGCCCAGACCTAACTCGCGCGCCGAACACAGCATGCCGTTCGACTCCAGGCCGCGCAGCTTGGCGCGCTTGATGATGAGGCCGCCGGGGAGTTCTGCGCCCACCATGGCCACCGCCACTTTGAGCCCCACGCGCACATTGGCGGCGCCGCAAACGATCTGTAAGCGATTGCCCCCGTCGGTCGTGACCTGGCAGACGGATAATTTGTCGGCGTCCGGATGGCGCGCGCACTCGAGCACCTCGCCGACCACCACGCCCGTGAAAGGCGGTGCAACCGGGTTCACGGACTCAACTTCCAGGCCCGCCAGGGTCAGCTGCTTGGCGAGCTCGGCCGGGTCCGAAACCACCGGCGTGAATTCTCTCAGCCAGGATGAGGTGATCTTCACGGGAACTGCTTCAAGAATTGCAGGTCGTTTTCGAAGAACAGGCGCAGGTCGTTTACGCCATAGCGCAGCATGGTGAGCCTTTCGATCCCCATGCCGAAGGCATAGCCCTGCCAGCGCTCGGCATCGATCCCGGCCGCTGCCAGCACATTGGGATGAATCATTCCGCAGCCCAAGATTTCAAGCCAACCGGTCTGCTTGCACACCCGGCAGCCCGCTCCATGACAGAACACGCATTCGATGTCGACTTCGGCGGACGGCTCGGTGAAGGGGAAATACGAGGGTCGCAGGCGCATACTTAAGGGCTGCTCAAAGAAATGCTCGACGAAGGTGTGCAGCATGGCCTTGAGATTGGCGAAGCTCACGTCCTCTCCCACTGCCATCCCTTCGACCTGGTGGAACATCGGGCTGTGCGTCATGTCCGAATCATTGCGATACACACGCCCGGGAGCAATGATGGACAGCGGCGGCACGGTTGCGCGCATGCCGCGGATCTGCACCGGCGAGGTATGCGTGCGCAGCAGCCGGCCGTCAGGGAAATAAAACGTATCGTGCATCGCGCGCGCCGGATGATTCTTCGGAATATTCAGCGCCTCGAAATTATGGAAATCATCCTCGACCTCCGGACCCGTGGCGACCTGAAAGCCGGCCTCGCGAAAGATGCGCTCGATGCGCAGGCGCGTGCGCGTAACCGGATGCAGGCTGCCGGCCTCCTGGCCGCGTCCCGGTAAGGTCACATCCAGAGTGCCCTTCGCAAGGGTGAGATCCAGCGCCGCGGCTTCGAGCGCGGCGCGGCGCGACTCAATCGCCGCCTGAACGGCGGCCTTGGCCTCGTTGATCTGCTGGCCCGCCAGCGGCCGCTCGGCCGCCGGCAGCTTCCCCAAGCTCTTCAGCTGCTCGGTGAGCGCGCCCTTCTTCCCCAGCACGCGCACGCGCACCTCGTCCAAGGCGTTCAAGTCCGCCGACGAGCCGATGTCCGCGAGCGCTTGCTCGAGAAGTGCGCTGAGGCTGTCGCCCATCCCGAAGGCCTTAAGCCGGGAGGCTGGCCTTGGCTTTCTCCGCGATGGCCGTAAAGGCGGGCATGTCATGCACCGCCAGGTCCGCCAGCACCTTGCGGTCGATGGCGAGGCCCGACTTGTTCAGCCCGTCGATCAACGTGCTGTAGGTCAAGCCGCAAAGCCGCGCCGCGGCGTTGATGCGCGTGATCCACAGCGCGCGGAATTCGCGCTTCTTCTCGCGCCGCCCGCGATAGGCGTACTGCCCTGCCTTGATGACCGCCTGCTTGGCTGTGCGGAATACCTTGCGCCGGGCATTGAAATAGCCCTTCGCTTTCTTGAGAATCTTCTTGTGCCGCCGGCCCGCGACGACACCGCGTTTAACTCGTGCCATGTTTGTTTAGCTCCTGACTTTATGCGTACGGCAACATTTGCTTCACTCGATTCACGTCGGTCTCGTTGACGTGCATCTCGCGGCGCAGCTGTCGCTTTCGCTTGCTGGGTTTCTTCGTCAGGATATGACGACGGTGGGACTGACCGCGCTTGAAGCCTTTCGCCGTTTTGCGAAAACGCTTCGCCGCAGCCCGCTTAGTCTTCAACTTGGGCATGATCGACTCCTAATTTTCTAGCCTTTGTTCACAGACGGCCCGGCAATCTACGCGATCACCGTTAGCGGCCGCCGCTACAGGCGGGGTGACAGATTTTTAAGGTCTGCCGCTCACTTCTTCTTCGGCCCGAACACCATGATCATCTGCTTGCCTTCCATCAGCGGATTCTGCTCGACCACCGAATACGGGGCGAGATCCTCGGAGATCCGCGTCAACAAACGCCTGCCAATGTCTTGGTGCACGAGCTCACGGCCGCGGTAACGCAAGGTCACCTTGGCCTTATCACCCTCGGTCAGAAATCGGATGATGCTACGCAGTTTGACCTGGTAGTCCGCCTCTTCCGTACCGGGACGAAATTTCACTTCCTTAACCTGAATCTGCTTCTGCTTGCGCTTCGCCGCGTGCGCTTTCTTGTTTTGTTCGAACAAGAACTTGCCGAAATCCATCACCCGAACCACCGGAGGTTCCGCCATCGGCGAGACCTCGACGAGGTCCAGGGTCTGCGAACTGGCCATTTGGAGCGCTTCCGCTCGTGTCATGACCCCTGCTTGGCTTCCATCCGCCGCGATCACACGCACCGAGGGTGCGGAGATCTCCTCATTGCGCCTTACGCGCTTCGACGTTGCGATACTTTAATCCTCCAAAATAATACGGCCGCGGCTCGCGACCTCGTCGCAAAGCAGGGCGCCGAGCTTGTTGAGCTCAAAACTGCCCAGATCTTTGCCACCACGCGTGCGTACGGCCAGGGTGCGTCCCTCTACTTCCCGGTCGCCGGCGACTAGCAGGTAAGGAACACGCTTGAGAGTATGCTCGCGGATTTTAAAGCCTACCTTCTCATTCCTCAAGTCCGTTTCGACTCGAAGCCCCTGATTTTTCAGGTTTTCCGAAACTTCCAGGCAGTATTGCTCCTGCCGCTCGGTAATTCCCATGATTACCGCCTGAACCGGAGCCAGCCAGGTCGGCAGTTTCCCGGCATGGTGCTCGATCAAAATGCCGATAAAGCGCTCCAGGGAGCCGAACATGGCCCGGTGCAGCATCACCGGCGTATGTTTCTGGCTGTCCTCCCCCACATAGGCCGCACCCAGGCGTCCCGGGAGATTGAAGTCCACCTGCAGGGTGCCGCACTGCCAATCGCGCCCAATAGCGTCTCTCAACACGAATTCCAGCTTAGGCCCGTAGAAGGCGCCTTCGCCCGGGTTGAGCGTGGTCTCGATGCCGGCAGCTGCGGCGGCCTGGCGCAGCGCCGATTCGGCCTTGTCCCAGATCTCATCCGCTCCGACCCGCTTCGGGGGGCGGTCCGAGAACTTGATGCGCACGTCGTCGAAGCCGAAATCGCGGTAAATGCTCAAGATCAGCTCGGTGACCTTGACGGCCTCGTCGGTGATCTGGTCCGGGGTGCAAAAAATGTGCGCATCGTCCTGGGTAAAGGCGCGCACCCGCATCAGCCCGTGCAGCGCGCCCGAGGGCTCATAGCGATGCACCTTGCCGAATTCGGCGAAGCGCAGCGGCAGTTCGCGATAGCTGCGCAAGCCCTGGCGGAACACCTGAATGTGGCCCGGACAATTCATCGGCTTGATCGCGAACACGCGCTCATCCGGCGTCTGGGTCATGTACATGTTCTCACCGAAGGTTTCGATGTGCCCGGATCTCACCCAGAGTTCGCGGTCCATGATCTCCGGCGTATTGACCTCGTGAAATCCCGCGGCGGTTTGCCGCTCGCGCATGTAGGCAATGAGCTGCTGGAACAGCGCCCAGCCCTTCGGATGCCAAAACACCGCGCCCGGCGCCTCTTCCTGCAGGTGAAATAAATCCAATTCCTTGCCGATGCGCCGGTGATCGCGCTTCTCCGCCTCCTCCAGGCGCGTGAGATATTCCTTGAGCTGCTTTTCATTGGCCCAGGCCGTGCCGTAGATTCGTTGCAGCATCTCGTTGCGCGAATCGCCGCGCCAATAGGCGCCCGCCACCTTCATCAGCTTGAACGCCTTGAGCTTGCCCGTGCTCGGCACGTGCGGCCCGCGGCACAGGTCCTCCCACTTGCCCTGCCCGTATAAGCTGATGGGTTCGGCCGATGGGATAGCCGCGATGATCTCGGCCTTGTAGTGCTCGCCCAAGGCCTTGAAGTGCTCGACCGCGGCATCGCGCGGCAGCACGCGCCGGTGCACCTTCAAGTCCTTGGCGGAAATTTCCGCCATGCGCTTTTCGATGGCGCTCAAGTCCTCGGTGGTGAACGGCCTCTTGTAGGCAAAGTCGTAGTAAAAGCCATCCTCGATCACCGGGCCGATGGTGACCTGCGCATCCGGGTATAGCTCCTGAACGGCATTCGCCAGCAGGTGCGCGGTGGAATGGCGGATGATCTCCAGGCCTTCCGGATCCCGGTCGGTCACGATGCTCACGCGCGCATCATGGTCGACGATCGAGGAAGTGTCGCGCAGGGCGCCGTCGACCTTGCCGGCCAGAGCGGCCTTGGCCAGCCCCGCCCCGATGCTCGAGGCGATGTCTGCCACGGACACGGGGCGATCGAAGTGCTTTTGGCTCCCATCGGGGAGTGTGATCACCGGCATACGCCCAATCCTAAGCTCAAGGTGGTGCGCGCTAGTGGGATCGAACCACTGACCCCCACCATGTCAAGGTGATGCTCTACCGCTGAGCTAAGCGCGCTCGAAGGGCGCGAAAGATACCGGATTCGCCGGCCGCTATAAAGAGAAAGTCGCCAACCGGGCCGAAAATCGCCCTTGAACCCCTCCCTTAGCCTTGAGCCGGCGTCTCCGGAGCGCCGGATGGCGGCGCCTGGGACGGGTGTCTTGCCATGAAGCGGAACTGCACCTCCCCGATGGTCACCGCGTCGCCGTCGCGCAGCAGCTGGCGGCTGATCTTGCGGCCATTCACGATCACGCCATTGGTGCTGTTCAAATCCTCGATGATCACGTCGCGCGAGCCGACCAGCACCAGGGCATGGTGGCGGCTGACGGACGAGGAGTCGATCTGCAATTCGCAGGTGGTAGCGCGCCCAACCCGGGTGCGGCGTCCCAGCAGATGGGTGACCGGGCGATCCCCATCCATGCGGATCAGCTCCGCCACCATTTCCGGCTGCGGCAAGGTTCCCGCGGGCGGTGTGGGCGGGACTGCCGCGCCCAAGCGCTCCATGCTGGTCTGGATGCGCCCGAGCGCATTTGCGTTGTTGCTTTCCGCGCGCTCCAGGCGGCGAATCAGGAACTCTCGCTCCTCCAGCGCCCCACGAGTGCGCTCCAGCGTCGCCCGCAATTTCTTATTGTCCTCGACCTGTTCCTCGAAGCTTAGCGTTTTGGCCGCCAGCTCATCGGTGAGCCGCTTGACGTCGGCCTGGATGGATTGAATCGGCCGGCGAGCCTCCTGCAGATGCGCCATCAGCACCATCATCTCCTGATCCGCGCTTTGGGTCTCCGACTGCAGTTCGGTCACCTGCTGCATCAGCTCGGCCTGCTTTCTTTCGGCGGCCGCCAGCAGCTCCAGGGTTCGCCGCGCCTCCTCACTGCCCTCGGCCCGTGCCGCCGCGACCGCGGCATCGCGTGCCGCCATCTCCGAGCTCAAGCGCCCGAGTTCGCCTTTCGCCACGGTCAACTGCTCGGCGAGTTGCGCGCGCGACAGCTCGGTGCGCTGCAATTCCGCGACCCGGTCGGTGAGCGCCGAGGCTCCCGAGGCGATGTTGACGTTGAGTTTGGCGATGGTCTCGTCCTGCGTGGCAAGCCTCGCCTCACGCTCTGCTAACTGCTGCTTCACTTGCTCGTGCTCCTTGACCAATGCGTCCCGAGCCGCCGTGGCGGCCGCGACCTGGTCATTCAATTCGCGATAAAGATTCTGGCCGATGCCGTGACGAAACTCGCGCGTCCGCAGTCTTTCCAGAAACGACCCGGCCAGCGATTTCGTCGAGCGCAATTCGCGCCGTGCATCCTCGAGTGCGGCCTCGCTGCGCTTGAACTCTGCGCCCTGGGTCGTTAAGGATGCGCTCCCGGCGGCAAGTTCGGCCTTGAGCGCCGCGGCTTGCGCCCGCGCGGCGCTCAGCTCCGTCTCGAGCTGCCGGCCCGCCTGCGTGCGGGTCTCGAGCTCGGGGCTGAGCCTGGCGTATTCCTTCTGCAGCGAAGCCAGCTGCGCATCGCGCTCTCCCAGAGAATGCAGCACCTGGGTCATGCTCGCCTCGCGTGCCGCCAGCGACTCCTGCAGCCGATGCGACTCGTTTTGATGCCGCTCCGATTCGCGCAGCGACTCTTCGGTGCGCGCGCGCGCGGCCTCGATCGAAGCGCCACTCTCGGTGAGCCGCGCCTCGAGCTGCCGCGAGTGCTGCTGTTCGGCTGCTTGAGCGGAGCGCGCCGTCGCCAGATCGGCGTTGAGTGCGGCGACACGCGCCTCGCTCGCCTGCGCCGCCTCGCGCGCGAGGTCGAAGGAGCGCTTCAGCGTCTCGTATTCGGTGTGCTGGCGCGCGATTCGCTCCTCCACCGAGCGCAGGCTTTCGGCCAGCGACGGCAGATCCATTGACTGGGGCCGATGAAAATCTCCGGCCGCGCGCCCGCTCACGGTTCCCGACGGCAGCGTCATGGAATTGTCCAGCGGCACGGCGTCGTCGGCGACATCGTCGTCGATGAAGCTGCCCTCGAGGATGGGCAGCCGATCGGTCTTGTCGAGATCGATTTCCTGGGGTTGGCTCATGTCCTTTTTCATGTCATCTCCGGCTAACCTACCTGGGTGTCCGGCATTCCGAATGCCGAGCGGCGCAGCTTCTGGATCTCATCGCGCAAGCGCGCCGCCTGCTCGAACTCGAGATTTCGCGCCAGCTTCATCATGTCCGCTTCCAATTTCTTGATGCGCTTCAGCACCTGCTCCGGCGGCAACGATGCGTAGTCGGCGCCGGAATCCGCTGCCTCGCGCTCCTGCACCGAGCGCGCGCCTTCCATCACATCCCCCACCGCCTTGACGATGCTGCGCGGTGTGATGCCGTGCTGCGCATTGAATTCGATTTGCTTGCCGCGGCGCCGATCGGTCTCCGCGATTGCGCGCTCGATGGAGCCGGTGCGCACGTCGGCATACAGGATGGCCTTGCCCTGCAGGTTGCGCGCCGCCCGGCCGATGGTCTGGATCAAGGAGCCCTCCGAGCGCAAGAATCCTTCCTTGTCCGCATCGAGAATGGCGACCAAGGATACCTCCGGCATGTCCAGGCCCTCGCGCAACAGATTGATGCCGACGATCACGTCGAACTTGCCCAGGCGCAAATCGCGAATGATCTCCGAGCGTTCCACGGTCTCGATATCCGAATGCAGGTAGCGCACTTTGACGCCATGCTCGCTCAAATAATCGGTGAGATCCTCCGCCATGCGCTTGGTCAGGGTGGTGACCAAAACCCGCTCGTTGACCTGCGCGCGCAGCCGAATTTCCGACAACAGGTCGTCGACCTGGGCACGCACCGGGCGCAACTCCACCACCGGGTCCACCAGCCCCGTGGGACGCACCACCTGCTCGATGATCTGGCCCGATACGCGCTTCTCGTAAGCCGACGGCGTGGCCGAGACGTAGATGGCCTGCGGCGCCATGTGGTCGAATTCCTCGAAGCGCAACGGCCGATTGTCGAGCGCGGACGGCAGGCGGAAGCCGTATTCGACCAGCGTTTCCTTGCGCGACCGGTCGCCCTTGTACATGGCGCCGAGCTGCGGAATGGTCTGGTGGCTCTCATCGATGACCATCAGGGCATTCTTCGGCAGGTAATCGAACAGGCACGGCGGCGGCTCGCCCGGCTGCCGGCCCGACAAGTAGCGTGAATAGTTCTCGATGCCGGCGCAGTAGCCCACCTCGTTCATCATCTCCAGATCGAAGGTGGTGCGCTGCTGCAGGCGTTGCGCCTCCACCAGCTTGCCGGCGGCGTGCAGCTCCAAGAGTCGCGTGCGCAGTTCGCCGCGAATCTCCTCCACCGCCCTCTGCACCCGCTCCTTGGGCGTGACGTAGTGCGTCGAGGGGTACACGGTGAGGCGCGGGGTCTTGCGCAGCACTTCGCCGGTGAGCGGATCGAAGTAGCTCAAGGAATCGATCTTGTCGTCGAACAGCTCGACCCGCACCGCCTCGCGCTCCGACTCGGCCGGAAAGATATCGATCACATCGCCGCGCACCCGATAGGTGCCCGGCTGCAAATCGATTTCATTGCGGGTGTACTGCATGTCGGCTAGGCGCCGCAGCAGCTTGCGCTGCTCGATCGGATCGCCGCGCGACATGTGCAGCACCATGCTGAGGTAAGCCTGCGGATCGCCGAGACCGTAAATCGCCGAGACCGTGGCGACGATGATGGAGTCGGGACGCTCGAGCAAGGCCTTGGTCGCGGAGAGGCGCATCTGCTCGATGTGCTCGTTGATCGAGGCATCTTTTTCGATGAAGGTGTCCGAGGCCGGCACATAGGCCTCGGGCTGGTAGTAATCGTAGTAGGAGACGAAGTACTCGACGGCATTCTTGGGGAAGAACACCTTGAACTCGCCATACAGCTGCGCCGCCAAAGTCTTGTTGTGCGCCAGCACCAAGGTGGGGCGCTGCACCTGCTGAATGACATTGGCGATGGTGAAGGTCTTTCCCGACCCGGTCACGCCCAAGAGGGTCTGATGCGCCAGGCCACTGCTCAGCCCGTCCACCAGTTTTTCGATGGCTTGGGGCTGATCGCCCGCCGGCAGGTAGTCGGCATACAGCTCGAAACTCATAGGTGCATTCTCTCATGTAGGTCGCGCCGGGCGCACGCACGGTCTGGCGCTATAAGTCTATATTTCGTACACTCGCTCGCCGTTTTTTACATAGGAAGCCCCCATTGGCCGACTCCCTCTCAAAACGCGTGCAAAAGGTTAAACCCTCACCCACCCTGGCAGTGACCGCCCGGGCGGCCAAACTCAAGGCCGAGGGCAAGGACATCATCGGCCTAGGGGCCGGGGAGCCGGATTTCGACACCCCAGTGCACATCGCCGATGCCGGTGTCGAGGCCATTCGCAAGGGCGTCACCCGCTACACCGCGGTCGACGGCACTGCGGAATTGAAGGCCGCCATTGTCGCCAAGTTCAAACGCGACAACGGCCTCGCCTACGACCCCAGCCAGATTCTGGTCTCCTCGGGCGCCAAGCAAACCTGCTTCAACGTCTGCGCCGCGATTCTCGATCCGGGCGATGAGTGCATCATTCCAGCGCCCTACTGGGTGTCCTACCCCGACATGGTGCTGCTGTTCGACGGCGTCCCCGTCAGCGTATATGCGGGCGCCGCCCAGGGATACAAGATCACAGCCAAGCAGTTGGCAGCCGCCATCACGCCGCGCACGAAACTACTGATTCTCAACAGCCCGAATAATCCCACCGGTGCCGCGTACACCAAGGGCGAACTGCAGGCGTTTGGAGACGTTCTCGCCGCGCATCCGCGAGTACTGATCGCATCGGATGAGATGTACGAGCACATCTACTGGGCCGCGGAGCCGTTCACCAGCTTCGCACAGGCGAATCCGCAGCTTTATGACCGCACCATCACCATCAATGGCGTATCCAAGGCCTACGCCATGACCGGCTGGCGCATCGGCTATTGCGGCGGTCCCAAGCCCATCGTCGCCGCCATGTCGACCGTCCAGGGACAGTCGACCTCGAATGCGTCGAGCATTTCACAGCGCGCCGCCACGGTGGCCCTGAACGGCGACCAAGGCTGCGTCGCCAAGATGAACACCGCTTTCAAGGCGCGTCACGACTTCATCGTCGGTGCTCTCAATGCCATTCCCGGCATCTCCTGCCTACCCGGCGCGGGTACTTTCTATGCATTTGCCAACATCGAGGGCGCCATGCGTGCGCTCGGCATCAAGGACGACAATGCCTTCGCCGAATTACTGCTGGTGCAAGCGGGCGTGGCCGTGGTACCCGGATCGGGCTTCGGCGCGCCCGGCCACATGCGGCTGTCTTTTGCCACCGATATGAATACCCTGGAAGACGCAGCCGCGCGCATTCGCCGGGTGGTCGACGTCGCGGTCGCCAAACGCGCCTAATCAGATCGGCGGGGCCGCACGTTTCCCCGGAAACGTCGGCCCGCGGCACCCGCCTTCCTTGACTTGCAGGCCCGGCTTCCCGACAATCCGCGCCTCCTCCGCATTCCCCGGTAGCTCAGTGGTAGAGCGACGGACTGTTAATCCGTTGGTCGGCGGTTCGAATCCGTCCCGGGGAGCCAACTGCATCAAGGAGTTACGCGCTCACTACGCGACCGCCACCTCCTTTTCCGTAGCTGAATCGTAGACACCCAATTTCACGCGGTCTCCGAACGCAGCGACGTGTCCTGCAAGGTGCCCCGGTGTGAGGTGAGCATATCGCTGGACCATCTGCGGTGATGCCCATCCGCCGAGCTCCTGAACTACGTGGAGCGGCGTACCCGCTTGCATGTGAAACGTCGCCCAGCAGTGTCGCAGATCGTGCCACCGAAAGTCCTTGATACCCGCACGCTTGAGGGCACCCTTCCATGCGGTATTGTTCACCCACCGAATCGGCTTGCCTCGATACGTGAATACGTACCGCTCGTGCTTTCCCCCCTGGGCACGCACGACCTCCGCCGCCTCGGCTGTCAGCGGGCTGGCTATCCCTTTCCCACCTTTTGCTTGATCCGCAGGAATCCAAACCAGTCTCCGGCCTAGATCGACCTGAGACCAGCTCAACTCCCGCACATTGCGTTGCCGTAACCCAGTCAGCATTGCAAACCGAGCTAGTGTCGCAAGATGCTCAGGAAGTTCAGCCAAAAGTCGCTGTGCTTCCACCGCTGTTAAGTACCGTGTACGGCCCTTCCGTTCTGGTAATAGCCGAACCTTTGGCACTCGCTCGAGCCACTCCCAGTCGTGCGCCGCCGCACGTAGCACCGAGCGCAGCAAAGACAATGTCCGATTGACAGTACCATTGCTGACGCCAGTCTTCCTTCGCGCCTGAGTGATTCGATCAACACAATCTCGATCAACTTTCTCCAAAGGAATCTCGGTCAGATGCGAGTGCAGCCAAACGAAATTGCGCTTGTCGTCATTGAGCGAAGCCTTGTGTGATTTCTCATCAAGCCACCGCACCACCGCCTCCTCCCACGTGTGACTCGGCTTAACACCGAGCCTAGATAAATCCCACAACTGTGCCTTCAGCTTGTCGTGATACTCCCGGGCCTTTTTGCGGTCGGGAGTCCCAGCGCTTCGTTGTATCGAGCGACCGTCGTGGGACAATTTGATCCACCAGTAAGGTGAATCCTTTCGTCTGTAGAGCGACATTGGACTTTCTCCATGTTGTCACCCTGCAACGCTCGCCGTACGTATTGTGCTCGCACGTGGCCGATCAAGTCACCTTCGACAAAAACCCAGCGTCGCCCAATGCGGGCGCCCGGAATTTCTCCGGCTCGCGCCTTGGACTGCAATGTCGTCGGATGAATCTTGAGCAGCGCAGCGGCCTGTTGCAGAGTGAGCGTCGTCACGGCGTTGACTCGGCCGCGATTTGCCCAATGACATCTCCGAAGCCCTGCAACCGCTTCGGCAACCCTTCTCTGACCACTCGGGCCAATACGCCTGCGGCATCACCATGATGCACCTGGCACATTACTCCCAGAGCCTTTCCCCCCTGTCTACGGAGGGTATTCACCATCGCGTCATAGCTGATCTGGCCGCCCCTCTGGATAGTTCGCAGACGAACTTGTTCAGTGCTGAGGAAGCCAAGAACCGGGTATGCACCAGCGAAATACGATGCCGCCGCAGTAACCGCCCGCCACGGCACTACTCGCCCCTTGTTCCGCAATTCGACCTCTGCACGCACCCATGGGCTCATGGGATCGCCCAGATGCTTGCCCTTATCATAGACGCGCAAGAGCTTCCCAGCCCCACGGCTCCCCACGTACAGCGTCTTTCCACGACCAGAGCCGAGATCGTCAAATAGCTCTGCCTTCGGTGGCCTGCCGCTCGTGGTAAACAGCCCGTCCGCCAACCAGCCCAGCGCCTTGGCTACGGAAACCGCACATGCCCCCAGATCATCGTGAGCGAGATCGACGCGCGTGACATTGGCCGAATACGTCTCGCCCCACAATCGAGCAGCATTCCAGTCGCGAATGGCACGACACGCATGACCGTTTAGCTCAACGTGATACGTTCCTCGCTGCGCTTCTCCACCGAATGCCAGCAACCCAAAGGGACCAAGGTTGATGCGGTGCTTGTATCCATACCAGCCCTTCCCGGTATCCGACCAGCCCTCGCGCGGGACGCAAAAGACGGTTTCGATAGCATCCTCAAGCCATCGCCGACACTGCCCAGGCGGCAATGAAACGGTGAAACCGACCCAATCGACAAACGCGGTTGCGCCCGTGTTTCCTTCGGCTATGTGTGTTTCGCCCCGTGTTACTACTCGGGGCGATAAATCCGCGGAGGCGTCAGCGCTCGCTACGCGAGCGCAAGTCGCCTCGGCGGCCATCTCGTCATCAATTGGTATATTCATGTAAGTGACTCCTCTAGGCGATGGAGTCACGTGCGCTTATCGAGTACGTGACCTCATCGCGGTTAATGCGAAGAAGTCACAAGCGCGGCGGGTAGGATCAGTATGTTCGCCTCTAGCGTAGCGGCTACCTGCTCGCGCTGCGCTGCCTGGGCTGCGGTCGCTCCAACTACGGCTCCGACGATCTCGCTGATCATTGGACGAACCCCCATCCATTGAGGCTGCTACCGCGAAGGTCCCGCTATTCGGCCGCATGTATGTTACGGCTTGTGTCACGAGAATTTCTCA
>Ga0302325_10018295_pt1 | contig 14769 bp, 15 predicted proteins | sample Palsa_T0_2_FD_201948 | JGI IMG/M metagenome (GOLD analysis project Ga0302325, IMG submission 201948) | Peat permafrost microbial communities from Stordalen Mire near Abisko, Sweden - Palsa_T0_2 | ecosystem: Environmental > Terrestrial > Soil > Palsa > Peat permafrost | place: Sweden: Abisko... | reverse complement strand
ACCGACGGCGGCGGGTCGATCCGTATTCCGGCCTCGTGCTGCGGTCTGTTCGGAATGAAGCCCTCTCGCGGTCGGGTGTCCCTCGCACCGCTCGACGAGGGATGGGGCGGCCTCTCGATTCAGAACGTGGTCACCCGCACGGTGCGGGACGGCGCCGCCCTGCTCGACGCCGTCAGCGCCCATGTCGCCGGTGATCCTTATTGGGCGCAACCCCCGAGCGGCCCGTTCGCGGCGGACGCGGCGCGCGATCCTGGCGTGCTTCGGATCGGATTCACCACCGCCGCCCTGGTCTCCGAGGCCATCGATCCGGAATGCGCGCAGGGGGTCCGCGATGCGGCGCGGCTCTGCGAACGGCTCGGACACGAAGTGGAGGAGGCGATGCTGCCCGGCGACGCCCGGGCGGCGAGCGCGGCCGTCGGCCTCATCGTCGCGGCGAACATCGCCGCCGTCCTCGACACCGAGGCGGCCAGGCGGGGCCGAGCCGTGGAGGCCGGCGAGATCGAGGAGCTTACGGCGGGGGTCTACGAACGGGGCAAGCAGATCGCGGCGCCGCAATACATTCAGGCAATCCAGGCGGCGCACGCCTACGGCCGGGCGGTCGCCCCGTTCTTCGAGCGCCACGACGTCCTGCTGCTCTCGACGCTCGGCATGCCACCCGCGCCGCTCAGGTGGCTGCGCGGCGATCCTGTCGACCTTCACGGCTACAGTGATCGCCTTTTCGATTTCATGCCCAACACCCAGGCTTTCAACATCACCGGAGCGCCAGCCATGACCCTGCCGCTGGCCCGGAGCGCCGATGGCCTCCCGATCGGCGTTCAATTCGTCGGCCGACCGGCCGACGAGGCCACCCTCTTCAGACTGGCGGGCCAGATCGAGCGCGCCGCGCCGTGGGCCGCCAACAGACCAGCTGGTTTCGACTGACCGCGTCCATGGCGCTCAGGCGGAGCGGGATTTGGCCGGACATTCGCGGTCCGATCAGCTAGAAGCCGCTTCGCCGGGGGCGATCGTAGGAGACGGGAATCGCTTTGCAGGTCGAGAATGCCGCCCGGGCGGTCGAATTGAGAGAGGGGGTCATCCAGAGCCTGACTGCGAGCCTCGCAGCAGCCTGTCGGTTCGAGGATCCCTATCGGCACTACATCGCCTCGGAGGTCTTCCCGCGCGCCATCGCCGAGGCGCTCTGGAGCCTGCCCTTCGAGCCCGCCGAGGTCCATGGCGTGTCGGGCAAGCGTGAACTACACAACGAGACGCGCCGCTACTTCGACGTCGCCAACTGCGCCAGGTTCCCCGCCTGCGCGGCGGTAGCCGACGCCTTCCAGTCGAGGGAGGTGGCGCTCGCCGTGGAGCGGACCACCGGCGCCGATCTGTCGGGTTCGTTCGTTCGCCTAGAATACGCTCAGGATGCGTCGGGGTTCTGGCTAGAGCCGCACACCGACCTGGGCGTGAAGCGCTTCACGATGCTGATCTATCTGACCGGCGTCCCGCACCAAGGCGACCTCGGCACCGATATCTATCGTGACCATGAGACCTGGGCCAAGCGAACCGCTTTCGTCGACAACACGGCGCTGCTCTTCGTCCCTTCCCATAACACCTGGCACGGTCTGGAGCGGCGAACGATCGCGGGGGTGCGCACCTCGGTGATCATGAACTACGTCACCGACGCCTGGCGTGAACGCGGGCAACTAGCCTATCCGAGCACGCCTGTCCTTGCCTGAAGGAGCCGCCTGACGACGGCGGAGACTTCGAGGGTCGCGTCGTAACCCGGACGGGCGCGCGGTCTTCCCGCTGGCTGGCCCAGTCGGCTCGCCACGCCGCGCTCGACCAGGGTGTCGAGGAAAACTCGGTGGCGACCCTGGCCAAGGTCGAAGACTTCGACCGGCGCGCCGGTGGCGATCGCCTCGGAGACCATCGAGACGCTGTCGCCGGTGACGACGAGGCGGTCAGCGGAGGCAAGGATGCCGCGATACGGATTTGCGCCCTCCACGTTCCAGATGAAAACTCGGTCGTCGCCGGCGAACGCCGCCTCGAGGATTGCCCGAACTGCCCTTGGGGTGCGCCTGGAGGGCGTGATCGCCAGGCCAAAACCCTCTTGGCGGATCACCGCGAGCGATTCCGCCAGGGCGTGGGCGTCCGCCGTCGCGAAAGCGCTGCGGCGCGTCGGCCCTCCGATCATCGCGCCGACCAGTGGACGACCAAGAGGCGCCAGGCGTTCTTTCCATTGCTGGGCGGCGATCGCCAGGTCCGCAGCGGTAACGTCGTGCATTGCAGTGATGGTCTTGAGCACTCGAGGCCCGGCGCGGATGGCGTCGTGCGCCAAGGCGACCACCAGATCGAAGTCGCCGGCCGGCCTCATGGGGTCCTGAATATGAACGGTGAGTGTTCGGCCGTCGCTGGCCCGCCGGACCGCTACGGAAAAGGGAGCCGAGCGGCGGCCGCAGGTGACGAGCAGATCGGGCCATGGTGGCGCGAGACGATCCGGTCCGTGCGCCTGCCACGCCAGCGGCCGGCGGAGGAGGCCTGGCGGGAGCCAGCGCCACGGCGCCGCCAGCTTCACGGTGCGCTCCTCGACAAGGTCTGCGGCGGCGCGAGCCAGACCTCGCGCCTGGGTGCGCATCCCGGTCTCTCCCGTGGTGACCGCCCAGGCCGTGATCTTACGCATTCACCCCGCCTTAAGGAGTGGCCGGGGCCGCGAGCAGGCTGTGCCCACCAACCCACTGGCCGGACAGGGCGGCGCCGGCTGCAGGATTCGAACCCGCGACCTTCGCTTTACAAAAGCGCTGCTCTGCCAACTGAGCTAAGCCGGCCGGCCGACGGGTCTTATGCCCCGCGCGCCGTGGGCGTGGCAACGTCGCGGCGCCAGCGGACCCGCGCTTTCGCAAAGCCATGGCCTGCGCCTATATGCGCCGGCCATGGCCCGCATTCTGATCACTTCGGCGCTGCCCTACATCAACGGCGTCAAACATCTGGGCGTCCTCGCCGGCTCGATGCTGCCGGCCGACGTATACGCCCGGTTCCAGCGCGCCCGCGGCCATGAGGTGCTCTACATCTGCGCCACGGACGAGCACGGCACGCCGACCGAGCTGGCCGCGGCCCAAGCGCATCAGGACGTCTTCAGCTTTTGCGAAGACATGCACCGGCGTCAGCATGACATCGGCCGGGCCTTCGGCCTGTCGTGGGATTGGTTTGGTCGCTCGTCGTCGCCGCAGAACCAGAGGCTCACTCAACACTTCGCCGACGTCCTGGAGGATAAGGGTCTCATCGAGGAGCGGACCGACAGTCTGCCCTATTCGATCGAGGACGCCAGGTTCCTTCCGGACCGGTACATCGAGGGGACCTGTCCGATATGCGGCTATCGGCCCGCGCGCGGCGACCAGTGCGACAACTGCGGCAACCTCCTCGACCCTGTCGATCTGATCGATCCGTACTCGGTGGTCTCGGGCTCGAAGAACCTGGAGTTCCGGGCGACGCGCCACCTTTATCTCCTGCAGTCGAGGCTGCAGGACGAGATTCGAGCCTGGGTCGACTCCAAGGTTCAGTGGCCGAGCTTCGCCCGCTCGATCGCTTACAAGCACCTCGACGAGGGCCTGATCGATCGCGGCATCACGCGTGATCTGGTTTGGGGCGTGCCGGTGCTTCGCCGCGGTCTGCCACGGCCCGGTTTCGAGACAAAGGTGTTCTACGTCTGGTTCGACGCGCCGATTGAATACATTGCCGCGACCCAGGAGTGGGCCGACGCCACCGCCGCCGACTGGCGGAGCTGGTGGCGCGTGGACAGGGGGGCCGAGGCCGTCCGCTATGTGCAGTTCATGGGCAAGGACAACGTCGCGTTCCACTCCGTGAGTTTTCCAGCGACGATCCTGGGATCGAAGGAGCCGTGGAAGTCGGTCGACATTCTCAAGGCGTTCAATCATCTCCACTGGCAGGGGGGGAAGTTCTCCACGTCGCGCGGCCAGGGGGTGTTCATGGACACGGCCTTGGAAATGCTGCCTGCCGATTGCTGGCGTTGGTATCTTACCGCCAACGCGCCCGAGCACTCCGACAGCACTTTCACGTGGGAGCAGTTGGTCTCGGCGGTGAATCGCGATCTGGCCGATGTGCTTGGCAACTTCGTCAATCGGATCTGCAAGTTCTGCGAGACGCGGATGGGCGGTGTCGCGCCGGCGGGCGGGGCGCCGGGCGAGGCCGAAGCGCGCCTCTTCGCGGAGGTGACGACGCGGCTGGCCGAAATAACCAGGCAGTTCGAGGCCATCGAGGTTCGCAAGGCCGCCCAAGCCGTGCGCGGCCTCTGGGCGTTGGGAAACGAGTATCTGCAGGAAGCCGCCCCCTGGACAGCGATAAAGACCGATTCGCCGCGGGCGGCGGTGATCGTGCGCACGGCGCTCAACTTCGCGGCCTTGATGGCGAGGGTGTCGGCGCCGATCATTCCCTTCACCGCCGAAAGGATCGCCGAGGCCCTTGGCGAGCCCTATCCGCCGACGTGGCCTGGCGCGGACGCCCGCGCCGAGCTCACGACGCTGCCGCCGGGGCGAAAGGTCGCGACGCCGCCGGTGCTCTTCCGCAAGATCGAGGACGCCGACGTCGCGGCGTGGACGCAGCGGTTCGGTGGCGCGGCTCAGGCGTGATGAAGCACTTCCAGTGCGCCTTGCCACATCATCGACAAGGCGACGAAGAGCACGATCGCCAGCCCGATGTAGCGAAGCCACGGCGCTCGTCCCAACAGCTTGGCGATGTAGCCCGCCGCGATGCCGGTAACGGTGATCGAGAGTAGCAGGCCGAAGACCAGGACCTGCGGATGGGCCCGGGCCGCGCCGGCGACGCCCAGGACATTGTCGAGCGACATGGAAAGGTCGGCGGCCAGAATCTCGACCAGAGCGACCGGCAATGTCTTGGGGCGCTGGGTGGCGATCGCCTCGCCCTCTTCAGCGGCGATGGCGGTGTCTCGCGAACGCAGGTCGCGCAAGGTGCGCCAACAGACCCAAAGCAGCAGTGCGCCTCCTGCAAGGAGGAGACCGACGATCTTCAGCAGCTGAACCGCCACCAGGGCGAAACCGACCAGCATGACCACTGCCGCCCCGAGGCCAAGGAAGATCGCCCGCCGCCTGATCGCCCGTGGCAGGCCGGCGGCCGCAACACCGACCGCGACGGCGTTGTCTCCGGCCATGGTGAGGTCGATGACCACCACCTGAACGAAGGCGCCAATCGCGCCGGTCCAGGCCGCCGCGTGGCCGATGCCGAACGGGTCAGCCACGGCGCCGAGCGGTTTCGTAGAGGGCGACGGCGGCCGCCGCCGCGACATTCAGGCTGTCGAAGCCGGCCGTCATCTCGATCCGGGCAACGGCGTCGCAATGCTCGCGCACCAGCCGCCGCAGCCCCTCGTGTTCGGCCCCCATCACAAGCACCGTGGGCGCGTCGTCGAGAGTGTCGGCGAGGGTCCCGGACGCCTCCGCATCCAGGCCAATCGCCCGCCAGCCCATAGCCTCGAGTTCTTCCAGCGTCCGTGCCAGATTGACGACCCTGGCGTGGCCGATGCGGTCGATCGCGCCGGCGGCCGCCTTGGCCAAAGCCCCTGACAGCGAGGGAGCTCGTCTTTCCTGAAGAATCAATCCACGCGCCCCGAACGCCGCCGCACTGCGGAAGATCGCCCCGACATTCTGAGGGTCGGTGACCTGATCCAGCATGACGAGCACGCCAGCCGTCGGGGTCGCGAGGGCCTCGATGCTCACCGGCGCCAGCGCCCGTGTCGCAAGCGCCAGCCCCTGGTGTACCGCGCCTAGGGGCAGCAGTCTGGCTATCGCCGCCGGATCGATGATCTCTGTCGGGGTCGAAGCCGACGACCGCGCCCGCAGGGCCTGCGCGCGTTCGGCGGTAGCCAGGAGCCTCGACGGGGTCCCGCGCGCCGGATTGTCGAGCGCCGCTACCACTGCGTGCCAGCCCCAGAGCCACTCGTCGAGCCCATCGGCCGATCTGAGGCCGGCGCCCCACCGGGACGCCGGCCAAGCGTGGCGGCGCGGAGGGTCCGTGGGACGGCGGTCGTTGCGTCGGCGATTGTTGCTCACTATAACGCCCGCTCCCGATTGGACGCCTCTACTTAGACGCGCGATAGGGGGAATGTCCCGAGCGGCAAAGGGGGCGGACTGTAAATCCGCTGGCGTACGCCTTCGCAGGTTCGAGTCCTGCTTCCCCCACCACGGCTGAAAAGGATGGACGAAGACCGACGGTCGAGGGACGCGGGTATAGCACAATGGTAGTGCAGCAGCCTTCCAAGCTGAATATGCGGGTTCGATTCCCGCTACCCGCTCCATCCTCTTCAAGTTTGCGCGCTGCTCACTCATAACAACGAATTAAGCTGCGCCGGCCTTCCGCGGCGACTAGCGTGCAATGCTGAACCGCTCATGATCCGGAGATCTGCGATGCGTCTTCCCATGGTCCTTGGACTTTTGGCCACGCTCGGGACGTCGGCCGCGGCCGAGGCCGCGCCCATCTTGAAGATCAAGGGCGCTGCGGCGAGGGTCGTGGTCGTGCCGGAGGCGCGCTCTGACATTACTGTATCGATCCTCAAGACCAATCCGCGCCTGCCCCTCCACGTCAGCCGATTCGGCGACACGATCACCGTGCAAGGCGACATTGGCCGCCGGATGCATGACTGTCAGACCGTTCTGGGCCGTCGCGCCATTCTGGTCTGGGGCAGGGGAAGGATCGCCTACGAGGATATGCCCCAGTTGATCGTCCACACGCCGATGGATGTGCGCATCTCGGCGGGCGACGCCGTCTTCGGCGCCGTCGGACGCAGCGACAGCCTCGATCTGGCGAACAAGGGCTGCGGCGATTGGACAATCGCCAACGTCAAGGGGCACATGCGCCTCTCCGAGGCGGGATCGGGGGACGCCAGGACCGGAGCGGCCGACAGCGCCGAAATCATGGTCGCCGGCTCCAGCGATGTCGCCCTGCGCGACGTCCGCGCCGGCCTGATCGCGGTCTCGACCGGCTCTGGGGGCATCACCGCGACGTCGGTGGGCGGACCGTTCAACGTGCGGATCGCCGGGTCCGGCGATGTTCAGGCCAACGCGGGACAGGTGACCGATCTCAACGCCCAGGTCGCGGGCTCGGGCGACGTAAAGTTCGGAGGCGTGGCCCGGAGCCTCACCGCGTCGATAGCCGGGTCCGGCGACGTGACGGTCGCCGAGGTCACGGGCCCAGTCAACAAGCGGGTCTTCGGTGCCGGGGAAGTCACCGTGGGTCGCGATACGATCGTGGGGCGTTGACGAAACGGGCCTCGGCGCGTATCACCCGCGCTCTTTTTCTCGAGGCCGCGGCCCGATCGGCCCGATGAACCGGAAGTCCCGCTTGCGGACGACCTCGAGCGCCGAAACCAAGGCCAAGGGTTTCGGCGCCGTTTTGTGTTTGTCGCCCGGGCCGACCGCGCCCTCGCATCCATCCCCGCCCGACCGGGCGCTCGAAAGGGCGACTGGGCCGCGCACCGATTGAAGAGACGAAGTTCTAGATGCCGACCGTCAACCAATTGATCCGCAAGCCGCGCGTGAGCAAGGTGGCCCGAAACAAGGTGCCCGCGCTCGAGGGCTCCCCCCAGAGGCGCGGCGTATGCACCAGGGTCTATACCGTGACCCCCAAGAAACCGAACTCGGCGCTCCGGAAGGTGGCCAAGGTGCGGCTCACCTCCGGGGTTGAAGCTCTCTGCTACATACCTGGCGAGGGCCACAACCTGCAGGAGCATTCGGTGGTTCTGATCCGCGGCGGCCGGGTGAAGGACCTGCCGGGCGTCCGCTATCACATCCTGCGCGGCGTCCTCGACACCCAGGGCGTCAAGGATCGCAGACAGCGACGCTCGCTCTACGGCGCGAAGCGTCCGAAGTAGGGGAGAGAGGACCGTGTCCCGCCGCCGCCGCGCCGAAAAACGCGATGTCCTGCCCGATCCGAAGTTCGGCGACATCGTGCTCACCAAATTCATGAACTACGTAATGTACGAGGGAAAGAAGGCGGTCGCCGAGAACATCATCTACGGCGCCTTCGATCTGATCGAGGCAAGGCGCCGCGACCAGGGACCGCTCGAAACCTTCCACTCGGCATTGGAAAATGTTTCGCCGTCTGTGGAAGTGCGCTCCAGGCGTGTCGGCGGCGCCACCTATCAGGTACCCACCGAAGTGCGAGTCGAGCGCCGCCAGGCCCTGGCGATCCGCTGGCTGGTTTCGGCCGCCCGCAAGCGCGGCGAAAACACCATGACCGAGAAGCTCGCCGGCGAGCTGCTGGACGCGTCCAACAACCGCGGCACGGCCGTCAAGAAGCGCGAGGACACGCACAAGATGGCGGAGGCCAACCGCGCCTTCTCGCATTATCGGTGGTGATCCCCATATAGGCCGCCACTCCGTCCCAATCTTCCGCCGCCGGGAGCTTCGCGCTAGATCGCCCGCGGCCCTCCTCCGACCCCACGCATGCCCCCGCCCCAGAGCGCCACAATGCCACGCCTTCACAAGATCGAGGACTATCGGAACTTCGGCATCATGGCCCACATCGATGCCGGCAAGACCACGACCACCGAGCGGATCCTCTATTACACCGGCAAGAGCCACAAGATCGGCGAAGTCCACGACGGCGCCGCCACCATGGACTGGATGGAGCAGGAGCAGGAGCGGGGGATCACCATCACCTCGGCCGCGACCACCGCGATCTGGAATGGCAGAAGGCTAAACATCATCGATACCCCCGGCCACGTCGATTTCACGATCGAGGTGGAGCGGTCGCTGCGGGTTCTGGACGGCTGCGTCGCCGTGCTCGACGGCAACCAGGGGGTCGAGCCCCAGACCGAAACGGTCTGGCGCCAGGCCGATCGTTACGACGTTCCGCGGATCGTGTTCGTCAACAAGATGGACAAGATCGGCGCGGACTTCGAGAAGTGCGTCGAGTCCATCCGCGACCGACTGGGCGTCAAGGCGGTCCCAATTCAGCTGCCCATCGGCTCGGAGTCCTCCTTCAAGGGAATCATCGATCTCGTGCGGATGAAGGCCGTCATCTGGGACAGCGAGGGCCTGGGCGCCAACTACCATGACGAAGAAATCCCGGCCAATCACCGCGCGGCCGCCGACGAGGCGCGCCACTTCATGGTCGAGAACTCGGTGGAACTCGACGACGAGGCAATGGAATCCTACCTGAACGGCGAGGAGCCGTCGGCTGAGGTTCTCAACAAGTGCCTGCGCAAGGCGGTGCTGACCAGCGCCTTCTATCCGGTGCTGTGCGGTTCGGCCTTCAAGAACAAGGGGGTTCAGCCGCTCCTCGACGCCGTGGTCGAATACCTTCCCTCTCCGGTGGACATTCCTCCGACGCCCGGAATCGACTTCAGGACCGGACAGCCAGTGGTCCGACTGGCCTCGGACGACGAGCCGCTCTCGGTCCTGGCGTTCAAGATCATGGACGATCCGTTCGTGGGCTCGCTCACCTTCTGCCGAATCTATTCGGGTCGACTCGAGAGCGGCATGGCCCTGCTCAATTCCTCGCGCGACCGCCGCGAGAGGGTCGGACGAATGCTCCTGATGCATTCGAACAACCGCGAGGACATAAAGGAAGCCTACGCTGGCGACATCGTCGCCCTGGCGGGCCTCAAAGACACGCGCACCGGCGATACCCTCTGCGACCCGAACAAGTCGCCGATCATCCTCGAGAAGATGGACTTCGCCGACCCTGTCATCGAGATCGCCATCGAGCCGAGGTCCAAAGCCGACCAGGAGAAACTCGGCGTCGCCCTTCAGAAGCTGGCCGCGGAGGAGCGGCCAGACCATCCTCAAGGGGATGGGCGAGCTTCACCTCGACATCAAGGTCGACATTCTCAAGCGCACCTACAAGGTCGAGGCCAACATCGGCCAGCCCCAGGTGGCCTATCGCGAGACGCTGGGGCGCCGGGCGGACATCGACTACACCCACAAGAAGCAGACCGGCGGCTCAGGACAGTTCGCAAGGGTCAAGATCACCTTCGAGCCGAGCGAGCCGGGGGCCGGTTACCTCTTCGAGTCCAAGGTCGTCGGCGGCAATGTGCCCAAGGAGTATGTGCCCGGGGTCGAGAAGGGATTGGCGCTGGCGAAGGAGAACGGCCTCTTGGCCGGCTTCCCGGTTATCGACTTCAAGGCGACCCTGACCGACGGCGACTATCACGACGTCGATTCCAGCGTTCTGGCCTTCGAGATCGCCGCTCGTGCGGCCTTTCGCGAGCTCAGGGACCGAGCCTCCCCTAGGCTCCTCGAGCCGATCATGAAGGTCGAGGTGACGACGCCGGAGGAGTATGTCGGCGACGTGATCGGCGATCTGAATTCCAGGCGCGGAATGATCCAGGGCACTGATCAGCGGGGCAACGCCCAGGTGATCATCGCCATGGTCCCATTGGCGAACATGTTCAGTTATGTGAATACGCTCAGGTCCATGAGCCAGGGCCGCGCGCAGTTCCATATGGAGTACGATCACTACGAGCCGGTGCCGCCTGGCGTGGCGGACGAGGTGGTCAAGAAGTATGCCTGAACGGGCGTCCTGAGAAATTCCCGCAACCCCTTTTGAAGACATGACCCATTGAAGGGTCGGAGCTGAGAGAAAATGGCCAAGGCAAAGTTTGAACGGAACAAGCCGCACTGCAACATCGGAACGATCGGTCACGTCGATCACGGCAAGACGACGCTGACCGCCGCGATCACGCTGGTCCTTTCCAAGTCCGGCGGTGCGACGGTGATGAAGTACGCCGACATCGATGCGGCGCCGGAAGAGAAGGCGCGCGGCATCACCATCAACACCGCCCACGTCGAATATGAGACGGCGAACCGACACTACGCCCACGTCGACTGCCCGGGCCACGCCGATTACGTGAAGAACATGATCACCGGCGCCGCGCAGATGGACGGGGCGATTCTCGTCGTCTCGGCCGCCGACGGCCCGATGCCGCAGACTCGCGAGCACATACTGCTGGCCCGCCAGGTGGGCGTGCCGGCGCTGGTCGTCTATCTGAACAAGGTCGACATGGTTGACGACGAGGAGCTCCTCGAACTCGTGGAGCTGGAGGTGCGCGAGCTGCTGTCGAGCTATGAATTTCCGGGCGACGACATCCCGGTGGTGAAGGGTTCGGCGCTCGCTGCCCTCGAGGGGAAGGATCCGGAGATCGGCGAGAAGTCGGTCCTCGAGTTGATGGCCGCGGTGGACTCATACATTCCGCAGCCCGAACGCCCCGTCGATCAGCCGTTCATGATGGCGGTGGAAGACGTCTTCTCGATCTCCGGGCGCGGCACCGTGGTTACCGGGCGGATCGACCGCGGAGTGATCAAGGTCGGTGAAGAAGTCGAGATCGTGGGTCTTCGTCCGACCCAGAAGACCATCTGCACTGGCGTGGAGATGTTCCGTAAGCTGCTCGACCAGGGCCAGGCCGGCGACAACGTCGGCGTTCTCCTGCGCGGCACCAAGCGCGAGGAGGTCGAGCGGGGTCAGGTCCTGTGCAAGCCGGGCACCATAACCCCCCACACCAAGTTCACCGCGGAAGCCTATATCCTGACCAAGGACGAAGGCGGGCGGCACACGCCCTTCTTCACCAATTACCGGCCGCAGTTCTATTTCCGCACCACCGATGTCACCGGCATTATTCGGCTCAAGGAAGGCGTGGAAATGATCATGCCGGGGGACAACGCCGAGCTGGACGTGGAGCTGATCACCCCCATCGCTATGGAGGAGAGGCTGCGCTTCGCCATTCGCGAAGGCGGCCGGACCGTTGGCTCTGGAGTGGTGGCGAAGATCATCGAATAGACCGGCGGACGCGTTGGCGGCCCTCGCCGGCCGCCGGCGCGCTTGCTGGGGGGGCTCGCCCCTGTTACACGACCGGCTCGAAAAGGCGACGAGCCAGACGCGTCGGCGGGCAGCCCAGAGCCTGTCGGCGCGTTGTCCTTTTGCCTAGGGATTGTGCTGAAAGGGTTTTGAAGGAGTGTAGCTCAGCTGGTAGAGCATCGGTCTCCAAAACCGAGGGTCGTGGGTTCGAGTCCCCCCACTCCTGCCACAATTCGCCACGCCCTGGCTCGAGGGCTCGACCCGCCGCGGCGAGCATCGCTCGTCAAATGAAGAGAGTTGGAAGGCCGCCAATGGCCAAGGATCAAGGAATCATCCAGACCAACATGCGTCGCCGCACGCCGTTGCGGCCAACGCCTTCGAGCGTGCCTGGCGCGGCCGAATCCCGTCGTAAGCCGTTCAATCCAATAAAGTTTATCTCCGAGGTCCGCGCCGAGGCGCGGAAGGTGACCTGGACCAGTTGGAAGGAGACCTGGATCACCTCGGTGATGGTGGGGATCATGGTCATCATGACCGCATTCTTTTTCTTCGGGGTCGACTGGATCCTCGGCATCGGCGTTGGCGGCCTCCTGAAGCTGGCCAACGCGGGATAGCTTGAAATGACCGAGACCCACGCCGTTGCCGGCAACCCCAACCACAAGTGGTACATTGTCCACGTCTACTCGAACTTCGAGAAGAAGGTCGCCGAGAGCATTCGAGAACAGGCTCACGCCCAGAACCTCGACGACAGCTTTTCGGAGGTTCTGGTGCCCACCGAAGACGTGGTGGAGATTCGCCGGGGCCGGAAGATCAACGGCGAGCGAAAGTTCTTCCCCGGTTATGTCCTGGTGAAGACCGATCTTTCCGACGAAGCATACCATCTGGTCAAGAACACCCCAAAGGTCACCGGCTTCCTGGGCTCGGGCTCCAAGCCGATGCCGGTTTCGGAGCGGGAAGTGGCGCGGATAATTGGCGCCATCGAGGAGGGGGTGGAACGGCCCAAGCCAACGATCAACTTCGAGATCGGCGAGACGGTGCGCGTGATCGACGGCCCCTTCGCCAGCTTCAATGGCTCGGTCGAGCAGGTGGACGAGGATCGCGCCCGCCTGCGCGTCACCGTTTCGATCTTCGGGCGAGCCACGCCGGTCGAGCTGGAATACAGCCAGGTGGAAAAGACGAGCTAGGGCTCGAAGTCACTGACAAATTCGCGGGAGGGGCGCCACCCCGCACCGCGGCCCCATTCATGCCGCCCAGGCGGCGAGAGAGGAAATCATGGCCAAGAAGATCCTCGGCTACATCAAGCTGCAGGTCCCCGCAGGCGCGGCCACGCCGTCGCCGCCCATCGGGCCCGCGCTCGGCCAGCGCGGCGTCAACATCATGGCGTTCTGCAAGGAATTCAACGCGCGGACCGAATCGACCGCGAAAGGCACGCCCCTGCCGACCGTGATCACGGTCTATCAGGACAAAAGCTTCACCTTCATCACCAAGACACCGCCCGCGACCCATCTGCTGAAGCAGGCGGTCAACATCAAGTCCGGCTCGGGCCTGACCGGCCGCGAGACCGTGGGGAGCGTCACCCGCACGCAGTTGCGCGAAATCGCCCAGCTGAAGATGAAGGACCTCAACGCCAACGATATCGAGGCCGCAGCCAGGATCATCGAGGGATCGGCGAGGGCGATGGGCCTGCGAGTGGTGGAGGCCTGAAGGGGATGGCAAGGCTTACGAAGAGAACCAAGGCCAGTACTGCGGCGCCCGGTCTGATCCACCCGCTCGCGGCGGCGGTGCAGTTGGTCAAGGCCAACGCGACGGCCAAGTTCGACGAGACGGTGGAGATCGCTGTCAATCTCGGCGTCGATCCGCGTCACGCGGACCAACAGGTGCGCGGCGTCGTCGCCCTGCCGGCGGGGACCGGCCGCGATGTGCGGGTCGCCGTCATCGCCAAGGATGCGAAGGCGGAGGAGGCGCGGGCGGCAGGCGCCGAGATCGTCGGCGCTGAGGATCTGGTCGAGCGTATCCAGGGCGGTTTCATGGAGTTCGACCGGGTGATTGCCTCTCCCGACATGATGGCGCTGGTGGGACGGTTGGGGAAGATTCTCGGCCCCCGCGGGCTGATGCCTAATCCCAGGGTGGGCACCGTGACCCCCAACGTCGGTCAGGCGGTCAAGGACGCCAAGGGCGGCTCGATCGAGTTTCGCGCCGAGAAGGAAGGCATCGTCCACGCCGGCATCGGCAAGGCGAGCTTCACCGAGGAAGCCCTCACGGCGAACATCAAGGCGCTGGTTGATGCGCTGGCCAGGGCTAAGCCGAGCGGCGCCAAGGGCACCTACATCAAGCGGATCAGCCTTTCGTCGACGATGGGCCCCGGCGTCCGCGTCGATGCTGGAAGCATCGTCGGCTAAACACGGTGGACTAGCCATCCGTTGAACTTCGATCGGGGTTCGTGTAAAGGCGCGCCTCCGGCGGGTTTGCCCCGCCAAACCTCTGTCCAAGAACCGCGGGCCCGGTCAGGCTCAATCCTTCCTCTTGAAGGCCGTGGGGAGACGAGGTGGTGAGATAGCTGACGCATCCGCGCCGCCTGTGGCGAGCGGCGCACGGCATCGATCCTCCTTCACGGACAGCGATAATTGGCCTTTGGGAGGAGCCTCTCGATGATACGCGCCAAGAAGGCGGAATCGATCGACGCCCTGAGGGCCGTCTTCGCCGGCGCTGGGGCCGTGGTCGTCACCCACTACCAAGGCCTGACGGTGGCCGAAATCACCGATCTCCGCGGACGTCTTCGCAGGGAGGGCGCGGCGCTGAAGGTAGTCAAGAACCGGCTGGCGCAAAAGGCGCTGAATGGCGCCGGAGACTTGGCCAGCGCCCTGTTCAAAGGCCCCGTCGCGATCGCCTACGGACCCGATCCGGTTGCCGCCGCCAGGGTCGCCGCCGCCTACGCCAAGGACAACGAGAAATTCGCCGTCATCGGGGCGATGATGG
>Ga0302325_10018294_pt1 | contig 14771 bp, 14 predicted proteins | sample Palsa_T0_2_FD_201948 | JGI IMG/M metagenome (GOLD analysis project Ga0302325, IMG submission 201948) | Peat permafrost microbial communities from Stordalen Mire near Abisko, Sweden - Palsa_T0_2 | ecosystem: Environmental > Terrestrial > Soil > Palsa > Peat permafrost | place: Sweden: Abisko... | reverse complement strand
GGCCTGCTGGCGCCGTTTGCCCAGATCCGCCACGGTGACGGGCGGGCCGTCGGGGTCACGGCCTACTGGGATCCCCGGTTCTGGCCGGCCGGCTCTGAGCCACCTGCCGGGCTTTGCGCCATTGATATCGGCTGGACCTGGCTGGCCGCCTCGGCTCAGCGGACTGGCCTCAATACCGAGGCCAAGCTGCTGATGATGGACTGCGCGTTCGAGACGCTGGGCGTGGCCAGGGTCGGCTTTTCGACCGATGCCCGCAACAAGCGGTCACGGCAGGCCATCGCGCGCCTGGGGGCACAGTTCGAGGGGGTGCTGCGGCACTGGTCGCCGTCGCGTGCGCCGGGCGAGGAGGGCCAGCTTCGCGACTCGGCGCTGTTCTCGGTCATCGCCGCCGAGTGGCCGGCCACCCGAGCGGCCCTGCGCCGCCGACTGGCGGCCCTGGCGGGACCAGAGGGAGCCCGGGCGCCCGGGCCTGCGTTACAGCGCGCCGCTGCGCTCCAGGCCGAGGTAGGCGAGCCAGCCGGCCGGTATCGGCAGCCAGAACGTGGCCACGCGGAAGACCAGCACCGCCGGGATGGCCTCGTGCGCCGGAATGCCCAGGCCGGTGAGCCCGGCGGCCAGCACGGCCTCCACGCCCCCCAGGCCACCGGGCGTCGGGGCCGCCGAGCCGACCGCGTTACCGGCCAGGTAAACGACCGCGGCGGGCAGGATCGCGGGGTGCGCGCCGACCGCGTACAGCGCCGCGAAGAACGCCAGCAGGTAGGACGCGGTCAGCAGCAGGTTCGCGGCCGCGCTGACCGCGAGCCGCGCCGGGTGGGACAGCGCATCCAGGAACCGCGGCCAGACGCCGCGCAGGTGCGGCCAGATCGTCCGACCGATCTGTTCCCGGGTCTTCGGGATGGCCAGCAGGATGCCCGCCGCGGCGGCGATCACCCCCAGGCCGACGAGCACGTCGGTGCCGGGCACCAGATGGAACCGGCTCAGCCCGGACCCGGTCAGCAGGCCGAGCACCACGAACAGCAGCACGGTGGTGACCACGTTCACCAGCTGCGACAAGGTCACCGCGGCGGCGATCGTGCTCTCGTCCACGTCCTGACGGCGCAGGTAGCGGGCGTTGACCGCCACGTGCCCGACGGTCGGCGGCAACGCGACGCCGACGAAAGCGGTCGAGAGCTGGACGAGGAACCCGCGGATCGGGGACAGCCGCTTCGGCACGAACGCGGCCAGGTTCATGGCGGCCGCGAAGTAGGTGACCGCGGAGGCGGCGACGGCGACGGCGAACCAGCCCAGGTTGATGTGGCTCAGCGTGCCGAGCAGGTTCACCTTGGAGAGCTCGCCGATCAGCAGGTACGCGGCGATGGTCAGGGCCACCGCGCTGAGGACGGTCCGCCAGCGGAACCGCTCCAGCCGGGCCACGGGCACTTCATCCGTGTCCGGTCCCAGCAGCGCGTGCCGGACCTCGGTCAGGCAGCCTTCCGCGCTGCGCATCGCCGACCAGCCCCAGGAAGCCAGGGCGAGCGGCTGCATGACCGCGGCGATGGCGTTCTCATCCACCGGGCCGTACCCGGTCCGCAGCGCTTGCACGGCCCGGTCCGGGCCTGCGAGCCGGCCGAGAGTGGCCAGCAGCTGGGCCAGGTCGAGCCGCCGGACCAGCACACTGGCGCCGGGCAGCGCCGCATCCAGCGAGCTGAACCCGGCGGACGACTCGGTCACCAGCAGGTTCTCGGGCCGCAGATCACGGTGGGCGATGCCGGCGTTGTGCAGGGACCGCAGCGAGGCGAACAGTGCGGTGGCGGTCTCGAGGCTGACCAGGCCGTCGAGCGGCTTACCGCGCGGCTTGGCTATCACGAGCGCCAGCGTCTCGTTCGGCATCTCCTCCAGCAGCCGCACCGACGGGCAGGGCACCCCGGTCCGTTCGGCCAGCGCGCTGGCCAGCGCCAGCTGCTGCAGCTGAACCCGGGAGCTGACCAGGCCGTGCCCGGCCACCACCGGCCGCAGCCGGATCAGGGCCCACAGCTGCTGGGCGATGCCCGACCCGCGCGTGTCCCGGTCCGCGAGATCCACGTCGACCGGGGTGCCGTCGCGCAGCGTGCCTTCCAGCTGGCCCTGGTTCTTGGGGTCGGCGGCCGAGAGGTCAGCGATGTCGATGCCGTGGCGGGTCAGCCAGGCCTTGAGCTCGCCGATCGCGGGCCGGACCGACCCGGCGCGCAGCAGCCAGCGCACCAGCCAGCCGACCATCAGCCCGCCGAACAGCACGATCACGACGGCGAACGGGGTCAGCGTGTTGACGGCCAGCCCGGTGAGCAGCAGGGCGGCGGCGGAGACTATGCACCATCGCGACCAGCGCGAACGCCGCCTCATGTCGCTTCCGACCAGGAACGCCACGTAGGCGCCGTCGACCACGAACAGGGTGGGGTTCTTGCCGTGGGTCACCGCGCGTGCCACGGCGCCGTTCTCTGCCTCCCAGATGATCCACGTCACGACCGCGGTCGCGGCGGCGGCGGCCGCGGCGGCCGCGGCGTTGCGGGCGTCCCGCCACTGGCTGCGCACCAGCACGAACAGGATCGAGACAGCGAACAGGAAGCAGCCGACCCCGGCGATCACCGAGGCGATGGACGACAGCCAGCGCGGGATGTGCTCGAGCCAGTGCGAGACGTCGTCGGCCACCTCGGTGCTGCCCAGCGGCAGCGCCCGGATCGAGCCGATCACGATCGCCTCGACGGCCAGCGACAGGACCGCGAACAGCAGGTCCAAGGGACGGCGCACGCGTACCTGAGCCGTTGGCTCCGCTGGCGGGGAGGTCACATCGGCGGTCTGCTCCGCCTTGACGGCATCAGGACCCGGCAGTTCCGCCCCTCCCTCCGGCCATTTTCTTTTCCGGTGAGTTACCCGGCATAACACTCGGCATTCCCGGTATCGGGCGGGGCAAAGATCTCTCTCTCGTAACGTACAGGCCCATCAAGTCTCTTCCTGGTCAGGCCCGATGTCGCGCTAGGGATCGCCGGGCACGACCACGCCGGTCTCGTAGGCCAGGATGACGGCCTGGACCCGGTCCCGCAGCCCGAGCTTGGCCAGCAGGTTACCGACGTGCGTCTTGACGGTCGCCTCGCTCACGAACAGGGCCGCGGCGATCTCCGCGTTGCTGCGGCCCCGGGCCAGCAGCAGCAGGACATCCCTTTCCCGGACGGTAAGCGACGCGAGCTGGGACGGCGACGGGGCGGCTTCGGCGGGCCGGCGCGCGAACGCCTCGATCAGGCGGCGGGTCACGGAGGGGGCCAGCAGGGCGTCGCCGGCCGCGGCCGCGCGGACGGCCGCGATCAGGTCGTGCCGGGGCGAGTCCTTGAGCAGGAAACCGCTGGCGCCGGACCGCAGCGCCTCGTACACGTAGTCGTCGAGGTCGAAGGTGGTGAGGATGACCACCCTGGGCGCCGGCGAGAACCCGGTGATGTGGCGCGCCGCCTCCAGGCCATCCATCCCCGGCATCCGGATATCCATCAGCACCACGTCCGGCCGGCAGGCCATCACCGCGGAGATCGCGGACTCCCCGTTGGCGGCCTCCCCCACCACCGTGATGCCGTCGGCGGCCTCGAGGATGACGCAGAACCCGGACCTGACCAGCTCCTGGTCGTCGACCACGAGGACCCGGATCGGGGACGGCGCGCTGCCCGCGGGCCCGGTCCCGGTATCGACCGCGGGGCCGTTCATAGCGCGGGCAGCCGGGCCGTGACGGCGAAGCCCCCGGCGGTCGTCGGGCCCACGGTGAGGTTCCCGCCGCACGAGGCGACCCGCTCGGCGATGCCGGCCAGGCCGAGTCCGGCTCCCTCGAGCGGTACCCCGGGCGCGGGCGCGTCCCGCCCGTTCCCGGCCGCGCCTGGTTCACCGGAATCGGCGACGCACACGGTGATGTAACCCGGCTCGTAGGTGACGGTGACGGCCGCCCGGTCGGCGTGCGCGTGCCGGATGGTGTTGGTCAGCGCCTCCTGAACGATCCGGTACGCGGTGAGGTCCACGCCAGGGGCCAGCTGGCCGGGGGTCCCGACGACCTCGAAATCGACGGGCAGTCCCGCCCCGCGGACCTGGTCGAGCACGCCGCCGATCTCGGTCAGTGACGCCGACGGCGCGGTCTGGCGGCGCTCGGACGGGCCGCGCAGTACGCCCAGCAGCCGGCGCAGCTCGGTCAGGGCCAGCCGGGCGGTGTCGCCGATGATGTTCACCGATCGCTCCGCCTGGGCCGGCTGGCCGGGCAGCAGCGAAGCGGCCGCTTCGGCCTGCACCGCAATCAGGCTGACGTGGTGCGCGACGACATCGTGCAGCTCGCGGGCGATCTTTACCCGCTCGGCGGCCGCGGCGCGGGAGGACTGGCGGTCTAGCTCTGCCTCGGCGCGCTCGGCGCGGCTCTCGGCCGCGGCCAGGTTCGACCGCTTCGCGCGGCTGAGTACGCCGGCCGCGCCCGCGGTGAGGAAGATGAAGGCCTGCGTGATGCCTTCGTACGGAGCACTGTGGCCGGGGGCCGACAGCGCGACAGCGATGCCGATGACGGTGAAGGCTATCGTGAGCGAGCGCCAGAGCCGGCTGGTGCGGTCGATGACCGTGTAGAACGCGATCGCCGGGCCGAGCGGGAAGGGCGCGGACCCGAACCCGATCTGGTCGTAGGCGACCCGGGCGGCGCCGATGATGAGCACCGCGAGGACCGGGTGGACCCGGCGCCAGGCGAGCGGGACAGCCTGCATGACGACCAGGATCTCGGCCAGCCACAGCGGATGCAGCTGCGCACGGAACGGCAGCAGCGACAGCGCGTTGACGACGGCCAGCACCCCCGCCAGGACCAGGTCCTGGACCCGTTCCTGGCGCCGCGGCGGCAGCTCCGCCACCCGCGCGGCCAGCACCTGAGGAAATCCGGTGACCCGCATGGCGAGGCTGTGCACGACCTGATCGTACGGCGCGAGCCCCGGCCAGGGATCAGCCGCGCGGATGAGCGCGGGAATCGCCCGCACGGCCGATGTGCGGGCCCGCCCGGGATGGCCACGATGTTCGCATGAGCACAATTGCCGAAGACCCGGCGGCCGGGCACCCGCCGGCCATCGCCGGGCGTGCGCGCGGGGACGTCGAGCGGCGGTCGGCCCGCTGGTGGGTGGCAGCCGTGGCCGCAGGCTCGTTCGGGATGGAGATGGCGGTGAGCGCCCGCTACGGCTACGACCGCGACGAGCTGTATTTTCTGGCCGCCGGCCACCACCCCGCCTTCGGCTACGTGGACCAGCCGCCGCTCACGCCGCTGCTGGCGCGGGTCACCGCGGCCGCCACCGGCAGCACGCTGGCCGGTTTCCGGATCCTGCCCGCGCTCGTCCTGGCCGCGCTGGTGGTGCTGACGGCGGCGACGAGCCGCCAGCTCGGCGCGAACCGGACGGGCCAGGTCCTCGCCGCCCTCGCCACCGCGACGTGCGGTGAGTACCTGGGCGCCCTGCACGAGCTGACCACCACCACGCCGGACTTCCTGTTCTGGGCGGTCACGCTGTACCTGGTCGTGCGCCTGCTCGCCGGCCGGGACCCGCGCTGGTGGCTCGCGGCCGGGGCCTGCGCGGGGATCGGATTTGAGGCCAAGTGGAACATCGGCTTCCTGGTCCTGGCCCTGACGGCCGGGTTCGGCATCACCAGCTTCCTTGATCCAGCCGTACGACCGCTGCTGCGCAGCCGGTACCTGGTGCTCGGGCTCCTGCTGGCCGTGGCGATCGCGGCGCCGAGCGTCGTCTGGCAGGCCGCCCACGGCTGGCCGCAGCTCGACGTGTTCCATGCGCTGCAGGGGCAGGCCGGGCACAACCGGGCCACGTACTGGGTGGCCCAGATCCTGTACACCGGGCCGGCCCTCACGCCCATCTGGGTCGCGGGTGTGGTCTGGTCGCTGCGGAACCGGGACGCCCGGGCGTTCCGGCCGATCGCGCTGGCCAGCGTCATCGTGATCGTGCTGCAGTTCGTGCTGGGCGGGAAGCCGTACTACCCGGGGGCGGTGTACACGTTCCTGTTCGCGGCCGGGTCGGTGCCCATCGGCCGGTGGGCCGCGGCGCGGACGTCGCGCGCCGGGCTGGCCTGGCCCGTCGCCGTCATCCTGCTCTCCGCCGCGATCGCGCTGCCGATCTCGCTGCCGGTCCTTCCGGCCCGGGTGCTGCACACGGTGCCGCTGCAGAAGATCAACTACGACCTGGCCGAGACGATCAGCTGGCCACGGCAGGTAGCGCTGGTGGCCCGCCTGTACGGCGCGCTGCCGGCCCCGGAGCGCGCGCGGACCACGGTCCTCACCGGCAACTACGGGGAGGCGGGCGCCATCGAGCGTTACGGGTCGCAGTTCCGCGTGCCCACCGCCTACAGCGGGGCGAACACCTTCTGGCTCTGGGGACCGCCGCCCGCCGCGGACACGGGCGCCATCGCGGTGAACGTGGACCCGGGACTGCTGCGCCGCGAGTTCACCCACGTCCGGAAGGTCGCGACGTTCCGGAACGGGCTCGGGGTCAGTGACAACGAGCAGGGCGTGCCGGTCTACCTGGCCACCGGGCTGAAGTCGTCCTGGGCGCGCGCCTGGCCCGCGTTCCGCGACTACGGCTGAGTGCCCGCGCTGGCTTCGGCCGAGGGCGTGGCCGACCGGCCTAGCTTGCCGGGGAGACTGGTGATCACGCGCAGGGTTGGGGTGGCGGCGATCGCCGCCGACCCCGCCAGGGTGGCGAGCGTGATGTACTGGCTGACGCTGCCCTGCCAGGCGGGGTTGGCCAGGACCTGGGCGTTGACCAACGATATGGCGGCCACCAGGAGAACGGCAACCCGCAGGACGAGGCCGGCCCAGAACTGCTGCGGATCGAACGGCGAGGTCGTGTGCCGATGGAGGTACCAGGCCCAGATGAACCCGCCGAACGCGGCGACCAGCGCCCAGCTCAGCGGTTGATAGATGTCGTAGTACTCCACGTTCACAGTGACCGGTATGTCGGCCCCGATCGCCCGCGGGTCGTCCAGCGACACCGTGCCGTCGTAGCCGCCCGCTCCGCTGGCGGTCTGGTACCGGGGCGCCACCACCACAAAGACCGTGACATGAGTGCCGTCGTTGTCCACCCTGCGCCCAGCTGGCCACCTGGTCGGCGGGCAGTGTCTGGCCGTCGCCGCGCACCAGATCACTGGTCGCTGTGCACAGCAGGCTGCCCGGCGCCAGCGTCCCGCTCCGGACCGCCAGCGGCGACGATTGGCGCTGCACGTGCTGACCGTTCCGGCCGACGAAGATCGTCAGCGCGGCACTGACTCCCGACGTATCGCTCACCTTCGCCGGAGTTGCGTGGGCCGTATGCACGTTGCGGCCGGTCCCGGCACGGCGTTCGCCGGGCTGTATGAGTCCTGCGGCGCGAGCGATGGCCCCTTAAGCCACGCCAGCAGCGCCCCGGCCGCCAGAAGGACCAGGATCACGATGGTCGACGCACGTTCCCGTGTCGCGAGTGACCAGTGTGGCCACATGCTGGCGTAATCGCCGTCCGGATCTGCTGTCGTACCGGCCGTCTCTGGCACTGGCCCATGCCCCATGATTAAGCCCGCTTCATGTACCGGCGGGATTGTGCATACGGTGACGGGAGAACTGACGCGTAGCGTCACCTAAAGAGGTGACAGGGCACAATTACCACAGATGGGATCGGTGAGCCTGCCCGAGCGCGGAACATTCCGCATCCGTTCAGTTCGGCCCCGGCGGCCTGGCTCGCGTTCCGCGACTACTTCTGCGGCCCAGTTATTCCTGCTATTCCTGCGACACTGCGAGCCGGCCCCGGGCGCTTGACGACTCGGACGCGGGCACGAGCCGGCCTGCCTTGCCCAGCCCGAACGGCGGCATGTTCCCGTAGACCGCTTCGTACTCACCCGCCCGTACCAGGTACGTTTCGTGCCAGATCCCGGTCCGGTCGCTCCGGCCGACCCGGCGCCAGTAACTCCGCCAGACCGCTAGATGCGGGTCGTCGGCGTCCCTGGCGAACGCCTCAAGATGATCGAACGAGCGCCAGTACTGCACGATGGTGGGCAAGCCCATCTGATAGCCGAGCAACCCCTTGTCCGGATGCGCGACCAGATAGTCGAGCATGTGCTTCATACCTAGGCGGCCGCCGAGGTCCGCGAAACTGCGGAGCGGGTGGGACTTGCTGAACCGCGCCCCGATAAGGAAGACAACGAAGTCACCCTCGATTTCAGCCACCATCCGCCGGCCAGCGATCTGAGTCATGATCCCTCCCCCGAATGTGGCCTTAGCGTAGATCGATCGCGGGCAGAGAACCAGGCGGCGCAGACGGCAAATGAGAGCTGTTCGTTATCGAGGGGCAGGCCGCCGCGGGGGGAACACTGCGGCCGGGCTCAGCGGCGCCGGAGGCGGCCAACGCGGCGCCACGGCCGGCGCCGCGCCGGAGCCGTATCCGGGGCCTCCTCATCCGTGGCCACGGGGCCGTTGCCCCCGGCCGGGTCCGCGGACCGCGCCTGTTCCCACCGGCTGACCATGGTTTCCTCGTCCACCAGGGGCACGAAGATGGGCGGCCCAATTGAGTTGCGCCGCCAGTCCATAATCCGCCGGTTGAGCTGCTCGACCGTGTCCCGCACCGCCTGCTCGGAGGGCAGTCCCGGCAGGGCCGCGGTCAGCCGTTCGCTTTCCTTGCGCAGCTTGAGCGGAGTCGGCAGCAGCTCCTCGGTCGATACGCCCTCCCGGCGCAGGTAGTCCCGCAGCCAGGCCTGGGTGTAGTCCGTTTCCTCCTTGGCCGGGATCGGCTTGCCGCTGCCGGGCAGATTGTCGAACACGCCTCGCTTCTCGGCCTCGATGATCTGCTGGTCGATCCACGAGGGAAAGCTCTTCTCCGGCGGCTTACGCTCTGTCATCCTCTTGCACCCTCATCGGCACCCGCGGTCACTCGCGGCCCCTTCCCGGTTCTCCGCTGTGCAACACTCCGGCAACGGAGAGAATGCCGGGATGGGTGCCACTACTGTCGTGAACCTCAAGGGTCATCGCGATGATCCAGGGTACGCCGATGTGATCTACGTGGGGCGGGCGATGCACCGGGGCGGCTGGCAGCTGAAGGCCTCGCCGCTAGCCAATCCCTTCCGCCCCGGCCCCGACGGCAGCCGCGCGGAGGTCGTGGCCAAGTACCGCGACTACCTCCTGGGACGTCCTGACCTGCTGGCCCTGCTGCCGGGGCTTCGCGGGCACCGGCTCGGCTGCTGGTGCGTGCCGGAGCCATGCCATGCCGAAGTCCTCGCCCAGCTCGCCGACACCGGGGCGTGAACGGCGGACAGCGGCCCGGCATGAGCGCTATTGCGGCCATCGAGCCCCTGGGCGCCATTCATTACCGCTGACCGGAGGACCAGCGTCCGTTCTGCATTAAAGGTCCACTAATTGGCCCGAGCCTGCACCGTGCAATTAACGCGCGGATTGACGCCCACGTAGTTGAGTGGCCCAGCGGCCACCGTCGCCGCGATGGTGCCGGCCTTGGTGCAGCTACCGATGGACCCGTTGTAATAACCTCGCTGCCCGGCGGCGATACCACCGATGACCAGCCAGATGATGAGAAGTACCGACCCGATGTGCATGGGGACCGCCCTCAGAAGATCTGTTACGCATAAAGAGAGGGCCAGTTACGCTGGCCTGCTTTTGGGTGTTATCCTGGCGCCAGAAAAGAGCGTACCCGGGCGCGGCGATGCTTTACCCCGGATGCGTTACTCCGGCACCTTTTTCCAGGAATCTGGATTATGCCGGGCGGCGTTGGCCCAAAGATCTCTAACAGCGGGGGTTTCAGAACGGTATCGCCGGCAACGCGGCCCGAATCGGACGATCACCCGAGCGGCTGTACCACCGTTAACACCTGCCTCACCCGCGCGTCCGCGGGGGCTGCACGTCCGTAACCGGCGACGCCCCGGCTTACGGGGTGCGATTTCAGGGATATCCACTGACTACGCTCCCCGTAAGCACCGGCGCCGCCTCCAGCGTCACAGGAGACCCAACGCGGTTCAGCCGCGGGCACGACCCCAGGAAACGATCACGGCGGGGAGGTAGCCCCGGACCGCCGGGATAACGGTTGGTCGCGCTGTCGCCCATCCCATCGCGGGGCCTTCTGACTGGGACGAGCCCGCGGCCCCGGATTAATCGGCGTTTCCGCGATGGATGCCGATCAGTTCACCGCCCACGGCCGGTCCAACTCCGCAGCACGTCAGCGGCAAACCAGAAGGTGATCCGTGCCACGAGGAGGACGTTATGCATCCGGTCATGATCAAAGCCATCGCCGCCGAGCAGGTCAGGGAAAGCCACGCCCGCGTGGTTGCGGCCCGCCAGGCCCGCCAGGCCCGCGGCGCCCGGCGCCGGGCGGCCCGGCCCAGGGTCCCGGCCCAGCGGCGGCTTCAGGCCTGGTTCTCGGCGTCGGCCAGCCTGCGGGCCAGGTAGCGCCGTTCCGCGTCGATGGTGGCCAGGGCGAGAGCCTCGCGGTAGCTGCGCGCGGCCGCACCGTGGCGGCCGAGGCGGCGGAGCAGGTCGGCGCGCGTGGCGGGCAGCAGGTGATAGCCGCTCAGCGCGCCGGACGCCTCGATGGCCCCGACGAGCTTCAGGCCCGCGGCCGGGCCGTCCGCCGTGGCCACCGCGACGGCCCGGTTCAGCTGGACCACCGGCGAGGGCACCATCGGGGCCAGCTCACCGTAGAGCAGCGTGATCTCGGCCCAGTCAGTGCCCGCCGCGTCCGGGGCGGTGGCATGGCAGGCCGCGATCGCCGCCTGCGGCTGATAGGGCCCGGGACGGCCTCTCCGCAGCGCGGCCTCGACCAGCCCGGCACCCTCGCCGATCTCCCGCTGGTCCCACCGGGTCCCGTCCTGGTCCTCCAGCGTCACCAGGTCACCGGCGTTGTCGGTCCGTGCCGCCCGCCGGAAGTCCTGGAACAGCATCAGCGCGAGCAGGCCGAGCACCTGGGGTTCAGGTTGTCGGTCACCCCACGACGAACCTGGACCGCCCAGATGGACACCCGGCCATAACTTTTTTCGCGGCTGCTGCCCGGTCCCTGAGCCAGGCGGCGCCGCCAGGCAGGCGCGGCAGCGGCGGAACCGGCCCGCCAGCCGGTGCTGGCCCGCCGCATCCAGCCGAACGATGTGGTCGTCGAGGTAGTGCCGGTACAGCGGGAGCAGGTCCCGGTTCAGCAGCACGGCCGCGGCACTGGCGGCCGGCGGTTCATGACGCCAGGCCAGGGCCGCCCGCACCAGCCCGGTGCCGGGGACCCCAGGGCTGGCCAGGTACCGCTCGGCGGCCGCGGCGTTGGTCCCCACCCGGCCGGTCTGGGCCGTGAATAGGAAGCGGATCGGGAACAGCACGACCTTGGTGATCCGCCGGGGCCCGCGGCCGGCCAGCCGCGCCGGGTCACGGATGTCGCCCAGCGCGCCATCGTTCCCGGGACGCGGCCGGGCCCAGGCCACGGCACGCTCCGGCAGCGCGGGGGTTCCGCCCAGGTAGCGGAGGGCGAACTCGGCGCCGGCCACGAGCAGTTCGGTCTGCCCGGGGCGGGCCAGCCCGTGCCGGGCTTCCCGCCCGGTGAGCAGGCGCCCGTGCTCGAGCAGATCCAGCCGGTCCAGTGGGGGGAACCGGCCGCCGCGGGCCTGCCCCCGGAGGGCCGATGGCGTGGCCCAGAACACCGACAGCCGCTCGTGCAGCGCCGATCCCCCGGCCCGTACGCCCCGGGCCACCGTACGGACCGTGAGCCGGTCCGATATCCGTGCCGGATCTTCCATAATGAGCCCGAGGTCGACGTCACTGACCAGCGGGCTGAAACCGCCGTGGGCCAGGCTGCCCAGCGCGTAGGCGGCGGCGAGACGGGTGCCGAGCGCGGCCCGGTAGGCGGCCACCGCATCGGCCAGCACGGCCTCACCGGAGCCTGGGCCGGCGATCCCGCGGGCCGCGTCCACGGTCACGAATTCATCGGAGGGTTACCAGATGCGGGCCCGGGTGGGCGCCACCCGGATGACGTGCGGGTAGTCGGTAGCGAAGCTCTTCGGCGTCCAGCCGTAGGAGTCGATGAACGACTGGTACTTGCTGACAAAGGCGGGTACCTCGTCGGCGGACGGTCCGCCCGGGTCGATCAGGGCGTCGCCTTCGAAGATGACGTTCCCGCTGCCCCGCCCGTCACCCTCCAGATGCAGGGACACGTGCGGGTTGGCCGTGATGTTGCGGTTCTTCGGGCCACTGGCGGCCCCGTAGATCAGGAATTCCCCGTCCTGCCACAAAAACCAGACCGGGGTCGACTGCGGCTGCCCGGACGGGGTGACCGTGGTCAGCCAGATGATCGGCTCTGATTTCAGGCGGCCGTCGGCCGCGGCGTGCTTGGGCTTGTCCGGGTCAAGGATTGTCATGCCGGCTCCAAATCGGTTGGCTGCCGACGATTATGACGGGCGATGATTACTGCGGGCCGGTGGGTGCGGCGGAAAAGAACCAGTCACTCAGCTGCCGTGGTGTCTGGCTGGTGTCGTTCGCGGCGGCGAGAACGTCCAAGCTGGTGCTGGTCCAGATCATCTGGCTAGTCCGGTTGACGTCCTCGTAGCAGGCCCACATCCCGCCGATCGGCCCGGTAGCGAAGGCGTAGGTCCCGCGCCGGCCGCCCTGATCGCAGGTTCCGCTCTCGCTGACCCCGCCGGCGTAGTGGCTGAACGCGGCGTTCAGGTCGGCGACGCTGCCGTATCGGTAGTACTCCACATTCGCGGGAGCCCCGCTGCCGCTCGGGACGCAGGTGATCGCCGTGACCAGCCCGGTCATCGGGGCCGTGGTGAAGGATCTGCAGGTGCCGGCGAAGGCGGGCGGCACATACGCCGCCAGAGCCGCTCCGGCGGCGCTGAGCGTCTCGGGGGACGCCGGCGCTGTGGGAGTGGCGGACGAAGCGGATGAAGCGGATGAAGCGGCCCCGGACGGCCGGGCCGACGCCCGGCTGTGAGCCGCCGCGGGCGGGCCGACCATCAGATGCGGGACGATTGGAGTGAATATCCCGGCCGCCGCGATGCCAAGCAGGACCATGCCCCCGACGGCGAGCAGGGCTCCGAGCCCGCGCCGGCTGCGGCCGCTCCGGGCGGGCTGGGCGACGGGCCGGGCGGACTCGGCGACGGGCCGGGCGGACTCGGCGACGGGCCAGGCGGACTCGGCGACGGGCCAGGCGGGCCGGATGACGGGCCAGGCGGACTCGGCGACGGGCGCTACCCCAGGCTCAGCGACGGGCCGAATCGCCGCGATGGGCTGGGTTTCCGTATCGTCGATCAGGCTCAGCCGGGGCGGTTCGGGCATGGCGGTCGTCTCCCTGGCGGTCGCGCGCGTCCGGAATGGATCCGTTACTAGGCAGAGCGCGCCAGCCCAGCCGTGATACAGCCAACCGCGACAAAAACCAGCCGTGATAGAGCCCAACCGTGATACACGGCCGTGGCCACGTCAGGACGACGACGGCGAGGCGAGTTTCTCCTGCCAGCGGTGATGTCACCCGGCAGGGATGGTTGCCTGGCAGCGCCCGCGGGTGAGCCGGACGCTGCCGTCCGGGGTGATGGTGACGGCGGCTCCATAGGCGGGCAGCTTGCCGTCTGTCAGCCAGGCGTGACGGATGTTGTCCACGAGGTCCCACAGCAGGCGCGGGCCGGCCTCATCAGGCGCGGCCAGCCAGCTTGCGGGAACCGGCGCGACCGAGGTCATCGACACGATCCGGTCATAGCTGCCCGGCAGCGGGCCAGTTGCGCCGCAGATGGCCACCGCCGGGTTCAGGCCGATGCTGGCCAGCCGTTCAGCAGCGGCCTTGACCAGATATTCATCGACATCGACGCTGGTCACGTGACGGTCGCCGAGACGCCGGGCCAGCAGCGCGCAGCCGTAGCCGGACCCCGTGCCAACATCGAGGATGTCTACGTCATCGGTGATACCGGCGTACCGGTACATCTGCATAACAAGGCCCGGCTGGGTCGCGGACGAAGTGGGCCGGCCAGACGGGTGGTCGCCGGGCTGGGCGTGGTCGACGTGCGCGGTGCCCAGCCGGGGTGATCAGCGTCCGGTCACCGTATGCCGCGTCCATCCAGCGCTGCTGGCCAGCTTCCCCGTCGCAGGCCGTCCAGCCTTCCGGACCGGCCCACCGCCACCAGCGGGGCACGAACACGTGCCGGGGGGTGGCCGCGACCAGCGGGCGCCACCGCGACATGGGATCGGTGACCTCTGCCGATAGCCGCCTGGCGTACATTTCCCATTCCAAGCGGACCTCATCTCACCGGCACGAGGCGGGTGGGCAGTCGCTGCCGTCGCTGCTCGGCGGGCAGTTATCAGGAGCGCAGGCGCGAACGTCAGCACGGCGGGGCACGAGGGTCAGCGTATGCCGCCACGCCGGGCCGGACAGCAGGCCATCGAGCGCAGTGTCCCGGACGTTGCCGCAGCCCAGCCAGCGGCCGATCGCGCACGGGACAAGCTGCCCGTCAGGCAGCACCGCCGCGCGATCCAGGCCGCAGTTACCGCATAGCTCGGCCACATCCTCCTTGCTCCCAGGGCTTGCAAGGGGGGAAAGTTGCTCCCTAAATCGGCTACGCCCTGCGACCAGATGGTCACTGGGTGCATGATGGGGGGATCCCCGTCGGAGGGCGGCCAACGATGACCGGGCACGATGACACCTGTGGATCCTTGCGGGCTCTGGCCGTGCACCTGCACCGGCTCGGGCTGCCTGCCCGGCTGGGATCCGGTCCCTGTCCCGCACTTGAGGTGAGCAACCCGCTGTCTGCCGCGGTGTCGGCGGCGGTCGGTG
>Ga0302325_10018293_pt1 | contig 14772 bp, 10 predicted proteins | sample Palsa_T0_2_FD_201948 | JGI IMG/M metagenome (GOLD analysis project Ga0302325, IMG submission 201948) | Peat permafrost microbial communities from Stordalen Mire near Abisko, Sweden - Palsa_T0_2 | ecosystem: Environmental > Terrestrial > Soil > Palsa > Peat permafrost | place: Sweden: Abisko... | reverse complement strand
GTGCGCAGGTTTACGGCACGGCTGAAGCCGTGCCCTGATACAAAACCGAGTTTTTCAGCAGCCTCTGAAGCCGTGCCCTTCGTTCGATAGTCTCTTCCCCAGTCTTTTCGGGTCAGTCAAGGTTTCATGTGCTGTCCAATTTGGCCAACTGAAAAATCTAATTTGGACAGGTCTGAACTTCAGCCGTCCCTCCGGGACCGAGTTGGATATTGGAGCGCTCGATCTAGGGAACTCAGAAATTAAACAGCGCCTGAAAATTGAAATCCCTCACCGCCGAACCGTGGGAAAAGAACCCCGTCGCCAGCTGATTCGACTTGCCGAAAAACGGAGAATCGGTAGTCCCATCCGGAGGGCCGCCTAACGTCCCATTCGGCGGCGCAAGATTCACCACGTTGAATATATTGTGAGCAAACGCACTCAACGTAATGCTGTAACGCCGATCGACCCGCGTGTTCGGGCCATGGGGACCACCGCCAGTGCCGCCTAACCCCATACCCGGCATACCACCACCATGCCCGCCGCCACCAGGACCCCCGCCACCTCCACCCGCGACTGCCCCTTTGCCTTCCTCGACGCGCGGCCCGACACCAAAGCTCTTAGCCACCCGCATATTCATCGCAAACTGAACCGGACCATTCCCATAATTGATAGGAATCAGATGAGAGCCGGTGGGGGGTGTTGGACTGACGTCAAAGTTCCCATACTTCGTCGTATCCACGGTTGCTGGATTCGAAGCCGACGATGCAAAAGTAGGCCGATCATTGAAGAACGAATCGCCGTTAATATCCTGGCTCAGCTGGAGATTAAAAGGCGCGCCCGACGACGCACTGAGAAAAGGACTGATCCTGAACCCAAAAGGAGCCGAGTAATTGGCAAACGCAAACACCCGGTTGCGCACGTCGAAGAACTGCCGGCCGTAGTCCTGCATGATGTCGTACTGGTTCGAGGGGTGGTACCCAGGCCCGCCCGTATCGCTATTCGCCTTGCTGTAAATATAGAAGCCGGTAAACGTAAGCTTGCGGCCATAAGCCACATTCAGGTTGAGAAATATCTGATTCTCCTTGAACACAGCCAGCGAATCGTACTCGTAGATGTTGCATGGCGTGCCCGGTGCAGCGCCGATAGGGTTGCTGGGGCACAATCCAAGCGCCGGCCGGGTACCCTCCGCCGTCGGCGCATCAATATTACGCGACAGCAACTGGTGTATCCCGCGGGAATAAAGATACGTCGCCGACACACTTACACTTTTATTCACCTGGTGCTCAATGCCCGTCCCGGCCTCGGTAATCGCAGGCGCATTCAGCCCGGGTTGCGTGCGATAAAATGTCGGGAGGGCGGGAGACTCCTCCGTAGTGCTGCCTGGAGGCGTGCCGTTGGGGTTCGACTGGATATTCTGCACCTGCCCGAGCTGGTCGAGATTGTAGCGGTTCGTATTCAGCAGCAGGTCGTAAGTGAAGCGGTTATAAAAAATCCCATACCCGGCCCGCAGCACGGTCTTGGGCTGCTTCCCCCCTGTGCCAATGCCGTAGGAAAGCGCGACGCGCGGGGCAAAATTCACCTTGTTGGCAATATGGTTTTGCGTCTCGAAACGCAATCCATAGCTGATGGTGAAGTTGGGGCGCACTTTCCAGTCGTCCTCGGCATAAAGTCCCAGGTCGGTCACGCTGGCCTTTTGCGTGGGCGTCCCGGTAGTAATCGAGAATTGACTGGGCTTCCCCGCAAGGTAGGCATTCAGGTTCGAGTAGGTATACGTTCCTTCGAAATTTGCATTGGAATAATTCGTATCCTGATTGTTGCGAAGCCGGCCGCCAAACCGAATGTAATGCTTCGCCAATGCTAGCGACGCGTAATTCTGAACCTCGAATTCCTGCTGCGTATCGTGGACCGTACCCAGAGGACTGCCCCCACCCTGAAAGTTCTGCAACACATTGATAGCCGGAGCCACCAACTGCGGAGTCTGATTGTTGGTGTCGTGAATGTATTGGAAACGGGTATTGTTGACGAACTTCGCCCCGTACACCTGGCTATCGCTGATTTGAATCCGGTTCTCCACCTCGCTGGAGTTGTACGCCTGGCTGGGCAGCACGAACGGACTACCACCCAATCCGCTATTGTTCCGTGTGTCCTGGTAGTAGCTATAGCGGGCCGTCAGTGTTTGCGTGGCCGTCAATTGGTAGTCGATGCGGGGGCTGATGTCGGTGCGGGTCTGCGGGTAGGGCACCGCCAGATTGCACAGCGTCCCGGTGGTCTCTTGCACCACGCCGTTTTCCGGCTCGCACGTAGCCGGATCGGGCACGTAAGGCACATTGGCGTTGACGATGCTGTTGTCCTGGATGTTCCGCCGGTCGAAATCAAAGAAGAACGATGCCTTCTTGCCCAACGGACCACTCACGTTACCGTTGTATTGCAGCCTGTGGTACGGCGGTTGGTTCAGCGCAAAAGGATTCGACGTATTAAAGGCCGAAGCACTCGAATTCACAAACACCTGGCCGTGAAGCTTGTCCGTCCCCGGCTTGGTCAATATCTCGACCCGCCCATAACCCGGCTTGTCATATTGAGCAGAGAATGGATTCTGGTTGATGATGATCGCGCGAATCGCCGACTTGGGTGGCAGCTGCCCGCCGGTGAACCCATCGATGTAGATCTGGCCTCCGCTAGGGCCCGCAGCAGGACCGGCCAGCGCAGTCAATTCATTCGACAACTCGTCAGGATCGTCAGAGAGAGCATCGAGGTCCTTGCCGGTCATCACCACGGCGCTCACATTGCTGTCTGGATCCACGCTCACACTCTGTGTATCTCCCGTGACCTGCACCTGTTGCTGTTCCATTTGAATCGCGAGCGAGACATTCAAATGCTGCGTCTGCCCGGCCGCAACGCGCACCGGAGGCGAGGTGAAGGTGGAGAAGCCCGGGGCTTCGACCGTGACCGTGTATTGACCGGGCGCCAGGCCGGAGATCACGTATTGCCCAGAAGCATCCGACGTGCCCGTGCGGCTGACTCCTGCGGCCGATGTCACCGTTAACGAAGCCTGAGGAATGACGGCTCCGCTCGGGTCAGCCACCTGGCCGCGCAGCGTTCCCACACTTGACACGGTGGATCCCGCAGCCGTCTGGGCCAGGGCATGTTGCCGCGGGCTTATTCCAAAGAAGACAAAGAGAGCCGTAAGGCAGAGAGCGAGCAATCGATTCAAAGGTTCTCCTCTAAATGCGTCAGTATTGTCAGATTGTCAGGACTGCTTGGTAAGGCCTGGTTCTACTGCGGTGCTTCCCCGCCACCACCGCCCTCACCGCCGCCGCCCAGGTTCCAGGATGAAGAAAGCATGGCCTGGCTTCCGCTGGTCGACGCCTGCAGCATGGGTTCCACGCCGGCGACGACGGTGATGGCAGTGGCGGACTGCGGAGATTGACCCTCAGTAGCGACAACAATGATCATGTTGCCTTTCTGAAGATCCTTCAGGGTGACGGATGGCGCGCGCGCCAACACCTGCTGAAAATCAGGTCCCCCGCCACCCGGGCCCGCTCCCGGACCCCGAGGACCGCCCGCTGGATGGTCCCCACCCGATGCACCCGGCCCTCCTGCACCCGGCGCGGAACCGGCACCAGCCGCCCCGCCCGAAGCCCCGTCCGGACGCTTCGCCCCGCTCAGCCGTGCGGCAATCCGCTGGGCAACCGCAGGGTCGAGCTTTTTAACTTCGCTGTCAGGAGTAACGGTGATGACCACAGGCTTCTTGGTCGCGGTATCGGTCAGTGTGATTGTCGACGCATCCGCGTTCACCGCCTGGATCGGGCCGGCAAGATTCAGGAAGTTTCCGCTGACAATCTCCACCGCATCCAGCGTTGCCCCATCGGCGCCCTTGGAACCGCGCGCGCGAAGCTGATCGCCAGGCTTTATCTGGTCCAGGGTGCTTTTGATTGCCTGATCAAACTTGACCGACCCCGGAGCATACCGGCGGATAACAGTAGTCGGTGTCACGTGGATCACCAGTGTGCGGGTGGCGCCCGTGCCAGTGGATATGGTCACCGTTCCCGCCGCAGCATCAACCGCCTTGACCAGCCCTCCAGTGCCATTTTTCTGCCAGTCTTCCCGTTCATGTTCCTGCTTTTGCGCAATGTCGGCGCCCTTGATGGCCACCAGCATGTTTGCTGCCAGCGATTTGCCATCAGGGTTGGCGGATCCGCGGGCCATGACACGATCCCCGGCTTGCAGATCGGATAGGCTGAACGGGCTGGCGCCCGCGAGCGTCTTTTGTCCCGGTTCGATGCGCAGCAGGCGCGCATCGTCCTCCACCGTCACCTGCATGGTGGCCCCGGCGTCATTTTTCACCGTAATGCTGTTGCCGCTCAGCGTCTGCACAGTCCCCAGGAACGTTACCGGCTTAGCAGTGGCGGCTGCATCCTGCGCCGTAGCAGCAAGCGGCAATAAGCCGGCGAGCACCGCGGCACAAAAAACAAAACAAAAAACAAAACCAGTAACCCTGCTTTGTACTCTCGTAAATAGCATCTTTCCCTCTTACTAGGGCGGGGTCACGCCGCCAATTGGAACTCGCGCAGGAAACTGCAAGCTGGTGTTCGGCTGGTTGGTTTTCACTCGAACCGGCTGCAAACCCGGCTTCGCTGTAGAGACGAAGGTCAGCTCGTATTGGTTCTGTAATTTACGTTGAATATCGGAAAGAAAAGGCGCGAAAGACACCGGGTTTCCAAACCCTTCGAGGTAGACCTTGCCCCCCGTATCACCCGAAATCTGGGTCAGGTAGTTCTGCCCCCCATCCGTCGCCAGCGCGCTCCGGTCAAACTGCCCCGCGCCCCGGTAGTAGATGGAATAGACGATGACTCCGGCTTTCTGCGCGTCACTTGCGGCGGCTCGCACATAAGGATTTTCCGGGTCGAAACGTCCGCCCGAATACCGGTCGACGCCATCCGTGACCATGATCACCTCGCGGCGAACATTGTTGTTACCGCCTGGCCAATGCTTGACCAGGTCCGAGAGGCAGAAATAGGGGCTTCCATTGGCCCCTGCAACCCCTTGTGGCAAGCGCAGTGCCTTTGCCGCGAGGGCATGGTCGTTGGTGAAGTTCTGTACCATGTTCGGGGTCCCGTTGCGCATATAGCCGATAGCTATCTGGACTGTGGGAGGCAGACCGCTCAGGAAACTCCGGATGTCGTTCAACTGCAAACCCAGGTTGCCGCGGGAAGAGTCATCGAGCAGCAGTACCAACTGCAAGCCAGAGCGTGCACCGCGCAGCGGGGTCCAACCCGACACATCCTGTAGCTTGCGATTCTCGTAAACGCTGATGCTCTGCTTGGGAATAGTGGTGACCCCCTCCGCAGCTTTCGTCTCCGCAGTCACCACGGCTCGCCCCGTCGATGTTTCCTGCGCTGCTGCAGTCCGAAACGCGCCCGGCATAGCCAGGCAGATTCCCATCGCCAGCGCGATACGACCGATCCCATTTCCAACCCCGCAACTACCTATCTTCATAATCCTTTAGCCCTGATTTCCTGCCCGCTCACCGGGCCCGCACCTATATGACGGCAACGGCTGGTGAAAGGTTCGACAGCGGCGAAGAATACTTGCCTTCCGGGTTGGTCGCATGATGTTTTGGTAAGCCGGTGCTCTGCTATTCTCAATATGAACTGCAATGGTTACTTGGTCTGTGCCTTTTGCTCACGTATCTTGTTGATAGATTTGGTCCGCAAGCGCAAAAGGTTCAGCCACGGGAAGTGCGGATTTCAGGGGCCTTCGCTGCGGTCTCCTCTTCGAATTGGCATGGCAACGGGAGAACTGCTCTGAATGACCGAACTTAAGGTTATGCAGGCTCCAGTGGCAGTCCAGGCAGAGCGTCCGCTTTGCGTCGACCTGGACGGGACCCTGGTCAAGTCGGACACTTTTGTTGACTCGTTGATGGTCCTCGCCCGTCGCCATCCCATTGCTTTTTTGCAAACTCCCGGGTGGATCCTCAAAGGCAAGGCGCATTTCAAGTCGCAGGTGGCCTCCGTGGTCACTCTCGACGTTGCTCATCTGCCGTATAACCGTCCCCTGCTCGATTACCTGAGAGACGAGCACACATCCGGCCGCAAGCTCTACCTGGCGACCGGCGCCGACCGTGTCCTGGCGCGCAAGATTGCAGCTCACCTGGGCATCTTTGAAGATGTCATGGCGAGTGATGGCAGCCTAAACCTGACCGGAGACAACAAACTGCAGCATCTGGAGCAGCGGTTTGCCGCTGACGGCTTCGACTACATTGGCAACGCCATGCCTGATTTGCCCATTCTTCAAGGGGCCCAACAGGCGATGGTGGCCAATCCTGTCACCCGGTTGAGCAGTGCTCTGCAGAGCCGGAAGGTGACCGTAAGCCGGCAGTTCCTCGACCACGCGCCCTGGCCCGCCGCCCTGGCCAAGGCCCTCCGGGTCCATCAATGGGCAAAAAATCTGCTCGTATTTTTGCCCCTGTTGCTGGGCCACTCTCTGCGTGCTGCTCCTATACTCGCAGCCTGCGCAGCCTTCTTCTGTTTCTGCTTCACCGCTTCGGCCACATACATTTTGAACGACCTGCTTGACCTGGAGGCCGACCGTTTACACCTGAACAAGCGCAAGCGTGCCTTTGCCGCGGGCGATCTCTCCGTGGCCACCGGGCTCGGCATCTCGCTTTCGATGTTGGCCCTCGCCCTGGTAGTCGCCGCTTACCTGCCGCGAACATTTCTCGTTTACCTGCTGCTCTATCTCGTCACCACGTTGGCCTATTCTCTTTTGCTGAAACGCTTCGTGCTGGTGGATGTCGTCATCCTCTCGAGCTTGTACACCATCCGCATGATGGCCGGTTCCGCGGCCACCCACGATCCTGTCTCTCCCTGGCTCGCCGCCCTTTCGATCTTCCTCTTTCTTAGCCTGGCCATGGTCAAGCGGTTCAGCGAACTGCAGAATCTGCATGCCCGCGGTGTGCACCCGACCAACGGACGAGGCTATCTCTTAAGCGACATCGAACAGCTGCGCAGCTTTGGCACCTCCAGCGCCTACGCCTCCATCGTCATCTTCGCCCTGTATATAAACGGCCACGATGTGGTGGCCCTCTATCACCATCCCAACCGCATGTGGTTGATTACCCCGCTGCTTATCCTATGGGTCAGCCGTGTCTGGCTGCTGGCTTCGCGCGGCGAGCTGGATGAAGATCCGGTGGTCTTTGCTCTTTCTGACCGCATGAGCCTGCTGCTTGGTTTAGGAGTGGTGATCATCGCCTACTCCGCTCTCTAAAAGGAATCTATGTCCCCTAGTCAGGCCCGGCCGCAGTTTGAATCCTGGGGCCGCTTTCCAAAGCTCTTCGCCGAAGTTCGCCCCCTTTTCTGGAAGGAAGATTTCCCCGCGTCCATTGCCGCCGGCACCAAAATACTGGCCGTGGGCATGGGACGCAGTTACGGCGACGTATGCTTGCTGCAACATGGAACCCTGTTGACGACGCCCAATCTCGACCGCCTGATCTCCTTCGATTCAGGAACCGGTCTGCTGCGTTGTGAAGCCGGCGTAACGCTGGCGGAGATTCTGGATTTCGCCGTGCCCCGCGGTTGGTTCTTGCCCGTGAGCCCGGGCACCAAATACGTAACCGTCGGGGGAGCGATTGCCAACGACATCCACGGCAAGAACCACCACGTAGCCGGTACCTTCGGCCTGCATATCCCACGCTTCGAGCTGGTGCGCTCCGACGGCACGCTGGTGGTGTGTAGCCCAACCGAAAATCCCGAGTGGTACGCCGCGACCATCGGCGGCATGGGGTTGACCGGACTGATTAGTTGGGCCGAGCTGCAGTTGCGGCCAATCGTCTCCCGCCGCATCCGCTATCGGTCCACCAAATTCGTCGGCCTGGACGAGTTCCTCGCCCTTTCGCAAGCCAGCGCGCACAAGGAATACGCCGTGGCGTGGATTGACTGCGTTGCCCAGGGTCGCAACTTCGCCCGCGGCATCTTCATGCAAGGGGAGCATGATGAAAATCCCGGACCGCTCACGCCGTTGGCCAAGCCGAAGCTTACCCTGCCCGTCGATCTGCCGGAGTTCGCGCTCAGCCGATTCTCCGTTGGAGCCTTCAACACCCTCTACTACCACAAGCAGATGGCGAAAGATCGAACTGGCCTGACCGATTACGAGCCGTTCTTCTATCCCTTGGATTTTGTCCTGCAATGGAATCGCATGTACGGCAAACAGGGTCTGCTGCAGTTCCAATGCGTCCTACCCTGGGAAAGTGGCACCATGGGCATGACCCAGCTGCTGGAGGCGATCACGGCTTCAAGACTCGGGTCCTTTCTTGCCGTCCTCAAAGTCTTCGGGGACGCCGTCTCTCCCGGAGTCATGTCGTTTCCCGTCCCCGGCATCACCCTGGCATTGGATTTTCCCGTCCGGCGCGAAGTGAGCTTCGACCTTTTGGATCGCCTCGCCGGCATCACGGCCGACTTCGGCGGACGCATGTATCCGGCCAAAGATGCCTGCATGAGCCCCGCCCATTTCCAGCAGTTCTATCCCCAGTGGGAGCAGTGGGCCGCCTACATCGATCCCGCGTTCAGCTCCAGCTTCTGGCAAAGGGTAACCGGCCGTGCCTGATCGCGATCCTCTTTTCCCCTCCCGGGTGTTGGTTTTGGGAGCGACCTCGAGCATAGCCATTGCCACCCTGCGCCGCCTCGCAGCGCCGAATCGGCACTTCATGCTGGTGGCCCGAAACGGGGATCGGCTGACAGCCGTGGCCCAGGACTTGCTGACCCGCGGCGCGCTCGCCGTCGACACCTGGATCATGGATCTGGATGACACCACGGCTCATCCGGAGATGCTCGCCAGCGCCGCGGAGCGGTTAGGCCGGATCGATCTGGCCCTGATCGCTCACGGAGTGCTCGGCGACCAGCATGCAGCCGAAGCGGATTTCGAAGTGGCCGCGGCGATTCTCCATACCAATTTCATCTCCGCCGTCTCTTTGCTCACCTGGCTGGGAAATTACTTTCAAGCCCAGCGTGGCGGCACCCTCGCGGTCATCTCTTCGGTGGCCGGCGACCGTGGCCGCAAGAGCAACTATGTCTACGGCGCTTCCAAAGGTGCGCTCAACGTTTTCCTGGAAGGCCTACGCAACCGGATCGATCGCGATGGAGTGCACGTGCTGACCATCAAACCCGGTTTTGTGGCCACGCCCATGACCGCGCACGTGCCCCACAACGCTCTCTTTGCCTCACCCGACCAGATTGCTCAAGGCATTTTGAAAGCGATTCACCGCCGGCGTGATGTGGCCTACCTCCCCTGGTTCTGGTTCTGGATCATGTTGCTGGTGCGCTCTATCCCAAATCGCTTTTTCAAGAAGATGAATATGTAGTCCGTTGCATCCCGGTGGCCAGCCTGCGAATCGTAAGACCATCAGGAGTCCGTTGCCATGGATTTGCAGCTCATAGGAAAGACAGCGCTGGTCAGTGGATCGACCGCTGGCATCGGCCTTGCGATTGTTGCCGGGCTGGCTCAGGAAGGTGCAACGGTTTATGTCAATGGCCGCACCGGGGAGAGGGTGCAGCAAGCCGTGGAGCATGTGAAAGGCCTGAAAGCAAAGGCCAAACAAACCCACGGCACTGTAGAGGGAATTGCCGCGGACCTGGGCACCGTCGAGGGGTGTGTCGACCTCTTCAGCGAGCTGCCGAAGGTAGACATTCTGGTCAACAATCTAGGCATTTTCGAGGCCAGGCTCTTTGCCCAGATCACCGATGACGACTGGCGCCGTTTCTTCGAAATAAATGTGTTGAGTGGCGTGCGTTTGTCGCGACAATACCTTCCCGGCATGCTGAAGAACAACTGGGGACGGATCTTGTTCATATCCAGCGAATCAGCGGTTCAGATACCGGTGGAGATGATTCACTACGGCATGACGAAAACGGCGCAACTTGCGGTAGCCCGGGGTCTCGCTGAGTCGGTCGCGGGCACCGGCGTTACCGTCAACAGCATTCTGGCGGGTCCAACCCGCTCGGAAGGTGTTTCTGATTTCGTACGGGATTTAGCAAAGCAGCGTGGAGAGAGTGAAACGCAAGTGGAGAAGGAATTCTTCGAGAAAGTGCGGCCTTCCTCGCTGATCAAACGTTTTGCCACGACAGAAGAAGTAGCGGCGCTGGCGGTCTACGTAGCGAGCGCAAAGTCCTCCTCCACCACTGGCGCTGCCCTCCGGGTGGATGGCGGCGTGGTGCGATCCATTCTGTAGCGGTGGCCTCCTCAGGCGATGGCCTTAAAGAGCATGGATGCCGAGTTCATGCAGTAGCGCAAGCCGGTAGGCTGCGGTCCGTCGTTAAAGACGTGTCCTAGGTGCGCGTCACACCGGGCGCACGCTACGGCCGTCCGTACACCAAAACTCTTGTCTTCCAACTCCACGATGTTTTCCTGCGCGATGGGCTGCCAGAAGCTGGGCCATCCGGTTCCTGAATCAAACTTGGTCTGCGAAGAGAAGAGCGCCGTATCGCAGCAGATGCAACGATAAATTCCTTGTTGATGGATATTCCAGTACGAACCGGTATACGCCATCTCAGTATCAGCTCTGCGGGCGATGTCAAACGCATTGGCGGAAAGTTGTCGCCTCCACTCCGCCTCGCTCTTGACAATTTTCTGCACACGGATCGCACCGGTCGGCACCCCGGCCGCAGAAAACTCGGCAATCGTAACCTCACCAGCAGGCCCGCTGGGCGAAGTGGTTGACAATGGTGGCGGCACGGAACGGAGCGACCAGACTGCGATCCCAACCGCCGCCGCACCCCCGCTTAGCAGAAAAGCGCGGCGCGTTACCCGTTGCCGCGCAACATCTTCGTTCAGGTCGGAGTCGAACATAGGTTTACCCTGCCATTAGACTCACGACAAGTCAGGGAGTTACAGCCGCTGATGGACGGGATATTGCATAAAATTCGATAAAATTTGGCTTTTTTCGACTTCAGCGGCGCCGCCCAAAGGGGCCTTTTCTTACGGAAAAGGGCTGCCTGAGTGAACTGGTTGTGTCTAGAACAGCATCGAAGCCGCTGTTGGTCGCCTGGGGAACCCAGTTCAATCCCTGCGGGATGAGGGAGTCGGCAAGGCTGGGCTGGTTGCGGTCAGAGTTCCGGTCAAGGGGCGGAGGGGGCGCGTCGTTCGCCAGCTTGGGGGCGGGCTCGGGAGTAGGCCCCGGCTCGGGGACCTGGGGCGCGGGGGGTTGGGCTTCCGGGGCGTCGACGGTATCGCCTGGCTCTTCACCGACAGGTTGGTGCTGCTGTTTGCGGAGCCACTCAGCGGTGTAGATGTCTGCTTTGATGGGCGGGTCCGCGGGTCGCGTCCCGGATGGGGAAAGGCGGCGGTCCGGTATCAGGCCTTCGATGGCTACGATCATGGAAAGAGCCTTGATCTGGCCGGCGATGCTGCCCCTGGTCGCTTCGTGGCTGAGAGTGGCCAGTTCCCAGAGCCGGGCCAGGATCTGGTCGCGACCAAGGTTCAGCTTGCGCAGGCCTTCGGCTTCCTGGTCCACCAGCTTTTCCCTGACGGCGGCGCGGTGCTCCGTCATGTAGGCGCGGACGCGGGGCTTGGCTTTGGTATAGGCGGCGGTGTCGGGATTGAGACCGACGGCTTCCGCGGCACGGCGGTCGGTCATTTTTCCGGACATGATCAGGTGAGCAAAGGCCATTTCCTGATCGGTGATGGGATCGCTAACAGTATTTTTGGGCATAGGTAGTCTCATTCCTCGGTTTGCTGGATTTTGGGGGAGTGTTGGCTTGCCCCTAGTGACAAAAAGGGTTGAGCGCGGCGGTCGGCCAGTCATGGAGTCATGGCTGTTGTTGGTGATTTTGAGACAGGGATAGGGTGTGGGACCGGACAGCGGTGACGCTATCCTTCGCTCGCGCTAAAGGCCGAAACTACCGGCAACTGCCGACTAGGGCGCGGTCGCGTGAGAAACCGTCGCCTGCCGATATCATCTACTTTAAGAGATAGTGCCTTTCCAAGTTTGATGCAAGTGGCGAGATGCTTTTTTCGGCACAGGAATACAAGCCCAAAGGTCACTCGGGTTTAGTATGCGCGTTGGCAGCGGGATGAAATGGGTGGCAAAGCGGGTTTTGTCGGTACTTCGGCGTGATACTGGCGTTGCCGTCGTCCAGGCTGTTGTGGAAGGGCATGATCGGCGGGCACGGGTTCAGCCGTGTCATATGGCACGGTACCCATGAGGGCTTTACAGGCTGCGGAAAACCTAACGATTGCAAGATGAGTCCCGCAGGGACGGCTGAACTTAGCCCAGGACGCAGTCCTGGGTAGGGATTCGAGAGACGAAAAGTCCCGTAGGGACGACTGGAATTAGGCCACGACGAAATCCTGGGGAATCTTCAGCCGTCCCTGCGGGACTCAGCTTGGAAATGGAGTTCTCAAGCACGCTCTTTAGCCCCTGAGCCAACCGTCCATCCGATCGTCGGTCGCGAACTCTGACACGGAGTTGACTTCGCCCTACAAGTCTTGAAAGGCGTACCTCAGCGGCTGAAGCCGTCAAGCAAGCATGCCTTTACGGCTGAAGCCGTGCCCTTCGTTTAGGGTGATTGCTAAGGACACAAGGACCTCAGAGGTTAAGGCTTGTGTGGCCTGAGTGAGTTCTCGCGCAGACTCTAAAGCCCAGCGTATTCGCGATTGTTACGGCACGACTAAAGTCGTGCCCCGATACAAAAACCTGGTTGTTCAGCCGTCAAAATCTAATTTGGACAAGCATGACTGAAAACTACCCGGACATGAGTCCTGGCTTACGCGTCCAGCTGCTTACTCACCAACTCATTCAGCAACGCCGGGTTCGCCTGTCCTTTCGACAAGCGCATCACCTGGCCCACGAAAAACGCCGCCACTGTCTTCTTTCCCCCGCGATACTGTTCCACCTGCTTGGGATTCGAAGCAATGACTTCCTGAATCATCTTCTCCAGCGCAGAAGGATCGCTGATCTGCTGCGGCTTCTCCCGCTCATAAACCGGCCCAAAATCTTCACCCTTCTCAAATGCCGTATCGAACAGCCCTTTCAGCTGTTTGCTGGAAAGCTCCCCAGCTTCCGCCAGATCCGCCGCCTGCACCAAACCCTTCATGCTGATCGGAGACTGATCCAGATCCAATCCCTTAGCCTTCAGCCGCCCCATCAATTCGCTCTGGATCAGGTTAGCGACCCGGCGTGGACTCTTCGCCTGCCGCGCGGCCGTTTCAAACTGGTCGACAAACTCCCGCGTGGCCGTCAGTGCGTGGGCATCCTGCATGGTGATCTGGTACTCAGCCACCAAACGCTTGCGCCGCGCCTCTGGCAGCTCCGGCATGCGCTCCGCAAGGATAGCCTTCCACTCCCCCGTAACCAGCAGCGGTGGCAGATCCGGCTCCGGGAAATAACGGTAATCATGCGCCTGCTCTTTGGAGCGCATGGAATACGTACGTCCCTCGTTCGCATTCCACAGCCGCGTCTCCTGGGCCACGCGGCCGCCGCTTTCGATCAACTCCACCTGGCGCTCGATCTCATACTCCAGCGCAGAGCGGATAAAGCGAAAGCTGTTCACATTCTTGACTTCAGCCTTGGTCCCGAATTGCTTTTGCCCCCGCGGCCTGACGCTCACATTGGCATCGCAACGCAGCGAACCCTCTTCCATGTTGCAGTCGCTGACGCCGGTATACAGCAGGATCTCTTTGAGCCGGGTCAAATACTCATACGCCTCGTCTGGCGTTCGCAGATCGGGCTCACTCACAATCTCGATCAGCGGCGTGCCGCACCGGTTCAAATCGACGTAGGTCTTGGTCGCGGATTCAGGAAACCCGTCGTGCATGCTCTTGCCCGCATCCTCTTCCATGTGCAGGCGCGTGACCCCGATCCGTTTAATCACGCTCTGGCCAGACTCATCCAGCGCGGGAACATCAATCCATCCGTGCTCCGCCAGCGGCTTGTCAAACTGCGAAATCTGGTAGCCCTTCGGTAAGTCTGGATAAAAATAGTTCTTGCGCGCGAAGACGGAATGCTGCCGCACTTCACAGTTAATCGCCGTCGCCGCCAGCACAGCATATTCCACCGCACGCTGGTTCAGCACAGGGAGGGCGCCCGGCAACCCAAGACACGTGGGGCAGATTTGCGTATTCGGTTCGCCGCCGAATCGATTGGCGCAGCCACAAAAGGCCTTGGTATTTGTCAGCAGTTGTACGTGGACCTCGAGCCCTATGACCGGCTCATACCGGTCCAACACTTCAGGCGAAAGGCTCGTCGTCGTGACCGTCATTACTTTCGATTCTAGCAACGCCCCGGGCTTAAACGGCAGCATTTTGCCTAAGGAATTTTTGGCCGGCGGCCGCTCCCAGGACCGCAGGCCGCGGGGAAGGGTAGTAAGATTCTGAGGCAAGTCGTGACCCCCGGAGAATAAGCGCTAAGTGATCGACATCCGTCAGGAAATAACAGCGGTGATTGAGGCTACAGTTCTGGTGGTGGCCGTCCTCTTCCCCATTGTCAATCCACTGGGAAGCGCCGCCATCTTCGTTAATTTAGTCGGGCCCGTTGCATCCTCCACCCAACGCTTGCTGGCGCAGAAGATCGCGATCTATAGTTTCTTCCTGCTGCTCTGCTCCCTACTGTGGGGAGTACATGTACTCGCATTCTTCGGTATCGCTATTTATGCAGTGCAGATCGGGGGAGGCCTGGTTGTGGCTGCTACCGGATGGTCTTTGCTCGGCCAGGACACCGGACGAGCCAAAGAGGCAGCAACCCCGGAAGACGAGATCCTCGAAAATGCTTTCTATCCCTTTACTCTGCCTATCACTGTGGGCCCT
>Ga0302325_10018291_pt1 | contig 14773 bp, 18 predicted proteins | sample Palsa_T0_2_FD_201948 | JGI IMG/M metagenome (GOLD analysis project Ga0302325, IMG submission 201948) | Peat permafrost microbial communities from Stordalen Mire near Abisko, Sweden - Palsa_T0_2 | ecosystem: Environmental > Terrestrial > Soil > Palsa > Peat permafrost | place: Sweden: Abisko... | reverse complement strand
TCCAGGTTATCATATGGAGTAATTGGGAGACTTCCTAGAGTAGTCCCCGAACCCGGTACCTTCTTCAACGGAATCACAATCCCGGCTGGTGTACGTCCGCCCTCTCCCTCCCTATCCTATGTTTGAAAATAGAAGTTGAAGCAGTATAACTCCTCTCTAGACAAATGTAGGAATGAGCTCATACATGATGCATCGAAACGAGGATATCTTCCCCAACCCAGATAACTTTGACCCTGACCGATGGCTCAACCCTACCACGACGAGGAAACTGGATAAGTATCTTGTTCCATTCTCAAAGGGCCCGAGGCAGTGTATTGGGATGCCGTATGTATTACCTTCCCCAATTTGAAACCTTCTGACAATATATCCAGCCTAGCATACTGCGAGATTTACGTCACGTTGGGAACCCTCTTCCGTAGGTACCAGGCCTTGAAACCGATACCACTTTCCGCAGAGGACTTGCAATACGAGGATTACTTTGCACCTTATCGCCCAGTCACAGCCAAAAAGTTTCATGTTACGGTATAAGGCTATGGATGGAGGGACTGGTTACGCCCAAGTGGACGAATTGGTCAATGATCTTGATTGGACAGAATCGCCGAGATGAGGAGGATCACGATTTGATTTAATTAAATCAAATAAACAGCTATTTATTTTTCGCCGCGATGTGAACATAGCAAGAGCCTTTACTTTTTAATATTTAATACAAAAAGGTCTTAAATGCGCTATCTATTCGTCCGTTTATTGTTATGTTTAGCAAGGATTAAGTTGTGATAGTTCTAGCTTCCGCCACCTATCGCATACCGCATAGCTCCCGTTACTGCTCCTATACTCTTTACGTGACATGACATGCCACAACACATTTGGCACGCAGCCTTAGGATTACTGTCTTACTTTCAGGATTGCAAGTGACTCACTTAACATGTCTTTTGTTTGTTTACTCCTAACCCTGATTGGTTGGGAACTAGCGAGTAGGTGTAACGGATGTGTACTTAAAAAGGCCTAGCATGCGCTTTCAGACTGTTTCTACTCCTCTCCTTAACTTAGTTTTCTCAAATATAAGGCATCTTTTGCGAAATATCTCTTATCATGGCCTTGAAATAGTGGTAGGAAAGCTAATCGTTGCTCCAATTAATTCGTCTACCAAACCATCTGAATACCGTAGAAACGCCCTTCAAATGTAGCACCATGCAGCTGCAGTTCACATAGCGTGTGTAAATTAGAAACCGGTTAGGTATTCGGCTTTAGTTTCTGTCCCTTTGGTTTTCTGGTTTTCTCTTCTCAGAACTCTAAACGAACGAAGTCGTTGGCATATCAAAAATCCATTAGCTATAGCCCGTTTACCAACCACAACGGCCAGAATCATCAAATCTATTCGCAACTCCCCGCCTTCAAGGTCAATCACGGAAGAACCTGACATTAAATGAGGCATAAAGACAGGTAAATGCCAGGCGTATAAGGCAGGGCCATGGAGGAGGCCTAGGAGGAATGAAGGGAAGCATATGTCCAACAGGGTGTGAAGAACATCTCCTCATGAAAATTTCTTGGAATTATCTTGCTGGCAAGCAGTTTGCCACTCTGAATATTACTGCTGCGTAAGTCTGAATCACCGCTTGAGCTTTTCCGGTCGAAACGCAGCTACGAAACGGTAGGGATGATATTCCTCCAGCTTGAGAGAATGATAAAATGCGTACTTGCTGCATTTTACAGGATAGTAAGGGTAAGCGGGGGCAATCCGAAGATTCAGGGGAGCGATGCGCCGATGCACGTGATTGCTCCCACTCCATGAGCTCTGTAGGATAAATAAAGGCAGAGATAAAAGTAGAGATAAAAGAGACCATGGGGAGTTATGCAAGGAATCAAAGAGTATGTTTTCCGTAATTGGTGGCCCTTTTGATTTGTTTGACATTTTGGGTCTTTAAAGCACGTGATGTACTTGGAGGGGTCAATCTCGGCTAGCCGCTTTCGGCTGGGTTGTCCTTGCCCCGCATATTTGGCGGTGAGGGAAGGATTCTGCCGTTCCCACAATGAAATTTTGTGAAATGTTTGCGAAGTAGAGAAAGAAAACGGTGAATGCTACCAACAGAGATCCTCACGCAACAGCAGGCGAGACAACACAGGTGGGCAGGCTAGATTTGACACGACTCCACGAGCAATAGAGTTCAACATCACATCTCCAAAGCGGCCAAGCTCAGACTCATATGATCATATCCCCGTTCTGACTCCACCATGATTGATGACTCGTTGATGCGTCATTTCGAATCCTAAAAGCCGTGCTAGTGCAATTGGTCCCCTTCATTCAGCCTCTGTCTCGAAACGGGAGGTGGAAATGATGCGTGCTCCGGGGTGACATATGGTCCGGGTAAAACGGAGGGAGGTGGACGTTGAATGGTCTGTCTGACAGCCTGACCGCTGACTCTGCATCTTCGGATATCGATATATATATATATATATATATATACACATATTGCATGGCTTGAAGATCTCAGCTTATCCTCACGAGTCACAACGGCGGCGAGATTCGAGAATGTCCCTCGAGGATGAACCCTCTGCCCCGCTATTGCGCTCGTCACGCCTCATGCCCATAATAGATAGATGCGATGCTTGCTGTGACGAATACCAATGCAGCCTCCTGTAACAGACGCGCCCCCCCTTACCTAAAAGATGTAGCGGTGAGGGCGAGATATGCCCAATCAGCGTTGCCCGTCGCGCGATGACCCAAAGGTTCCCTCTGTTCGTAAGGCAAGGCGGGCATCGTTTTTTAGTGGGCCGAGAACTAACGAGTAACTTAACTTAAGCGAAGAATTATAATCTTTTCGACCGTTCCGCCTCAACTTTCCCCCCTCTTCAAACCCACAACTCCAATCCCAAAGACAACGAAGTCACACTACAGAATTCTAACAGCATCCTTCAATCCATCCTACCTTCGTCGAGAACCATGCCGCAGGCTATCGCTGAGCTGTGAACGCCCACTGCGGCATGCTCGATCGGAGCATGTCGCAGTCCTTCAGCCAACGAGACTTTCAATCATCCATCGACCTCGACGAAGAACCAGACTTTAGTTGTCTAAAGCCTCACGGGCTTGCAATTACGGGTCTCTATTACAACAAACAACAGATCGAGTTGCGCTCTTTGCCTAGGGGTGAGACTCCATCCGCGAGCGAATTCACACAACCCCCTTCGATCTTCGAACCCCGAGTCCACCACGAACCCTCCGACTCCCATACATATCTCGATAGTCTTAATAGGCTCCAATCAACTCATACAATCTCAAATTGGACGTAAAACTCCATTTTTGAAACATACACGAACGTAAACATATCGTGCATCGTCTCACCGCCAATTATACCCCACTACGATACCCCACAGATACAACCTAAGACACCTTCATAATGTCTCGAAATTTGCAACGCAAGTCTACCGCCACCCCGGCCCGGAAGACGGTGCAGAAGAGTTCCATACCAACCGATGATTCCTCAGATGACGACGGGTACGAAGGGGTGGATCAGATCTCTGACTCCGAAGAGGATGAGCCAGATGTTGAGGCGGCCGAGGAGGACGTGATCAGAGCCTTCGAAAAAGAAAGGCTCACTCCTCGGCCAGAATCAGATGATGAAGAAAGTGTGGAGGATCTGCCATCGCCAAGCTTTTTCACTGAACATGCTGCTGCTATCGAACCAAATTACTCCAGCAGCTCCTCAAGTACCGCAGGGTCGCCTGATCGAAGAGTCCGTTTCGATCTCTCAGATGATGATAGTGATTCTGGAGATGACAAGGAATACTCGGATACCATGTTCTTTGATTTGGACAGCCTCGGACCCCATTTCCGTCAACTGATCGATGAAGATGTGGACAAAGAGGTTACCTCGGACAATGAAGGATGGTGGCCATCTCAGGAAAGCGAAGAAGATGCTGCTGATGAGGCAGAGGCCATTGACAGTGACAGTTCGGAATCTACTGGTTATCTAAGTGGGTAGCCGAACATTATGAATAGAGTATTGCTAACATGGGACTCAGCCGACGAAGGTGAAACTACTGATGAGGATATCCCGACAACAGTCCATGCTCCAACTCGATCTGTCCTTCGCCGACTTTCTGACGCCTCTTCCTCCGAGGATGAGGCTCCTGTCAATCGTCGCGCCGTGCAAAAGAAAGTACCAAGACTGGCGCAATTCATCCATGATGGCAGGAAACGTTGGGCCATGGTCAATAGCAATGGCAACAAGATGATGATGTTTGGCCCTACTCGTCGTTTCAGCGCAGATGGTACTACGAAACGTCCACAATTACAGCAAGTCAGATTCGACGAAGCACAAATGGCTTTCAATTCTTCGCCTATGATCAGCAACTCTGGAAATCTCATGATGACTGCCATGTCGTATGGTCAGGATCTCTCTCTTTTCGGGGGCCAAGCCATGGGTCCATCAGAAGCATTCTTTCCTTACTCTGCCGTTGCCAATGCTCAGGACAGTTCCTCAGTTGACTTCGACGAAGAGTCTGATCTCGAGAATGAGGCGGTTCTAAAGGACATCCGTACCTTCATCGACTTTGGTCAAAGTGATGACGAGGACGAAGTCGAGGAGACCACCAAGTCTCCGATAAAACCAACCACACCTGCACAAGCTACAAGGTTGAGAAGCGAAGACCAAGTTCATCCTCTTCTGCATCTGAACAGCGGTGTCGTTGGACAATTCCGAGAAAAGCATACCCATAAGAACGTCAAGAACCGCAACAAAGTCTCCACCGCCGCCCTCGCCTTCGAAGGTCCCTATAACCAAGGTCCAATCCAAGGTCTCAGACCCGGCCGCATACGCCACGCAAACGAGCCCATCACGCCGATGCCCCGAAAGCTGAAGCCTGCCAACACCATCGGCTCGAGTCCTGGAAGTCCTCTTGCGAACGTCTCGCAACTGAACAAGAAGCGGAAGTTCAACGGGCAGGAGTTCACCGGCCACAAGCGGAACAAGAGTGTGACCTAATCAACCTCACTTCTGTCGGAACTATAATCAACATTGTTAGGAGTATAATGATGGAAGGACTACAAATACGCCGAGGACGGCATGATTCTCTCACGAGATCATCCCTGGCCTCAGCATCGCTTTGCTTTTGCTTTGCTTGCCTCCCTTTTGCAACCTTTCCTTCGCGCCTGGAATACGGCTAGAAAAAAGCCTGCGATAGACGCGCTATACAAAAGCTCTCTCTTTCCCGTGTGTGTGTTTCATTTCCTGTATGTGTGTAGAAATCTTCTCATCATCTAGTCCTCGAACGGCTTTTATGCTTTCTTGACTAGTATGATACCAGCAGCAAAAAGTGCAAAAGTTTCATTTTGTTTTGTGTGTTCTTTCCTTTCTTCGTTCTTCTTTGACATTTGAATCTTTGCGTATTGGCAATGGAAGCATTGGAGGTGGACCGGACTGGACTGGATGGTGTGGCTCGAAACATGACGGGATGGTGATGGCTCTCGTTTTTGGGGGGCATCTGGCGTTTGGGAAACTGACGATGTGGAAGGATGGATTTGGCCTGTATGCTAGGTTTTTCCTTTTGCTAATGCTGAATGAGAATTTCAAATATTTGATAAGTGTTTGGATGTGATGGGTGACTTTGGTTTGGTGCGGCGAAGCCTAAACCTCAAACCCGAAAGGAGCTGGCGCATGTCGTTCTTACGGGCTTACTGTACTGTACATGGCGGCCCGCTTCAGCCCCTGCTCTGATGCAACCCCCGCGACTATCCTCCCAGCTACCCTTATTTAACCCGGCAACTATCCCCCAACCTCACCCAGTTTGCAAGATCAATTTAACGAATTCCACGGGAACCTCTCGGCATCCTTACATCACGATTTTGTGCTGTTTTTGCGAAGACCTGGATCTAGATTAGCTGCTGCTGAGGAAGGGTTTCCTCATCACGCAAGCTTCGCGAGTCTTGTCAAATCAGCAGGAGAGGGCTGCGAGCTTTGCAGTATCCTTCGTAAAACTAGAGAGAGCGAGGCCCGCCAAAGATATAACATGTTGAGCTCACAGCCCCGCACGCAGATTCGGTGCGAGTACATCGAAGGTGAGAGGTTAGCATGGAGCGGAGGAAGTTGGGAAGACGAAATACCGATTGCCGCGCTGAATATTTGCACAAAGGGGGGGGGAGTGCTTTGTTTGATCTTTGACAGTACAGAGCTCCCTGGCTGCCGATTTTCTGACTGAGTTTCCTGAATGATTAACTGGTGGAAGAGTCTGGTATAAGTAAAGGGGTGATATTACACTCAAGTTTGAGACGAAAATTAAATCTTTGAAAGCACATTCTCTTCGAACGCTTAGGGACCATAATTCTTTTAATTTTCAACTAGTTAGCTGCCTACTCAATGTCCAAAAAGTGGCGGGTCCTTATACAGACCGCAGTATAACTCAATTCCCGCATCCTCAAATGTCTCGAACATGAGCAATCTCGAGAAGCCGCTGGATCAGGTCATCCCCAGCTTCGGTCAGGTGGGGTCAATTCTTCGAGCGGGACCAATATTTCTTCCGATGTATCGGGGGGCTCCATTGGAAGCTTGGAGGGACCTCGAGCTGGAGCTCCTCCAGTGTAGAAGGCAGCACTTCGTATATATCAGGTGCAGCGTCCGGATCGTCTTCTTCTCCCAGCCAAGGCACAAGATATTCCACTGCAACTCCTAGACGCTTCAAAGCGGAGAATTCGTGAAGATGCCCCAGAGTCGTTAATTCTCTGCCTCCGCATTGCCAGATCCTTCCAATGAATATCTCCTCTAGAGAAGCTCGCTGGGGTAGGAGCCCTTGACGCAATCGTTCTGGTGACATTGGGTTTCTATCCCCAATGTGGGTATCATCGGGGTTGATGCTCATGTGGAAGGTCTTTAATGAGGCAGGCCATGTCATCATTTCAGAGAAATCCTCTCCTATCGGAGCGCCGCCCACGAAAGAAAGGGACGTGATGTTAGAGGTCTTGGCTCTGGCCCCGAGGGTAATCGCACGTGGGAAGTGGTCCCAATGTCGAGGGTCGATGTACGTTAAGTGTCTGAGCGTGGGAATTTGGAAGACGGAATAGACACGCTCGAATGGGAGATCGAATTCTCCATCCCATATACCCACTCCTAATCCACCTGGATAGTGGAGCTGGAGAGAGGTGATGGGGATTGTGGAAGGCAACAGGTACTCGTATTGGTACATTGAGAGATGCAAGAACTTCAAGTCGCGTGGAAGGAGATCCAAGATTTGCGAAACATCCGCGTGTGTGTCGCTGTGGATATCGCTATGCCACTGAAAATCCGCAACCTGGATGTGGGAACGCAAGATCGGCGATTCCATGATGGTCCTAAGAAAGAGTGGAAGCTGGTATATTGCTGATACCCTCCCCAGCCGCTTCTCCCATTCTGATAGATGAGAAACCTGCTGAAGGAACTGCCCGCGTGGATCCTCCTCTTCGTGAAAGTGCAGAAATCGATAGATCATGGGAGTGACCTGGTATTTGATGGTGGTTGAGGTGAGTGCCAAAGCGAAGAGAGAATCGTGTGAGACATAGCTTGTGATGAGGCGGTAGAGCTCCACCGGCATGCAAGTCAAGGAAGGCATAGCCGGAGTGAAAATGGTGTGCGCGAGAACGAAAGGTTTCTTTCAGACGAAGCCCGTCATTTTATCTTTAGACTTTATCGGCACGATAGCGTCGGCTGCCTAAGGAAGATTCATCACCCCGCAAGAGAATTATAAAGAATACGAGAGAGCTTTCGGAACTAAAGGAATGTTATGACACTATGGCAGTGACTCTCTGCTCGCCTCATATGTCACTCGAAAGGCGCAGCCAGAGAGTTGGACATGTCACGTGATATCATTTAACAGTCGACTATCAGGTTCCCTTGACAGTATAACTGGCGTTCAATGTTGGAAGTCAATGCTGCAAAGCATCTTGACCCAAAATTAGTGTCTTTCCTAGCAAACGGTAGGGTAAGTTCGTAGGTACTTTAGTTATGTGAGACAACAATGATCTTGGATAGCGAGCGTTGCAGCTTTGCAATCTGTGCAGCAGAGGGAAAATCGCCTGAGCGCTCCAAGTCCTCGTATTATTCAAGTACATCATCACAACGGGCCCTTCTCCTCTAATGGTGCCCGTCCCCCGCCAGTCCTGCACACCTGCAAAACCTCTCGAAAAGTAGCTCACTCTAGTTTCGAGACCACGGTTACGTACTGTATAATAATACGGATAAACCCGTAGCACCGATATATATTGATTTCGCTCACGGTAATATCCATCTTACTTACACCCTCCGATCCAAGGACATTCACAAATGCGGAATTGGGTTTATTTTCCCCTGATATCAAAAGGACCCAGTATTTAACCATTAAACTTTCCTCACCTGGCCATCTTGATAGGGTACTTGCCGATATCATGATATCTCCTCGCATAGGAAATTCTCGTAATCTTAGGGAAATCGTGCTCGTCGTTGGACACTGGTTTCAGACACACAAGTTTAAGTCTACAGAATGTGTCGGATTTTCTGAGCCAGACGCTTCGCCGTGGTCGCCCGGGCAGGAATGGAAAGATATAGAGGCCAAAATGGACAAAGAAATTTCCGGGAAGGTGTGTCGAAGGATTTATAGAAGCTAAGGTAGTCTAATGACAGACGAAGTGGAGGCAGCCAGGACGATAAGCAATGCAAAACTAATCAATCCAGTGTTATCAGTTGTAATTTGATGCCAGCACTCGTGATGCCAATAGATGACAGCACTAGATATGTGACAGTGCTGGAGAGATGATGCATGCCAGCACTAGGTGAACTTCTGCACTTGCAGTTCCCTCAGTTGCAAGGCTGTGGCTTCAGATTCGTGAGAGTAGAGGAAAAGAAGATCATGAAAATAGGTTCAACAGCATCTTCTGAATCTACAGTAGATGACGGAAACTGCAGTGGGTGAGCCAATTACCGAGGCGGGATTGAATTGGCTACGCTGGATTTTCGTTCACTGAAGATGAGTCTAAAATATCTTAGGTTCGTTAGTGACGAGTATTCCGTGATCTGCAGAATCGGTGTGAGGTTGGGAATGGCATGGGGTCCAGTGGGAGGTTGAACCTTCAGCTTCCTCGGACCTTGTCATTGGAGTAAACTCCCTGGTCCCCTTGAACCTTGAGATTGACGATGACGACGAATCTCAACCTCCTCGGACCTTATCAGTGAAACAAACTGCAAAGTCTCCCTGAGCCTTGAGGTTGGCGATGACGACGAATTTTGGCCTCCTCCGGCCTGCATGATCCGGCTCCTCTCCGAAATTATCCACTAACCGCCCCCCTAATAAGAATCAACGGACCAAAGTGAAAGGTTCGGTACCAGTACTCCCATACTTACTCGCAGTCTCGCACTATAATTCGCGAGCTCGTCTCCACAGTACAAGAAGTACAGTACCCATCCCACCCCGGTGGGGAAGTCCGGAAGGAACATCAAGGGAGGGAGGAGGAAGCGTGGGAAGTGGAGGAAGCGGAGGTACTCGTCAGCTTTCTGCAATGTGCACGTACTAGGTAGCTGCTGTTCTTTCATAGATGCGAAGAAGCGGAGGTACTCGTCAGCTTTGCTGCACGTAGCTGTTGTTTCTCTCTTGGCTACGAAGAAGAACAGAGAGAAGTGGAGCCGATGGGGTCAGGGCCACCGGCCGAAGAAGCGAGTTCGAGACTTTTGAGTTTCGGTGAAGCTCAGTTAGGGAAGGTCTGGTCGATCTTGGGGGGGCCCGGCGGATGAAGCTTATTTTTAGCGCAGGCGCCAGGAAGGGGGCAGAAGGGGGCAGAAGGGGGAGAAAGAGAAAATACAGTGTGTCAGTGTGTCACTGTCTCGGTGTGCAGTATCTCAGTGTCTCAGTGTCTCAGTGTCTCAGTATCTCAGTATCTCAGCACTTCAGTATCTCACTATCTCACTATCTCACTATCTTACTATCTCTACAACGATATCAAAGTGAGAAAGATACCTATTACCAAAGAATGAACGGTAGATTCAACTGCCGGTACTGTACCCCAGGCCAGTCTTCCTCACGTGCACGAAGTAATCTTACCTCTCCCATGATGCCATCCGTTTCGGATAAACAACCTCACGATACAGACTACAGTACTGTAGTACAGAATCCAGAGTCCAGAGCCCAGAGTCCAGACTACTTTGTACAGAGCAACTCACATCCCCATCGGCCCCCCGGCCCTCTCTCACGCCATCCCCGGCTTGCAGAACTCCCGAGCCACACACCAGCCCAACCACTCACCGTGCAGCCGTGCTCCTTTCAATCACACCCCAGAACGCAGAATGTGGAGGCGCAGTCTAATTACGCGTTTAGACAGAATCAATACGTGCATCCACCGCATCCATCCAGACGGGTATTGCTTTGTCAGGCCACCACCGCACCGAGAGGTGAGATGCAGGTAGCATTCGGATCTACGGTATACCGGTATTGCAGTAGTTGCTATTTGTGTCCCCGGACGGCATTTTTCTTATCTACCAATTGATCCCTCTCCTTGCTTTTCTGGAAGCTGCAACGATTTGGAATTTCATACCATTATTCTACGAAGTATGAAGATTCAGTCTTTGAAACATGCGCTGGGCGTTGTGGGCGCCGCGTTAGGTATGTGTCCTTGTCATTTGATCGATTGATTGATGGAGAGGAGAATGCTAGTTCTAATGTGCTGTGCTCTCCAGCGTCACAAACCTCGGGCCTTGCGACCTTCTCTCCAGGTCCCAGCTACAGCGTCGGCATCCCGTCCTCCTCAACCATCTCCCAATCATCGACCGGAGGCATCTACTTCCAGCTCTCTGCACCAACATCATACCAATGGGTCGGGTTAGGCATCGGGTCGCAGATGGCGGGCGCCAGCATCTTCGTCATGTATGCAGATGGCCAGGGGAACGTCACCATCAGCGCGAGAGACGGAGACCAAGGGCACGTTGAGCCGGTGCAGGATTCGAGTTTACAGTCTGGAGTTACGCTGCTAGCAGGTAGTGGGATCGTGGACGGGAATATGATTGCGAATGTATACTGTACGTAGCCTCACCTCCAACAGGAGCACAAAGCTAATGGCTCAACAGGCACAACATGCAAACTCGACTCCTCGAAATCCTCGAAAAGCTCACCGTGGATCTGTGCTTGGAACCAAGGCTCAGCGCTCGACAGCCAGAGCACATCCGCCACGATATCACAACATGCTGCCAACAATATGCGCCAATTCGACTTCGACCTCACATCCGCAGTCTTATCCTCGGACTCAAACCCCTTCGTCTCCTCCTCTTCCTCAGCAACAGGCTCCTCATCCAGCGGCACAGCAGCCGGATCCTCTCCCTCTTCGTCAGCAAGCAGTTCAGGAGACTCCTCAAGCAGCTCCGGCTCTACCAGCGCAACCGTAGTCGGCACCTCCTTCAAAGTCATCACCGATTACGAGACCGCACATGGCGTAATCATGGGCTCAGTAACGGTGCTCCTCCTGCCCCTTGGCGCGATCTTCATGCGTCTCGGCGGCAGTGTCTGGGCGCACGGCGCATGGCAAGTCTTCTCTCTCTCCGCCATGCTGTGCGGTTTCGGGCTCGGTATAAAACTGGCGCAGATGCGTTCTTTGGTGAGTTTCCCCTTTGCTCCAGGTAGCGGTCGTGGCATGTTTCTTTTCTCCAGGGACAGTAGGCCTGCTCCCTTTGGGTCCCGCTTTCTTTAGTCGAGAGGCAGTTGGAGTTTAGAAGAGCAAGTTGAGGAGAGCGAGAGCCCTTCAAATCTTAATTATTAATATCATATCATAGTTATACTCCAACACACACACCATCTGCGGCACAGTGATCGTAGGCCTCTTCCTGCTTCAACCTTTCTTCGGACTCCTCCACCATTTGCAATACAGGAAAACGCAGTCCAGAGTAACGGTCAGTTATCTGCATATTTGGTATGGACGGGCTTTGATGGTTTGTGGGGTTGTTAATGGAGGATTGGGACTGAAGTTGGCGGCGAACTCGCATAATGGGATAGTAGCTTATGGTGTGATGGCGGGGGCTATCGGGGTGTTGTATATTGCGATTATGGTTTTTAGAGTAGGGAGGAGGCAGAGCAGCGTGGCGGATAGAGGGAGGAGGAGAACGGGGCTGAGGACGAGTAGGAGAAAGGAGGAGAGGGAGGCAGATGCCAGTTCGTGAGCTTGGGTTGTGTGATTGAGGGATGAGGGGGTTTGGTTGGATTGGATTGCATGCTTGGCGCTGGCAGGGTTTGGGGGCTTGGATACATGATATTGTAGTATACATTGGTGGAAGAAAGACTCACAAATGTTAGATCATAATTGCGCTGCTCTTCCCCCCACTTTGTCATTTCCTATCGGGAAGCTGCTGAGGGGTATTTCCGCGCGAGAGATGCAAGTGCATATAAAACCTTCTCTCAACCTTCTGACTAGCAACAAAATTAGGTAGCACTACCCCACATTTACGTGCTAGGGGAGAGTTTCTCTTTTCGTAAAGTTCTCAATACAATCAACTAGATTCTACCAGGCAAGCTGCTTGCTGTTCCCCATAGCCTCTTCCACGAGCCCCTTCCTCCATTTCCACTCAGGCGGCGATGAGAAATGACAGCAAGTCTCTTGACAACACCTCAACTCTCAACACCTCGAGATCCCGCACTTGCTACCCAGAACTCAGACTATCTTGTCCTCTGCAACCTTTTCCCCTCGTGTGTTACTCGATGTCATACACACTGGAGTTTTCCGGTGCTGTAAGATTACCGAATGCAAGTGCTCGCATGCTCCGACCTGTTGGATCATTGTCCTTGGCGAGGTGAAAGATTAGATAGAGCCTTTTAGCAGTATATAGCATCATCGCATGTCCACCACCGTCACGCTCACCTTACAAGTTAGAGAGTGTGAGTGTGAGTGTGGCACTTTGGTGTTTATATATCCAACACGATGATCTTATCCCGTTTTGGAAAGAGTACAACGCGAGTGCAAGTAAACCATCTCTCCACGCAAATTTCCTTTCCGCAGATCGAGCGGTTGAGTGGGTGGGGGCAGTGGTGCGTGTGGTGGGTAGCGCGAACCTTGGTCTCCGTGTCTGAACTGTTCTGGGTTCCAGGTTCGCTGCTTCGAGAACGTTTAGAGTGCTGTTTAGCTGTATTCTCCCTTGCTCTTCCTCTCTTTAGAAATAGCTGAGTGGCGTGATGGTAATGAGAATGAGAATGAGAAGGTCCTTGACAGTAGCTACGTTGTTGACTGCAAGGTTTTGCTCGTTGTGACGTGGAAAGAGGGGAGAGTGACTTGCTCCCTCTGAGCTCTAAGTATATCTATGCTTGTCCTTGCTAGCGGGGTAGATTCCGCTCGCAGTAGTGCTAGCCAGCTCCGAACTCAGCGTGAGAGAGACAAGAGCCGAGTCGCTTCAATGTTCGTCATCGTAGAGGTGGTTGAGGTGTATATATACAGTCTCAACTACGCTACATGCACAGCTTTATTCAAGCGGGCTCGAGGTCCAAGCATGCCCGAGTCGCAAAATTCCTTTCTATGTTTTCTATTCCCGCATAATCGAGACACTGCCCCGAGTCCTCTGCAATCCTAGTGTAGTGACTGCAGTATATATACCCCACCAGCTGTCACTAGAACCCTCACAGCCATCAGCAACGACATGGCACTATGACAGCCCGCCCTTTCCAATACCTCATACCTCCACATCCCACTCGCCAGCACAATGTTCAACAGCCTCGCGGACAGTATAAATATTTTTGAAAAGGGAGTGGGGTGGAGACAAAGATTCGCCTCTGTATCTAGTTCGATGTCAGGAAAGCGTTTGCTGTCAATGGCAGAGCGGAGTAACTTGTATCCGATCGGATGGAGGAAGGTGAAGTGTGAGGGTGAGGGAGCTGGGAACGTTCGGAGGGGTTGGGGACTTTGTGGAGTAGGTGGTCGTTGTTGTTCTTGGCATAGAGTATCTTGCTGGCTTAGAGGAAGGGGGGAGAGAGGTAGGTTTTGTACGTGGTCGTCAGGGATTGAGGTCATCTGCGATGCACATGTCAGATCTCGAGTTGAGACTGCTATTGTTCGAACAGGTTGTGGACATTATATCATGCGCAGCTCCTCAATGTTCTATCTCTTTCGGTACTTTCCTTTCAAACACCACAAGAATGAAGTGAAGTGCGGTTCTCATTCTTCAGATCTAGCTTTCATTTCGAAGCTTGCTTTGAAAATATCTGGTGAAGCCTCAAATCATTCATTGTAGTCATCACCTCCGTCATTCCCGTCGTCTCCTCCCTCGCCACCCCATCCATCATTTGCTCCTTCGTCTCCACCTTCGTCTCCGCCTTCATTTTGCACACTCTCATAATTTCCTCCTTCGTCCCCTCCCTCATTGTTCCCCCACTCATTTCCCCCTTCTTGATCTTCTCCATTGTTGTCCTCACCGCCTTCTTGGTCCTGATATTCTGGAATATACTCCTGAGGCCGAGTCTGGTCCTCATCCTCCTGATCTTGACCCTCTTCTTCATGTTGGGCAGCCCCTTCCTCATCATTTCCTTGGTCTCCCTCAGTGACATCGTGGTCTGTCACATGAATATTACCCCCATCTTCATGATCGCCCTCGTCTCTTCCTTCATGTGCCCAGTTCTCGGCTCCATCGACATCTCCATCTTGAATCAAATTGTTAGTATCTTCACCACCATCGTCGGTTGCGTCTTGGCCAGGCTCATCTCCATCCTCTCCTTCATTACCCTGGTAAAAGTGATCTTCATCTTCAGTAGCTCCAAAGTCAGGACTGCCATTATCAATATCCCGTCCTCCTTCCTCCTGATCGTCCTGACCAGGCTC
>Ga0302325_10018290_pt1 | contig 14775 bp, 8 predicted proteins | sample Palsa_T0_2_FD_201948 | JGI IMG/M metagenome (GOLD analysis project Ga0302325, IMG submission 201948) | Peat permafrost microbial communities from Stordalen Mire near Abisko, Sweden - Palsa_T0_2 | ecosystem: Environmental > Terrestrial > Soil > Palsa > Peat permafrost | place: Sweden: Abisko... | reverse complement strand
AAAGACAGCCGACTAAAAAGTCAGCTTAAGTGCAAACATCAGTTCGCGAGGATCGTTATATTGAGCAAAATTAGTTACCTGCCCAAAGGTAGATGAAGAATAGGTAGTGTTCGGCCCGTTGAACGCTGGAGAGTTCGTTAGATTGAAGGCTTGTGCCCTAAACTGCAGCTTCATCCCTTCGTTGAGAGGAAATATCTTTGATATATCCAAGTTCGTGAGCTGCGGCTCGGGCATTCGCAACTCGCCAAAATATGGATTCAATGTGGCAAGGGTGAAAGGCGGCAATACCTTCCACGCAACGACATTATTATCGAGGCTGCAGTTTTCTGTTGTGCCCGTAAGCGTCATCGTGCAGGTGTTGAATTCGTGTTGGAATGTCGGGTGATTAACGCGCGGGTTAACCCCAGTGGACGTCACACCTGCAGGAGCAGTGTATAGCTCGCCTGACTTCGGAAACGCCTCGTAGGTTCCAGCCACTTGCCATCCTATAACTTGCCGTAGAATTCGGGATGAACTCCAGGCAGCAGGGGTTGGCACATGCCACCCAGCCGTGACCAAAATCATGTGAGGCTGGTCGTCAAAGCTCAGCTCGTGGGTGTACTTGATGTCCTGATCGTTTAAGAAGCCTTCACCGTTCTCCTTCGAGAAGGTGTAGGCAACGCGGCCGTATAGACCGTGCGATAGACGTTTCTCAAGTGTTGCCTGCAAGGCATTATAGGCTGTGGCGGCGTTGCTTACATTGACACTAAATCCGGTGTACTGAGGGAAGGGAAGAAGGCTCTGCTCGACCGTAATCGTTGGCGAGTTAAGCGAAGTTCCTGGAAGCAACCCAGCAAACGGATTTGGCACCGTATTATTGAGTTCGTTTCCAAGCGCAAGGTCGCTAGCGGGTAAAAAGTTTGCGTTCCTTGTCTCCGTTATGTTGCGCGTAAGTCCCAGAACGTACTTTACGTTCAAGAGCGTTTGTTGAGGCAATTGATATTCGAAACCAAATGAAGACTGAGTAACCCTGGGAGTATTCGCCTTGTTATTGGCCCAATAGGTCCAGCCTCCCTGTCCGGTCAAATTGCTGGTTGCGCCGGACGGTTGCACAAAGCCATCCGGGAAGGGGTTAGCGAATACACTCGCGGGCGTCAATAGGTTGTTGGTCGAAGCAATGTAGTTGGTGTTCGCACTGAAGCCCGATTCAGACGGCAGATTGAAGACCGGCGCATATAAGATGCCTATGCCGCCGCGCATCACCATCTTGTTTGTTACGCGGTATGCAAAACCGATCCGAGGCCCGAAATAGTTCAGGTTGTAGCCATACGCTCCTCGCTGGCTGCCGTCGATTCCCGCGAACTTCACTTCACCATGCAATTGTTGGCCGGCAAAAGTATAAGCGGCATTTGGGTCGAAGCCCGTATTTTGCCGGTTATATTGCTCAAACAGCGGGGTTTCTGTATCCCAGCGCAGGCCAAGCGTAAGTGAAAGGCGGTTGTTCACCCGCCAATTGTCTTGGAGGTATGCGGCGTAGTAGCTGTTCTCGTAATATGGGCTAGGAGATTTACTGTTATTTCCGCTGTCAGCATAGCCCAGAAGGAAGCTTGCGAAACCGCTTCCAGAATCGGTTTGCGCGACAAGGGGATTTGCTTGCGTGAAGTCTGTGCCAAATCCGAAGTTTGTACTGTCCGCCTCCCAACTGCGGCTGTCCCGCACAGGCCTGAACTCTACGCCAAAGTTCAGGTCGTGCGTCTTCAAGTGCTTGATCAGCGATTCTGCAAGGTCATAGGTGTTGCTTGTGTTCAGTAGACCCGAGGCAAAGCCAGAATTACCGAACGTAGTATAGCCAGCAATGGCCAGATCCGGAAACAAAGTAGGATCGCTCAAGCCAGCAATAGTGGTAGCAGGCCAACCGATAGTTGAAAGATCAAAGTTTTGCTGGTGGTTAGCTATACCGAATTGATGTTCATTCCAACCCACGCGAAAACTTGATATCAAGGTCGGCGAGATAGTCCACGTCCAATCGACGTGCGCTGCATGATTTGTGCGCCAGTGGAGATAGGAGGGAGCGACGGAGATCGGGAAACCATCCAGGCCCTCGTTCTGATGGCGGTCGGCATACATGAATGCCCCAAAGATGCGGTTCCGATCATTGATGTTGTGATCTATGCGATAGACAAACGAATCATATCTGTCGCCACTGGTATTTGGGGTTGCAAGTAGATTGTCCACATTGGACGCTCCGGGTACATTTGGAAGAGGGATGAGGGGAAGGATTTTCTCAGCTACCGGGTCCAGCCGGTCGGTGGGAATTGTTTCGTTAGGGAAAGCAGTTCGACTGTAGCTTCCGTCCGGATTCTGAACAGTCGTTAGAGGATCGTAGATTGGAAGAGGTGCGCCATTGAAGCTTTGTGAAAAATTGCCTTGGCGCTCTAGCGCAGTCGGAACAGAAGCGTAACCAGGCGCCGGAGCCAGATTGTGAATCTCCTCCCAGCCAAACATAAAGAACGTCTTATTGCGGCCGTCGAATAGCTTAGGAATCGTTACCGGCCCATCAATTTCCACGCTAGGTTCGAGCCAGCGGAACTCTCCTTTACGCGCTCCAACCGTATCGTCTGCATATGTATTGGCATTGAACATCTCGTTGCGCAGGTAGTAAGAAGCTTCCCCATGCAAGTGGTTCGTGCCGCTTTTCAAATTGAGACTGATGATTCCGCCGCCGGACCGACCGTATTGGGCGTCGTAAACGCTGGTTGCCACGCCGATTTCCTGAACCTCGTCTGGCGATGGAACGAAAGAGAGATTAGCCGGCCCACCCGTATCGATGCCGCTATCGGTAAGACCGTCGAGCAAATACTCCGTCGTGTAGGCAATACCGCCGTTGACAATATAAGAGTCCATTCCACCGTTGTCGTATGGCCCCAGTGCGCTCTCGGGATTCTGCCCAGGGAAGATGGTCACCCCGGTTTGGTCATCCGCCATCGTGAAGGGGTTGCGTTTGATCAAAGGGCTATCCGCGATTTCTGCCGCTTCAATGACTTGAACGGTTCCACCTGTCGTAGTCTCCAGTTGCGGAGTCTCATTCGTCACAGTGATCGTCTGCACATCGCGACCCGGGTGAAGCTGGACATCGGCCTGCACGCGCTCGCCCGTATGCACACCAATGTGAGACACCGATACCTCGAACCCGTCCATCTCCACGTGGACATCATAGGGACCGATAGGCAGGAGATCGACTGTATAGATGCCTAGCGCGTTGGTTGTTGTCCTGGCCGTGACACCCGTTGCTGTATCCGTCAGCACTACTTTTGCATTTGGGATGATCCCACCCGTTGTATCCGTTACCGTGCCAGTCACGGCTCCACGGAATTCCTGCGCCAGCGTAGGAATTGAAGCCAATCCCAAAAACGCTGCTGACAGGATCAGGCCAAGCAAGTTCTTCACCATAATTCTCATAGCTTCAAAATCTCCTCTGCGTACCGGTCTCAAGCTGAACAATTTGCAATTCCGTTTGGAACACTTTTTACGGATTGGTAATGTCTATGCTTGCCAACTGTAGGGCGTAAGGTGCTATTAGGAATGGTGGGGAACGGTACAAGGTGCAGTGCTGTGTAAATTGGCCAGGTATACTGTTGGTCAAGGCTTTTATTATCAGCATATTAGCCAGAAATGTACCTTTGAAGCCATGCCGCGGTTGTGCGGTGTCCCGGAGCGGGGGGCTAAGAATGACAGAAGATATTCATCTCGGAGAGAGGCGTCTGCAGCCGCCGACTATCGACGAATCGCTGGATCAGATTCTGAACAGCTCTCGGTTCAAAGGCAGTGCACAACTGCAGACCCTCCTTAAATACATAGTGGAGGGATCGATCAATGGACACAGTGACGCCCTCAAAGAACGCATTATCGGAATCGACGTTTTCGGGAGGAAATCTGACTACGACACTGCCGATGACCCAATCGTTCGATCCCGGGTAGGCCTGCTTCGAAAGCGACTGGCACAATACTACGAGAGCGAAGAGTCGAGGGGCTCCACAGTTCAAATTGTCATCCCCAATGGCTCCTATCGTCCGACGTTCATTTTTCGCCCCGAAGACAGCGCTGCTGTTAGCGAAAGACATCCTGCGAGCCTGTTGCAAGACGCCGTGCCTCACGCCGCCCAAGAGAATCCGGAGCCTGAAACAGCGCATTCCGTTCCCAGGTCATCGAGCGCGGTTTGGTGGCTTGTCCTGGGAGTCACCGCGTGCGTTTTGTGTGTTCTCGCCTTGGCGGCATGGGCGATAAACGCAAAATGGCAAAAGAGTGAGCTTTACCTCGTTTGGGCGCCGATCCTCGAGAACAAGAGAGGCGTACTTCTCTACACTGGCACGATCAACCCGGTCTACCTGCCGTCAGAAGGCAATGCCGCCAGAACCTCACCGGCGAGTGATCAGGAGCTACCCGCGACATCGCCATCCCCGCTACAGGAGAGGCCTTCAGCGTCGACAAGCGATCTTGTACCACTCCGGGATGGCCTTGTCCCTCCCGGAGACATCATGGCGGATATGAAGGTCGCCGTTCTATTGAATACTTACAACCGGAATCTCAGCTTGCGCTACGGGTCCGGCTTGCCTTTCGTTGATTTGAAGGGTTCGCCAACCATTCTGATCGGTGCATACGACAATTACTGGACCATGGAGCTGGCCCGGGATCTCCCCTTCTTTTTCGATCGTGGCGGCAGAATCCGAGAGCGTGGGGGCAAGCATCGAGTCTGGTCCAGCTTGGCGCGGACAGACAGTACGATTAGTGAGGACTACGCAGTGATCTTTCGACTTTTGGATTCGAAGGCCGGAGGTCCGATCATCGCAATTTCTGGATTGACAACTTGCGGAACTCAAGCTGCCGCTGAATTCATGACAGATCCACTGCAATTAAGAAAACTCGCGAGCATTCCGCGAAATGCGCTGGAAAGCAAGAATCTTGAGTTTGTCCTCCATGCATCCCTCGTCAACTGTACGCCGACCTCCGTCGATATCGTTGGCCAGCAGGTCTGGTAAGAATACATAACGGCTTGTCTTCCACCAGATCACCTTCAACCGAGGATAGCCAGAGCATGTTTCGGCCGAGCTTGTTCTGGTCCGATACCTTGTGGAATCTGGTTCGCCGCACATTCTCACGATCTGCTCCGCTGCCGAAAAGCCATCGACTGCAATGATTCTGCCCGGCAATAAGACCGGCATTATGACTGACGGAAGCCGCTTCTGGACGAGTCAATGGTGCTACGGCTATCATCGCTTTCTGACATTCTCCTTTGGGCCTCATCCTTCCGGGATGGAGCGTCATCTATATGCTTGCTGAACTGAACTTCAGATTGAGAAGAGGAATATGGCTTTGCGTCGAATTCAACTTCTGGTCTTCGGTTTAGCCGCACTCCTTCCCTCGTGTTTCCAGCCCTGGTCACTTCCATGGTCTCTGGCATTCCATGCTTAAACTCTCAACTTACAAATGGCTGAGTTTTTGGGTTTTGGGTCAGTCCACAAGTCGCGACCTGTGGACACAACCAGTCAATAACCGAATGTCAATACGGCCCTCACCCCACGCTCACGAATACTCAACAACTTCACATTTAACTACTGACCCAGTTTTTACTCCGCCCTGGACAGGTCTGTTTGCCCTCCTCTTGGCGGGCAACTCGATCCGCGAAATGCACCCGGCTTCCGTTCACGCACATCGAAATCTCGTTGCAGATCGAGTATCTGCCTTGCCTCTATAAATTAATGACCGGTTCCACAACTGCAAATTCCATGTCCACTGCCAAGCTGTTGGATGAATTGACATTGTGCCTGTAGAGCGGACGATAAAGTTGCACTCAGGGGTGTTTGAGAGAGAGTTTCTTCAGAAATTGCGCTGGTGCTCGGAGTAGGTGTCTGCACGTGCGTGGCCCAGGCCATTGCCGTTCCGGAGGGGGTGATCGAGGAAGCGTTGCAGGACGGATTGCTGACGTAGTCTGCCGTCACCAGCAGGACCGACCCGGTAACTGGAGCAGTGCCAGTAAGGGGATTGCTGATGAGGTTGCGGTTCAACGACAGCGTACGGAGGCCGTTCTGCGAGATCAGGCAGCCACAACACTCGGCCATTTGCTGATTCTGGTCGAATACATACGCCATGGCACATAGATCCGGTTCATCGCCGCCAGGATTTGTAAAACGAAATGTTGTATCTATCATCTTTGGCCCCGTGGTGAAGTAGCTGGTTGCAGCAAAGGGCTCGATGACGATAATTGTTGAACCCTGAATGCTACCGAGAGTTGCCTCCACACTTGTTGAGCCAACATGTTGAGCGGTTACATTGCCCGTGCTGCTGAGGTTCACAACGGAAGCATTCACTACACTCCATATCACCGAATTCGTAAGATTCTGCAAGCTGCCGTCGGTAAAGGATCCAATTACACCAAGTTGAAGACTGCTTCCAAGCGGGATCTTAGGGCTTGCGGGTGAAATGCTGATAGAGCTAAGGGCCGGCGAGGAAACAGTCAGCGCTTCGCTGCCCCTGATCGCTGAAGCAATTGCAGAAACGGCCGTTGAGCCCAGTGCCCTCGCTTGGGCTACTCCGCGGTTACTGACGCTGACGATTTGGTCGGATGCGCTGAACCACGAGACGGAGTTTGTCAAATTGTGCGAGCTGCCGTCGGTATAAGTACCTGTGGCTGTCATTTGCTGCGCGGTGCCAAGCGGCATCGTGGTCTTGTCTGAGGTGACCGCGATCGCTGTGAGCAGCGCCGCAGAAACTGTAAGCGTGCGCGAACCGCTGATAGTCCCTGATCGCGCCTTGATCGTCGCTGTTCCGATCTTTAGACCTGTCGCCAGTCCTGAGGTATTGATGTCCACCACGCCGACGGGCGAACTGCTCCATGAGACAGAGCTTGTCAGATCGCGCGTGCTGCCATCGGAATAGACGCCTTGCGCCTTAAACTGCGCTGTCACCCCCAACGGAACCGTGGAGCGATCCTGGCCGACTGAGATGGAAACGAGTGCTGCCTGCAAGACGGTGAGTTGACAGGACGCATTCGCGGATCCTGAGGCAGCAGTAATCGAAGCCTTGCCGATAGATCTGGAAGCTGCAAGTCCGGCTGAGCTGACAATCGCGATATTCGGTTCGGAACTTTTCCAGGTCACAATGTTTGTGACATCTCGTGTGCTGTGGTTGGTGTACGTACCGGTAGCCTTCAGTTGTGTTGTAGACCCGAGCGCTATGGATGAAGCTGATGGATCGACTGCGATGGACGCAATGGCTGCTTTGGAAACAGTAAGGGTGGCTGAGCTGCTGATTCCTTCGACAGTGGCAATCATCGTGGCGCTTCCCACAGAAAGCGATGTGGCAAAACCGGTTGTATCAATACTCGCAACGCCACCGTTGCTGCTCGTCCATACAGCCGATTTGGTCTCATCCATGGAAGAACCGTCGTTGAACGTCCCTGTTGCCTTGAACTGTGCAGTCAACCCCAGCGCAATGCTTGAGGTCTGCGGAGTAATTTCCAAGCCTGTGAGTAGAGGAGAGGTACTCAGCATCGTTCTTGGCCCTCCGCATCCCTGTAACAGCAGACTCAGAAGAATAACAACCGCGAAGCGCGCGGGATTGGTGACAGGGAGTGATCCATCGATAGAATTGATCATACTCTCAGGAACCTATGGGTTGGCTAGTACCGATGGGCTAGGCGGACCAGCGAAGACGACTGTAAGCTATGCGTAACGTCCTTGGTAGTGTCTATGTAGCCTAGATATATTGCGCTAAAGCATAGGCGTTAGTTCGTTGGTATTACTCCATCCTTGCTCGACTGCCGGCAGGACACAAGCGTATAAGTCAGGAAATCCCCTTGGAAACTGAATGCCCGATAGCGATCTAGGCAAGATGCTACTATTTCAGATTGTAACGGTGCACGATCAGATGCACTTCCACAAACGAATGATTCACAATTTCGGAAGGGCATTGTACAAAGTGTGCAGTGTCGACAAATCGTGCGGTGGCACGGTAGACACAACAGCGATTAAAGAAGGGTCTCGAGTCCAGATATGAAGCTTTCTGGTGTCGCACTTTGCTTTCGCGTCCAGCGAACCTGCATAAGCGTGGCAACGCGTAGTGGCGCATCGCCAATCGCGATCTCGCAGCGAAGGACAGACGATTTCTCAATGGGACATTCAGTGACAAGGCACACTCCGCCCTGACTCATATTCTGTACGCGTGCCGTTACCGTGCAGCTCTCTGGGGCATCCACCAGGCCGAGTTCTGGTAGTTCCCTGATCAATACTTCAAGGTTTTGGGGATACCGTGCTTCATGGCGTAGATCGGATTGGCTGATGCGTTTCATGTAGAGTCATGAATACGCTATGATCAACGCTTGGTAAATTCCTCAGAGGGATTAGTTCAGCAGATTTTTTGCGTCCTATTATGTTCTCACGAGTGAGGTCCGATAATCTTCCCCACAATCCCCGAGCGAGTGGATACATCCATCTTCACCATCACGAGGCGCAGAAACGCCTTAACCGTGTTGGGGCTGATATTCATGCGGCTTGCAATCTCCTTGCTGGTAAGTCCTTCGATAAGGAGCGTGACAGTCTCCTGCTCGCGGGGAGTCAAGTCAAATTGCAGGAGTAGATCACGCATATCGGTTTCTGAGGAGCAATGACGCTCAAGGAGCAGAGCTGTCGAACATAACGGATTCTCTTGCACAGGGCAATGGATGTTAAATGCACGACATATATACTGTCGCCCCCCTGATCTGTATTCTTTGACAAATGCTACGTCGCATCCGCTATGGTGCTTCAAAAGGCTGGATCTAATCTTGTCGTTGAGAAATACAGTTGCGTGCTGAATCCGATCCGGCTTGGTGGGATAAGCCAGTATCTGGACTGCCTCCGAATTGAAGGCAATTGGCTGTAGTGATCCGTTTAGCAACATAAAGCCAGGCATTGCCGAAGCCGTAGTCACGGTTCTTACCCTCCCCTTCGAAGAGCCCTTTGTTTTCTGCACATTGAGCCAGTAGGCGAGAAATCCGATGTACGGGGCGAGCTGGGGGCACCATGCATCCGACCAGCTCCCTGGTATACGGTCCACATCGTACAAAACTCCGAACGCCAGGTGAGTTGGTTTTGTTCAACTGGGAGTTTTCCATGGTAACTGAGCTTTGTCAAGAACAATCGATTGCGCCTTTTGGGCTCGCCTGTTTGAACTAATCTGCATTGAAAATTCTGGAGATCCACTTAGTAAGATTGCTAAGTTCTGCAGGGAGTCTGGGAGTACTGTGTGGGCCGCCGCATCGCGGATGCGGGCGTGATTGGATACCATAGACGCAGCTGCACGTTTGACATAGAAGGGCTCATCTCAGCCAGATTATGCTGGAGCAACTACTGGTAACTTGTGCCTTCTACAGCGTTAGTACAGATGATTGAAGGCGATTCAGCGCCAGCGCGTCGGCTGGCAAGCATATCAATCAGAGGTACCATGGCGTTGCCGCTATCAGTTCAATGCCGGAAGATACGCGGCCGCTGCGTGATGCTCGCAACGTTCAGCTCGAGCTTCAATTGAGGCGTAAGGGAAGAAAGAGCACATTTTCACAGTCCAGGATTCAGCATCTATAGTCCTCCTGGTTAGTCCATACGTGCGATTGCGGTGATTCATCTGTGATGGTCGAATTGAAGCCGCAGGAGGACGCTATGCTGCGTTCCAGATCATTGTTGTACGCGGATCACAATCGTCCGACACATTCGACTCTTCCTGAGCACGCTCGGCTCGGCTCTGAGCACTTTCTCTTGCTCACAGCATTAGGGGCGCTCATTGCGTCAGCGCCACCCATGTTGGGGCAGGCTGATAACCCTACTGGTGGCGGCCAGCGAACGAGTTCTCAAGCGCAAATCTGTGATGGATTGAAGTCCAGCGATCCGCATCAGCTTTCACTGGCAATAGCCAAGCCACAGTTATCCGATGAGGGAACGGATGTTCCGGAGCAGCAATCTACCTCGCAAGGCAGTTCGGAATTGACAAACGGAGATATCAGACTCCCGGAAGTGAGGAGTTCCAGTTCCACCACGCAAGAACAAGTGTTACTCTGCAAGAAAAAAAAGAGTGGGACGGAGCCGGTGAGCTCTGTTGATCCGCCCCTGCCTAGCAATCAAGCTGCTGATAAGGAGGCAGTTTCAACCCTCCCGACTGTTTCCTATGCGGACGGAGAACTTACGGTTAACGCACAGAACGCCCGGTTGGGGGATGTGATAGAGGCAATTCGAGTGCGCACCGGAATAGCCGTGGAGTTTCTTTCAGAATCTATGAATGATCGAGTCTTCGATCGAGTGGGACCGGCACCTCTACGCGATGCGCTGACAAAGCTTCTGTACGGGTCAGGACTCAATTATGTCATTCAAACTTCGTCCCAGGATCCACAGATTGTAACTAAGCTGGTTCTGAGCGCACAGCCCCAAGTGGCTGCCACAGGACCGCCGCGGCAGGCGAACCTGCCAGTGGCTGAGCAAGCAGACAATCGAGCATCGTCCGGGGGGGCGGATTTGAACAATGAAGCCCCGGTCGTGCCAGTCCAGCCTGTTCAGAATCCAAGTGCCATAGGTATTCCCGTCGGCTTCAATATTCAACAAGCTGCGACTGCATCCGGGAAAACCACCGGTCAGATCCTTGATGAGCTACAGAAACAGCAGCAACAGGTGCTTGACGCCGAGGCTCCGCCACAATAGATGTCTTCCGCGCACAAAGGTAACAGCGCCGGTGAGCAATTTGCGTTCTTCGCGACTATTTCCCGTGGATAAGAGACCACCCCTTTCATCGTTCGTTGAGGTGGACCTCCAATGAGGATGCAGGTTTGTGTATCTGGCGCAGTGTTCACAGTGCCAGATACACAAGGAAGTGCAGCTTGACTGGGGAAATATATCTAGTGGAGTGAGAGCGCGCGCGCTTCGCGAGCGTCAGTCAAATTGGCTAACGAATTCAGCCTAAAGTCAGATTAGTACATATGGGCTAAATTGGTTGGCATAGCTAACCGGAGTAGGTCAACTGGGTAATTGCAAAGAACAGAATACTGTATACAGTTGGACGCTGAGCGCTGCCAGCTATTGTTATCGAAAGCTGAGGATGCGCTAAGGAGGACTCCGAATGAAACTCACAGCATGTAAGACATTTTCCGTTGCCCTGGTAATCGCTGGCCTGGTTACAATCGGTGCTGGCATTGCCTCAGCTCAGGATGTGTACAAAGTCAACTACTTCGCAAACAATGCTGGTACAGCGCCCGATGCGACCGTCCGGATTGACAATCCTGGCCTGACGTATGGGAATCTCTGTGCCATGATCTACGTGTTTGACAATGACCAACAGTTGTCAGAATGCTGCGGATGCGTTGAAACCCACAACGGCCTGCGGACCTTGTCCGTGCGCAACAACCTGACGTCGAACCCGCTCACCGGCGTACGTTCGAACAATGGCGTAATCAAGATCGTATCTGCCGCAGTAAACGACGGGCCGTGCGATCCGACATCCAATGTCAAAGCGACAGCAAACCTTCGTGCATGGGTAACTCACATTCAGAATGCGGTAGGCACCACTTGGCCAATTACTGAAACTGAGTCCTCAGACTCAACCCTCGGAGCCACCGAGCTTGCCAATTTGCAGGCACAGTGCGATTTCGTGAATATACTGGGCAGCGGCCATGGTATTTGCTCTTGCGGTACCGGAGACTGATGCTGCAACCGCCACGGCATGTGGAGACAGTAGAGCGACACATGCCGGGTTCTTGGAATAGCCATCGTGCCAGGGGCAGCAGCCATCCCCACCCTGGCACAACTTATCACTTTCTCGATCGATCATCCGGACTGGAGAAGGATTAGGCAATGAAAACTGCTCACATTGCGAGCTTGCTAGTTATGGGTCTATCTCTCACCGCAGCTACCATCCTGCATGGACAGGCTGCTCAAGAACCACTTCAGGTGGTTGCCAGGGTCAGCGGCACCGACCTCACACTCAGTGATTTGCAGCAGGATGAAGGTGGAAAGCTTCTTCAGGCTGAATATCAGTACTACCTGAACGAACGAAAAGCCCTTGAAGAACTGATCGACAATCGGCTGCTGAGGGATGAAGCGCGCAAGAAGAATATTACGCTTGAGCAACTCTTGGAGACGGAAGTCTACAAGGGCGTGAAGGACCCAACTGAAGACCAGCTTGAGGTCTACTATGAAGGCCTCGATACGCAGGAACCTTACCAATCTGTCCGTGAAGACGTTCTTCAGCACATACGTGAACTGCGTCGTACCAAGGCACGTGCTGCCTATGTGGAGCAACTTCGGAAAGAAGCGAAAATCAACGTCATGTTGATGCCTCCGTCCGCGCAGGTAAACGTATCTAAGGCCTATGCCCGCGGTTCGGAGAATGCACCGGTTGTCCTCGTAGAGTTCGCCGATTACCAGTGCCCCTATTGCCAGAAGGTAAATCCTCAGATCCAGCAGCTCAAAAAAGAGTACGGAGATAACCTTACGGTCATCTACAAGGATTTTCCGCTACCTATGCACCACGGTTCGGAAAAGGCAGCGGAGGCATCTCGTTGCGCCGGGGAGCAGGGTAAATTCTGGGAATACCACGATGTGCTCTTTTACAGCAAACTGCTGGACGTGGATGCACTGAAAGAGCACGCCCGAGTACTGAAGCTTGATGGAGATCGCTTTGACACCTGCCTGGACAGCGGGGCGGAGACAGGTGCTGTAAAGAAAGATCTGGACGAAGCCAAGAGTCTTGGACTGACAGGCACTCCCAGCTTCTTTGTCAATGGGCATTTCTTCAGCGGTGTTGTTGACTATGCGGCCCTGAAGGACATCGTGAATCAACAGTTGAATCTAGCAGCCACCCAGCACCAGGAGATTTCAAAGAAGTAATCGGATTCCGGTATTGATATCTCAATGATTGCTTTGCAACACTTTGACGCTACTTGCGGGGGGTGGCCAATGAAGTGCGTTCAAAAACTCATATGGAGCGTACTCCTGGTTTCTATTTTTGAGGGTGCGGGTCTGGCGTCAGTTGTAGTATCTCCCGCGTCCGCGCAAGTTAAACTACGCGGTCAGGTGCAATTTAGTGCAACCGGCTCCGCGGACAACGTTGTGATCTGGAGCATTACGGGGACTGGTTGCAGCGGCGTTTCCTGCGGAAAAATTACCTCAGACGGTCTTTACACGGCGCCTGCGGCGGCACCAACTCCTCCAGTGGTTGCTGTCGTAGCAACGTCTCTTGCCGATCTCACGCAATCCGGCAGCGCCTCTGTCGCCATCGGGGCGTCCATTAGTGTCGGAGTCACAATCTCTCCCGCGCTGGCAACTGTTGTCCAAAGTAGACAGCAGCAATTCACCGCCGTTGTTACTGGAAGTTCGAATAAGGCGGTGAAGTGGAGAGTATCAGGAACGGGATGTGCCGCTGCGGCGTGCGGCACAATCACGTCCGGCGGTCTCTATACCGCCCCCGCCCTAATTCCTAAACCTCCTCAGGTTACCGTCACGGCCACCTCCATCGCATCTCCCACAAAATCGGCTGCTGCAAAGGTCAGCATCGAAGCGGCGACCGCCGTGTTGGTTTCCGTCTCGCCATCTACTGCTCAAGTTTTTGTCCGTGGACAGCAGCAGTTTTCCGCCAAGGTTACAGGAACCACGAATAAGTCAGTGAAATGGACCGTTGCAGGAACAGACTGCGCTGGTTTAGCGTGCGGATCCATCTCCGTTTCCGGTTTATATACTGCACCGGCAAGCATTCCTGCTTCGCCTAAGGTGAAGATTACTGCCGCGTCAGTTGCCGCTCCTACAAGATCGGCCTTTGCAACGGTCACCCTCGCATCGGCGGCGTCTGTGGTGGTTTCAGTCTCACCGTCTGCTGCTCAAGTTTCCGTCGGCAAGCAGCAGCAGTTTTCTGCGACGGTTACAGGAGCCACGAATAAGTCAGTGAAATGGAACGTTGCAGGAACAGGCTGTGCCGGTGTAGCGTGCGGATCTATCTCCGCTTCAGGTTTGTACACTGCGCCGGCGAGCGTGCCCATTTCGCCTAAGATAACCATTACGGCCGCTTCGGTTGCCGCTCCCACGAAATCGGCTTCAGCGACCGTCAGCATCGAATCGGCGCCCTCAGTGGCGGTTTCCGTATCGCCATCTTCTGCCCAAGTGTCTGTCGGCAAACAGCAGCAGTTTTCTGCCACGGTCACGGGCGCCACAAATACGTCCGTGAAATGGACCGTTGCAGGAACGGGCTGTGCAGGTGCAGCGTGTGGATCTATCTCCGCATCAGGTTTATACACAGCGCCGGCGAGCGTCCCCAACACACCCAAGGTGACCATTACGGCCACATCCGTTGCTGCTCCAAGCAAGTTTTCCAACGCCACGGTGACGATCATTGCTCCTCCTTCGCCACTTACCGTAACTCCCAGTTCTCCTCAGGTGAAGCCCAGAGCGTCGCTGCAATTCTCTGCGAGCGGTCCTGGGGTCGGCGTGGTCATCTGGAGCGCTTCCGGCAGCGGATGCTCTGGGATCACATGCGGTTCGATCACCGCGGCCGGCCTCTACACGGCACCGGCAACGGCGCCAAATCCCGCCACCGTTATCATCACTGCAATCTCACTCGCAAATACAACGATTTCGGGTTCAACAACAGCTACGATCGCCGCGCCAGGCCAGGTCGGGGTCACTGTGTCGCCGAGCAGCGTACAGTTGAATGGGGGCGCTCAACAACTATTCAACGCTGCGGTGACCGGTACTACAAACACCGCCGTGACCTGGAGTGTAACCGGCTTCGGTT
>Ga0302325_10018287_pt1 | contig 14775 bp, 12 predicted proteins | sample Palsa_T0_2_FD_201948 | JGI IMG/M metagenome (GOLD analysis project Ga0302325, IMG submission 201948) | Peat permafrost microbial communities from Stordalen Mire near Abisko, Sweden - Palsa_T0_2 | ecosystem: Environmental > Terrestrial > Soil > Palsa > Peat permafrost | place: Sweden: Abisko... | reverse complement strand
GCCGCGCTTGCAGCGGAGGCACCGGTGAGCGAGATCATTCGCACTGCGCCGATTGCCCCCAAGAAGTCGAGCGAATCGGCGTCATGTAAGACGATCGCATTGGGGTCGCTGCCCGGATCGCTGTAGTACATGTGCCCGCGCATCGCGGCTTGCACGCTCGGAAACTTGGACATCGGAAAACCCGCGTCGCGCAGGATCGATTCACTCTCGCGCGCCGCGACGTCGCCGTGTTCGCCCTTGGCCTCATAGGGTGGAAATGCCGCCATGTCGTGCAGCATGCAGGCCGCGAAGAGCACATCGGTATCGACGGTGAGCCCATCGCCTTTGGCGAGCTGGAGCGCGATTTGATAGTTGCGCTCGCCGTGCTGCCAGCCCCACGCCGGATGCGTGAACGATTTGCGCGCGAGATCGTAGACCGTCACTTTCCAAGGCGCATCGAGCGGAATTCCGCTGGCGGTTGTAGGACTTGCGCATACCGGGCTCGAGATCGCAAGCGCGAGCACCGCGAAGGCGATCGAACAGACGAATTTTTTCATGGCTAACGTCATTCAACGTATCCTTACCAGCGCATTTCGGATCGAACGCAATGGCGTCGAGCCGGTCTTCGCCGTGCGCTGCGGCATCGGCGTCGCGCTCGCACTCTTAGCCGGCTTCGCCAGCGGCGTCCCGATCTATGCCGTCGCCGCCGGCATCGGTGCGTTCAGCGTGGGGTTCGCGTCGCTGCAGGGCGTGTATCGCACGCGGGCCGGCACGATGCTCGGCATGGCGTTGGCAATGGCGTTATCGACGGCCGTTGCATCGCTCTGTTCGCACTCTGCAGAACTCGCGATACTGGCGCTCGCGGTCTGGGGCTTCGGCTATGGGATGATCGCTGCGCTCGGTCCGGGCGCCTCGGCAATCGGGGTGAATGCAACGACCGCGTTGATCATCTTCGAGCGGTATCCGTTGCCGTTCCACGTTGCGGCGATGGCGGCGATCGTCATGTTCGCCGGCGGCTTACTCCAGACGGCGCTGCTGATCATCCTCTGGCCGATCGAGCGCTATCCGCAGGAACGGCATGCACTCGCCGACGCGTACCGCGAACTCGTCGACTACGCACAAACCAGCGATGCATCGACGCGGGTACCCGCGACCGCCGAACTTATCGCGGTACGCAAAACGCTTGCCGATCCACGGCCCTTCGGACGCCCGTTGGTGCTTGCGGCGTTTCAAAGCCTTCTCGATGAAGCCGTTCGCATCCGCTCGTCGCTCGCGCTGCTCGCGACCATCGGCGGCGACAAGTATGCGCGCCTTCGTCCGGTGATCGCGCGCGCGCTCGATACCATCGCACATGCACTCGACGACGCGCACGCACCCGAGGACGTCGCGCTGTACGGCATGATCAACGCGGACACCAACGATCCTAACCTACGCGCGCTCTACGGACAGCTTCGCGCCGCGTGGCGATCCGCGAGCGTTCCGCTCGGCAGGTTCGCGTTGCCCGAGCTCCATTACCCGACACACCTGCCGAGCATCGAGGGCCCGCTCGCCGTGCTGCGTGACCATTTTCATCTCCGTTCAACGTTCGGGCGGCACGCGATTCGCCTCGCAGTAACGCTCACGGCGGCGGGCGTGCTTGCCGACGTCCTCCCGGTTCAGCGCGGATACTGGATCACGCTGACGGCTGTGCTGGTCCTGCGTCCCGATTTCACAACGACCCTATCGCGCGGTGTTGCACGCATCGCCGGAACGATCGTCGGCGTCGTCGCTGCAACCGCAATCGTTCTAGCCGTACCGGATACGCCGCACATCACGCTTGCGCTGGCGATCCTCTTTGCCGCGATCAGCTACGCGGCATTCCAACTCAACTACGGCCTCTTCAGTCTCACGGTTACCGCCTATGTCGTCTTCCTGCTGGCGCTCCTGGGAACGCCCGAAGCCACCGCCGTGCAGAACCGCTTGGTAGCGACGATCATCGGTGGGTTCCTCGCGATAGGGTCCTACCTGATTTGGCCGACCTGGGAGTCGCCGCGAACGGTCGCGGGTCTGCGCAATCTTGTGGAAGGGTCACTCGAGTTTACGCGTTTCCTGCTCGCCGGATTGATCGATCCGGCCTCGCGCGATCTCGCGAAGATGCGGGTACTGCGTACGAAGCTCTGGAGCGCGCGCGCAATGGCAGAGGAATCGCTCGAGCGCATGCTGAGCGAACCTGGAAGCACGCACGAGATCGATCCGGACATCGCGCTCGGCGTTATGGCCGCATCCGAGCGTCTCGGCCTATCCAACGCTGCGCTTTCGAGCCTCGATCAGGATCCGCAGACACCGGCATTCCCCGCACTGGCACCGCTCGCATCCGCGCTGGCGAACGCGTCGATCGATGGCGCAAGCGGATTACGCGACGCTTATACGCAGGTAGCGAACACGCTCGCCACCGACACGAGCGCAATCGCACCGGGAGTGCTTGCGGCCTGCGACCGCGTCGTTGACAGCACGAACACGATCGTCGAGTTATGGAACCGGGCGAGAGCCCAGGGTTAGCAGCCGTTGCCGATTTGAATGAGCACGAGACGGTCATCTCGGAAATAAAAGTTCTCAAATTGGCCGCACGGCGAATGAATCATCGTCTCTTCCTTGCGCGGCGGCCACGTCGTGTAGGCGAGGACACCTACGCCTGGGTGGTGCGCAACCGATTGCGCAGTCGCGGAGCCATAGATGAACGTCACCTCGGCGCTCGTCATTCCAAGGTGAACGCCGCGCACCGTCTTGAGCGTTCGCAAGTCTCGGTCAACGACCGTAGTCGGTGGCGGAGCTGCATACGCTGCTACGACATCGCGCCCCGAACAGCAGCCGAACTCGTAGAAGGCGATGTTGTGGGCGTAATCGTAGACGACGCGACCCGTCGGTTTCCCGGCGAAACCATACACAAACGACGTGCCGTCGGCGGGTCCCTCAAAACCAAAGCGATCGCTGGGTTCACTCGGCTCGCCTTCGTACACGAACGCGTCCCGAGACGCTACGTGCGTTGCGACATCCCAAAACACTTTGCTTCCGCCGAATGTAGGCAACCATTCCCCAAGGGCCTCGTTACACGCCGCGTGATAGTACTGCACGCATTCCGGCGGATTTGTCGGCAACGCTTGAGGACTAGCGATCGTAGCCATGAGAAGCAACGCGAGCACCCTGGAAAACTACGCAACAAGAAAAAGGCGTACCTTCAGCGAAGCTCCATCGCGTGCCTGAATATGTGTATTCCATGTTTCGTGTCGGCAAGACCGTGCCGCCGAAGCGTCAGATTCTCAAAGATATTTCGCTGAGCTTTTTCCCCGGCGCGAAGATCGGGATTCTCGGTCTCAACGGCGCGGGGAAGTCTTCGCTGCTGCGCATCATGGCAGGCGTCGACGCCGAGTTCGACGGCGACGCCGCGCCCGCGGCGAATCTGACGATCGGATATTTGGAGCAGGAGCCCAAACTCGATCCGGAGATGACCGTGCGCGAAGCCGTCGAGCAAGGCTTGGGCGAACTGATCGCCGCGCGCAAGCGGCTCGAAGAACTCTACGCCGAGTACGGCAATCCCGACGCCGATTTCGACAAGCTTGCCGAAGAGCAGTCCAAGCTCGAAGCCGTGCTGCAAGCCGCGGGTGACGATCTGGATCAACAGCTCGAGATCGCCGCCGATGCACTACGTCTGCCGCCATGGGATGCAAAGATCGCGCCGCTTTCCGGTGGCGAGAAGCGCCGCGTCGCGCTGTGCCGTTTGCTTCTCTCGAAGCCTGATATGCTGCTGCTCGACGAACCGACCAACCACCTCGACGCGGAAAGCGTAGAGTGGCTCGAGCAATTTCTGCAGCGCTTTCCGGGTACCGTCGTCGCGGTCACGCACGATCGCTACTTCCTCGATAACGCCGCCGAGTGGATTCTCGAATTGGATCGCGGGCGCGGGATTCCATGGAAGGGCAACTACACGTCGTGGCTCGATCAGAAACAAGAACGGCTCGCCGGCGAGGAAGCCGCGGAGTCGGCGCGTCAGAAAGCGCTCAAACGCGAACTCGAATGGGTGCGTCAGAATGCCAAGGGGCGCCAGTCGAAGAGCAAGAGCCGTATCACGCGCTTCGAAGAGATGTCGAGCTACGATTATCAGAAGCGCAATGAGACACAAGAAATCTTCATTCCCGTCGCCGAGCGCTTGGGCGAAAAGGTCATCGAACTCAAGCATGTCCGCAAAGGCTACGCCGACAAGCTCTTGATGGATGACGTCAGCTTCGTCATTCCGCCGGGCGCGATCGTCGGCATCATCGGGCCCAACGGGGCAGGCAAGTCGACCCTCTTTCGTATGATCGCCGGAAAAGAGCAACCTGATTCAGGCGAAATCGCGATCGGCCCCAGCGTGAAGCTCGCGCTGGTCGACCAGAGCCGTGACATTCTCGACAACAGTAAGACCGCGTGGGAAGACGTCAGCGGCGGCCTCGACCTCTTACAGGTCGGCCGCTTCGAGATGAATTCGCGCGCGTATCTTGGCCGCTTCAACTTCAAAGGCGGCGATCAGCAAAAGAACGTCGGTCAGCTCTCGGGCGGCGAACGCGGTCGCCTGCACCTCGCCAAGACGTTGCTCACCGGCGCGAACGTGCTCTTGCTCGACGAACCGTCGAACGACCTCGACGTTGAAACACTGCGCGCGCTCGAGGATGCCTTGGTCGAGTTTGCCGGCACGGTGCTTGTGACAAGTCACGATCGCTGGTTCCTCGATCGCATCGCGACCCACATCCTCGCCTTTGAAGGCGACAGTCGCGTCGTCTTCTTCGAAGGCAACTATCACGACTACGAAGCCGACAAGATCAAGCGACTCGGCGAAGAGGCTGCGCGTCCGAAGCGCATTCGCTACCGCCCACTGACGTTGAACTAAGACAGCGTATACAGATACCAGCGGGGCGCGCCTTTGCGCGCGCCGCGATCGAAATAGACCACCGCGACGCGGCCATCGTCCGTCTCGAACTCGAACCAATGCTTCTTGACGTAGGTATCGCCGCGGTCGTCTTTGCTTGAACGCCAGGCGCGCAACTGCGCGTGAACCTCGAGTCGCTCACCGTCATAAGTAAAGGCTGCAGGCAGCGAGGGCTCCCCCTGCGCGAGCGCCGCGACCTCGAGCGCGCCCTCAGGTGCGATCGGTTTTCCGATGAATCCCATGCGGCGACGGTTTCGGCGAGGGTGTCGGGGACGGAAGCGCGTTGAAACGTTTGCCGAGTGCATCGAGCTGATCGTGATACTGCTGCATCAGGGCAGCCTGCACAGCTGTTGGTCCGTCGTAGGCGGTCCCGATGATGTGGCGCAGGTACGCGATTTGATCGATCACTTTGGCCGGCTGCTTGTAGCCAGCATTCTCGCTGCCGTTTCCGTTGCGCAGATCGTCCGCCAGCGCGGCGTATTTCCCGCCGTGGCCTTTCAATTTTGCGAGCCACGCTTCGCCGCGTTCCTGATCTTCGGCAAGCGATTCAAGCGCGTTATACTGTGCGTGCAATTGCATGACGGTGGCTTCGGCTTTCGGGTCGAGCCGCACCGTCAGCGGGACGCTCAGCGTGACGCCGCGCGCGTTCACGCGCACCGTGTAGGCACCAGGCAGCACCTGCGGTCCCTCAATCGCAAGCGGATAAAAGACATAATAGGGACGCGGGTCTTGCTTGGTGTGCGGATAGCCCGGAGCATCGGTTGCCAGATCCCAGACGACGCGATTTATGCCGCCGACCGCCGTGCCCTCGAAATGGCGAACGATCTTCCCCGATGCGTCGAGAATCTCAATTGCGACCTTCTCCTTGGCCGCTTTGTGCCCGCGCTTGGGTTTCGTCCCTCGACTACGCTGCGCTACGCTCGGGATGACAGCGTGAGGGCGCAGATAGTAAGAGATAACCGCGCCGTACGGCTTGTTGTCGGCAACGAAGGCATCGTGCCCGATATCGTGATAGGGGCGCGCGGTGTAACGCCACGCATCCGCCGGCGCAAAGAGCGCAACTTGGCCCCGCACCGCGCGCGCGAGGCCCTCGAGCGGTCCCAGATCGTCGAGAATCGCAAACCCGCGTCCGTGGGTGGCGGCGATCAGGTCGTTGGCGCCAGGTTGAATCTGTAGATCATAGACCGGCACGTGATTCATGCCCAGGCGCGCGTCACGCCAGTGCACGCCGCGATCGAACGAGACCCACACTCCGTCCTCGGTTCCCGCGAAAAGCAGGGACGGCTCGCGCGGATCCTCGCGCACGACATAGGCCCACAGCGGCAAACCGGCATCGATCCGTGTCCACGTCGAGCCGCCGTCACGCGTGGTAAAGATATACGGATGCGTGTCGCCGAGGCGATGCGCATCGAACGTCACGTAGGCGACGTTCGCGTCAAGCGGTGACGCTTCGATCGACGCGACGATCGCATGCGCGGGAACGCCCGCGATGTTCTTGCCCACGTCGCTCCACGTCGCGCCGTCGTCGACGGTGCGATCGACGTATCCATCGTCGGTTCCAACCCAAAGATTGCCTGCATGCGGTCCTTGCGCGATCGCAAAGATCGTGCAATACGTTTCGGCGTTGGTGTTATCGTGCGTGATCGGTCCGCCGCTGGCGAGCAGCCATGACGGATCGCACGGCTGCGTGAGATCGGGGCTGACGACGCTCCACGACTGGCCCGCGTCATGCGAACGAAAGAGTACGTTGCCGCCGTAGTAGATGGTGCCCGGGTCGCGTTGCGAGACCAAGAGCGGTGCGCTCCAGTTGAAGCGGTATTTCGAGACCCCCGCGCCGGCGCCGAATGTAATCACCGGCTGAGGCGAAATGTAGCGCGCCTCGCCGTCGCGCAAATTGCGGCGCGTCACGTCGCCGAAGTGCGTGTCCTCGTAAATGATGTCGGGGTCACGAGGGTCGGGCATCACGTACTGCCCGTCACCCCAATCCGAGATATTCTTCCACGAGCCACCGTCGACGCCGGTGTCATTCCAAAGCGTGTTCGGCCCCCACCAAACCTCATGATCTTGCATCCCGCCCATCACGTGGTACGGTACCGCACGATCGTAACCTACGCGATAAATCTGTCCGAACGGTATCGTGTTGACGAACGACCACGTCTTTCCATCATCGTTGCTCAAATCGAACCCCATGTCGCTGCCGAGCAGCACGCGCTTGGGATTGGTGGGATCGATCCACACGTCGTGGTTGTCGCCGCCGGCTTCGATGCCATGGAAGTGTTTGCCACCGTCGGTCGAGCGTTTGAGTTCGCCGGAGATATTCCACACGACATTCGGTCGATCGGGATCGACGCGAATCTGGCTGAAGTAGAACGGACGAAAGACGAGATCCTGATCGGCGTTGACCAGATGCCACTGTACGCCGCCGTCGTCTGAGCGATAGAGCATGCCTTTGCGTGTTGGGACGATCGCATACACGACGCTCGGATGATGAGCGCTAATCGATAGGCCGACGCGATTGATCGTACCGCCGGGCAACCCGTCATGACGCGCCGGATCGGTCAGCTTCGTCCAGGTAAGGCCGCCGTCGGTCGAACGATACAATCCACTGCCTGGGCCGCCGCCGCGGAACGTCCATGGGCGGCGCAAATAATCGAATGTTCCGGCGAGTGCAATTTGCGGATTTGTGGGATTGAACGCGACGTCGCTTCCGCCGGTCGTCGGATTGACGTAAAGCACGCGCTGCCAGGTCTTTCCGCCATCTGCGGTACGATAGATGCCGCGCTCGCCGCCCGGTGAAAATTCGGGGCCCATTGCCGCAACGAGTGCGACGTCGGGGTTGGTCGGATCGATCGCGATCTTGGCAACGTGCTGCGTTCCCGCGATGCCCAACGAACGCCACGTCTTCCCACCGTCGTTCGAACGGTAGACGCCGTCACCCAGCGCCGCCGTGTTGCGCGGGAAACCTTCGCCCGTTCCAATGTACACGATGCGCGGATTCGACGGCGCAACCGCCACCGCACCGATCGAGGTCGAACGTCCACGATCGAAGATCGCGTCGAATGTCATCCCGCCGTCGGCCGATTCGTACAATCCACCGGAAGAATGGCCGAGATAGATCGTGTTCGGGTCGCCGGGCACGCCCGCCACCGCATCCAGCCTGCCGCCCATAACCGCCGGACCAATGACGCGCCACTTGAGCGCGCCAAAGTCCGCTGGCGCAGGCGTTGCGCTCGGCTCGGTCTGTGCCGAGTACGCGGCATGTCGAGCCGGCGGCGCAGCGCAGCCGGAAATAACGATGCACGCAAACACGGCAAGACGACGCAAATTCATCTGCGCCGCATTCGCACTCGGGTGCGCGCTCTCCTCAATCGTCGGGTTCGACGGTAGCGAACGCGAGGACAACCCGCAGCCCGCTGCCCGTGTTCACGAGCGTTACCGTGCCGTCGGAACGTTCGACGCCGCGTCGCACGATCGAAAGCCCGAGACCCGTTCCTTCGGTGCCCACACTTGCGTCGCCGCGAAAGAATCGGTCAAAGGCGTGCTCGATATCTTCTTCACTCATCCCGGGACCGCGGTCTTCAACGCTAACCGAAGTGTGTGCGCCGTCGTGTTCGACGGTGACGTTCACCGGGCCCGACGGCGCGTATTTGAGGGCATTTTCGATCAACGCGCTGAGCGCATCGATCACCTCGCTCGGATTAACGCGAGCGTAGCTTTCGCCGTTCGTCCGTAGCTCGACACGATCGTACCCGCCGTCGCGAAACGTCTCGACGACATTCTCTGCGAGTTGCTTGACGTCAACTGGGTAGACGGCGCGCTCTCCGTGTTCGAGCCGAGCAAGGATGATCAGATCGTCGATGATCGCCTTCATCCGACGGCTCTGCGCCAGCATGTTCGCAAAGATCGTCTGCTCGCGCGGAGTCTTGGCTTGCAGCGCGCTGACATGCCCCATCAGCACCGTGAGCGGGGTGCGCAGTTGATGACCAGCGTCGGCGACGAACTGGCGCATTTCATCCATCGCAGCGGAGCGCTCTGCAAACGCATCGGTGATCTGTTGCACCGCAGCGTTGTAGGCGCGCGCAAGGTCGCCGATCTCCGTCCGCTGGCGCGTGGTCACCGCGTGAGGCGTGAAATCACCCGATGCAAAACGCTCGAGCGCTCCCGTCGTATTGAGCAACGGCTCGAGCGTTCGCTGCGCGACGATGTTGGCGAAAAGCCACACCGGCACCAGAGCGAGGATATCGATGACGAATACGCCGATAAGCCACTGCGTGCTGGTCGTTGCGACGTAGTCCAGGTCGGGAACGATGTCGACGCGCATCGTTCCGAACGCCACGCTCTGGGCCTGCGCGTGCGGTCCAACGCCGATTGAGGAGTCCGGGCCCGTCCCAGGCGGCGGCAGGGCAAACGGTCCCGAGCCGAAGCCCTCGCTGGTCGCGAAGTTGACGCGCACGTGCAACCCGCGAATCTGCGCGAGGACCAGCGCCTCCACATCGACCGGCGGCGAACCCGACAGTGCGTATTGAAAGGCCGCGCGAGTGATGCGCAACGACGCAAGATTGACGTCGGCTACGACGATATTGCGCGTAATGTCAACGACGAAGAGCCAAACGATCGCTGAGATCGTCACTGCGAAGATCAGCCACGCGGCCAAAAATGAAGCAATGAGCCGGAGGCGGATCGACCGCAGCATTACTGCGGCGAGCGCAAAGCGTATCCCACGCCGCGAATCGTGTGCAGAAGCTGCTCCTGGAATCCGTAGTCGATTTTGTGGCGCAGGTACGAGATGTAGGTCTCGACCGCATTGCCGGTCACGCTGGAATGATCGCCCCACACCTGCGCGATCAGTTGTTCGCGCGTGAAGACGCGACGCGGCTCGCGCACAAACGTCGCGAGCAGGTCGAACTCCCGCGTGGTCAACGAAATGGATTTGCCGTCGCGGACGGCGCGGCGGGTGTGCAGATCGAGAGAGAGATCGCGGAAGGTCACGATTTCCGGCGATTCCAGCCGTGGGCGGCGCAGCGCCGATCGCAGGCGTGCGACGAGCTCGGGAATCTCAAACGGTTTGGCCACATAGTGATCCGCACCACGATCGAGTCCGCGTACCTTATCGTCGGTTCCTCCCTTGGCACTGACGATAAAGATTGGCGCTTGCGTGGCGCGGCGCAGCTCGGGAAGGAGCGCGATGCCATCGATTTTGGGCATCATGACGTCGAGCAAGATTGCGTCCGGTTCCCACTCGCGGACGAGGGCCAGGCCGCTGAACCCATCGGGAGCGCTGCGGACCCGGAATCCGGCTTCAGAAAGTTCTAATTCGAGCAGCGTACGTATGTCGGGCTCGTCGTCGATCACGGCAACCCGGGGAATGAAGCTGTCCATGGTTCCCATGGTTCCCAAGGATAGGTTCCGACGCTTGGGTCAGGCTTGGAACGGCGCAGGCCGCCCCGTGTTCGAGGCCGTAGACTCTCACTCTGGCTGGAGAGGAGATTACCGTTATGGATTCATCCAAACCCCAAACGCGCAAAGAAGCGCTGCGTACCTTGGTCGTCCTACCCGCACTGGCCGGCGCGCTCGCGCTGGGCACGGCAACGGCCGATGCGGCGGCAAATAACCAAGCTCAGTTCAAGTACCAGAACAAGCCCGGGACGAACAACGAGAAGTGCTCGGGATGTTCCTTATTCAAACCACCGCACTCGTGCAGTGTGGTAACTGGAACGATCAGCCCGAACGGCTGGTGCATTGCCTGGGCCAAGAAGTAGCGCATGGATTCACCTAAATCGCCTACACGCAAAGAGGCGCTGCGCACGTTGATCGTGCTGCCCGCGCTCGCGGGTGCAATCGCCCTTGGCACCGGTACGGCCGAGGCCGCCGACAACAAAAAGCAATTCCATTATCAGGACAAACCCGGCCCTGGTGCTAAGAAATGCTCGGGCTGCCGCTTCTTCAGACCGCCGCACGGCTGCAGCATCGTCACCGGCACGATTAGTCCCGAGGGCTGGTGCATCGCCTGGGCCAAGAGATAGCGCTCGTCTCGGTCGCGACGGCGGTTCCGCCATACGCGCTCGAACAAAACGACGTTGCCGCTCGCGTTCACGCGCAATTTTCACGATCCGAGATCGTCCAACGCCTGATGCCCGTCTTCAACACGACCGGCATCAGGCGCCGTTATTCGTGCGTTCCGATCGAATGGTACTACGACGCACAGAGCTGGCCGCAGCGCAACAGCGTGTATCTCGAAAGTGCGCAGGCACTGCTCGAACAGGCTGCGCGGGATGCATTGGTGCGCGCCGACGTACGCGCGGCTGACGTTGGCGCCGTAGTCGTTGTCTCGACCACCGGCATCGCCACGCCGAGTTTGGATGCGCGGCTGATCGAACCACTCGGTCTCTCCCGGACGGTCAAACGCTTACCCATCTTCGGCCTGGGCTGCGTTGGCGGTGCCGTTGGCCTCGCCCGCGCGGCGATGATGGCGCAGGCCGTGCGGCCGGCGCCCGTCCTGTTGCTGGTGGTCGAGTTGTGTGCACTTTGGTTTCGCCGCGACGACACCGCGAAGAGCAATATCGTCGCAACGGCGCTCTTCGGCGATGGCGCGGCCGCTGCCGTTCTGCAAGCCGGCGGTGCCGGTCCCACAATCCGCGCCTCCGGCGAATTTACGTTTCCCGACACGCTCGGCGTGATGGGGTGGGACGTCGCCGATGACGGTCTGCGCGCGATTTTCTCGCGCGACATTCCGCAGCTGGTGCAGACCCAATTCCAACCGGTCGTCGACGCGTATCTCGCCGAGTCGCAGCTCACGCGCGCCGATGTCGACGTCTTCTTGAGCCATCCCGGCGGCACCAAAGTGCTCGACGCGCTCGAATCCGCGTTCGGTATTGCGCCCGGCTCGCTGCTCGACTCGCGCGCGGTGCTTACCGAGTACGGCAACATGTCGGCGGTGACGCTGCTCTTCGTGCTGGAGCGCGCTCTGCGCGAAGGCGCGCTCGCCCAGCCGGTCTGGCGACGCGCGCTCCTCTCCGCGATGGGTCCGGGCTTTACCGCCGCGTTCGTTACCCTGGAACGATGACGCCGCTGCGCTGGATCGTCGCGATCGTGGCGCTGCTCCGCATTGCCGAGCTATTGTACGCCCGAGGGAATACGCGACGCTTGCTCGCGCGCGGCGGCGCCGAAATTGCACGCGAACAGTATCCGTGGTTCGTGGCGCTGCACGCCGCTTGGCTCCTCTCGTTGCTCGTCTTCATTCCCGCGGATACCTCGCCCAACTGGTACCTGCTCGGCGTGTTCGCACTCGCGCAAGTCGCGCGGGTCTGGATAATAGCGACTCTGGGCAATTTTTGGACGACGCGCGTCATTACGCTGCCCGGCGCTCCTCTCGTGCGCCACGGTCCGTACCGTTTGCTGCGACACCCCAACTACCTGATCGTCTGCATCGAAATTGCGACACTTCCGCTTGCATTTGGTGCGTGGTCGATTGCGTTGTTCTTCAGTCTCGCTAATGGCGGACTCGTCGCCTGGCGAATCCGGGTCGAAGATGCGGCACTAGATCCGCGCCGCTAACGCTTGGCGCATGTAGCATAACGATTGCATATATAGCGAAAAGACTTGAGACAAACCGCTTTGTTGCAAGGTGAAGCAGGCGGTAACTAATAATGGGTTAACGCATATTTATACTTCTACCTTAGAGGCACGGGAGAAGCCCTTGTTATGGCCGTGAGCGGCGACCGTATGACACCGGTGCAATGGCGGACGTTCATTGCATGCTTTCTCGGGTGGACGCTCGACGCTTTCGATTTCTTTCTCGTCCTCGTCGTTTTACCGGAACTGTCAAAGGCGTTTGAAGCGCCGGTTCTGCGCGTCACAATCGCCGTTACGTTGACGCTGGCGATGCGTCCCGTCGGCGCGCTAATTTTCGGATATCTCGCCGATCGCTTCGGTCGGCGCCGTCCGCTGATGATCGACATCGGTCTCTACTCGTTTCTCGAGCTGCTTACCGCGTTCTCGCCAAATCTCACGTTCTTTATCATCGTGCGAGCGCTGTTCGGTATCGCGATGGGTGGCGAGTGGGGTCTCGGCGCTGCGCTTGCGATGGAATCAATACCGCCCAAGCGGCGCGGCATACTCAGCGGTGCCTTGCAGGAGGGCTATGCGGTCGGAAATCTGCTTTCGGGCCTCGCGCTCGCATTTGCGTTTCCGGCATTTGAGGCGGCTATGCCGGGTAACGGCTGGCGCTGGATGTTCGTCATCGGCGTGATTCCGGCGCTATTGATCTTCTTCATCCGCTACAGCGTGCCGGAATCACCGGCTTGGGTAGCCGGCTCCGCAGAACGGCTCGCGGCGGGGCGCGACGTGCTGCTCGAGGCGTTGCGGCGCGGCTGGCCACTCTTTTTATACGGCATGCTCTTCATGGCGTGCTTCAACTTCATGTCGCACGGATCGCAGGATCTCTATGTCACCTTCCTGCGCCTGCAGCACGGTCTTACACCGCAAATTGCCGGTACAATCAATTATATCGCCGCGATCGGCGCGATCCTCGGCGGCATCGCCTTCGGCTGGCTCTCGCAGCGCTTCGGACGCCGCTGGATGATCATTGCCGCAGCAGTGCTCGGCTTGATCTTCGTGAAGATCTGGACCGGGGGTACGACGTTCGAGACGCTTGCGGCCGGCGGCTTCCTGATGCAGTTCGCGGTGCAAGGCGCCTGGGGCATCATTCCCGCCCACCTCAACGAGATCTCGCCGGTCCTCGCGCGCGGCACGTTCCCAGGATTCGTGTATCAGCTCGGAAACTTGATCGCGGCGGGAACCCCGCAGATCATCGCGACCCTTGCAGCCACGACCTACGCATTCCCCGACGGGAAGGCGAATTATGGCGCCGCAATGAGTATTTTCATGTATATCGTGTTCGCAGCCGTGATCGTGTTCACGGCAATAGGGTTCGCGGTCTCTCCGGAGAACCGCGAAGCATCATTCGTGCCCAATACTACTTCCGGCTAGAAGGAGCCACCTATCCAACGCAAAGGAGCGTTACCTTGAAACGACAATTCATATCGCTCGGTGCAGCGCTCGTGTTGTTCACCGCGGCGGTCGTCGGGATTGCTTCGGCGCAAACGACACCGCCCGCAACGACTACGAGTACGACGACAACCGATACCACAGGGCCGTACGTTGCTCAGGCGGGCGGTAAAGCGGGCGTACCCAGTTCGCCCGCGCCTCACGGGCCGTTCATCATCATCCACGTCGGTGGGATGTCGACGTGGAACGCCGGCTCATCCGATCTCGCGCTCCCCAGTGTCTACTGCGCAAGCACACAAGACTGCGGAGCGACGGGACAGTATCAATTCGCCGATCCGGTTGCTCATTTCGATTACGGTGCGCAGATCAATTTCACGAAGAAATTGTACATCAGCTATTCCCACAACTACATCGACCAGAACATCGGCCGCGTGGCCGTGCCAAGCAGCGTCTGCTCGACGTTGCCTTGCAACACCTCTGGCGTCGCCAAGAACTCGTTCGTGATTCCCTACACCTACCAAAAGCTCAACGACGACCGCGTCGATGATGCGTCGCTGAACTATCTCGCCGGTGCCGTCACGGTCTCGGGTGGATGGCACCAACGCGCACGTATGTGCTGCGGTAATCCGGTCTCGTCGGACTTGGCAAGCCAAGTGTATTGGCACGACATCTACTTCCAATTAGCCGCGCGTGCCGGTCCGAACAGCAAGTACTTCGGCAGACTAGCCGGCTTGACGGTCCAGGAAGAGTACCTCCCGCACAACACCAACTCGGTGTTCAAGACGACCGGTCCCACGGTAGAAGTCGTTCCGAACGCGGGCAGCCTATACCACACGACGGTCACGCCGAAT
>Ga0302325_10018285_pt1 | contig 14776 bp, 9 predicted proteins | sample Palsa_T0_2_FD_201948 | JGI IMG/M metagenome (GOLD analysis project Ga0302325, IMG submission 201948) | Peat permafrost microbial communities from Stordalen Mire near Abisko, Sweden - Palsa_T0_2 | ecosystem: Environmental > Terrestrial > Soil > Palsa > Peat permafrost | place: Sweden: Abisko... | reverse complement strand
GTACTGATCGACGCGGAACACCCGCCTCTCGTCGAAGGCGCTCGCCACCTCGGCGTTGATCGCCCGCGAGCTTTCGAGGTCGTGGCCAATCGGCTTTTCGATGACGATCCGGCAGTCGCCGCAGGCGAGGCCGGCCGTCGACAGGGCCGTGCAGGTGGCGCCATAAAGGCTTGGCGACAGGGCGAGGTAGTAGATCGCGGGCGCCCCGGCCAGCCGTGCGCCCAGCGCCTCGAGGCCCTGCGGCTTGCCAGCGTCGGCGGGAAAATAGTCCAGCCTGGCGCTGAATCGGGCCCAGACGTTGTCATCCACGCCCTCGGGGCGCTCTTCGAGACGGGACTTGGTTCTGGCGACATAGGTCTGGCGATCCATCACCGTGCGGGCGACGCCTATCACCTTCAGCTCCGGCGGCAGCAGGCCGTCGGCGTCCAGGAAGTAGAGGGACGGCAACAGCATCCTCGCCGCGAGGTCCCCGGTCGCTCCGAAGATCACCAGAAATTCAATGGGTCTCGACGGCTTCGCCATGGCCATGGCATTGACCGCGGACGGCGGTTTCGTCCAGCGAAAACCTGAACCCTAATCGTCGAGGGCCGAGTAGACGAGGGTCCGGAGCTCGCGACGGATCGGCCAGGCGCTGGACGGGATGAGCTGGGTCAGGAACACGACGATCAAGTCTTCCGCCGGATCGACCCAGAAGGCGGTGCTTGCCGCCCCGCCCCAGTAGAATTCGCCGGCGCTGCCTGGCAGCAGGGCTCGAGCGGGATCGAGCGTGACGGCGAAGCCGAGGCCGAAGCCGATGCCGGCGTTGGTCGCCTCGCTGAAGAGAGACCTCGAAAGCTCCGTCAGATCCTTGCCGCCGGGGAGATGGTTGGTGGTCATCAGCGCGACGGTTTTTCGGCTGAGCAGCCGAATGCCGTCGGCAGCGCCTCCGCCGATGAGCATCTCGCAGAACCTCAAATAGTCGGCGCCGGTCGAGACAAGGCCGCCGCCGCCCGAATAGAAGATCGGAGGCGCGAGATAGGCGCTCTTGGCAGGATCGTCCTGAAGGGCCAGCTCGCCTGTGGGAGCGCGGTTGTAGCAGGCCGCCAGGCGGCGCGCCTTGGCCGGTTCGACGTCGAAGGCAGTATCGACCATGCCGAGCGGGCCAGTAATCCGTTCGCGGATGAAATCGGCGAAGGCGCCGCCGGAGATCGTCTCGACCAGGAATCCCAGGACATCGGTCGAAACCGAGTAGTTCCATGCCTCGCCAGGCGAGAATTCCAGTGGAATCCTCGAGAGGGCCCCTATCGATTGAGACATCGTCAGCTTGGACGACATTTCACCCACTCCGGCCTTGCGGTAGGCGGCGTCGACGTTGGTGCGGGTCTGGAAGCCGTAAGTGAGGCCCGAGGTGTGCCGCAAGAGGTCGACCACCTGCATCGGCCTCTCAGGGCGCCGCGTCTGGAACTGCGGCGGCGCGCCAGCCACGAAGACGCCGAGATCGCGCCATGAGGGGATGAATTTCTCGACCGGATCGTCGAGGGCGACAGCCCCCTCCTCGACCAGCATCATGAAGGCGACGCTGGTGATCGGCTTGGTCATCGAATAGATGCGGAAAATGGTGTCTTCGGCAAGCGGCGTCGCGCGAGCCACGTCGGCGAGACCCTGCACGGCCAGGTGGGCGAGGCGTCCTCGCCGCCAGACAAGGGTCAGAGCGCCGGGGAAACGGCCTGTGTCCAGATAGCGCCTGGCGATGAAATCATCGATGCGGGCGAGCCGTGCCGACGAAAATCCCGTCGATCCGCTCGTCTTCATTGCTACTCCTTCCATCGGGCTGGAGCGCCGCCGAGAAGCCCGCGCTCTCTTGCGAAATTGTCAAACACGCGTTTGAGAGCGGTTGCACGGCGTTCGGCGAAAGGTCAAGGATGAGGGACCGACCGCAGATCAGAGCCGGCGGCGCCTCGCGGGAGAAAACCATGGCTTGGGATTTCGAGACAGATCCGGACTTCCAGAAGAAGCTCGATTGGATCGAGGAGTTCATGCAGGAGGAGGTCGAGCCGATCTCTCACCTCGGCATGGCGGTATGGGGGTCCGCAGGCCGCGAGAAATTCATCAAGCCCCTGCAAAAGAAGGTGCGAGAGCAGGGTCTGTGGGCCTGCCATCTAGGCCCCGAACTGGGTGGCCAGGGCTTCGGCCAGGTGAAACTCGCCCTGATGAACGAGAAGCTCGGCCGCAATGGACTAGCGCCGACGGTGTTCGGCTGCCAGGCCCCCGACACCGGCAATGCCGAGATCATCGCCCACTACGGTACGCCCGAGCAGAAGGAGCAGTGGCTAAAGCCGCTGCTGGACGGGGAAATTCGGTCCGCCTTCTCGATGAGCGAACCCACGGGAGGATCCGATCCGTTGACGTTCAAGACCAGGGCCGAGCTCGTCGGCGACGAGTGGGTGATCAACGGCGAGAAGTGGTTCTCCAGCGGCTCGCGATACGCCAAGGTGCTGGTGCTCTACGCGGTCACCGATCCCGACGCCAAGGACCCCTACCGGCGCACCTCGATCTTCCTGGTGCCGACCGCCACGCCCGGGGTGGAGACGATCCGCAACATCGGGGTCGGCGACCACCCAGGCGAGGGCGGTCACGGATACATCCGCTACAACAACGTCACGGTTCCCAAGGACGCCCTGTTGGGCGAGCGGGGCGGCGCCTTCGTCATAGCCCAGACGCGGCTGGGCGGGGGCAGGGTCCACCACGCCATGCGCACCGTCGGCGCCTGCCAGCACGCCTTCGATCTGATGTGCAGGCGCGCGGTGTCGCGCCAGACGCGGGATGGGCGGCTGAGCGACCTGCAGATGGTGCAAGAGCAGATCGCCGATTCCTGGATCCAGCTTCAGCAGTTCAGGCTGCTGGTCCTGCGGACTGCGTGGTTGATCGACAAGCACAAGGACTACAAGGTCGTGCGCAAGGACATCGCCGCCATCAAGGTGGCGATGCCCAAGGTTTATCACGACATCGCCACCACCGCCCTGCACATCCACGGCGCGCTCGGCGTCTCCAACGAGATGCCGTTCATGGGCATGGTGACCGGATCGCTGGTCATGGGCATCGCCGACGGGCCGACCGAGGTTCACAAGGTCACGGTCGCCAAGCAGGTGCTGCGCGACTACAAACCAGACAACGACCTCTTCCCGGCCTACCACCTGCCCAAGCTGCAGGAGGCGGCCAAGGACAAATACGCCCACGAGCTGGAAGAGTTGAAGGCCCACTATTCGGCGAGGAAGGCCCAGACGGTCGAAGCGTGAGTCCGAGGGCCAAGCCGCTGATCGTCGGCGTCGGTGGGACGGTCCGACCCGGGTCGACCAGTGAGACAGCCCTCATCCGCGCCCTGGCCTGCGCCGAGGAAGCCGGGGCCACGACGCAGATGTTCGGGGGCGCGTTCATGGCCCGCCTGCCGATCTACAACCCGCACGATCCGGGCCGTCATCCCGAGTGCGACCGTTTTCTGGACGCCGTCCGCGGCGCGCAGGGCATCATCGTCGCCACCCCCGGCTATCATGGCTCGATCTCCGGCCTAGTGAAGAACGCCCTGGACTGCCTCGAGGGCCTGAGGGACGACCCGAGGCCCTATTTCGACGGCCGCGCAGTGGGATGCATTGTCGCCGCCTCGGGCTCGCAGGCTTGCGGATCGGCCCTTGGGTCGCTGCGCGCCATCGTCCACGCCCTTCGTGGCTGGCCGACGCCGCTGGGCGCCACCTTGAACACTGGTGGCGGCCTCTTCGACGATGATGGCGCCTTCCTCGACAAGAAGGACGCCTGGCAGGTCGAAACCGTCGCCCGACAGGTCGTCGACTTCGCGAGGATGTGGGCGCCTTAGCGCCTAGACCGTCGCCTTGTCGGCCGGCGAGCCGCCCAGAGCCCTGACCCAGGCTTCGCGGTTCGGATTGGCCGGAAGCGGCTTTCCTTCCCTTGCAGCCTGCTCGGCGACTTGGCGGCCAAGGGCGATGACCGGGGCGATCTGGTCGTCGGCCAGCGGTTCCATGTAGGTCTTGCGCCTGAGGGCCGCCTCGATGAAGGGCGCGAGTTCCTCCTCCTTGCGCCTGACCCGTTCGGTCTCCCGGGCCTTGAAATCACCCATGACCTCGGCGGCGAAGAGTTCGAGGGCCTCGCAGATATGATCATGACGGTTGCGGCCGCCCTGCTGGATGAACGACACCTGATCGACGCCGCAATCCTCGAACTTGCGGAGATGCTCGCGAAGCCCTTCGGGGGTGGCGATGCCGCCCTCGGCGACCGCCCCGTCGGGCATTTTGGCCGAGGCGGCCTGGAACTTCGCCCAAATATCGGTGCGTCCGGGAATCTGTTCGCCGAAGCCATAGTGCCAGCCGAGGGCGAACTGGAAGAAGCGGAAACCCTCCTGGAACCGTCGCCGGGCTTCGTCGCGGTCGCGGTGCAGGCCGAAACTCGAAACCATGGCGATATTGGCGTTCACGGCATGGCCGATAGGGACACACTCCTCCTTGAGGATCCTGTAGTAGTCATCGACCCACTGCCTCGCTTCGGCAGGGTCGACGAAGGCGAAGGTGAGGGCGCCGATGCCCAGCCGCGCCGCGAGCTTGATCGTCTCGCGGTTCGAGCAGGCGACCCATAGCGGCGGATGGGGCTTCTGCACCGGCTTGGGGACGATGTTCCTGGTCGGCATCGAGAAGTACCGCCCTTCGAAACCCGGGTAAGGATCCATCGCCATCATGTTGGCGCACTGCTCGACGCCCTCGCGCCAGGCGTTTCGCTTCTCTTCTACCGGCACCCGATAGCCGCCTAGCTCCAGAAGCGCGGAGCTCTCGCCAGTGCCCCACTCGACCCTGCCCCTCGATACCAGGTCGAGAGTGGCGATTCGTTCGGCGACCCGGGCGGGATGGTTGTAGCCGGGAGGCATCAGCACGATGCCATGACCCAGGCGGATGGTGCGGGTGCGCTGCGAGCAGGCGGCGAGGAAGACCTCCGGGGCCGAGGAGTGGGAGTATTCCTCCAGGAAGTGGTGCTCGACCTCCCAGACATTGTCGAAACCCAGGCGGTCGGCGAGTTCGACCTGATCGAGGGCGTCCTGGAAGAGCTGCAACTCGAGACCCTCGGTCCAGGGGCGGGGGAGCTGATGTTCGTAGAAAATGCCAAATCTCATCGCTGAGGTCCTTCAATCCCAACGCCCGGCCCGGGCGCGCTTCCTTTCGGCGGTGGTCGCCGTCTCCACAGCTTCCGCCGCCTCCTCGTCGGCTTCGGGCGTGGCCATGGACGGCACGACGAGGCCGGCGTCCGGGGCCTGGCCTATCGGTTCCTCCTGGAGCATCCGCGCCCGACGCCAGCCGCCAAAGCGGTAGTAGAGCGCGGTGAGCGTGCTCGAAGTGATCGTGCCTAGCGGAAAGCTCCACCAGATGGCGTCCTGACCCAACCTCGGGGTGAGCGCGACCGCGAAGGGGATGCGGATCCCGACCATGGAGATGATCAGGATGATGAGCGGCACCCATACCGCGCCGGTCGATCGCACCACTCCGGAGAGGGAGAAGGTGATCGAGAAGAGGACGAAGCCCCAGAGCACGGTCTTGTTGATGTGCTGAGCCAGCGGGATCGCCGGCGAACCGTGCGGCAGGAGTATGCCCAGGACGAAGTCGTTGAAGGCGTAGAGCAGCAGGGCGAAGGTCCCGGTGACGACGAGCCCGGAGATCACGCCGGACCTGGCGACCTTGGCGACCCGGTCCCACCTGCCGGCGCCGACGTTCTGCGCGGCCATCGAGGACACCGACGCGCCGATCGCCATCGTCGGCATTTGCAGGTAGCTCCAGATGATGGAGGAGATCGAGTAAGCGGCGCTGGTGAGCGCTCCGTAGCCATTGACCATGGTGATCATCACCAGGGCGGTCCCCGACATCACCAGCATCTGCACTCCCATGGGAAGACCACGGGTAACGATCGACTTGAAGATCGCAAGATCGGGCCGCAGGAGGTGAAACTCGCCCGGCCGCAGCAGCAGGATGCTGTTCTTCCGGTAGAGATGGATAATCAGGAAGATCAGCGCCGTTCCCTGGCCGATCAGGGTCGACGTCGCCGAACCGGCGATGCCCATCTTCGGAAATGGCCCGATCCCGCGGATCAGCAGCGGGTTCAGGGTCACGTCGATGACGATGGCCAGGGCCAGGAAATAGAAAGGCGTCGTCGAGTCGCCGGCGCCCCTCTGGGCCATCTGCATGAAGACGAAGAAGTACATGAACGGCACCGAGGCGAAGATGATCCTCAGGTAGATGATGGCGTCGGCCCGCGCCTCGCGGGGGGTGTTCATCAGATCGAGGATGTACGGCGAGAGGAATATCCCCGCCGCGGCGAGCGATACGGAAAGCCCGATGAAGAAGATCGTGGTCGTGCCCATCACCCTCTTGACGAGCTCCAGGTCGCCGGCGCCGACGGCTTGGCCGATGAGGATGTTCGCCGCCATGCCGACCCCGAAGATCGCGCCCAGCATCAGCATCATCACGATGTTGGAATTTCCCAGCGCCGTAATCGCGGTCTCGCCGAGGGTGTGGCTGACCCAGATCTGATTGACCGTCCCGTTCAGCGACTGGAGCGCGTTGCCCCCGAGCAGGGGCAAGGAAAAGAGCAGCAGGGTGCGGGTTATCGGACCTTCAGTGAGGTTGCGGCGGCCATGCAGGTGACCTCGCCCATGGCTTTGAACACCCATCGGAGGGCGCGGCATTTCCGGCCCGCCCGCAGGGGGCGCCTTGGCGTCCATCAGGGGTTCCGCACCGGAACGTCCGCGGCGATCGCCTCGGCCGTGGCGAAGAGGGCTGGGTCGACATCGACTTCGGCGGCGGCCGCGTTCTCGTCGAGCTGTTCCGGCCGGCTCGCACCGACGATGGCGGAGGCGACATTCTCTTCGCGCAACACCCAGGCGAGGGCGAACTGGCTCATGGTGACGCCCGCCTCGCTCACGAGGGGCTTCATGCGTTCAGCGGCCTCCAGTACCTCCGGCCGCAGCCAGCCCCTGATCGGCGCGCCCATGGAATCGCTGGCGCCGCGGGAGTCCTCGGGCGGGGGCGAGCCGGGCGCGTACTTGCCGGTAAGCACTCCCTGCGCCAGGGGCGACCAGACGATCTGGGATATGCCATTGGCTGCGCAGAGGGGGATCACCGCCTTTTCCGGCCGCCGCCAGAGCAGTGAGTACTGCGGCTGACTGGCGACGAAAGGCTCGACGCCCTCGAACGCCAGAGCGTCCTCGATGTTTCGGGGCGACCACTCGGAAAAGCCGATGTAGCGCGTCTTACCTGCCCGCACCGCGGCCGTGAGCGCCTCCATGGTTTCCTCGAGCGGGGTTTCCACGTCGTACCGGTGGCACTGGTAGAGGTCGACGTGATCGACCTTCAGGCGTTTCAGGGACCCATCGAGCTGCTTCTCGATCTGGGAGCGGGCGAGGCCCTTGTCGGTGTCGCTCATCTCGCCGAAGACCTTGGTCGCCAGAATGTAGCTGGACCGTGGAACGCCGGTCAGCGCCTCGCCAAGAAGAGTCTCGGCGGCGCCGCGGCCATAGACGTTGGCGGTGTCGAAGAGATTGATCCCCAGATCGAGGGCCCGCCGGACACACGCCGTCGCCCGTTCCCTCTCGACACCGACGCCGTAGGTCAGCCACGAGCCGAGCGAGATCACCGAGACCTGAAGCTTGCTCGCGCCCAACTGACGATAGCGCATGTCACTCCTCCGCGTCGGCCTCACCCTACAGGGAGGCTAGCCCGCATTCCAAGCTCGATGGGCCTGCCGGCGAAGCGCGGTCCCACAGCGGCCAGAAAAGGAAGGCGCGGGACCTGAGCCCCGCGCCCTTGGAATTGTGCGACTGCGAGCGTCCTAGAACTTGAAGTGAAACTCCACGCCGTAGAGGCGAGGCGGAGTCAGGTCGTAGGCGGTGGCGTAGGCATTTCCGCCGCCGGCCGGGGTGACATCGTAGCCAGCTGCGCCAGCGTCGTAGCCGATCGTGTTGAAGAGGTTCTTCACATAGAGCACGACCTCGTAGTGGTCATGATTCCCGCTCCAGGTGGCGCGAAGATCCACTTGATCCCAGGACGGCGCTTCATAGTAGAACCGCTCGAAGATATCCCCGTAGGACTTGTCCTTCCACACGAAGCTGCCGGAAAGGATCAGGGCGTTGTCGCCGAAGGGGATGGTATAGTTGGCGTTGAGCGCGACCTTGTTTTCCGGCGCATTGGGAAGTTCGTCGCCGTTGACCGCCTGGACGCCGGACGTCCCGACCGGCCGGGCCCCTGGGGCCAGAGCGTGCGTGTCGGCCGCGTCGACATAGCAGGCGCCGATCGGAACAGTCCCCACCAGCTTGCAGCCAGTAAGGATGCTCGTGTGGTCGAGGCCATAGACAAGCGTGATGTTCAGGCGGTCTATCGGTATCCAGGTCGCCGAAAGCTCGAAACCATCGGAGACCGCCTTGGGAATGTTGATGAACTGGGTCTGAATGAGTGTTCCCGCCGTCGTGGTCAGGGGAACGCCGATCGGCGTCTGGTCATCGACATAGTTGTAGTAGAAGGCGTCCGCGTCGAGGATGAACGTATGTCCGAAGGTCTTCTTCACGCCACCTTCGATGTCGTCGACGCTTTCCTGCTTGGCTTCCGGAGCGAAGGCAATCTGACCCGGATTGAGGGCGAAAGCCTTGTAGCCGCGGTTATACCGGAGGTAGGCCAGGGTGTCCGCATCCGGCGTCCACTCGATGCCGGCAGTTCCAGTAAGAGCCGCCGAGTGGTCGCCCAGGCACCGCGTAGCATACCCGGCGTAAGGGCCAGTAGTCGGGAACTGCGTGGCGCAGGTAATGCCTTTGCCCGGCGCGGTGTCGACCTCGAGCTGGGTGATATTGAACGCCGGAAGGTTGGCGCCGAGATTTTGCGCGTTCAGGCCCTCCCCAGCAGGCAAGGTAAAGGCCGGAGGAATGCCCGGAGTGCCAGCGAGAAAGCCAGTGCCTGCCGAGAGGTTACCGAAGTCGACGAAAAGCGCCTCTTCATTGACCGACTTGTAGTCATACGTATATCTCAGGCCGCCCGTAAGTTTGAGCGTGGGCGTTATCTTCCAGTCCACCTGACCGTAGCCGGCGATGCTGTTGACGCTGTCCTGGTAGTCGTAGACGAGATTGTAACGGCCGGGGTTGCCTGGGGCAGCGGTTCCGGCGAGAGTCAGCGGGCTCGCCAACTGCGGTTGCTGGAACTGGCTCCAGCTATCTATATTGTTGTCCGTCTCGTTGTAATAGTAGACACCGGCGATCCACTGCACAGGACTGTTGGTCGTCGAGGCAAAAGTGATTTCGTGACTGAACCACTTGGTCTCGGTCTCGTATTGAAACTGGAGGTCCGGGAACACCGTCAGCGGCGAGCAGGGCACGCCGAACGCCGGCAGGGTGGCGCACTCGCCTCCGGCCGCCAGCGGGATCTGGTACTGCGTGATCCCTGAATTGTCGGCCTCGAAGGGATCGGCGGTGAACAGGTTGTACCGGTACTGATCCCAGCCTCCGACGTATTTGATGTCGAATCCGTCCATGTGATGGGTTTCGTGCAAGACCACGGCGTAGGCGCCGCGGACGTTGATGTCGGTGGGAACGGAGTGAGCGAAATCGCGGATGTTGTTGGCCGTTGGATTGGTGCAGGAGACTTCACCCACCACCGAACCGGGCACTGCCCCGCCGCCGCAGGGGAAGTTGGGGTTGAAGGCTAGCGGAAAACCGTCCGTCGCCAGCGAAGTGTCCAGCGGCCCAACGGTGGGATTGCCCAGCAGTCCGCCCGGACCGCCTCGGTCGTTGTTGAAGGTGAGGGCGTACATGTCGAGCCACAGGTCGTCTTTCTCGGTCTTGTATTCGAACTGCAGGTCGACATAGGGGTCGTGGCGGACGTCGCCCTCGGACGGCTGGCCGGGAACGAGATTGGTGAAATAGCCGCGATTCTGATTGAGATCGTAGAAACTCGCCCTGAAGGACAGGTTCTCCATTATCGGGCCGGAAATCGTGCCCTCGATCTTGTTGTAGCCGTAGTTGCCGGCGACCTCGCGGATTTCGCCCGACCAGGTGTCCGTCGGACGCTTGGAGAGGGTGTTGATCAGGCCACCGATGGCGTTGCGGCCATAGAGCGTGCCTTGGGGACCGAGCAGAATCTCGACCTGGTCGATCAGCATGTCGTCGCGGCCGACAAGGAAAGTCGTCTGGGCGAAGAAGTCATCGTAGTAAATCGCCACCGCCGAGTCGATCGTATAAAAGTTGTTGTTGCGGCTGAGACCGCGCATGACCGGACGATCGAGCTGGCTGGAATAGGTGAAGCCAGGGGTGAAGTCAGTCATGTCCTGGATCGTGCTGATCCCTTCGAGCGCTCGTTCCTTGCTGGTGAAGGCGGTGACCGCGATGGGAACGGTCTGGATATTCGCCGCCCGCTTTTCGGCCGTGACGATGACCTCGCTCACGGTGCTGGCCGCGCTTGTGTCGGTCGTGTTCGCGTCGGCGGCCGCGGCGTAGGCGCCGCCGCTCGAGAGGGCCAACGCGCTCAAGGCGCAAGTCGCCAACAGTGCATGCTTCTTCATGATCACTCCCCAACCGGCGTCGTTGAGCGCCGTCCCCTGACCTAGCCTGGGACGCCGCAACGGCGTCCTGGCGGATTCGACCTTTAACCTGAGGCAACGCTCCAGGAGCGTCAATCCGCCTGCCCCCCGTTAAGGCAAACAAATTGACGAAGTGTGTCCCAGGGGCCGCGCAAATGCGCCGCGCTGTCTCACCCCGGCGCGAACGGATAGGGGGAGATCGACTTGCTGAAGTCGTCGACCGTGAGCGTGCGGCCGAGGGGCTCGGCGGCGCGCTGGGGACAAGCAGGACGCTCGCAGACGCGGCACGCCGGTCCGATCTCCGTGACCAGCGGGTCGGCGAGATCGAGTCCCCGGGCATAGACCAGACGATCGGCGTATTTCAGCTCGCACCCGAGCCCGATGGCGAGGTCGGTGTCTTCCGGAGCGTACGCCGCGGCCGCCCGCGGCGCGGTCCGAGAGAGGGTAAAGAAGCGCTTTCCGTCGGAAGTCTCGACGATCTGGGTCAGGATCCGGCCGGGCGTTCGAAAGGCGCTGTGCAGGTTCCAGCGCGGGCAGGCCCCGCCAAACCGCGAGAACGGAAACGCCGCTCCGGCGAATCTCTTGGAGACGTTCCCGGCCGAGTCCACACGCAGCATGAAGAAGGGAATTCCGCGGGCGGTCGGTCGCGAGAGTGTGGTCAGCCTGTGACACACCTGCTCGAAACTGGCGCCGAATTTGGCGCCGACGAGCTCGATGTCATGGGCGGCGCCTTGGCAGGCGAGTCGGAAAGGCTCGTAGGGCATCAGGCTCGCCGCGGCCAGATAATTGGCCAGGGAAACCTTGAGCAGCCGGGCTGCGTGGGGATCGGGAGGAGCGGCGCGCTGGACCGCGGCCAGGAGCTCGCCGTCATGTTCCAGGAGCGCGAGCTGATAGGCGATCGCGAAGGCCCTCGCCGGGCCGCCGAGTCTTTCGGAGAGGAGCAGCCGCCGGCGATGATGATCAAAGCGGCGAAGAGAGTCGGGCAGCGCCTCGGTTGGCGCGACCCTCACCTGGACGCCGTGCCGTTCCGCCAGGCGCTGACGCCCGACAGCCTCAAAGCCGCGGGGTTCGGGACGAAGCTCGGCCGCCAGCCCTTCGCCAATCTCGTCGAGATCGGGAAAGAAGTTGCGCTGGCTCTGGATGAAATCGCGCACCCAATCCGACGGCGTCACCGCCGACCCGCTTTCGTGCCATGCCTCGCCGTTCAGCGCCCCGCCCAAATCGGTGAGGCGGCGGCGCTCGGCGTAGGCCCGGTAGAGTCTGACGATGGCGTCGGCGACGCCGGGTGCGTTGCGGGCCACCTCATCGACTTCATGACGGGGAACCGCGAGATCGCGGAACAGCTGGTCGGCCAATACCTCCGAGAGATCCCTCGCCCCGGCCGCGTCGTCGTCGCCGGAGAAGGTGCGGATGTCGACGTCGTAGGCCTGGGCCAGGCGCAGCAGAACCTGCGCGGTGACCGGGCGTTGATTGCGTTCCAGGAGATTGAGGTAGCTCGGCGAGACCCCGAGATCCTCGGCCATCCGCGTCTGGGTAACGCCCAGCTCCCCGCGCAAGCGCTTCAGCCGTGCGCCGAGAAAGAGCTTCCGTTCAGGAGCGAGCGCCATCGTCCAGATTTGTCACGACTTGACATTCGTGACAAGGTGTTATTGTGACAAGTTTGCCTTGTGAGTGGTTGCGCGCTTCTCTTCAAAGGCGCGCAACTTGCTTAGCTGTAAATACCCGCACAAAGGAGAGCTTGCCGTGAGTGACTTCCGCAGCTTGGTTCCAGGCGCTGCCGCAGGGCGCTTCGAGGGAATCGAACGATACTACACCGCCGCCGATGTCGAGAAGCTCCGCGGCTCACTGGCGATCGCCCATACTCTGGCCGAGCGCGGCGCGAACCGACTCTGGAAGACGCTCGCCAGCAAGCCATACGTCGCCGCTCTTGGGGCGGTCACGGGCAACCAGGCGATGCAGATGGCTCGCGCCGGCCTCGAGGCGATCTATCTCTCCGGCTGGCAGGTGGCGGCCGACAACAACACCGCCGGGGCCATGTACCCCGACCAGAGCCTCTATCCCGCCAATGCCGCGCCCGAACTGTGCCGGCGCATAAACCGCACCCTGCAACGCGCCGACCAGGTGGAGCACGCGGAGGGCGGCGCCAAGCGGGACTGGTTCCTGCCCATCGTGGCCGACGCCGAGGCGGGGTTCGGCGGACCGCTGAACAGCTTCGAGATCATGAAGGCGTTCATCGAAGCGGGCGCCGCCGGCGTGCACTTCGAAGATCAGCTCGCCTCGGAAAAGAAGTGCGGCCACATGGGAGGCAAGGTTCTGATTCCGACCTCCGCCCACATCCGCAACCTTACGGCCGCCAGACTGGCCGCCGACGTCTGCGGAGTCCCGACCCTGGTCATGGCCCGCACCGACGCCGAGTCGGCGAAGCTGATCACCTCAGACGTCGACGAGCGCGACGGCGCGTTCATCGAGGGCGGGGAGCGAACCGCGGAGGGCTTTTATCGGCTGAAAGAGGGTTCGGGTCTGGCCCACTGTATCGCCCGCGGCCTCGCCTACGCGCCGCACGCCGATCTGCTCTGGTGGGAAACCTCCCATCCCGATCTGGACGAGGCCCGGCAGTTCGCCGAGGCGATCCACAAGCGCTTTCCCGGCAAGCTTCTGGCCTACAACTGCTCGCCATCCTTCAACTGGCAGGCGAACATCGACGCCGCCACCATCGCCGGTTTCCAGAAGGCGCTGGGCGCCATGGGTTACAAGTTCCAGTTCGTCACCCTGGCGGGATTCCACAGTCTCAATCACGGCATGTTCGAGCTGGCGCGCGGCTACAAGGACCGCGGCATGACGGCCTACTCGGAACTTCAGGAAGCCGAGTTCGCCTCCGAAGGCGGCGGATATTCGGCGACGCGCCACCAACGGGAGGTCGGCACCGGCTATTTCGACCAGGTCGCCCAGGCCATTTCGGGCGGAGCGTCCTCGACGACCGCCCTGGCCGGGTCCACCGAGACGGCCCAGTTCAAGAAAGCGGCGGTGGCGGCGTAGATCGGACGCGGGCTTGCCCTCGCCTCCTTCCGGGGGATAGTTCCGAGGCAGTCTGGAGCGACGATGAGCGAACTCGCGACCCTATCGGAAGTCGAGGTGCTGGGGCCCGTGGAGGGACGGGCGAAGGAGGTTCTCACATCCGACACCCTGGATTTCCTCGGCGGCCTCCACCACCGGTTCGACGGCAGACGCCGCGAGCTGCTGGCCGCGCGAGAGGGTCGCCAGAAGCGCTTCGACGCCGGTGAGCGTCCGGATTTCCTGGAGAGCACTAGAGCCGTTCGCGAAGCCGATTGGAGAGTGGCCGAGATCCCCTCCGACCTTCTCGACCGCCGGGTCGAGATTACCGGGCCGGTGGATCGCAAGATGATCATCAACGCCCTCAACTCCGGGGCCAGGGTGTTCATGGCCGATTTCGAGGACGCCACCTCGCCGACCTGGGCGAACCTCCTCGAAGGTCAGATCAATCTGAAAGATCGATGGGCAGGCACGCTCGCCTTCACCGACGGTGGGAGCGGCAAGGCCTACGCCGTGGGCGCGACGCCCGCCGTTCTGGTCGTTCGCCCTCGCGGATGGCACCTGCCCGAACGCCACCTGCGGGTTGGCGGCCAGGCCATTTCCGGCTCGCTCTTCGATTTCGGTCTCTATTTCTTCCACAACGCCAGGGCCCAGATCGTGCAGGGAACCGGGCCGTACTTCTATCTTCCCAAGCTCGAGAGCCACCTCGAGGCGCGACTGTGGAACGATGTCTTTCTCCACGCTCAGGAAGCGCTCGGCCTCGAGCCCGGAACCATCAAGGCGACCGTGCTGATCGAGACCCTACCGGCAGCGTTCGAGATGGAGGAGATTCTCTTCGAGCTGCGCGAGCATATGGCGGGCCTCAACTGTGGCCGCTGGGACTATATCTTCTCGTACATAAAGCGGCTCGGCCGACGGGCCGACGCGCTCACGCCCGACCGGGCGCTGATGGGCATGGGAGCGGCGTTCCTGCGCGCCTATTCCTTGAAGCTGATCCAGACCTGCCATCGGCGGGGCGCGTTCGCGATGGGCGGCATGGCGGCGCAGATCCCGGTCAAGGGCGACCCGGCCGCCAACGAAGCGGCCTTCGCCAAGGTCCGGGCCGACAAGGAGCGCGAAGCCGCGGACGGCCACGACGGAA
>Ga0302325_10018284_pt1 | contig 14776 bp, 12 predicted proteins | sample Palsa_T0_2_FD_201948 | JGI IMG/M metagenome (GOLD analysis project Ga0302325, IMG submission 201948) | Peat permafrost microbial communities from Stordalen Mire near Abisko, Sweden - Palsa_T0_2 | ecosystem: Environmental > Terrestrial > Soil > Palsa > Peat permafrost | place: Sweden: Abisko... | reverse complement strand
TTCCATCAGGACGAACAGGTCGTCCTCAAGCTGAAACCGGCGGCGCAAATCATCGGCGATGGCGGGAAAATGCTCGCTGGTGAAAACGTAATTCCGCCATTTGCGAATGGATTCGAGTGCGATCTGCGAATCGTGGGCAACCGGAATCGAAACGAGCACGGAAGCCCGTGCCGGAGAATATTTCTGCATGAACGCCATCATGTCGTCCCATTCCTCCTGCGTGGCGGGACGGACGCCGTTAGTTTTCCCGATGAAGGCGCGCATCGCCCGGCGAAGCTGAAAGTTGCCGTAAAAACCGGCGGCCGGCCGCGTCGCCGGCTGATCCGCGGACGCACCCGCGCACACCAACGCCGCCAAACCCACGTACGAAATTGCGATCCATTTGACGATTTTCATTGCGCACCTGTCGAATTCAAATCGGAACCGGGACTGGAATCGGCGGAATCTTCGGGGGCCACAGAGGCCACTTCGGCAACGTGTTCGGCCAGACTGGAATCTTCCGAATCGGAGATCTCAAAGGAATTACGCAGAAGCGAGAGTTTGTCGTTGTCCGTCAAAACGTAAGTCGGAGGAGGCAGCGCCGAAAGGCGGTGCATTCCCGCCGTATGATAAACCGCCCAGATATAATACCCGATCATCAACGACGCCGCCGCGGCAAAACTCCCGCGCCACCAGGGGATCTTCCGCGGCGAAACGGAAACCCCGATCTTCGGCTGACGGCGCCGGTCTGACCATTCACGCAGCAATTGAGACATCCGGTTCTGCGCCGCGATCGGTGACATCGGCGGGCGCGTCATCGCATCCAGCGATCCCAGGGCGTCCCACGCAAGCTGTTGCGTCAGCCGGAGATTCTCCAGTTCGGCCCGGAGTCTGGCGTCGGAGGCGAGCATTTCCTCGACTTCCACGCGGTCCTGGTCGGGCAGCTCATTGCCGAGGTACATCAGAAGGATCGCTTCGTTGTTTTCCAGATGTTGCAGATAGCTCTTCATGACGTCCTCGATTCCACCGGCGCATCATCAGCCAGCAACTGTCGAAGGCGGATCATCGCTTTGTGCATTCTTCCCAGCGCGGTGTTCAGCGGACAACCCAGCATTTCGGCGATCTCCACGAACTTCAGGTTGCCGTAATATCTCAGCAGCAAAACTTCCTTCTGGCTCTGCGGCAGCAATTCCATGGCGGCACGCAATTTGGCCTCGGCTTCGGCGCCCTCCAGACGATGGCCGGCATCGGGGGCGGCCTCCTCGGTGACCAGCCTCAATCCTTCCTTGGCTTTTTTCTCGCGGCCCCGTGATCGCCAGTGGTCATGCGCTTTGTTGGTCGCGATGCGATACAGCCATGCCTTGAACCCGCCATTGCCGGAAGTCACCTCGAATTTGTCCAGGTTCTCCAAGGCGCTGGTCCAGGTCTGCTGATGCAGTTCTTCGGCGAGGTGGTCGCTGTGCACCAGCCGCTGCAAAAACCGAAGAAGCGACGAGCAGTGCCGCGTGGCCAGATCTTCACCGGCCCAGTCGTCGCCATCCCGCAAGCGGCGGACGAGCTCTTCATCCGTGACCGGCGCGGAAGCATCGTCAGACGCCACTCGGATATCCATCCACAACTCCGGCCGTCACTTACATAACGTGCGATTCATTGAATTATTTCAGTGCATCGGCGGCTGATGAGGGTCAAATTGAACCAAATTCAGCGCCGACACGGGTTTGCCGCGAAATATGATATAAAATTGTCGGCAAATCGGCCACCGTTTTGGCTGATTATAGGATGGCCGGCATGGGCGGTATAATCGTCCCATGGCCAAGAAAAACCAGGCTCCGCCCAAATCGTTTGAAGAGGCGATCCTCGAACTGGAGCAGATATTATCCCAGATGGAAAGCAGCCAGGTTGCCCTCGAAGAGAGCCTAGCGAAGTACGAGCGCGGAACATTTCTCATCCGCCATTGCCGCGGAGTATTGGGAGCGGCGGAAAAACAAATTGAATTATTGTCCAAAGCCGAAGATGGCTCGATTCAATCCGAGCCCGCGCCCGAAGAGCAGGGCGCCTGATCCGTAAAGCTCACCCCCACCCGTCCCAGCAGCTTAACGGCATTGTCGTGATAAAGCTTCTGAATCACGTCGTCGGGCAGCGCCAAGCCGCGTAAAAACGGCTGGGCATCCTCAGGCAAATCAGGATCGTAAATCGGACTGGGGCCGTCGTAAGCGGTTTCCCACAGCTTTCGATGCGCCCAGAACCGGCTTGCGAGAAAATCGAATCCGCGGTCGTCGCCGCTGACCTGATCGGTCCCGAAAAGTATCCGGTCGGCGTTGCGGATGACAAACTCGCGTGCCGCGTCGCGGCGAGCGCTTAATTCGCGCACCATCCAGCGTGTCGCGCTGTTGTCGAGATATAGATTGGGAAAACGGTCCAGCAATCCCTGAAGCCGCGGAAGATTTTCGGGATTGCCTCCCATGTGCGCTCCGAGCCACGGGTGCTCCCGGTATTCCTCAAGAGCGCCTTCCCACATCGCGTAGTGCTGCTCGCGCGTGCCGTATTTGGCGGTGTCGGCGTATTTGGTGGAATACCAGGTATCGGGGTCTCCGACATGACTCATGAGAATCATTCCCCGCGCGGCTGCTTCCTTGAGCACCGGCCGCAGGGCCGGCGAATCGAGCCGGATGTGTCTCATTGCGATGGTTCCCGGCGCCATGTGGAATTTAATGATCCGGCTGCCCATGTTGTAGAACATTTCCAATCGGCGCAACCAGTCGTCGATCGACGGATTCTGCCATGCCGGCACGACGATGAATTGAATTCTCCCCGGCCAGTCGCGCTGCAAACCAATCGCTTCTTCCAGGGGCGCCATGGTGACGAAAGCGTCGATCCCGAAATGTTTGGCGGTGTCGAACCAGACTTTTCCATGACGCGCGGCAATCAAATGAGTGTGGGAATCGATCACGATGCCTTTGACTTTCGGCCGGGGAATGGGCTGGCGGTAATCGAGATTGAGCCGGTTGAATTCGCTTGATTTCGCCGGAGCCAACGCCGCGCTGGCCGCCGCCGTCAGATTTGGCGGCGACGGGTTCAGCGGCGTTTGGGTAACACTGCTCACTGAATCACCCCTTCTTCAGGCGCTCGATCGCCGCCTCGACCTGCGGCGCCAGCGCCGCCAGATCCGCGGCGGCGGCGGTCTGGTCCTCCCGAAAACTTTTCGCCCGCTCAGCCAGCGAACGCAGCAAATTAATGTCCGGATGCTCGCTCCGTTCGGCGAGGCGCCGGCTGGCATCCTGGAGCAGTTCCGAACCACCATCGGATTCCAGAGTCAGCGGCGAATGACAGAGACGCTCGAACTCCACCAGTTTCGCCGCCAGATCCTTTCCCTTCTGCTCGATCTTGCCGGCGTTGGTCTGCATCATTCCAAGCTGATGGCTTGTCACCGCCTTGGAATATTCCCCGAAGATGGTCAACAACATGCGCGCCGCCGGGGCAAGAGTCCGCAGGTTGGCCGAAAGCCGGGCGTTCATCTGTGCAACCAACTGGTCAACTTCGGCATTACCGGTGTCCTCTTCCTGCCAGGGCTCGGGCGTCATTTCGCCGTGGATGGTGCCGCCCGCGGTGTCGTCGCTGGATTGCTGCTCGGGCGATCTCTGGAACAGATCGGCCGCCGCTTGAGCCGCCTGGACCGACGTGAAGCTGAAGAGCGGGCCCAACTCAAGATAACTCGGACTCAGCCATTCCCAATCCGCGGCCAGCAATGAATCGACGCGATTCAGCACGGTCAAGCCATCGCCTGCCATCGTCGAATCTTCCACCGTCCTGAACAAATACCGGCGGAATTTCTTGAAGATGATCACATCGGCGAGGATAACCGCCGTGAGAACCGCGCCGCAAATCAGGTCGCTGGCGAGGTTGTCATATTTCACGAAAGCGATCGCCAGCGCCACCAGCAGCGGGAACACCGCCGACTGGTAAAATGCGAAATCGGTCCTCTTCATTCGTGCCTTGAGAACGCTGTTCGACCAGAGCGTCGCGATCCAGGCCGCGATTCCCGCGGCAAACAGTGATGATTGAACGAGTTCCAGCGCCATCGGCTTGATCCCGAAAGGCTTCACCTGTTGAAGCGACCAGACCACCGAAAGCCCGATCAGGACAATGGCGATCAATGTCCCGGGAAAAAGCTGAAGCTGCCCGATCCGCTTGCGCACCAGCGCCGCGTGGGTCAGCGCTTCCTCGTGTCCGGCAACGAGTTGCCCCGCCTTCGAGGACTGTTCCAGACTTTCGAGCCATCCAAAAGATTGAAATTGCTTTTTCGCTTCGATCATGTACGCGGCCGCCAGTTTTCCGCGAAACGCGCTGAGGATCGTCATGGATTTGGATTCCCATTGCGGGTCATCGAGTCCGCGGCGCAATTCCTTGATCCCCTGATGAACCTGCTCACCGTTGAGTAGGACCGCCGCCCGCTTGGTGGGTTCCTGGCGAATCCTGGTGAAAGGCTCGCCGGCGGAGACGACGCCCAGGGAGTTGCCAACCATGAATGCGCGATATTTCCGCAGATCGTATCGGTAGGCGGCGGTGATGATGTTCGCGCGAAAAATCAAAAGGTCCTCGCGCTGGAAGCGGCCGAAGAATTCCCGGCGTGCCTCCTTGGTAAGATGAATGACCGCGGTTCGCAGCGCCGTGTTGCCGATCGTCTCCAAAAGTTTTTCATTCAGCATGTTCGCGGAGAAATGGGCGATCAACCGGTAGTCCCCGGACCTCAGCGCCGTTTTCGCCTGCTGGCCGATCGGATGGTCCAGCGTCTGCGATTTGATCGGTTCATCTCCGCGTGTTGAGCGCACCAAAAGCATGATGATATATAACGGCCGGGCCGCGGCATTGATCAATTTGATCTGATCGTCCAGCTCGGCGTTTCCCCCGGCCAGGGCGTTGGCCCATTTCATCAGCCGGAGACGGATGTTGGCGGATTCACCCTGATCGAGATCGCGCAATTCGAAATATCCCTTGAGCGTTGCCTGAATTTCTTCGGGAATCCGCACCTGTTTTTTGTTCAACTCGTCGAAAAGTGCATCGCGGTCCGCCGGAGAAGAGACGCGGGAAATCGAAGGAAGCACCGGTTCGCCGCGGGTCTGGTCCGCCGCATAAGCCGCGGTATCGGAGCCGACTTCTTGTTGCTCTTCGAGCTGTTCCTCGTTCATCGGGGGCGATGTTTCGCCTTCCTCCTGCACGGGGGTGATATCCCCGTCCGGCGCGGATTCTTCGGCTGGGGCGAAGGCCGCGGACGATTCATCGTCAGACATGAGTTTGTTTTCGCCGCCCGGCTGAGGCGAAGAAACCGGCGCGTCTTCCGTACGGAATCTGATTTCATTTTCGACGGGGCGCTCGGGCTGTTTTGGCCCCCCCGCCGATGGCAATGTGCTTTGCCCCGCCAGCGCGTTGATAAAGGCGCGAGCGGATTCGAATCGTCGCTCCCGGCGCGCGTACGATTTTCTAAACGCGTCGTCCAGCCAGGTTGGCGCCAGTGGGTTCAATTCGCTGGGAAGCTCCGCCCCGCTGGGGCGCTCGCCAGTCAGCATTTCAAAAAGCACCACACCCACGGCATAGATGTCCGATTTGACATCGGGAGACGCGCCGGCCGCCTGTTCGGGAGCGATATACGCCAGCGAACTGGCCGCGGATTGCGACTTCGCGGCGGCGTCCCTGGTCAGCGTCGCCGTCGCGGCCAGGCCAACTCCAAAATCGGTGACCTTCACCGACCCGCTGCGCGCGAAATCGTTCGCCTCGGCCGAGGCATCGAGAAGAATGTTCTCCGGCTTGATGTCCCCGTGAATTACTTGCTGCTCGTGACCAAACTGCAATGCCTCCAGAACCTGACGCAGAATGTTAACCGCTTGCGCGACCGTCAGCCGCCGGGCATTGATCCACGGCCTGAGCGTTTCACCTTTAACAAATTCGGTGATCAGGTACGGCGGATTGGCATTCGGATCGAATCCCAGCGGACAAATAATATTGGGATGAACCAGACGATGTACGCGAATTCCCTCCTGGCGAAGATTGTTCACATATTCCGGATCGACGGGGATTTTGACGATGGCCAACTGGTCCGACCACATGTGGTGGTGGGCGCGCCATTCCTCCGCATAGGGGGTCTGACCCACCAAGTCGTCAAGCACATATTCTCCAACGCGCTGTTTGGACTGATACATCAAGCCCGCCTGACGATTGTTAAGTCTCTACGCCAAAAACGCGATCGGCCCTGACTTTTTGCGAACGGGCCACCATTGCAGTGAAATGCGCAACGACCTGTGCCGGCAACAATCCGTGGAAAATAATCGTTCACCCAATGACACACAAGTCGCTGAATTATTCGCCGTGACTACCCTGGCAGCCTATTGCCGGGTTTGCGACCGGGATTTCAGAGATTGCGCTAAACTTGCCATTTGGCAATTGAAACTTGGTTTGCACATGGGTAGGATGCCTCCTGCTCTTGTTTGGAGGGAATGTGCGAACAGCATGGATGCTAGCCGGTATTTTGGGATTCTCGGCTGCCGCGGCAGCGTCGCCAAATCTCCAGTTTCAAACCGTCATCAATCAGGGCGATTCGATCGGCGGTGACCAATTCGACGATGCGGGGCAAGTCGTTGCGGGCCCCAACGGAACGGTGGGAATCGTCGCGCTTTTGGAGTCGGGCAACCCCATCGTTATCTACTCAACTCCCGGAGCCGGCAATACATGGAACAACCAGGCCGTGGCTGTCGCCGGCGATTCTTACAACATCCCGCCTATCGGAAGCGACGAACAGTTCGATTATTTTGACAACCTCGCGATCACCGGCAACCCCAGCAGCGGAACGCGGCTGACCTTCGCCGCCGAAGACGTCAGCGGCAACGAGGGGATCATCCAATCGGATACCGGCAGTTCGTCGCTGGGTGATGTCGCCTTCGAGGGGGACACCAAGGGCTATACCTCGATCGGTTCCGACGGGACTGACAGCGGCAGCGGAACGCTTGAAATGCAGGTCAATGGCAATGGACAGGTGCTTTTTCCCGCGATGCACTCGACCACGAGCGTGATCGTTCGCGGAGATGATTCATCGTCCCCATCCTCCCCCAATTATGTCACGACGATATTTACCAGCAACGGCTCACTGTCAAATGCCGGCGATCCGGGTTCTCGCGTCGCTCTCGGCGCGGACAACTCCGGAGCTGCTCTGCTGACTGCGTCGGGAGCTTCCGGTGTTTACAGCATCCCCGCCAATGGGAGCACACCCACAAAAATTTCCGGCTCTTTCACGCCGTCCACCGAGGCCGACCCGGTCATGGGATACGCCAGCGGCAACGGCGTCAACGCCGCGTTGATGCTGGTCAACGGCACTTCGAGCGGAACGCAGAACATCGTTTTGGAGAAAAACAGCGGCACCCCGCAGTCGATTCTCTCGCAGCAGTTCACAATTCCCGCCGGGGAAGCGCCTCCCCAGGGCCAAATCACTCCGAACGGGCAAATCGCGGTCTATGTTCCGAGCACGGTCGGCGATACGATCCAGTATCTCAATGCCACCGCGTCAAGTTACAGTGCGGCCGTCGTTGCATCGGTCTATCCCAGTTCTGGACCGGTCCCTAATTCCGCGCTGGCGCTGGATCCGACCGGATCGACCCTCAAGATCGAAGGATTAACGTCGCCCGGCCAGTCCGGGCCGGAGATCAATTCCAACGGCGCTATCGTCTTCGACGCCGAAGTCGGCACTTCCCCCAGCAACGAGAAACAGGCTCTTCTGGATTGGCTGCCTGGGGATCAGAGTCCTGAAATTTTACTCGCGGCCGGAGATACGGTCGTTGTCGGTGGTCAGCCTGTCACGATAGACGATTTCTTGCTTAACGATTTATCCAACGATTACGACTACTATAAAAACGCCTTCAACGATCAAAACGGTCTGGCCGTGGCGGTGGATTACACCACGGCTTCCGATGCCAGCGGCTCGGCCGTGCTCTTTGCCGAAGTCCCCGAACCCTCGACAATTGCCTTGGTTTCGATCGTCAGCCTCGGCCTTTTGGCGCGTCGAAGACGGTCCTAGATGCCCGTTGCCGAAACGGCAGGACTCATCGTAGGACTGTCGATTTGGCATCCGAACGGATCCAACATCGCCCATCAGGCCGTTCCTTGTCTTCATAAGTTATTTACTTTGAATCAGTTGCAGAGTCCATACCTGTCCCGTCTCTTGGCACGAGCTTTGCCCCTGTTGCTTGGTTTATCATGGTTTAAGGAGCAGATTCATGGCCAAAATTATCGGCATCGACTTAGGAACGACCAACAGCGTCGTCGCCATCATGGAGGGGGATCAGCCCAAAGTGTTGATCAACGCCCAGGGTAGCCGTCTGACGCCTTCGGTGGTCGCTTTCACTGATAAGGGCGAGCGCATCGTCGGGCAAAACGCCAAACATCAGCAGGTCACCAATCCCAAGAACACGATTTTCAGCATCAAGCGTTTCATGGGCCGACGGCACAGCGAGGTGGGCTCGGAAGAAAAAATGGTGCCATACACCGTGGTCGGTGCACCTGAAGAACTCGTGCAGGTTGAAATCCGCGGGAAGAAATACACTCCCGAGGCAATCAGCGCGATCATTCTCGGCGATCTGAAAAAAACCGCGGAGGATTATCTGGGCGAGAAAGTGACCGAAGCGGTCATCACCGTTCCGGCCTATTTCAACGATGCCCAGCGGAAAGCGACCAAAGACGCCGGCGAAATCGCCGGACTGAAAGTTCTTCGCGTCCTCCCCGAACCGACCGCGGCAGCGCTGGCGTATGGACTCGATAAGAAAAAGAACGAAAAAATCTGTGTGTTCGATCTCGGCGGTGGAACATTCGACGTTTCCGTTCTCGACGTCGGAGATGGTGTGTTTGAAGTGCTCAGCATCAACGGCGACACACATCTGGGCGGAGATGACTTCGACCAGGTTTTGATCAATTTCCTGGCCGATGAATTCAAGCGGATGGAAGGGATCGATCTGCGGAAAGACCCGATGGCCCTGCAGCGCCTGAAAGAGGCCGCGGAAAAGGCGAAAATCGAGCTTTCCAGCGCTATGGAAACGACGGTGAATCTGCCGTTCATCACGGCCGATCAGAACGGGCCGAAGCATTTGCAGATTTCACTGACACGGGTGAAATTTGAGCAGTTGATTTCCCCGCTGGTCGAACGTTGCCGCAAGCCGGTGGTCGATGCCCTCAAAGATGCGAAGCTTGCTCCGGATAAAATTGACGAGGTCATCCTCGTCGGCGGATCGACGCGTGTGCCGATGGTTCAGCGGCTGGTCAAGGAACTGTTCAACGGCAAAGAGCCCAACAAGAGCGTGAATCCCGACGAAGTCGTCGCGGTCGGCGCGGCAATCCAGGGCGCGATCGCCACGGGCGAGGTGAAGGACATCCTCGTCCTTGACGCCACGCCGCTTTCTCTTGGCGTGGAAACCCTCGGCGGAGTGATGACTGTGCTGATCCCGCGCAACACGACGATCCCGACCAGCAAAGCCGAGGTTTTCTCAACCGCCGCCGACAACCAGAACGCCGTCACGATCAACGTCCTGCAAGGCGAACGCGAATTCGCCAGGGACAATCGGCTGCTTGGGGCCTTCAACCTCGAAGGCATTCCGCCGGCATCCCGCGGCGTCCCCCAGATCGAAGTGACCTTCAATATCGACGTCAACGGAATCCTTTCCGTCGCCGCCAAGGACAAAGCCACCGGCAAGGAAAACAAGATCACGGTTCAGAACGCCGGTGGATTGAGCAAGGAAGAAATTGAAAAGATGAAGCGGGATGCCGAGCAGCATGCCGCGGAAGACAAGAAACGCCGCGAGTTCATCGACGTGAAGAATCGCGCCGAGGCGTTCGTTTACGAAACCGAGAAATCGCTGCGCGAGCACGGCGACAAAGTTTCCGCGGAGATTCGCGGAAACATTGAAAGCGCCCTGAACAACCTGAAGGACGCGATTAAGAGCGACGACGCCGATCGGGTCAAAAAGACGATGGAAGCATTACAGCAGGCAAGCCTGAAACTCGGCGAAGAGGTTTACAAGGCCGCCGCCGCCAAAGGCTCCGGCCCGGCGGCCGAGCCGGCGCCCGAAGCCAATGCCGACCGCGGAACAACCGGTGGGGCGAAGAAAGATGAAGATGTCATCGATGCGGAGTACGAGGTTAAAGAGTAGTTTTACGCATGGTGACGACCTGATCAGACAAGAGGCCCCGGTTTCCATCCGGGGCTTCTTAATTTTCGTGTATCATTCCAACAATGATGGACAAGTCGTTCGTAAAATGGTGGCTTGCGCGGGTCACGCCGTTCCGGGAGGTTCCTACTGAGAAACTGACGGCGGAACGCGATGCCGTCGAGCGGCTCGGCGATTACAACCAGAATTACGCCGAATTCCTCAACCGCGCGGTCTTTCCCGCCGTTGATGACCTGGTCAAGTTCCTCGCCAAGAGCGGCATCGTTCATCGAGTCAGCACCTGGGGAAACCAGCTTTCGCTGCGGATTCATCTGGCCTGGCGATGGGGCGAGCTGGTCATCATGCAGAGCCACGAGGACTGCGTGACCTTCGAGCATCACATTATTACCGAGGGTGAAAAACGCGGCGATGAGAGTGCCGAAGACCACAGCCATCAATACGATTTGCGGGATCCCATCCCCAATCCCGTGGCCGAAAACGAATTGCAGTTTTTCCTGAGCCGGGTGGCGCAGGATCTCGTCGAGCCGCCGCCCGAGCCGGAAATTCCTCCGGGCGACGCTTCCAATTCAACCATTTAGGTGCGCCATGAACGCCGCTCCTTCGTCCAAGAAAGTTCTCCTCGTCGGCCATTGCGGGCCTGATTCAAGCTATCTTCGGATCGCGGTGCGGTCGGCTCTGGGCGATGCAAGCATTTCGTCGGCCAGCGATCGCGCCGGGCTGGACCGCGCGATTCAGGATGGGGTCGATCTGATTCTGTTCAATCGCGAATTGGATTACGGTTTTGAGCCGGCGACGGGGGTGGAGATGATCCGATTGTTGAAGACCCGGTTTCCGGAATTGAAGATGATGCTGGTTACAAATTATCCGGAGGTTCAGGCCGCCGCGACGGCGGCAGGGGCGATGCCGGGATTCGGCAAACGTGAAATCGGCTCGCTGCGAGTCAAAGAGCTTCTTCGCGGTGCATTGGGGATGGCGATGAGGTCCTAAGACTTCTTCGACAACTCCGCCTCAATCGCCCCCATCACCTCCGGTGAATCCGGCTGGGTCTTCGGCTTGAATCGCGCCACCACGTTGCCATCCCGCCCGATCAGGAATTTCTCGAAATTCCAAGTGATCGTCCCGGCGAACGGCTTATCCGTATCGGGACTGGTCAGGAAACTGTACAGATCGCAGATGTTGTCCCCTTTCACATCCACTTTGGAAAACATGTCAAAGGTGACCCCATAGTTTTTAGTGCAGAATTCGCTGATCTCGGTGTCCGTTCCCGGTTCCTGGTGCCCGAAATCGTTGGATGGAAAGCCCAGAATCACGAAACCCTGATCGGCGTATTTGTTGTACAGGGCCTCCAGCGGCTTGTATTGCGGCGTGTTCCCGCATTTGCTGGCGGTGTTGACCATAAGGATGACCTTGCCCTGATATTGGGCCAGGTTAATGTCCTTGCCGTCCAAAGACTTCATGGTGAAGCGGAGCGCGGGGGCGACGCCATCACCGTACGCGACGGGTTGGGTGGTCGGTTGAGTGGTTGGATCAGCAGAAGCCCAGGCGGAAAAAGCCAATATAAGCACAATAAACAGATACCCCGGCGTCGAAATCATGATATCTCCTGAAAAACCGGCAGGCAGGATAACACAATCCGGTGGGTATGTCAGGAGGGGGCCGTTGAGATATAATAAGTGATAGCTTCGCTTTTTACGGAGAGCGTCCAATGCCCGGAATGACAATGACGGAAAAGATTATGGCTCGGCATGCTGGCCGGGACAGGGTTCAACCGGGCGAAAACATCTGGGTGAATGTCGATATTCTCATGACGCATGATGTGTGCGGGCCTGGCACGATCGGCATTTTCCACGAGCAATTTGGCCGCAACGCTAAGGTCTGGGATCGGGACCGCGTGGTGATCATCCCTGATCATTACATTTTCACGGCCGATCAAAAATGTCATCGCAACGTGCAAATCCTGAGAGATTTCGTGAAGGAGCAGGGCCTGAGATATTTTTACGACGCGGACTTCGTCAAGAGCGAACCGACGATGCCCAATCCGTATCGGGACCCGACCAAGACGAGTTACAAGGGGGTATGTCACAAGGCGCTGCCCGAGGAAGGTCACGTCCGCCCCGGCGAAATTTTGCTGGGCACGGACAGCCACACATGCACGGCGGGCGCGTTTGGGCAACTCGCAACGGGGATAGGGAACACCGATGCGGCGTTTGTGCTGGGCACGGGAAAGCTCTGGCTGAAGGTCCCGCCGACCATGAAGTTCACCTTCCACGGCGCGATCCCGGCGTATCTGACGGCCAAGGATCTGATCCTTGCCGTGATCGGCGAAATCGGCGTGGACGGGGCGACGTATCGCAGCATGTATTTCGCCGGGGACGGAGTCTCGTCCCTCACGCTGGAAGACCGCATGACGCTGACCAACATGGCGATCGAGGCCGGCGGTAAAAATGGCGTCTGCGATGTCGATGAAAAGACCCTCAAGTACGTTCAAAACCGCAGCAAAATTCCGAACTGGGAAGTCGTCCGCGACGACCGCGACGCGGAATATTATTTCCAGGCGGAATGGGATCTGGCGGCCCTCGAGCCGCTGGTCGCTAAGCCGCACAGTCCCGACAATCGCGATACCGCGCACAACTGCCGAGACGTGAAGCTGGATCAGGCGTACATCGGAAGCTGCACGGGCGGGAAGATCACGGACATGATTTTTGCCGCCAACATCCTCAAGGGCAATCGGGTGAAGATTCAGACCTTCGTCGTGCCGGGCAGCACCGAAGTGCACGCGGACATGAAGCGATTGAATCTCCGCGGCGCGGAGAAAGGCCCGAATGAAAAGAGCATCGAAGACGTTTTGCTCGATGCGGGATGCAACGTGGGCTCCTCCGGATGCGCGGCTTGCCTGGGCGGCCCCAGCGACACGTTCGGCCGGCTGCAACGCAACGAGGTTTGCATCAGCACGACCAATCGCAATTTCCCCGGCCGCATGGGCAGCACCAAGAGCGCGGTCTATCTGGCATCGCCCCTGACGGTTGCCGCCAGCGCGCTCACCGGATATGTGACTGACCCGCGCGAATTCGTCAGCGAGCCTATCGAAACCGGCGCTGCGGGAGTGGCGTGAGCGGAATTTTCGGGTAGCCTGACGAAGTGTTTTATTCTCGACGGACCTTCCGAAACCATGTGAGGCGATGGTGATGACCGGAGGCTTCCGTGCAAGCGATGTCGCCCGCGTCATTCACCGCGTTACCGGCGCCGATCCCGATTTGCAGGTCCACCCGCCCGTCCCCATCGCCCAGGCCGGCCGCGAGCTGGCCAATACGCTGCTCTGCACCTCGGCCGATGCGCCGGCGGCGAATCATCTGTTCGATCGGCTCCGCTGGGGCGGACAGGTCATTTTCATCTGCGATTCCGCCGAAGAAGCCACCCGAACCGGGTCGCGGCTCGTCGACAACGGGTTTGAGATCACGCAAAAACCGTCGCACATCACCCATGGATGGTTCGGTCTGGCGATTCCCATGCGGTCTCGTCGAGTCCATTTCCTGGCGGCGCGCAAGGTGGCGCTGATCCTGCCGGGACAGACCACCGATCGATTTACGTTCCACGTTCACCTATTGCGCAACGATTCCGGCGAATACGAAGTGGTCAAGGAGGTGCCCACCCTGGACATGGTGATGGCCCGATTGCACAGCAAATGGCCCGATCTGGCCGTGGAGACCATTGAGAAACGAGCCAGAAAATTCACGGATAAGATATTCCCGATATTTCTCACCCGTGAAGCCGCGATTCTCAAGATCGTCAACCGTGATTTGCCGGAAGAATACCGCGACCGTGTTCCAAGACTCGTCGAAATGGATCAGGATGATCGCGGTTTTGCCAGACGGCTGCATCTGAGCTGGCTTCGGAACGGGGGCGAACCGCTCAGCCAATTGGAATTCGCGTGCCAGAGCGCCGATTTGCTCCGGGCCTTGCACGATGATGCGCGGATCATGCATCTGGATTTGCGTCTGGACAACTTTGTCATCACGCCGGCGGGTGTTGGATTCGTGGATTTCGGCTCGGCGGTGCGCGTCGACGAAAATCTGAAGGAAAGCCCGCTGCTGTCCAGCCTGTTTGAAGAATTGATGCGAACCAGCGAGATTCAGCGGATGCTGTTTCGAATGACGCGGACCGGTGAAGTGACCAGCGAGGCCATCAGCAGCGGATTGCACAAAGTGGACAAGGCGGTCGATTATTTTTATCTGGCGGTTCAGATCAATTCGCCGCACGCGAATCCGGATCTGAAGGACCTGATTCGATTCGACAAGGGGAGCGATGAAGCCAGACGATTGTCGCGATTGACGGAGCAAATTCTCCGGCCGGCCGACCCCACCAAGCCCGCGTTTCGCTCCGCAGCCGACATCCTGAGCGGGATCAAACAATTAAAGCAGGCCCAACCATCCGCGGAATCCATCCCCAAGCCTACTTCGCGAGCTCCCGGCGGCTCAGTGTCGAAAACGGTGCGGCCCTGAATCATCCCCAGTTTGGTACTGCCTCCTCTGTTGCCGCCAGAATGGCGTTTAACACTTTGGCGAGAGGCGTTTTCAGTCTTAGCAGCATGATTCTCCCGA
>Ga0302325_10018279_pt1 | contig 14777 bp, 13 predicted proteins | sample Palsa_T0_2_FD_201948 | JGI IMG/M metagenome (GOLD analysis project Ga0302325, IMG submission 201948) | Peat permafrost microbial communities from Stordalen Mire near Abisko, Sweden - Palsa_T0_2 | ecosystem: Environmental > Terrestrial > Soil > Palsa > Peat permafrost | place: Sweden: Abisko... | reverse complement strand
GAGTTCAGGAGTTCTTTTTGGAGAGGCGCTGGCAAGTCAAGCTCTCTTCTTGGAATTCTTCCACTCAAAACTCGCGGCTCTCAAATTCTGCAACTCCTGAACTCCTGCAACTTCTCCCTTCCCTATTTCCTCGCGGGTAGTCGCCACAGCAACCAAATAACATATTATTTGACATGTTATGACTATTGACGAATAGAGGTTTTGCATACTCTTATGTCTCTCGAGTTTGGTAGCTCTCTGTTTCGCAATCGGAAGGGTCCCGCGGCTGAGCATTCGCCCGCTTCCGCAGGTGAACTCGCGCCTACCCTCGAGGAGTTGAATGAACGAATCATCGTTCTTTGCAAAGAAGATATTGTTACGGATGCGACCGCCGCGCCGCTCCTGGATTGGTCAACCGTCGAGAAAGGAGAGATCGCTGTTCAATTAAAGGATACCGACGGTCTCTCCGAGGGGAATGTGACCATTAAAGCTTCGACGTTGCAACGGATCCATCCAGCGCTCTTCCCGATCCGACCCGAGGCGGAATACCTTTTTCCAATTTCATTGAAAACGGTGGTGTTGCAGGTGCAGTCGCATCTGCGGCAAAGCTCCGAAGAAAGACAGGAGCAGGTTGGCGCCGATTTTGACACACCGATCGCGCAGGTCGCGCGTGAAGATGAAGGATTTTTCAAGCTCGCGAACGTCGCGGAACCAAAGGTAACGCCGATCGACGAAATGGCTCAGGCAAAACGGAATATTCCGGGTCCGGTACTGACGCCGGCGGACCGCCCTTCGTCCCCTATGTCACGTCGGAAATTTCCTCCGGAAACCAGAGACTCCCGCCCTTCGTTGTGTTCGAGTGTAGCGGTACCGTCCTCGGCGCACGCGGAATCTCCGGAGACCAAGGTGCGGCAGGCCGACCGCACCGGTCCGAATAGGGAAGCTGTTGAGCAGAATTCGCTCAGACGAATCGGTCTGGAAAGGTTGCGGGAGATTTTCATGACAGAGGATCATCTGGACGCGCCTCAGGTGGCGAATCTGCTTGCTGCTTTTCCCAAGGTGAACAGCGCCATTGTCATGCTGGGTGATGGGACAATTTTGGGAGGCAATATTCCGGATGGTTACCTTCTGGAGACGGCGCGCCTCGCTCCGGTGATCGTCCGGAGTGTCCAGGAGTTCGACCGGAGACTAAGATCTAATGAAACCTCGGCATTCACCCTGCTGGGTGACCGCCCCGTCACTCTGTTTGCCGAGGGTAAAATTTATATCCTGATTTCTCATGAAGGTCGCGGATTGCTGCCCGGCGTGCGGGAAAGGATTGGAAAGGTCGCGCGCGCTTTAGACGCGGTCGTGTGCTGAATCCTTCGAAGCGGATGAACCTTCCACAGAGCCCTACGCGACCGTGCCATTCGGCAACTACTGAACTCCTGCGACTTCTGACTTCCTGGATTGTCGGATGCCTTTTGCCGGCGGCGACGTGTGTAGCGCAACGAACTCCAGGTCAATGGGTTCCTCCTGCTGCGCTTCGCAATGTGCCGGTCCGCGCTGATTGCACGATGACAAGACACAACGTCGGGGTTAGTCTGCAGCCGACCCTGTTTTATCCAAATGGCGCAATCTTCCTTTGCCCTGAACGCCAACGGGAAATTGAGAGTCAGCGCCCTGGAGCGTCGCGATTTTTTTTGGTCCATGAGTACGGCCACCTTGCTCTGCGGTCCCGGGAGGAAGCGGTGGCCGACGAATGGGCGGCGAAACAACTCGCGATCGTGCCGGCCGAACGAGGCACTTTGCGGGCCGTTCTCTCCTATTTTGTGGATGAAGGCACGCTGTTTGATCCACTGTATGGGACCGGTTTTGATCGGGCGTTGAGAGTGGCTCTCGCAGCAGGCATCGCGGAGAAAGAATGGCCGTTGCCGCTTGTGGCGTACGCGAAGGCTCAGGAAGTCAAGAGAGCGACCGGAACATCGCTTACGCTTCGGGTGCCGGATGGATACACCAACGCTGCGCAGTTGGTCGTCTGTATTGATCGGCAACCGATCGGTGTTTTGAGCAACGTCGAAGGGGAAAGGCCTCTCCAACTACCGAAACTGTCTCCGGGGCGACACCTGATTCAAGCTGTCCGGGTATGGCTCTATCACACCGAACCGGCCGGCGTGAAATCAGAAGTTGCGCGCGGCCTGCAAGCGGAATGCGAATTCGAGTCGACCGGCAAGCGGGTGATTGCCATTGATCTCCGGTTCGACGGTGAAAACCTTTCGATCCGGGCCGACGAGCGGTGATTCAGGAGTTCAGCTCGCATTTTCAAGATCGCCCTCTCGAGTCCATCTATCTTCTCGGAATTCTTCCACGCAAATATCGTGGGTCCCCAATTCTGCAACTCCTGAACTCCCGCAAATTCTGAACTCCTGTCAATCATGCCGCGAGGAATCCGCGATTCATTGAACGAAGTTTTTCAACAGCGTTTGGAATAATTTGCAGCGCTTGAGCGACCTCTGTCTCGGAATTGAATCGGCTGAAAGAGAATCGCAGGCTCCCACGCGCACGTTCATTCGAGTATCCCATCGCCTTTAAGACGTGCGACGGTTCCAGAGAGCCTGCGGTGCACGCTGATCCAGCTGAGCAACAGATGCCTCTTTGGTCCAGGAGCATCAGCATTCCCTCCGAATCTATTCCTTCAACAGCGAGGCTGGAGGTGTTCGGCAGGCGGTGTGCTCGATGACCGTTGACCTGGATAGACGGCACCGTCTCAAGGAGGCCTTTCTCGAAGCGGTCGCGCAACGCTTTGACACGACTGTTTTCTTCCTGCAGCGCCGAAGAAGCGAGTTCGGCTGCTTTCCCCAGAGCAACAATCGAAGCGGTATTTTCGGTTCCGCCGCGTCTCTTGTTCTCTTGGCCGCCACCGATCAGGTATGGGGTGAATCTGGTTCTGCGATTGACGTACAACGCCGCGATACCCTTCGGCGCATGCAACTTATGGCCAGAGAGCGAGAGGAAGTTGAGCGGAACCCGCCTTAGATCAATGTCGATCTTTCCGACGGCTTGAACTGCGTCCGTGTGGAAAAGAGTTCCTTTTGAGCGGCAAATTTCAGCGGCTTCTTCAATGGGGAAAACGGTCCCGGTTTCGTTGTTGGCCCACATCAGTGAAACGATCGCGGTGTCCTCTCGAATCACTCGCTCGAGATCGTCGAGATCGATCAAGCCGTCCGAATCAACATCCAGCCAGGTGACCTCGTATCCCCGCCTCGCCAGAGCTTCGGCCTGTTTGATGATCGCGCTATGCTCCACTTTGCTTGTCACAAGGTGTTTACGGTCTGGGTCGAGAAGCAACGCGGATTGAATAGCGCTGTTGTCAGATTCAGTGCCGCAGCTCGTAAAGATGATCTCGGAGGTTTCACATCGGAGCAGTGCGGCGACCTGTTCCCGCGCGGTACTCACTGCTTTCGCGGCGCGTTTGCCGAAAGAATAGGCGCTGGAAGGATTTCCATACTGATCTTGCAGGTACGGCAACATCAGTTGAAGCACTTCGGGATCGATTTGCGTTGTCGCGTTGTTGTCGAAGTAAATCATAAAGACGGTTATCGGGTCGCGGTTTCCGGGTTCTTAGGCGCAGTCCCCGTTTCGGCCCTCTTCTCTGTCAGTACCTCCCGCCATTTCAGATACAGGTTCCTCATGTAGAGCGGGAGCGGCACCAACGTCATTATCACCCCGACCGAATCTCTGCGATAAAAGGCAAAGTAGCTCAGCGCTAACAGGCTGCCGAGGAGGCTGCATTCCCAAAATCCAACGGGAATAATGCTTTTTTTTGCACGCTCCGAAGCGATCCACTGGAGGAAGAAGCGGATTGAGAAAACGGCACTTCCGGTCCACCCCACAATTTTCCAAGGCGTCACAACGATGAATGCCAACACTGCTGAATGGATCAACCACTCCATTCGCGGATATCGCATCGATTCGGCAGGTTGACAAGGAGGGGGCGGAGAAACGTGTCGGCGTGGCGGCGGGGCGGCGTCTCGGCGTGGGGCTGTAGGCGGAGAGGCACGCTTTGGTAGGTGTGGCGATTCCCTGGCGCTTATTTCAAATCTGTGGAATCTGTGTCATTTGTGGTTAATAAATCCGCGAAGGTCTCCTTCAAGGCTTGCCCATCGGCTCGAGATCGGGCGTCTTTGGGGGCGGCGCGCAGGATTCGATAGGCCGGTCGCCGCCGTCATCTTCACCACGGTGCGGATCAAAAAAGAGGTCGAATGCCAGAAACAGCGCCTTCGAATGTCGGGCAAACCAGAGGTTAAAAATCGGTATGGGAACGATCGTCAGCGTGAGGACCAGCCAGATCGGCAGATGCAAACCGAAATCCAGGACCAGATAAATGATGAGACCGATGAACGCTCCGACGCCGTAGTTGATCGCGAAGATGGAAAGCAGGAAATATCCGGGCTCGCGCTCGAACGGGTAACCGCAGCGCGGACAACCGTCGAGCGGCATAAACCAATCCCGGAGAGTTCGCACTCGAGACCATGGGACGAATAACGGCCGTTCACCGCACGTTGGGCATTTCCAGCTGAGGGCGTTCGACATCATCCGGCGAAAGCGCTTCCAAGAGTAGTCCGGCGGGTCCGAAAAATCGAAAGGGGAACCCATGAATGCAGGGTAGTCTCGAAGTGCGCCGGCGCAAGTGAGCAGTGCGGATGTCTTCCGCAGATCGTCCTTACTAGTCGAGGCCCCAAGAGAGGCAAACCACAGATTGCACAGATTAACACAGATGACAGAAGCCGATGAGCTTTGGGTTTGATCGCCACAACAAGTCCTCCGCAACAAAAACATGGATCGCAGAACCCCTTAACTTCTTTTCCTCGAATCGGTGTAATCCGTGAAATCTGTGGTTAAATTTCCCGGATGAGAGGTAAACCACGGATTAAACAGTTGGTGGATTGGTCGCTCTCTCTTCTCATTGACCTCGTGAACCGGAGCGGGAATGTATGTGGATCATGCAGGGGATCGACAGACCGAATCGCGTTCTAGTGACAGGGCTGGGGGTGATTTCGCCCCTTGGCTCGGACGCAAGCGCGAATCTTCGATCGTTGTTGGATGGGCAGGATTCCGTGGCCCCGGTCACAAGTTTTGATGTCACAAAAACTCGATGTAAAACTGCAGGCCAGATTCCTGATGCTTGGCTGAAAAATGGCCTTCCAACAGGGCGCGTTGCCGATCGCTTGCACCGCGGCGCCAGAATGGCCGCCTTGGCGTTGCGGGAAGCTTGTCAATCCGCCGGGGGCGCCAATCCCGAACTGATGGTCATCGGCACGACGGGTGGAGGAATGAGTTACGGCGAGCTTTTTTACCGACGTTTGCTTACCACCAGATCTCGGAAGGGTTTTGCCAAGCTCGTGGGAAATTACACACCGCAAAAACCGATTCAGGACGCGCTCGAATTGAACCAGTTGCGGATCCCGACCCAGATCCTCACCAACGCCTGTTCGTCGGGTTCCAATGCGATCGGGCACGGATTCGAGCTTATACGCCATGGGCTGCGTACTTGTGTTGTCTGTGGAGGCTACGAGCCACTGTGCGAGCTCGTTTTTGTCGGCTTCGATTCGCTCCAAGCTGCGACAGCGGAGAAAATTCGTCCATTTGACAAGAACCGAACGGGATTGGTCTTGGGGGAGGGCGCCGCTTTTCTAATTCTGGAGTCGGAGAAAAGTGCGGCGCAGCGCGGGGCCGTCGCTCTTGCGGAAATGGTTGGCTACGGCGTCTCGACGGATACCTATCACTTGACACAACCTCATCCGTCCGGCATTGGCCCGAGGCTCGCAATGCAACGAGCTCTTGAATCGGGAGATATGGAGGCAGCTGGAATCGATTATGTGAACGCACACGGTACCGCGACGATTTTCAACGACGCAACGGAAGGCGCAGCAATCTCGGACGTTTGTGGGCAAGTCCCAGTCAGCTCAACCAAATCGATGATGGGTCATTCTTTAGGGGCTGCGGGCGCAATCGAAGCGGCATTTTGCGTACTGGCTTTACGCGAACAGTTTTTACCGCCCAACATCAACTTTCTTGAGCCAGATCCAACATGGAAATTTGAAGTTGTTTCCAATCATTCCAGGGCTGCGCGTGTGAATCACGTGCTGTCGAATTCAATTGGGTTCGGCGGGACAAATGCCACCCTGATCCTGAGGCGTGTATGAGTTTCTCCATCCAGGGAATTGGAGCTGCGACGCCTTTGGGGCCCACTGGCCTGGAGACATGGTCTGGACTCTGCCGCGGCCAGCAGGCACCCAGAACCCGCTTTACGAACAGTCTCGCCGATCGAAGCTATTTCGTCTGCCGGGTCCCCGGGAAATTTGTCGCCGATGCTGCGCGCCAGCCTCGTTTGCGACGATCCGGGACAATCTCACTTCTGGGAGCGGCTGCGGGGTTCGACGCGTTCGCCGATGCCGGGCTGAAACCGGACAGTGGCCTGAGCGCGCGAATGGCTGTGGTGTTCGCCATCTGTTCGGGCGGCGTAAATTACACTCGCCGTTTCTATCACGAGATCGTGACGCAAGGCGCGAACAGCGCGAGCCCGTTATTGTTTCCCGAAACGGTGTACAACGCTGCCGCAAGCCATCTGGCGGCCCTTCTCGGTATCGACGGGCAGAGCTATACATTGGTCGGAGATTCATCGGTTGGTTTAGGGGCGATTCATTTCGCGACGGAGCTCCTGACCATTCAACCGCAGCTCGATCGCTGTCTCGTGGTGGGCACTGAGGAAGCGGACTGGTTATTGGCCGATGCGTTTGCGAGTTGGCGTATAGCGACAAATCGCGATCAGTTCGAAGTGTACGGCCGATCTGGTGGAACAATTTTTGGAGAAGGTGCTGCCGCGGTATTGATAGGGCGGACCGGACCGCTAGCGATCGCCGGTTCCTCGCCGGGCCTCCCTTTTCGTTCTTTCAGGGAAAGCGAATCCGCGGCAAGGGAGTCGTTTGGCAATCTACGCGCAGAGGGATTACCTGAAATTATTGTCAGTAGCGCCAACGGCACATTTGCGGACGAGGTGGAGCGCAAGGTGTTCAGCGAGTATTACCCAGCAGTCCCGGTTTATGCTCTTAAGCCGGCGGTTGGCGAGGCGCTTGGTGCGAGCGCTTTGCTCCAGGTTGCCGTCGCCGGTTTAGCGCTCCGTCACCAGCAGTTGCCGGGCACTCTTGCTGTCGGCTCCAAACTTCCCAGCGTAAACCGCAAAACCCGGTCCATTTCAGCTTATCAGGCGTTGGTTACATCCGTTGGGTTTAACCACCAGGTCAACGCGTTGAAGTTGTGCCTGACACAATCCCCGTATTGATCCCACTCCGCGTTTACGCAATAATGCTCCCTTATGCCAAGTAAGCCGGCGCCTCCAAGTCGCTCGACCGCCGTTGAAGATGATCTCGAACAGATTGTCGACCTGATCAAACCCCGCGGGCTCGCGGCAGGTGAAGAGTGCCCTTTATGATGCAAAAAGTAGTCCTTGTGCTAGCCGCCGCGCTGTTGCTCGCCGGATGCCAAACAACCGAGGATCAATTTACCCAATCACAGGCTCTTCTTAACCAGACGATCGCGAACGAGCCTGCGGGCGATTATTTCGTCGGAAGACGATTCTACCGGAGATATTATTTCTTCTGGGGATATATCCGGCAGCCGCGTCAACCATGGAGCAGCGCAAAACTCGTCATGCTGAATGAGCAGAAAAAATTAGCTCCTGATCGGCTGGCAAATACGTCCGGCTCCGACAACAATTGCGAATATCGCCTGCAGGGATATTTTTCCGGGCAAACAGTCTACGAACCTGCGTCGAACAGTTTTTACCCCGAATTTGTCCTGACGGGGTACAGACTTCTCTCGAATCAACCCCCTCAGATTTTCCGGGAACCGAAGGCGCTGGACCCCGACCGACTTTATATCGACAAACCCCAGTAGATTGCGCGATTGTTCAGTGGGTAGCGCGTCAGCAGTATGGGCGAGACAGACAAGTTCGAACATTTCGTTATCATGCGACACGCCGACGGTTCCTTGTGGGAACTAGGTCGGGGCGCGATGGGGGTCACGTATAAGGCTTTCGACACGAATCTGCGGTCGGATGTCGCGTTGAAGGTGATCAATTCGCAGTTTCTCGACAGCGAAACGGCGCGCCAGCGTTTTCTGCGGGAGGCAAGGGCTGCCGCCAGTTTGCGGCATCCGAACGTCGCGACGGTTTTTCACCTCGGCAACTCTGAAGGCGGATTCTACTACGCCATGGAATACGTCGAGGGTGAGACCGTCGAGCGACGTATCCGGCGAGAAGGTCCGTTGCCACCGGAACTCGCTCTCAGAATTACCCGACAGGTTTCCCGCGCGCTGATTGCGGCCGACCGTCAGAAACTGGTCCATCGCGATATCAAACCGTCGAATGTCATGCTCGTCGTGGATGAGGAAGAGGATCACCTGCTCGTGAAGGTGATCGACTTCGGTCTGGCCAAGTCGCTTGTTGCCGCGGCCGATCAATCGGTGACTGTCTCAATGGGCGGATTCGTCGGGACACCGCACTTCGCGAGTCCGGAGCAACTGGAAGAAAAGGAGATTGATATTCGGTCGGATATTTACTCCCTCGGTGCGACGCTCTGGTTCATGCTCACTGGCCGTCCTCCATTTAACGGTTCGATGATCAGTGTGATCAATCAACACCTGAGCCAACCGCTAGCCTCCGAAGTTCTCGCCGCACTTCATCCGCAAATTGGGTTGCTCCTGGAAAAAATGCTCGCCAAGCAGGCGGAGGACCGATTTCAGTCCCCTTCGGAACTGAAGAGGCACATCGACGACATTCTGAGTGATTTAAAGGGGGAGACTCCAACGCTCGCTCCGTTTGGCCAGCCCTCCGGCGCCGTTGCGCACTCACTCGGAACGGCGACAGTCGGCGGGACGAGTACTTCCGGCTTTGCTACCGGCCAGCTGATTCGAGACCGATACCAGATCTTCGGGCAATCTCCGGTCGATAATAATCTATTCAGAGCGAAAGATCTGCATTCCAATCGCATCGTCGCCCTTCGGCTGCTTCCACCGGCGCTCCGGTACGAAAAGGCACGACTTGATCTCCTGCGTCAGGAGATCGAACGACTCCGGACGGTCCATCATCCGAACCTTCTCGAAGTGTTCGGGCTAGAGGCCGATGACCGCGGCTTGTTCATCGTCAGCGAATGGATCAAAGGGTTCTCGCTTCAGGAAGTTTTGCGTGCGCGTCGTGTACTTGCTTGGGAGGAAACGCTCAGGATCTCCAAACCGTTAGCCAAAGTCCTGGACTTTGCTGCCGAGCGGAAACTGCTGGCAACCGGCTTGTCATTGCGGCACGTGTTTATCGAAATTCCGCATCTCCCGGAAGAATCCGTTGAGCTCCAACGGACTTCGGTTACGGCGTGGCCCCCATTTATCGTGAAAGTGGACGCGTTGAGCCTTGGCGAGAATGCTTTGGAGAACCTGGCTGAACCAGCTCAAACGATTGTTGACTCGGGGCGATTAGATTTTTCTGCAACGCACGTTCAGCAGATTGCCTGCGTTATCCATGAGCTGCTGGGTGGAGTAAGGTCTGGCTCTTCAACGAGCACGGTTATTCCGAGGTTGAATCCGGTTGCGAATCTTTCTGAGGCAGGAAACACGGTTTTGCGCCTCGGTGCGACTGAACCGACTCGCTTTACGATGGCCGGCGATTTCCTGGCGGAGTTGGAAGCGGCGGAGCTCCATAAACAACAACCTGTTGTTCTGCAGATGACCGGTACGGAGCCACTGGCCTTCCCGCAAACGCCAGCTGCGCCGCCTCCTCTCCCTGAATCTCCGGAGGATAGCCAACCAAAAACTTCTCCTGTTCTACTTCGCATTCTTCTTGCCGCGGTTGGCATGTTTTTGCTCTGCGCGATTGGGGCAGTCATCGGTGCAAATTTCTTTCTTCACAAGCCTGATGCGCCGCAGCCCGCTTCGCAGGTGGGCAGTTTGACGGTCACGAGCAAGCCGGAGGGAGCAACGGTGAAATGGAACGGCACGGAAATTGGTAAAACTCCGCTGACCTCGTACCCGTTGCCGAAAGGAAAATATGTTCTCGAGCTCAGCATTCCGGGGTACCAAAAGCGGTCGATCGACCTGGAAATCAACGAGGGCAGCCTCAATAACGTTGGGTTGATCCCATTGATGCGCGAAGTCGGTCGACTCTCACTCAAGTCAGATCCTCCAAATCTCCAGATAGAGATCGTGGATTCAGAACAGAAATCGAGTTTTGGGAATACGCCACTGAGCATCGACAACCTGCCCGCGGGAAACTACACCGTCCGCATCAAGCGGTCCGGCTGGCCGGACTATGTTCAACAAGTCGCCGTGCAGCCGAATGCTCCCGTAGCCGTCGAACACACCTTTAAAGGGGTGAGTGTGACTTTGAAAAGTGAACCTTCCGGAGCGACGATCTTCGTGGGTTCGACTGAGCTCGGAAAGACGCCGCTCACGATCGAGCTTCCACCCGAGCCGGTGGAGCTTGTCTCGCGAATCGGGGCGCTGGCGCCGGTCTCGCACGAGGTTGTGCCAGATCCCAACGACTCCGGCACCGTCGTGGAGTTCAAGCATGAGTACGGGACGATCTCGTTGACCAGCGATCGAGACGATTCCGAGGTCAGCGTCGGAGGGATAAATCTCGGAAAATTGCCGATCGAAGGGATTTTTCCGCCCGGCCAACATCAGATCGTCGTTCGAGCCCCGGGGTTTCCCGATCAAACGCGGGTAGCCGATATTGCGGCTGGTCAACGCATTGCGATGGAAATCGATTTCAGCATTGCCTCGCGAGCAGCGGCCGCCATGACTCAAAAACCGACTGAATCAAATGATGACTCTGATCTCGATCAACCGACAAGACAAGAACGGCTGAGAACCGCTCCGGTCTATCGAACAAAAGAGGATTACGAACGAGCGAAGGACGCAGCGTACGACCGGTTTGATGCCCAGTGGGAGGCTCGAAAGAATGCTCTCAAGCGTGAGAAAGACTATTACGATGATCAGATGGATCACTCCAGCGGTGCCACGAAAGACCGATGGAAAAAGAAGAAAGAAGATGTGGAGCGGCGATTGGACCAACTGGACGACCAGAAAGATGCCGCAAAACAGGTCCTGAAGCGGCAATGGAATGACGACTAGCCCGCGAGAATGACGCTAAAGCTGAGCCAGCGAGCGCATTGAGGGCTGGCAAGAAGAAGTGAGGCGTTGCAGGATGGGACGGCGGCTTCCGGGCGGTGGTTGATATTCATCCAATTCCACTCGAAAAAGGCTGTGGCTGTTAGGATCAGATGCGCAAAGGCCGAGAACCATCGCCTCAAGGTTGCCTGCGCTGGTGCAGAACCTTAAACGCTTGGCCCATTCCGGATTCATCAGCGATAAATTCATCCGCCAATCTCTGGTTTGTTGAACGTGGTTTAGCCCACTTCCGGATAAACTCCGCTTGAGTAATGAATTCAACGGTTTCGAGTTCAAGCTGCTCGCCCCATTCCTTGAGATCGATAAAATTGACATCCGAGGTGAGATCCTGGTGGCCTGGGCGCAAATAAATGCCCATCCCATCGATTCGCTGATGACGAAAGTAGGCGCGCATCGTGCCGCCGGGCCTGCGATGATAGATTTCTTCCGGCGACCCGCCGTAATCGATCGTCAGAATCGCGCCGCGGCGAAAATTTGGATCCAGACTTGTCAGCCACTTCCGGTAGGATTGACGTGTTTCAACGCGTTGCCCTGTCGCATAATTCAGGGCGAATGTTGAACTGGCCGGGGTGGCGCAGTTTTCGGAGTATGCTTCCCTCCAAAGGTCGCCTTCTAGCGCGAGCGAAATCTCCTTCCAACCCTGCGTCGCCCGTTCAAATCGCTGGCACGGGAACGCGTCCACAAACTCGTTTGAAATCAAAATGGCTTCCCCTCTGAAAGCCGTCAGAGCGGCTTCGACGGAATCCTTCCACCGGACCTGTCTTCCGCGGAGTTCACGCTCCTGGAGTTCGCGAAGCGTTCTTGAAACCTCGACGATTTGATACCGGATCCGTTGCCAAGGCATGAATGATTTTAGGATTCCCGCAGCCAGCCGTCCGGTGCCTCCCCCCAGTTCAATGACTTGTGGGGCCGACATGGAGAGTTGCTTCGCCTCGGCTTTGAGCCAAGAGGCCACGCTGCGGACCAGTGAGCCACCGATAGTCGTTGCTGTCGAAAAATCACCCGAGCTGCCGATCGCCGAAACGTGCCTGGTGTAGTACCCGTGAACCGGATGGTATAACGCGAGCTCCATGAACCGTTCGAAGGTGATGCGGCCCCCCTCGGAGCGGACGGCCTCGGCTAACCAAGTGGGCATGAATCAGGAGTTGCAGGAGTACTGGGGTATCGGAGTCTTGGAGTTTTGGCGCACTGGAGTTCTTGATCAGTTGCGCTTTTACAAGTCAAGACGTCCGAAACTGAATCTTCGGGAACCCGTCGCTCAAATTAAAGTGTTCCCGTAGTCTGCAACTCCTGAACTCCTGCAACTCCTGAAGTCCGTCCTCACCCGAGCTTCGCATTAAATTCCTCCTCGCTCGTGACCGAACGGACAAACTGGGTCAGCAGGACGACGCATTGATCCACGTCGCTGAGATCAACCATTTCCACCGTTGAATGCATGTAGCGCATTGGTAATGACAGTAGAGCGCTTGGGACACCGCCTCGCATCGCGTAGACATGGTCCGTATCCGTCCCGGTCGTGAATGATGAGGCTTGGTGTTGGATCGGAATTTCGAGCTCGTTGGCCAGCGCGGTCAATCGTTTCACCACCTCCGGATGATTTGCGGTGCCGTGTGTGACCGTCGGGCCGTTTCCGAGTTTGGTCGAACCATGGTTGTTCCGGTCGATCCCCGGTGAATCGGTTGCGTGTGTGACATCGAGCACCACGGCGACGCTCGGTTTCAGCCTGTACGAAATCATTTTCATCCCGGAACCCCCGATCTCTTCCTGTACTGTGTTCACCGCGAACAGGGTGGCGGGAGGACGGGAGTTCGCACTCGAGAGATTTGCCAACACCTGTGAGAGGATGAAACCGCCGATCCGATTGTCAATCGCTCGTCCGATAATCCGGCCGGGCACCAGTTCTTCCGCCGTATCTGCGTAAATGGCAGGGTTACCAACGCGGATACCGCGCACTTCGACGTCCGCTTTCGAATTGGCGCCCACGTCGACATACAGCTCGTGGACTTCCGGAATCTTGTCGCCCCCTTTGTCGCGAAGGTGAATCGCCGTATTTCCGATCACGGCAGATACCGGGCCCTTGTCTCCTAAGATTATGAGGCGTTTGCTGCGCGCGATCGCCCGATCGGAACCGCCGATTCGGGCGAGATATAAAAAGCCATCGTCGGTGATGTTCTGAATCATGAACCCGATCTCATCCGCATGCGCTTCGAGCATGATCCGAGCGGACGATCCGTTTCCGACCAAGGTGGCCCAGGCGTTGCCATAAGCGTCATGCTCGAGCGAATCCGCAAAAGGCCTCACATAATTCATCCAAGTCCTCTGACCTTCGGATTCAAAACCAGCCGGGCTTGGAGTATTCAGAAGCCTAAATAAGAATTCTTTCGCTTGGGTGTTCATAAATAATGTTCGAGTCAAAGAAAGTAAGCGAAGCCTGTAGCCTGCGTCGCTCACAAATCTTCAAACATTTGCGAGCGACGCAGGCTACAGGCCTTCGCGCAATTTTTGCGGGCGTAGCTTTGCATCCTTAGTCGCCAGGAAACTGAAGAAACAGGCGACCGGCTCGTCGCCTGCAGAATACATCGCGCGGCAGATTGGTTTTGGCGATATGCAGATGGTCAAGAAGGGATCGAACCGCCTCGATTTCGTCGAAACCACAATCTTTGATATTCTGGTGCCGCAGCCAGCCATGAATCGTCCGGCGTTGAATCGCCACCGGGAGTTTCCGGAGCTCACGGGCATCGAGTTCTGGCTGGTTCTGCATCGCCGGAACAAGGGACCGTAAAAACTCGCTTTCGTCCGCCGCGACTTCAATCGTTCGTAAGAGCGCTCGTTTGATGGGCCGCCCCATCAATTTTTCGATCTCCGGAATCAAGTCGTGCCGGAGACGGTTGCGCGTGATTTGCCGGCTCACGTTAGTGGAATCTTCGCGGAATTTGAGACGAAAAGCCGCGGCAAAGTTGCAAATTTCGTGTTTCCAGACCTGGAGCAAGGGACGGTGAATCAGGAGGGTTTGTGACCCAACCGCGACTTGGGATTCCGCCTTGATGGCGGCATTGTCGAGAGAACCGGTTCCCCGGAACAAGTTGAACAGGAATGTTTCTATCTGGTCGTCCGCGTGGTGCGCGAGGAGGATAGACGAAGTCGAGAAGTTCTCCGCGGCTCGCGCAAAAAACTGGAGTCGCGCTTCGCGTGCCGCTGCTTCGAGCGAGCCGATTCCACGCAAGTCGGTCAATGTTTCCATGTGCAGTGGCAACCCGAGCCGGCGAGCGAGCCTGGAGACGAACTTGCTGTCGTCCCGGCTCTCGGCACCGCGCAGATTATGATTCAGATGGCAGACCACCAAGTTGCGAAAACCGAGCATTGGCAGCAGGTGGAGCAGGACGCGCGAATCGACACCGCCCGAAACACCAACGAGATGCCGTTCTTGCCTGGGATAGTTCAGACTCACCGCGTTCACTCGGTCCAGCCAAGGAAAGCGAATTGCGATATCTGCGTGTTCGCTTTGCATCACAAGTTCAGCGTTCGGCGTTCGGCGTTCAGCGTTCAGCGTTTAGCGTTTAGCGTTTAGCGTTTAGCGTTTA
>Ga0302325_10018277_pt1 | contig 14778 bp, 11 predicted proteins | sample Palsa_T0_2_FD_201948 | JGI IMG/M metagenome (GOLD analysis project Ga0302325, IMG submission 201948) | Peat permafrost microbial communities from Stordalen Mire near Abisko, Sweden - Palsa_T0_2 | ecosystem: Environmental > Terrestrial > Soil > Palsa > Peat permafrost | place: Sweden: Abisko... | reverse complement strand
GAGGTCGTCGCGGAGCTCACCGCGGAGCGGGCCGCCGGCGACCACGAGCTCGGCCCCCGGGATCTTGGACATCGCCCGGAGCAGGATGTCGAGCGACTCCTGCTCGGCCGCCAGGTCGGCGACGGTCACCAGGCGGTGCCGGTCGCCGCGCTCGCAGACCGGGCCCTCCGGGGTGAACTCATCGGTGTCGATCCCGGTCGGGACGACCCGGATCGAGCGGCGGGGGATGCCGAGCCGGGTCAGGTCGGACTCCTCGTCGTAGCTGCTCGCCACCACGGCGTTGACGGTGCGGCCGATGGCGGGCTCGAGCCGGATCCGCTCGGTCCCGGCCCCGGCCGGGATCAGCCCGTGCCTGCGCTCGGTGACGCCGAGCTGGTCGAACGACTGGACGACGGGGATCTGCAGGTCGCGGGCGGCCGACAGGGCGGCCAGGCCGCTGGTCCAGCGCAGCGCGTGCACCACGTCGGGGCGGTCCTTGCTCCACTGCTCGCGCAGTGGCTGGCTGAACGCGCCGATCTGCTTGACCAGGCCGGAGTCGTCGGCGCTGGAGTCCGACGGGCCGACGTACTCAACCGAGACGCCGGGGGCAAGCTCGGCCCGGTCCGGCAGCCCGCTGCGGTTGCGCCGCGCGTACACGGTCACCTGATGGCCCTCGCCGGCCAGGCTCTTGCTCATCTCGACCACCCGGACGTCGTCGCCCGGAGTGGCGGTGGCAGTGTCGGTGGGGACCGGGGTGCTGTGCTGGGCGACCAGGGCGATCTTCATGGCGGGGATGCCTCTCCTCGTAAACGGGGAGCCATCTTCGGCGAGCTGTCGGCGCCGGAACCCTCAAGCGAAGAGCGAGGAGATTGTGGCCGCGCGAGCACGCACGCCAAGATGGCGTGGACGTGCCTGCGTCGTAGGCACCACATGTACGACTATACGCCCAGAATCGGTCGGCTGAATACCCCGGCGAGAAAATTCAGCCCGTCGTTGGCTGCCAGGTCGTCACCGAGATCTCGGCGTCGCGCAGGTGCGCGAGCGCGCGTATCTCCCGCCCGTACCCGAGCGGGCTGAAGAAGACGGTGTCGAGCGGGAACCAGATGCCCACCCACACCAGTACCCACCCGGTGGTGTCGAGGATGATGTTGCCGCTGCGGCCTACCAGCCGGTCCTCGAAAATCACCAGCAGGTACCCGAGCACCACGATGGGAACGCCGACCCACAGCGACCGCACGCCGCCCCACCGGACGGCGCGCCGCTCCCGCGCGTTGTAGCTGATCCGCTGGTCGCAGTAGCGGCGCAGCGCCAGCCGGAGCCGCTCCCCCTGCGCCTCGTCGAGCTGCCCGTCCGGCAGCGAGAGCTGCAGCCGGACCGTCCCCGGGACCCGCTGCGAGCGCAGCACGCTGATGCAGTACTCGACCCCCGTGAGGTAGTTGCGGTACTCAGAGAACAAGTCGGTCTGGGCCAGGGCGAACATCTCCTCGGCCTGGTTGAGCCGCAGCTCAATGACCTGATTCCGCCTGCGACTCATCGCACTACTGTAAGTCACCAGACCTCACGGACCGCGACCGGGCAGCCGAGCCGAGGGACGGTATTGTCGGGCGCATGTGCGACGATCATGAGCACTCGCCCGCGGACGCCGCATGGTCCGCGCCCCGCGCCGCTGAGGGAACGGCGGTCGACCCGGTGACGCTGCCCGAGGTCGACCAGGTCGCGGTGACGACCATGGTTGATAACACCTTTGATGCCCTGCTCGCCTCCGCCGACGGGGTCAGCAGAACGTCGATGGGCGCCGGAGGTGTCTCCGCCGGGCAGTTCGCGGGCGGCGAGACCATCGCCGGCCTCCGCGCCGAGCACGGCTTCTCCGCCCTGGTCACGGTCCGGAGCGGGAACTCAAGCAGCACCCTGCTGTTCGACACCGGCGCCTCGCCGGACGCGCTGGCGGTGAACGCCGGGCGGCTCGGCGTCGATGTCGGCGCGCTGCAGGGGGTCGTGCTCAGCCACGGGCACTTCGACCACGCGGGCGGCTTCGACGGTCTGGCCCGGCTGCGCGGCCGGTCCGGCCTGCCGCTGACGGTTCACCCGGCGATCTGGACCCGCAGGCGCTTGGAACTACCCGGCGGCCGGGCCCTGGAGATGCCCACCTTGTCGAGGGGCGCCCTGGAGCGCGAGGGGTTCGAGGTGATCGAGCGGCGTCAGCCGTCGCTGCTGGCCGGCGGCATCCTGATCACCGGCGAGGTCGACCGGGTGACCGAATTCGAGCGCGGCATGCCGCCGGGGCACCAGGCCTGGGACGGCCACGGCTGGCAGCACGACCCCGCCGTCATCGACGACCAGGCGCTGGTGATCAACGTGCGCGGCCGCGGGCTGGTGATCATCACCGGGTGCGGCCACGCCGGGGTGGTCAACATCATCCGGCACGCCATGCGACTGACCGGCGTCAGCCGACTGCTGGCGGTCATCGGCGGCTTCCACCTCAGCGGCCCCGCCTTCGAGCCGATCATCGAGCCGACCGTGACCGCGCTGGCCGACCTCGCACCCGAGCTCATCGCCCCCGGCCACTGCACCGGGTGGCGCGCGCAGCACGCCCTCGCCGCGACGCTGCCGGCCGTCTGGGTGCAGTCCAGCGTCGGAACCACCTACACGCTCAGCGCCGCTAGTCCCCCGGTCGGTTAGCTGCTGGCCAAGGTCGCGTCCTCATTCCGGCGGTAAGTGCCCGGGCTCGCTCCCCGGCGTTATCGCGGTGCAGACGGTCGGCACTGCACTGTCGGTGCGCGATGACGGTGTGGGTGCCTGCTCCGTCTCGGTCCTGTCTTCTACCGCCGCTAGCTTCTTGCTGTTATCCGAACCAGCGAGGAAGCTGGCCATGATCACGAAGGATCAATACACTTATACGATAATTTTCCTTCGCCAGGATAAAAGCCTTCGTGATCACAGGACTGGTCAGGGGCTCGCGGCGCGATCGAGGTGGCCAGAGCGCCTGCCCGGGCTCACGGGGTGGGCGGGGAGATGATCTCCTGATCGCGCACCACGATCTCTTCAGCCCAGCCCCGCCCGGGCGCGCGACCGATCCTGGACGGTGGCGGGTCGGCGTAGGCTGTGCGGCGTGAGTTCACCCGCGCTTCAGCAGCCGCAGTGGCCCGACCGTGATCGCCTGAAGGCGGTGGTGAACGGCCTCGAGGGCCTGCCGCCGCTGGTACTGGCGGCCGAGTGCGATCAGCTCAAGGAGCGGCTGGCCTCGGTCGCGCGCGGCGAGGCGTTCCTGCTGCAGGGCGGTGACTGCGCGGAGACCTTCGCCGGCACGACCGCCGAGGGCGTCCGCGGCAAGTTCCAGACGCTCCTGCAGATGGCCGTCGTGCTGACCTACGCGGCCAGCGTGCCGGTGGTGAAGGTCGGCCGGATGGCGGGCCAGTTCGGCAAGCCGCGGTCGGCCGCGACCGAGGTCCGCGACGGCGTGGAGCTTCCGGTCTACCGGGGGGACGCGGTCAACGGCATCGAGTTCACCGCCGCGTCGCGGACGCCCGACCCGGGGCGGCTCCTCGACGCGTATCACTGCGCGTCGTCGACGTTGAACCTGTGCCGGTCGCTCGCGGCCGGCGGCTTCGCCGACCTGCGCCAGGTGCACGCCTGGAACCAGGACTTCGTGGCCGGCAGCCCGGCCGGGCAGCGGTACGAGCAGCTGGCGGAAGAGATCGACCGCGCCATCGCGTTCATGCACGCCTGCGGGGCCGACCCGCGCGAGTTCCAGGCGGTCGAGTTCTACTCCAGCCACGAGGCCCTGCTGCTGGATTACGAGCGGGCGCTGACCCGGACCGACGACCGCAGCGGTGGCATCTACGATCTGTCGGCTCACCTGCTCTGGATCGGCGAGCGCACCCGGCATCCCGGCGGCGCGCACGTCGAGTTCGCCCGCCAGATCCGCAATCCCGTCGCGGTCAAGATCGGCCCGGACGCCAACGCACAGGACGTGCTCGCGCTGCTCGAGATCCTCGACCCGGACCAGGAGCCCGGCCGGATCACGCTGACCACCCGGATGGGGGCCGGGCGGATCCGACAGGCGCTCCCCCCGCTGGTGGAGAAGGTCGCCGCCAGCCGGGCCCCGGTGGTCTGGGTATGCGACCCGATGCACGGCAACACGGTCGAGGCAGCCAGCGGCCAGAAGACCAGGAACTTCGACGACGTGCTGGATGAGGTGGCCGGGTTCTTCGAGGTGCACCGCGGGCTCGGCACCTATCCCGGCGGCATCCACATCGAGTTCACCGGCGACGACGTGACCGAGTGCATCGGCGGCGGGCACCACATCGCCGAGAGCGACCTGGGCGACCGCTACGAGACGGCATGCGATCCCCGGCTGAACCGCAGCCAGTCCCTCGACCTAGCCTTCCGCGTCGCCGACCTGTACCGGCGCCACCTCGGCCCGGAAACGCCAGCCGACTGACCGCCTGCCGACCGTCCGGGCGGCCTACACCCGCATAGCGCGGATCTGCGCGGTGGCGGTCGCGACCGCGACGATCTGGCCGGAGTCGTCGGCCAGCTCACCCGCCAGGAAGGCCACGTCCTTGCCCCGGCGGACGACCCGGCCGCGCCCGATGAGCCGTCCCGGCCGGGCCGGGCGCAGGAACTGCACGTGCAGGTCGGTGGTCGGGGCGAACTGGCCCGGGCCGAGCGTCGCCACCAGCGCCGGGCCCATCGTGTCGTCAAGCATCGCGGCCACGAACCCGCCCTGGATGACGCCGGCCGGGTTGAGGAACTGCCCTGTTGCCGCAAAGGCGACCTCAATCGTTCCGGCGTCGGGATCGATGGACACCAGCTCCCAGCCGAGCAGAACGGCGGAAGGCGGGGGCGCCACCCGGCCCTCCATCGCATCCCAGAACGGGCCCTCACGTGTCACGTATCTCTTCTATCAGTTCCTGTCGGTGCCGGGACCGAGGTTCCCGGGCAGATCAAACCCGTGATTCCGAACGGACCGTGACCACCTCTCTCCAGCTCGATGTCCTCTCGATGGCTTAGCCGACCGAAATCAAACAAATGACCGCGTCAATATCGAGGTTTTCGCCAAGGCCTCGGGATGTCAGATCCTGCTAAAATCGCTCGATGCTGGACGGCGTCTCCGATTCTCAGCCCTCAACTGGGTCCGCTGGCACCGCCGCAGGGGTCTTCGCCGGGGTCAGCCCTGCCCGGTCACTATGGCTGCACCAGCAGCGGGCGGTGCGGGCCTTCAATGCCGATCAAGCCACCGGCGACCGCTCGACGTACCTGGTGGTGCCTCCCGGCGGCGGCAAGACCATGATCGGGCTGGAGTGCGCCAGGCAGGCGGGCCGCCCCACCCTCGTACTGTGCCCGAACACCGCCATTCAGGCGCAGTGGATCGGGCAGTGGCGCGCGCAGTTCGCGCCGCCGCAGGAAGCACGGGCGACCGCCAGCCGCGATCTGCCGACCCCGCTAACCGTCTTGACGTACCAGGCCGTCGCAGCCTTCGACCCGGCCGGAGCCGAGGGCGTCGGCGGCGCGGACGCGAGGACCGCCACCGACGGCACAGTCCCCTCCCATCCCCTCCGCAGACTCTCCGACCGGGAACTGCTGGCCTCCCTGCACCCCAACGGGCAGCGCCTGCTCGCCACCCTCAAGGCGGCCGGCCCCGCCACGCTGATCCTCGATGAGTGCCATCACCTGCTGGAGATCTGGGGACGGCTGCTGCTGGCGATCGTGGGTGAACTGCCCAACCCCAGGATTATCGGGCTGACCGCCACACCGCCGCACATGATGACCACCGAGCAGGCCGGGCTGCACCGGGAGCTGTTCGGCGCCGTGGACTTGGAGGTGTCCGCGCCCGCGCTGGTCCGGGACGGGCACCTGGCCCCGTACCAGGAACTGGCCTGGTTCACCCTGCCGACGCCGGCCGAGGCCGACTACATCGGCGGGCAGGCGCTGCGGTTCGCCGAGCTGCGGGCTGGGCTCGTCCACCAGGGGTTCGCCACCCTGCCGTTCCTGGCGTGGCTGCAGCAGCGGGTGGTCGAGCGGCGCGCCGCCGAGACCGGAGCGCAGCTGTCCTGGGAGCACTTCGCCAGGGATCAGCCAGCCCTCGCGGACGCCGCGCTGCGGCTGCATTGCGACGGTATGCTGCCGCTCCCCGACGGTGCGGCCGTCCGCGAACAGCACCGGCACCCGCCGACCGCCGAGGACTGGGTCGCACTGATCGGCGACTACTGCAAGCACTGCCTACTGCCCGGCATGGACGCGGAAAACCATGAAGCGGCGGCGCTCGACAAGGCGGCGTACGAGGCGATCCGGGCGGCGCTCCCATCCATCGGGTACCGGCTGACCCGGGCCGGGATCCGGGCGGCCGAGTCACCGGTTGACCGGGTGCTAGCCCGGTCGGCGAGCAAGGCCACGGCGGTCACGGAGATCCTGCGGGCCGAGCATAGCGAGCTCGGCGACCAGCTCCGCGCGCTGGTGCTGACCGACTTCGTCGAGGCGGGCGCGACCATCCCGGCCACGCTCTCCGGGACGCTCGACGAGGGCGCGGGCGGGGCGTTGCTGACGCTTCGGAACCTGCTGGAGGACAAAGTGACGGCAGGCCTGGATCCGGTGCTCATGACCGGCCGGCGACTGGCCTGCGGGGCCGACACGGCGTCGGCGCTGGTCGCCTGGCTGGGCGAGGTGGCACCGGGCCTGGCGGCCACCGCGAGCGCGGTCGATCCGGCTGGGGTCGCGACCGTCCGCGGGGTCGCGGGCTGGGAGCCGCGCCGGTACGTACCGCTTATCACCAGGTTTTTCACCGAGGGCGGGACGCGCGCCCTCGTGGGGACGCGGGCATTGCTCGGCGAGGGATGGGACGCCCCGGCGGTCAACGTGACCGTCGACCTGACGGCCGCGACCACTCCGACATCGGTGGTCCAAGCGCGCGGCCGGGCACTGCGCCGGGACGCGGGCTGGCCGGAGAAGGTCGCCAACAACTGGGCAGTCGTCTGCGTCACCGACGCGCACCCTAAGGGTGCAACCGACTACGACCGCTTCGTCCGCAAGCACGATCACTACTTCGCGCTAGCCGGGACCGGCGACATCGCCTCTGGCGTGTCGCACGTGGACCCGGACCTGTCGCCATTCGAGCCGCCGGCCACGGAGGCGATCGCCGAATTGAACGCGCGGATGCTTATCCGGGCCGGCGACCGGGCATCGTCTCGGGCGCTGTGGCACATCGGGGCGCCGTACGCCGACGAGCCGGTCGCGACCGTGGTGGTGGCCTCCGGCCGCCCACTCGGGCTGGGGCGCGCGGCGGTGCCGACGCTCTTCGACGACGCGGCCGCGGTCGGTGTGGTGGTCGGCCAGCCTGTCACCAGTCGGCACGGGCGGGTCACGCGTGTCTTCCTAACCGCGGCGTGGTTCGTGCTGGGCGTGACCGCCCGGCGAGCCCGCGCCGCGATCGAGGCACCGGCCTCCGGGAGCTTTGCCGACATGGCCGCGGCGACGGCGGACGCGCTGCGGGACGCCGGGCTGGTGAGCCAGGGGGCTACCGCCTTGCGGATCGAGCCGCTGCCGGACGGAGAGTATCGGGCGCGGCTGGCCGCCGTGTCGGCCGCCGAGTCCGCCACGTTCGCCGCCGCGCTGGATGAGGTCCTCTCCCCGCTTGCGCACCCCAGGTACATCGTGCCCCGACTGTTCGTCGCGCCGCCTGCCGACAAGCGCGCCGCCCGGCGACTGGCCCGCGGCACGACTGCCGCCGACGGCGCGTCGGCCACCGTCGTCTACCACGCGGTGCCCACCGTCCTTGGCGGGAACGCCAAGCTGGCCAGGGCCTTCGGCGCCGCATGGAACGCACGGGTCAGCCCCGGCGAGATGCTATACACCGGTTCCCCGGAGGGCACCGGCATCCTGGTCGCGCAGCGCGGCGATGACCCGTTCGACGTGACGACGCAGATCCGCACGCTCTGGCGCTAGCCCTAGTCATGCCCAGGCCGCTTGCGGGATGCCGTCGTGGCGGCCATAAGTCGATGAGAAGATTCCTTTCCGCTAAAAGGTTTGTGTTGGAGCCCGATCGCTGAAAATCGAGCGCGGATCCGCGCCTATAAGGCGACATGTGATCCAGATCATGATGCAAAAGTGAAGCTACGCCTGCGTATTTCTGTGGGCACCTTGACTGACGTGAAGGCTTGTAGGGTGCGGAGTGTCATGAAGGCGGGTGGGAAAGCTCGATTTCATCGACCTCAGCTATGATAGGAGCATGCGCGGGATGGGCGGATTCCGGACTTTGTTCGCGCGCCTCGCCGAACGGCGAGGAGCTGCGGGGCGGGGTGCGTTTGCCTGGACGCCTGAGGCTGAACGTATGCGGTCCGCACTGGAGATGCACGAGCTCGGAGTTCAGCTGTACCGGCAGCGGATGCGCCGAGAGCACCCGGAGTCCAGCCGCGCTGAGATTGACGGCCTGGTACGCGGCTGGCTGACCGCGCCCCCGCCGGCTGGTCGCCTGCGCCTGCCGTCAAGAGAACAGGGTCATGGCTACGCCCGTTGAGTCAGCGCTCCGCAGGGCGGTCGCTGACCTGAACGCGCTCAAAGTCCAGTGGGCGCTCATCGGAGGGCTCGCCATCTCCGTCCGCTCGGTCCCTAGATTCACCAAGGACCTGGACGTCAGCCGCCGACCTCGACGTCGCCCGCAGAGCGGTGAAGCTCATCCAGGCACGCGGATTCAACCGAGAGCAAGACATTGTGGCCGACCTCGAAAAGCTGATAGCGGACATGCGCCGTTAGCGACGTCGGCCATGATGGCGCGCGGCCACTACGCCGGATCCACGCCCTAGCCTCCTAACGCCTGTGCGAGAGGAAATCCAAGAGGGCGACTGGCCCACCATGGTTCTCGAGGGTCCACCATAGAGCTGCGCCACTACCATGTACATGCCACGCGGACCCACGCAGCAGGCCATCAGGGTGATCGTTGAGGTTGTGTCGCCTGGAAGCGACAAGACCGACCAGGTGGAGAAAATGGGTGAGTGGGCTTCGGCAGGTATCCTCTTCTACCGGCTGGTGTGCGTGGCGGTCCGTCCCGCAGGATCCCGGCGAGGAACTCAGTGTCCGGCCAGTAGAGGCTGGCCTCCCGCGGGCCCTGGCGTCGATACGGGGACGGCTCGCCGGGGTCGGTGGACGGCAGCGCGATCGAGTGGAACTGCGTGTGGTGTCGTAGCGGCATCCCGCTCGGCGCTGCCACGTCGGCCCAGCGAACCGGCCGCTCCCCGTGCTTCGGGATTCCGGCCGGGTGCTGATCCGCGCCTGCCTGAGCGCAGATCTGCGGCCGAGCCTGCTATGCCTCCAATCGGCCTTGCGGCTATTGCAGCAGGCGCTGAACCTGGAGAGCCTGGTTCTTGCTCTCCGCGCTGAACGCGAACTCCCCGCCGGTGAGCGGCTGCATCGTCAACGGCATCGCCCACGTCTGGCCCGCGATGATGATCGCGAGCTGATCCTGGGTCCCGGCGAGCTTGGTGGTGACCGCTGCCAGCGCCGCCGCCTCGGCCGTGGGCAGGTTGATGCGGACGACCCAGGCAGCCGGCTGCTGGACCGGCTGGTTGCGGGCCGGCTGCTCGGCTACGACCACGCCGGCCGTGGTGAACGTGATCGGCTTGCCCAGCGTCTGGAAGCAGACGCCGGTCGGGGTGCTGGGCGAACTGACCGGGCCAGTGCCGCCGGGCGCATTGTTGGTAGCGCCCGGCCCGGTGAGCGCGACCGAGCCGACCGGGCACTTGCTGACCGACGCCCCGGGGTCGCTCAGCCCCGGCTGCAGGACGATGGCCGACGCCAGGCGGCTCGGCGCGGGGGCGGGGGTCGGCGCCGGGCCGAGCGGCAGCGCCTGGCTGCAGCCGGCCACGGTGAGCGCCAGGCCGGCCAGGGCCATGGACACCCCGGCCGGAAACCTGCCCGGTCCGCCCGTGACACGTCCTCCGCGATGCCCAATCGCGGGTTTCATCGCAGCTCTTGATAGCCGAGCGGCGCCGGCGTGGCGGCCTGCGAGCGGACCGCGTCCGGGGCGACGAGCGCGGCCGTGGCCGCCAGGATGAGCAGTTCCACCAGGCCGACCATGATCAGATGGGGGTCCTGCGCGAAGATCGGCAGCGAGATGATCCGGTACAGCGCGGTGACGCCCGCGAGCAGCAGCAGGGTCAGCGACCACACGCCGGTGCCGGGACGGCCGGACCAGATCCTCGCTGCCTGGAACAGGCAGACCAGGCTGACCAGGAGGCAGAGCTGTCCGGCCACGTCCGGCACCCAGGCCGCGTGGCCGGACAGCTCGGCCCACAGCACCGGCACGGACACCAGCAGGTACCACGCGGGCAGGGCCAGCAGCCACGGCCGCCGGTGGGGCGGCGGGGCGTCCCGGTGGAACGCGGCCATCGCCAGCACCGGGGCGAGGTCGATCAGGGCCACGTACGCCCAATTCGCGAATGGCGAGACCAGCATGCCCGCCAGCTGCTCGTGCAGCACGGTGGCGGCGTCCGCGCCGACGACGAGGAGGGCGAGGACCCGCGCGGTGCGGTAGTCCACCAGCAGCAGCGCCGCGAAGACCACGATCCAGGCGTAGCCGGTCGCGTACGACAGCCCGGGCCAGAAGCCCCCGGACGGCGGCGGCAGCCAGCCGATGAGGTGGCGGCTCCGGGCGAAGAGCGCGACCTGGCCCAGGCCCCAGACCGCGTGGGCCAACATCACCCCCAGCACCGCGTTCCGCACCGCCTGCCCCCAGGCGAAGTAGCGGCGCGGGGCGCCCGGGCCGCCGAGGCGCAGGCGGGCGGCCAGCCCGATCACGCTGATGATCTCCTCGCGGGTGGGCCGGTCGTACTCCATCGTGACCGAGTCTTCGTCCGGGTCGCCGGTCAGCCAGCCGTCCAGGAAGGTGGCGACCATGTCCTCTTCCCACCTGTCCCGGTAGTAGCGGGGCAGCAGCCGCAGCGCCCGCCGGTACCGCTGCTCCAGATCCAGGTCGCCGCTCATCCGGCTGCCCCCGCTGCCTCCGGGCCGGTCAGGCCCAGTCTCGTCCGGACCACGTGGGCGCTGGCGGCGCGGAGGTCCGCCTCCTCGGCGAGCGCGCGTCGCCCGCCGGCGGTGAGCCGGTAGTACCGGCGCAGCCGACCGTCGTGCGCTTCCTCCCGGTCGGGCTCGATCAGCCCGTCGGCCGAGAGCCGGTCCAGCACCCCGTACAGGCTGCCGATCTTCAGCTTGACCCGCCCCTGCGACAACTCGACTACCTCGCGCACGATGCCGTACCCGTGGCGCGGGCCGTCGGCCAGCGCTGTGAGTACGAAGAACGCCTGCCCCGTCATAGACCTGATCGTCATGCTGCCCAATATAATGGAAACCAAGATATTAGTCCACGGCACGCGTTCGGTGGCGGCGCACCGGCTCAGAGTCGTTCTCGGCGGTCATCCCGGCGAGGCGGCCCGGTCACATCAGGTAGGCGCGTAGTAGCGTGTCCTGTGAGCTGAGGAGGCGCCGACGTGATTCTGGTGACCGGGGCGACCGGACGGGTGGGGTACCGGCTGATGGAGGCGCTCGCCGACGCGCGCGCCGACGCGACCGCGATGGTGCGGGTCGAGGCCAAGGCGGCCGACCTGCCGGGGACCGGGCGGCACGTGGTCGCGACGCTGGACGACCCGCCACCCGCGCAGGCGCTCCGCGAGTTCGACCGGATCTTCCTGCTCAGCCCGGAGATCGAGGAGCAGGTCGAGCTCGAGCGGGCGTTCATCGACGCGGTGGTTAAGGCCGGGCACCGGCCGCACATCGTCAAGCTCTGCGCCGACGGGTTCCAGGACCCCGGCTGCGAGGTGCGGTTCATGCTCGCCCACCGGCAGGTTGCCTACCACCTGGAGTCGGCGGGCCTGCCGGTCACCTACCTGGCCGCCGCCACCTACATGGACAATCTCCTCGGCGAGGCGGAGGAGATCCAGCGCACCGGCGAGATCAGGGCGGCGGCCGGCCACGGCCAGGCCGGCTTCATCGCCACCGCCGACGTCGCCGCGGCCGCCGCCCAGGTCCTCACCACCGACGGCCACGGGGGCGACACGTACGTGCTGACCGGCCCCGAGGCGCTCAGCTACGCCCAGATCGCGGCCCGGTTCGGGGCCGTCTTCGGCCGCCAGGTGGAGTACGCCGACCTCCCGGCGACCCGGATCCGCGACCTGCTGCTCGAGAGCGGGCGCACGCCCTGGCAGGCTGACGGCGACGTCGAGCGGTTCGACTGGATCCGGCAGGGCGGCGCCAAGACGGTCACCACCACGGTCCGCGAGCTCATCGGAACCGACCCCCGCCCGATGTCCGAGTGGCTGGCCGACTCGCGCCAGACGTTCACCGGCCCGCTGTAACCCGGCCGTTCGTAACACTGTCAGGCGGAAGAGCGCCTCGGCGTTGCCCGAGGCGATCTTGGCGCGTTCCCCGGAGTCGGGGATGGCATCGAAGAACTGCTCGATCGCCGTCGCGTCGGGCCGGTGGAACGGATAGTCGGTGGAGAACAGCACCCGGTCGGCGGCGGTGAAGTCAAGGGTGTGGCGCAGCAGCCGTTGCTGCAGCATCCCGCTGCTGGTGATGTGGATGTTGGTCTTGATGTAGTCCGACACCCGGCGCTCGAGGTGCTTGGCGACGCCGGAGAGGCTGTCGGCCCGGTCCATCCAGAACAACAGCATCTCGCCCCAGTGGCCGAGCACGAGCTGCAGGTCGGGGTGGCGGTCGAACGTGCCCCGCAGGATCAGCCGCAGCGCGGACAGACCCGCCTCCAGGTGCCAGCCCCAGCCGAACGTGGCCAGGCCGAGGTCGACCAGCGGATCCAGGCCCCGGTAGGCGGCATCGCGCAGCTCGTCGGACGGGATTTGCGGGTGGATGAAGACGGGCTGGCGCCAGCGGGCCGCGGTGGCGAACAGGTCGTCGTAGCAGGGGTCGTCGAGCGGACGCGCGCCGGTCCGCCCGTGCACCATCGCGCCGACAAAACCAAGCTGGCTGGCGCACCGTTCGAGTTCCGCCGCGGCGGCCTGCGGATCGCCGGTCGGCAGGGTCGCGAACGCGCGGAACCGGTCCGGGTGCGCGCCGACGGCGGCGGCCGCCTCGTCGTTGGCGTCCCGGGCGAGCGCGACGGCGTCGGCGACCGGGAGGGGCTGGGTGGCGGGGGTGACGACCGACAGGATCGCCACCTCGATCCCGGCCGCGTCCATCGCCGCGATCCGGCCCGGGCCGATGTCCTCGAGCCGGGCCTGGTTGTCGCCCATCGTGTTGAAGGCGACGGACTCGTCCCGCGCCCCGTCCGGCAGGCGGTCGAGCGCGTCACGGATGCCGACGCTGTTCCAGTGCTCTTCGATCGCGATGATCTTCATGGGGCCGTCCGATCTCACTCATCATCTGTTGAGCCAACCGTACACGATTCGCTCAACAACGGTAGAGTGGAGCCGTGAGCGAGCCGGAAGGCAGACCGGAGAGCAGAGCCGCCAGGCGGGCGGCGACCGCGCAGCGCATTCTCGACGCGGCCCGCGCGGAGTTCGGCCAGCGCGGCCTCGAGGCCGCCACCATCCGTCGTATCGCCCAGCGCGCGAACGTCGACCCGTCGCTGGTCATGCAGCACTACGGGTCGAAGGCAGCCCTGTTCGCGATGGCCATCCAGCTCGATGAGGCGAGCCCGGGCGAGGTGGAGGCGCATCTGCACGACGTGCTCGATGTACGGCTCGCGGCGCTGCCCCCGGAGACCAGGGCCCTCGTCCGGTCGATGCTCACCGCGCCGGAGGCGGCCGAGTCGATGCGCGCGTTCCTGAACGAGCGGGTCGCCAACCTGAGCCGCGCGATGGGCGGCGAGGACACCGACCTGCGGGCCGCGCTCATCGTCAGCAGCATCCTCGGGCTCACCATCGCCCGGCACTTCCTGGAGCTCGACGCGTTCGCCGCCGCCTCGGATCCCGATATCGCCCGGGTGGCGCGACCGTGGGTCACCACCGGAGTCGACGCCAACGGACAGCCTCCTCCGGCCCCGGGCCGGAGGGTCCAGCCTTAGATCCTTCCCGGGGGACGACCCCCCGATCGGAGGGCTCCCGCCCTCCGAGGCTTAGATAATGAGGCATGGAGCTTGAGGCATTCGAGCTGGTGCTGTTGCGACGGCCGGCCAGCCCAACGGACTATCCCGACGACGAGCTGGACCGCATCCAGCGCGAGCATCTCGCCTATTACACGGAGCTGCGCGCGGCCGGCCAGGTGGTGACCAACGGGCCGGTCGTCGAGCCGCCCGACCCGTCGCTGCGCGGGCTTGGGTTCTACCGGACCGGCTCGCTCGACCAGTCCCGGCAGCTGGCCGAGGCCGACCCGGCGGTGCGCGCCGGGCGGCTGGCAGCGGAGATCATGACCTGGTACTGCGCGCCGGGCACGATGAGCCAGCCCGGGCGCTCGGTCACGCTGAGCTGAGCTGGGCCGCCGCCGCGACCCGGGCGGCGAGGGCGGACTTCACCGTCGGCCACTCGTCGGCGATGACCGAGAACATGGCCGAGTCGCGCAGCTTCCCTTCCTCCCCCGCGACCCACGAGGGCGACCAGTTGCGCAGCACGCCCTCGAAGCGCGCGCCGAGCGCCGCGATCGCCCGCCGTGACCGCTCGTTGCGCGCATCGGTCTTGAAGTCGACCCGGAGCACGCCCAGCGTCTCGAATGCGTACGTGATCAGCAGCAGCTTCGCCTCGGCGTTGATGCCGGTTCCCTGCGCGGACGCGCCCAGCCAGGTGAATCCGACCTCGATCGCCCGCAGCCGGTCGGAACCCGCCCAGGTCCGCTGGTCCCAGTAGGCGGTGCAGCCCACGG
>Ga0302325_10018276_pt1 | contig 14778 bp, 13 predicted proteins | sample Palsa_T0_2_FD_201948 | JGI IMG/M metagenome (GOLD analysis project Ga0302325, IMG submission 201948) | Peat permafrost microbial communities from Stordalen Mire near Abisko, Sweden - Palsa_T0_2 | ecosystem: Environmental > Terrestrial > Soil > Palsa > Peat permafrost | place: Sweden: Abisko... | reverse complement strand
TGTGCTATCGCTGGCAGTTCGCCCAGGTGCGCCCGGCGATACGGCCCGTGAGTGCCCCGCAGCCAGGCGCGTCCGCTGCGATGCCGGACCAGGATGAGGACGCGATTCCGCCGACCTTGCCCCCGGTACCGAGCATCGTGCCAGCGCTCGAATTGCCGGACCTCGCCGGAAAAGCGCACTCGCTGCGCTCCTTCGTCGGTCGGCCATTGATCATCAATTTCTGGGCCACCTGGTGCGAGCCCTGCCGGCGCGAGATCCCGCTGCTCGAGCAATTGCTTCACTCGCACCGCGCCGAGAAGCTGCAGATCGTTGGCATCGCAGTTGATTTTCGCCAGGCCGTGCAGGACTTCATGCGCGCCGAGCGCATCGAGTATCCGGTGCTCGTCGGTGAGGAAGATGGTTTTGCGGCGGTGCAGCGCTTTGGCATGGAGCCGGTGCTGCCGTTTTCCGTGTTCGCTGACTCCCAGGGGGATATCCTCGCGGTCAAGATTGGCGAGCTGCACCGCGACGAGGCGGACTTCCTGCTGGCCCAGTTGCAGGCCGTCGATGAGCGGCGCATCGAGCTGCCCCAAGCACGCGAAAAGGTGCAATCACGGCTGCGAGAACTGGCCATGCAGCGTGCGGCGTTGCCGGCACGATCCACGCAGGATCCTGTCAGTTCGACCAAAAATTAGGCAAATCGACGCAATTTCGGTACATTCTTCCAGCGGGTGGAATTTAACATTGTCGGCACCACGGGTGGCGCGCTCGCCCCTTGATGCTGGCGCGGCAGGTGCGCCACTGCCAAGTCGCGCGTTGCCTTAAGGCACTCGCGCGCCATCAGCGCGATGCGCATGGGGGCGCTGCACAGTCAGGAGTCTTTGGATAATGGATATTCGCAAAATCAAAAAAATGATCGAGCTGCTCGAGGAATCGGGCATCGCGGAGATCGAGATCAAGGAAGGCGAAGAGACGCTGCGCATCGCCCGCGTGATGCCCGCTCAACAGTGGGTGCAATCGCGAGCACCTTCCGCGCCGCCAGGCAGCCCCGCTGGAATGCTCCAGGACTCGCCCGGGCCCAATGAGCCGGCCAGCGGCCCGGCGCGCTCGAGCGCCGAGGAGCATATCGCCACGGCCCCGATGGTCGGTACCTACTACTCTGCCCCCGCCCCGGGCGCCAAACCATTCGTTGAGATCGGCGATGAGGTCGAGGTCGGCCAGGTGCTGTGCGTCATCGAGGCCATGAAAATGATGAATCAGATCGAGTCGGAAAAAGCGGGCAAGATAAAGGCCATACTGATCAAGAATGGCGAGCCCGTGGAGTTCGGCCAGCCGCTGTTCATAATCCAGCCCTGAAACGGCGATGATGGAAAAAATCGTCATCGCCAATCGCGGCGAAATTGCCCTGCGCATTCTGCGCGCCTGCCGCGAGCTGGGCATCAAGACCGTCGCCGTGCATTCGACCGCGGATGCGAATCTCAAGCATGTGCTGCTGGCCGACGAGTCGGTCTGCATCGGGCCGCCGCCCTCGGCACTGAGCTACCTGAACATGCCCGCCATCATCAGCGCGGCGGAAGTGACCGATTCGGTCGCGATTCACCCGGGCTATGGTTTTCTGTCCGAGAACGCCGACTTCGCCGAGCGAGTGGAGAAGAGCGGCTTTAACTTCATCGGGCCGAAAGCCGAAACGATCCGCCTCATGGGCGATAAGGTCTCCGCGATCAACGTCATGCGCGGCCAGAAGGTGCCGTGCGTGCCCGGCTCGGATGGCGCGCTCGGTGAGCGACCCGAACAGAACCTGCGCATCGCGCGCGAGATTGGCTACCCGGTCATCATCAAGGCCTCCGGCGGCGGCGGCGGCCGCGGCATGCGCGTGGTACACGCCGAAGGCGCGTTGCTGAGCTCGATTGCGGTGACCAAGACCGAGGCTATGGCGGCCTTCGCCAATGATGCGGTGTATATGGAGAAATTCCTCGAGCGGCCGCGGCATATCGAGTTTCAGGTCCTCGCCGATCACCACGGCAATGTGATCAGTCTGGGCGAGAGAGACTGTTCGATGCAGCGCCGTCAGCAGAAAGTTATCGAGGAGGCCCCGGCCCCGGGCATCACGGCCAAGCAGCGCCGTCAAATGGGCGAGCGCTGTGTGGAGGCCTGTCGCGCGGTGGGTTATCGCGGCGCGGGCACGCTCGAGTTCCTCTACCAGGATGGCGAGTTCTACTTCATCGAGATGAACACGCGTATTCAGGTCGAGCACCCCGTGACCGAGCTGATCACCGGGATCGATCTGGTCAAGGCGCAGCTGACGATCGCGGCCGGCGAGAAGCTGCCTTACAGCCAGGCCGACGTGCAGATCCGCGGCCATGCGATCGAATGCCGGATCAATGCCGAGGACGCACGCACCTTCATGCCCTCGCCCGGCCCGATCAGGCTCTGGCATCCGCCCGGCGGCCCGGGCATCCGCGTCGACAGCCACGTCTATTCGGGCTACAGCGTGCCGCCTCACTATGACTCATTGATCGGCAAGCTCATCGCGCACGGCGACACGCGTGAGACCGCCATCGCCCGCATGCGCAATGCACTCGCCGAACTCGTCGTCGAGGGCATCAAGACCAATACGGCCCTGCATCAGGAAATCCTGGCGCATGCGGCCTTTCAGGGCGGCGGCCTCGATATTCATTATCTCGAGCGTCGTCTGGGCCTCAAATAATGAGTCGGCGCGGCAGCGCCTGCCCGTATGGCATACCTGGCAGTGAGCTTCGAGCTCAACGGATTTGACCCCGAGCGCGCCGAGGCGGCCTGCTTTGAGTTGGGCGCATTGTCTGTGACATTCAGCGATCTGCGCGAGACAGCCAGCCCCACGCAGGAGGCTGCGAACCACGCGGCGCGCGCTGGCACGATCCTCGAGCCGCTGCCGGGGGAAGTGCGTCTGTGGCCCGACACCCGGGTGCAGGCCCTGTACGGAGCCGAGTGCGCCGAGCCCGCACTGCTCGCGCGCCTCGCGGCCGCGCTGGGTGTGAATCCCACGCGCCTGCAGGCCCAGGCGCTACCCGATCGGCCCTGGGAGCGCGCATGGCTGCAGGATTTTCATGCCATGAGGTTCGGTCGCAGGCTCTGGATCTGTCCGCGCCACGAGCACGTCTCACACGATGAGGCCGTCGTCGTGCGTCTGGACCCAGGGCTTGCCTTCGGCACGGGTACTCATCCTTCAACGGCCATGTGCCTCGAGTGGCTCGATGGCGCGGATCTGGCTGCCCGTCGTGTCATCGACTACGGCTGCGGCTCAGGCGTACTGGCGATCGCGGCGCTCAGGCTCGGCGCGCAGCGCGCCTACGCATTCGATATCGATGCGCAAGCCTTGCTCGCGACGCGCGAGAACGCGATCGACAATGGCGTGCGCTCGCGCTTGCGATTGTGCGAGCGGCACAGCCAGTTGCCACGGCGCTGTGAGGTGCTGCTGGCCAATATTCTGAGCAAAACGCTGTTGGCACTGAGTGCGGATCTGGCCGCGCTCGTGGTGCCGCGCGGCGAGATACTGCTGGCCGGCATCCTGGCCGAGGACGAGCCCGAAGTAGCGGCACGCTACGCGGCATGGTTTGATATGAAATGCCATGCGGGGCGCGCTGGCTGGGTGACGTTGCGGGGTCAGCGCCGCCCGGAGCCTGTCTGATGATTGCGCACGCCGCGGCAACGCAACGACCGCGCAAGCGATGGTGACATGTTCACGGTCTGTCCCAAGTGCACTCTGACTCTCGCGCTCACGACCGCTGATCTGCGTATGGGCCAGGGCTACGTGCGCTGCGGGCGCTGCGCCAACGTTTTCAATGCGCTGTTGACGCTCAGCGAGGAGCCGTCAGATGAAAACAGCGCCGCCTCCGCGCACGAGCAGGCTGATCCGGCGTCCGCCTCCCAGATCCAGGCCGTGCAGTTCGAGGAGCTCGGCGAATCGGACGCGAGCGCCGCGGCTCATGGCGCCGACGAGAGCGCGCAGAGCGCAGATGAGGTCACGCAGATCACTGAGAGCAGCGAAATATCTGCCGTGCCGTCAGCCTCCACGGCGACTGACACTTCAGACGAGGGCGCGATCGAGAATGAATCTAATTACGCTGAGGGGACTGGCACGCTCGAGACCATCGTGCTCGAGGGTGACGCCATTACACAGACGGAGGAATATGTACCCGAGGAGTCGGTCGACAGCGAGATCGCGGCGCTGACTGAACGGCTCGGGCGCACGGCCCATGAGCCGCCCAGCTCCGCGCAGGCACTTGCCGCTCAGTTCGCACCGCCGCCCGAGCCGGACTCGCCGCCACAATCGCAGTCCTCGTGGCTCGTGCTCAGCGCACTCATGCTGCTGTTGCTTACGGCGCAGGCCGTGCATCACTGGCGCGAGCGACTGGCGATGTCACCGCTCTGGAGCGCACCGCTGACGAGCACCTACGCCGCGCTCGGCATGCCGCTGGATCCGCATTGGAGCCTGGCGGCCTACGACGTGCGTCAGCAGGGCGCAACCTCCGACCCGACCGACAGCCAGGTCATTCGCGTGCGCATGAGTCTGGCCAACCATGCGACCCGGGCGCAACCGCTGCCGCTGGTGCGAGTCACACTGCTTGACCGCTACGGCAAACGCCTCGCCATGCGCGATCTGACACCCAGCGAGTATTGGCCGGCGGGCGCACCAGCACGTACATTTCTATACCGCGATGAGCGCATCGAGAGTGAGGTTACCGTGCGCGACCCGAATGCGGCGAGTGCCAGCTTCGAGCTGGATGTGTGCTTGCGCGACAGCAATGGCGCGGTGCGCTGCGCCGCCGACATCAGGCCGGTGACAGCCCGCGCGCCGATGCTCCCTCCTTAGACATGCGCATTGCGCATTACGAGCTCACCGGCCGCACCATGCTGGCGCCTATGGCCGGAATCAGCGATCGGCCGTTTCGACAATTATGCCGCCGCTTCGGCGCCGCATTAGCCAGCGCCGAGATGCTCAGCGCCGATCAGCGTCTCTGGGATACGTTCAAGTCGCGCCGACGCATGGACCATGACGGCGAACCCGAGCCGCGCGTGGTGCAACTGGTGGGCGCCGATCCGATGGAGCTCGCGAGTGCCGCACAGATCAATGTTGCGCTCGGTGCACAGATCGTAGACATCAACATGGGCTGTCCGGCAAAGAAGGTGTGCCAGCGCGACGCGGGTTCGGCGCTGCTGGCCGATGAGGCGCAGATCGAGCGTATCCTCGATGCCGTGGTGCGCGCGGTTTCGGTGCCCGTCACGCTCAAGATACGCACCGGCGTGGACCCGAGCCGGCGCAATGCGGCGCAGGTTGCAAGACTTGCGCAAAACTGTGGTATCGCGGCCCTCAGTGTGCATGGCCGCACACGCGCCGATTTTTTTCGCGGCAGCGCAGAATACGAGACGATGCGCAGCGCGCGCCGCGAGCTGCGAATACCGATGATCGCCAACGGTGATGTCGACTCGCCGCAAAAGGCGCTTGCAGTACTTGATTTCACCGGTGCAGAAGGAGTAATGGTCGGACGCGCAGCACAGGGTGCACCATGGATTTTTCGTGATGTCAATGCGTATCTGACAAATCAAAATATCGCCGCGCCACTCTTGCGCGCGTGCAAGACAGAGATCATTCTTCAGCACCTCCAATCTCTGTATGAATTCTACGGCGAGTACACGGGCGTTCGAATGGCGCGCAAGCATCTTGGTTGGTATTGCCGCCAACTACCCGAAGCGATGACACTGCGGCCAGCATTGATGGCCGCCGAGAATTCGGCTTCGCAGTTTGCGGCGGCCAGAAGCGGTCTCGAGCGTTGGGCACAGCTCAGCGCGGTTTGATGGGGATGATTCGAGCTTGACTAGGGATGCCGGACGGGCTTCGATGGGTCCGCGCATGGCCAAGAAAAAATCGGGTAGATCAGGCAGGCAGGACATGATCAGAATCAACAGCGCCAAGGCCCATAGGGATTTGCCGTTGCGCAGCCACACCGAGCGTGCGCTCAACGATTATTTCGCGAGTCTGAACGGGCATCGGCCCGCACGTTTGTATGACATGGTATTGCGCGAGGTCGAGGAGCCGCTGTTTCGCGCGGTGCTCGATTACGCATCGGGCAATCAAAGCCGTGCCGCTGTGATCCTCGGCATCAATCGCGGCACTCTACGCAAGAAGCTGCGCGAGCTCGGCCTGTCGGATTGACGCTCTAGCAGGCTTAAGGGGCTCGGACGAGGCCTCGTTGAATGAGTGAGCCGATTCGTCGCGCGCTGCTGTCCGTATCGGACAAGCATGGCCTCGCTGCTCTGGCAGCCGGGCTGCATCGCCACGGCATTGAGCTGCTCTCCACCGGTGGCACCGCGCGGATACTGCGCGCCGAGGGTCTGCCGGTGCGCGAGATTGGCGATTACACCGGCTTTCCCGAGCTCATGGATGGCCGTCTGAAGACACTGCATCCGCGCGTGCACGGCGCGTTGCTCGGCCGGCGCGGCCGGGACGATGCGGTGATGCGCGAATACGGGATCGATGCGATCGACCTGCTGGTCGTGAATCTATACCCATTCGCCGCGGCGATCGCGCGGCCCGACTGCAGCTACGCCGAAGCGATCGAGCATATCGATATCGGCGGACCGGCCATGCTGCGTGCAGCGGCCAAAAACCATGCCGACGTCACCGTGCTGGTCGAGCCCAGCGACTACGCTGGTGTGCTGGCCGAGATTGATGCCCAAGGCACGACCTCGATCGATACGCGCTCGCGTCTGGCGGCCAAGGCTTTTGCGCATACGGCGCGCTATGACGTGGTGATCGCCAGCTATCTGCAGTCGCGTGAGGACTACGCCGAGGAGCAATTCCCCGATCAACTGGCGCTGTATTTCGACAAGCAGCAGGAGCTGCGTTACGGCGAGAACCCGCATCAGCGCGCTGCCTTCTACCGCAGGCCGGGCCAGCACGGCCATTGCGTGAGCACGGCGCAGCTGTTGCAGGGTAAAGCGCTGTCCTATAACAACATCGCCGATGCCGACACTGCGATTGAATGCGTGCGCGAGTTCGAGGGACCCGCCTGCGTGATCGTCAAGCACGCCAATCCCTGCGGGGTCGCGCTCGCCAGCGAACCCCTGGCGGCCTACCACGGCGCCTACCGCACCGATCCGAGCTCGGCCTTCGGCGGCATCCTCGCGTTCAATCGCACGCTCGACGCTGCGACCGCGCGCGCGATCATCGAGACTCAGTTCGCCGAGGTGCTCGCGGCGCCGGCGATCAGCCCCGATGCGCTCGCCGCGCTGGCTGCCAGACCGAACCTGCGTGTGCTCGCAACCGGCGATCTGAGCGTTGCGGGTGACGAACCGCGCGATGAGCTCGAATTTCGCAGCGTAACCGGCGGACTGCTGGTGCAGCAGCGCGATCTGGCACGCATCGATCCGAGCGACCTGAAGGTCGTCACGCGCCGAGCGCCCGATGCGCGTGAGCTCGCCGACCTGCTGTTTGCCTGGACGGTCGTGGGGTTCGTGAAGTCCAACGCGATTGTGTTCGCGCGTGATGGTGCCACGCTCGGTGTGGGCGCCGGGCAGATGAGCCGCGTATATGCGACCCGCATCGCTGCGATCAAGGCCGCGGACGAAAAACTCGAGGTGCGCGGAGCCGTACTGGCTTCCGATGCATTCTTTCCATTCCGCGATGGTATCGACATCGCCGCCTCCTACGGCATCGTGGCTGCCATCCAGCCGGGCGGATCCAAGCGCGACGAGGAGGTCATCGCGGCCGCCGACGAGCACGGCATGGCCATGGTCATGAGCGGCGTGCGGCATTTTCGCCACTGAGCTTAGGCTGGTAGCGCGATGAAGATCCTGATCGTCGGCGGCGGCGGACGCGAGCATGCGCTGGCCTGGAAATGTGCGCAGTCCCCACGCGTGCGCGAAGTGCTGGTGGCCCCGGGCAATGCCGGCACCGAGATAGAGCCGCGTGTGCGCAACGTGCCGCTCGCCGCGGATGACATCCCCGGCCTGCTCGAGCTCGCCAGCCGCGAGGCCGTGAGCCTGAGCATCATCGGTCCGGAGGCGCCGCTGGTCGCCGGCATCGTCGATGCGTTCACCGATGCGGGACTGCGCTGCTTTGGTCCGAGCCGGCAGGCCGCCAGGCTCGAAGGCTCCAAGGCCTTTGCCAAGGACTTTTTGCAGCGCCATGGCATCGCAACGGCGGCCTACCGCAGCTTCACGCGCGGCAACTTCGATCGTGCGTGGTTGCAGGCCCAGCGAGCGCCCATTGTGATCAAGGCCAGCGGACTCGCATCGGGCAAAGGAGTCGTGATCGCCGAGACTCTGGCACAGGCCGAAGCCGTCGTGCTCGAGATGTTCGAGGGCCGCTATGGCGATGCCGGCTGCGAGATCGTTGTCGAGGAGTTCCTGCAGGGCGAGGAGGCGAGCTTCATCGTCATGGCCGACGGCGAGCACGTGCTGGCGCTCGCGAGCTCCCAGGATCACAAGCGCCGCGATGATGCCGATCGAGGGCCCAACACCGGCGGCATGGGCGCCTATTCGCCCGCCCCGGTGCTCACCGGTGCGCTGCACGAGCGCGTCATGCGCGAAATCATCGCGCCGACTGTGCGCGGCCTGGCTGCCGATGGCACGCCCTATACCGGATTCCTGTACGCCGGATTGATGATCGGCGCCGACGCTCAGGTGCGGGTGCTGGAATTCAACTGCCGCTTGGGCGATCCGGAAGCCCAGCCGCTGCTCACCCGCCTGCGCTCGGATCTCACGCTATTGTGCGAGGCTGCGCTCGAACGCCGGCTCGATGCCATCGAGGCGCAGTGGGATGAGCGCGCCGCGCTCGGCGTCGTGCTCGCGGCCGCAGGCTACCCTGAGAGTGTACGTCTGGGCGATGCGATCGAGGGCCTCGCGACGGCCGCTCGCCTGCCCGGCAAAGTCTTCCACGCCGGCACGCGCACTGCGCAAGGACGCGTGCTGACCAACGGCGGCCGCGTGTTGTGCGCGGTCGGTCTCGGCGCCGGTGTCAGCCAGGCGCAGCGTCAGGCCTATGCATTGCTCGAGCCCATTCACTATTCAGGCATGCAGTTTCGGCACGATATCGGCTATCGCGCCATCGCTCGAGAACGCGCCGATGCCGACGACGGCTAAAAGCTCACGCGCACGAAGGCTTGCGGACCGCGAATCATCAGGTCGAATAAACCCGAGGGGTTGTGATCGCGCACGGTGAGATCGGCGAGGAAGCGATCGTAGCCGATGCCGAAGGCCACATTGCGCCGCCAGCGGTATTGCACGTCAGCATGGTACTCACCGAGCGCTCCAACGATCGAGCCGGTGCTCAGGTCCAGGTATTGAGCGCGCGCATTGAGCGACCAGAAGCGTGAGATCGCCCAGGTGCCGTCGAGCGCGATGGTCCCGAATGGCGTAGCCGCCGACAAGTCAGAGCGGTTCGGGGTAGCGGGAATCTGCGCGAGGGCTTCGGCCTCGATCAGACTGAGGCCCACGCCCGCGCCGAGCTCGAAGCGCTCGTTGCGCAGAAACGAATAGGTATAAGTCAGATCCATCTGCCGCCAGGAGAGGCTGGATTGAACCTGATCGCCAGCCAGGAAGGTCACGTTGCCGTACTGGATGTTGCGATCGGCGAACACATCGCCATTGCGGCGCAGATCGAAGAAATCCACACGCAGGCGCCCGCGCTCCTCGAGCCGAAACATGATCTCGATGCGCGGCTGGTAGACCTGATCGGTCACTCCCAGATCATGCTCGGCCGAAAAGTAGGTGCCGGTGAAGCCGTTGCTCGGGTTGACGTAACCGGTAGTGCTCACGTGGCCGAGAAAGTAGATGGCGCTCAGGGCGAAATGATCGGTGATGGGGCTCGCGTTGGGCTGCGGTGCCGGGTAAGCATCGTCCGCCTCGGCAGCCTCGGCAGCCTCACTGACAGCGCTCGTTCCGGCGAGCATTGCCAGCGTCAGGAGTGTCAGGCCATAACCCCAAGCCCGCATTGTGTGGGTTTCAATGCCCGAGCGCCGCGGGCAGCTCAGCGCTTCATCGCCTCGAAAAACTCAGAGTTCGACTTCGTATCCTTCATCTTATCGAGCAGGAACTCGATGGCGGCGAGCTCATCCATCGGATGCAATAGCTTGCGCAGGATCCACATCTTCGCCAGCTCGCCCGGATCGGTGATGAGTTCCTCCTTACGCGTGCCGGAGCGATTGATGTTGACAGCCGGGAATACGCGCTTTTCGGAAATGCGCCGGTCGAGGTGAATCTCACTGTTGCCGGTACCCTTGAATTCCTCGTAGATGACATCGTCCATCTTCGAGCCGGTATCGATCAGCGCCGTCGCCAGAATCGTAAGGCTGCCGCCCTCCTCGATATTGCGCGCGGCACCGAAGAAGCGCTTGGGCCGCTGCAGTGCGTTGGCATCGACTCCGCCCGTGAGCACCTTGCCGGAGGAAGGCACGACGGTGTTATAGGCACGCGCGAGTCGCGTGATGGAGTCGAGCAGGATCACGACATCCTTCTTGTGCTCGACCAGGCGCTTGGCCTTTTCAATGACCATCTCGGCGACCTGCACGTGGCGCGCGGCGGGCTCATCGAAAGTACTCGATACGACCTCACCCTTGACCGTGCGCTGCATCTCGGTCACCTCTTCCGGGCGCTCGTCGATGAGCAGCACGATCAGGTGTACTTCAGGATGGTTGGCCGTGATCGCCGTGGCGATATTCTGCAACAGCATGGTCTTGCCAGCCTTCGGCGGCGAGACGATCAGACCACGCTGACCCTTGCCGATCGGCGCGACCAGATCGATCGTGCGTGCGGTCAGATCCTCGGTACTGCCATTGCCGCGCTCCAGCTTGAGCCGCTTGGTCGGGTGAAACGGCGTGAGGTTCTCGAACAGCACTTTATTGCGCGAGCTGTCCGGCGAATCGAAGTTGATCTCGCCGACCTTCAGCAGCGCAAAGTAGCGCTCGCCGTCCTTCGGTGGCCGAATCAGGCCCGAGACCGTGTCGCCAGTGCGCAGATTGAAGCGGCGGATTTGACTCGGGGATACGTAGATGTCATCCGGGCCGGCCAGATAAGAGCCATCGGCCGAACGCAGGAAGCCAAAGCCGTCCTGCAGGATCTCCAGTACGCCGTCACCGTAGGTATCCTCGCCGTTGCGCGCGTGCGCCTTGAGGATCGAGAAGATGATGTCCTGTTTACGCGAGCGTGCGAGGTTCTCCAGACCCATCGACTCCGCCATCTTGACCAGCTCGTGAATCGGCTTGGCCTTCAGCTCGGTCAGATTCATCGAACTGCGCGAGAGCGCCAGTTCGGCCGGACTGATGACCTCGGCGTCATCCTCGCCGATCGGCTCGAGCTCCATCATGTCATCGGGACGCCCATTGCCGCGATTGCCGTCGCGGTTGCCGTGGCGCGGGCCTTGCTGGCCCTGTCCTTTATTGTTGTTGGGTCGGTTACGACCCTGATTGCCCAGATAGCCCCTCACAGGTGCTGGTCCAGAAAAGTTGCGAGCTGCGATTTGGACAAAGCGCCGACCTTCTGCGCCTCGACGGTACCGTTCTTGAACAGGATCAGCGTTGGAATGCCGCGAATGCCAAACTTGGGCGGGGTTTGGGGATTCTCATCGATGTTGAGCTTCGCGATACGCAGTCGATCCTTGTATTCGGATGCAATCTCATCGAGGATCGGTGCAATCATCTTGCAGGGGCCGCACCATTCGGCCCAGAAATCCAGCAGGACCGGTTTTTCGGCCTTCAGAACATCCTGATCAAAGCTGGCATCCGAGGTGTGCACAATGTGCTGGTTACTCACGCGGTTGAGCCTCTGTTGCGGGGAGACGATGTTAAATTGGGGAACAAAGACGAAATTACGAGTCGATTTAGAAAAATGACGGAACTGAAGTTATTTGCGGCGGAGCCCGCGCCATGCTCTAAAGACGCCGTCTAACGGTTACACTAGCGTAAGGATTGCTGGCGTCAGGATGGCTTGGCGGATGCGGACAGAACGGCCGCCGATGGCGTATTTTTAGTCCTTTCCATGTCGCATTGCAAGTCTTAGGACCACTGTGTCTCCATTTTGAGGCGTGTTGCCGTTAAGAATCGTTATTAATGAGTGATGAGCATCTCAGTTCGCTGACCTTCCGCTCGCTGCCATTGGCGCCCTCGCTGATGCAGGGAATCATGGATGCCGGTTTCACCTTCTGCACGCCGATCCAGGCGCAGACCTTGCCACTCGCGCTGCAAGGTCGCGACATGGCCGGACAGGCGCAAACGGGTACCGGCAAGACCGCCGCCTTTCTGGTCGCCCTGTTGCAATCGCTGTTGACGAAGCCGGCCCAATCGGGCCGCACTTCGACCTCGATCCGTGCATTGGTGGTCGCGCCAACGCGCGAGCTCGCCGTGCAGATTCATAAGGATGCGGCGGTGCTCGGCAAGCACACCGGCTTGCGGCTGGCCGTAGTATTCGGCGGCACCGACTACGAAAAGCAGCGCCAGACCCTGGCCGCCGGTGTCGACGTCTTGATCGGCACGCCCGGCCGGCTCATCGATTATTTCAAGCAGCGCGTCTTCGACCTGCGGCACGTGCAAGTGCTCGTGCTCGATGAGGCCGATCGCATGTTCGATCTGGGCTTCATCGCCGATATTCGCTTCATTCTGCGCCGCCTGCCGCGCCCGGAATTGCGCCAGTCGATGCTGTTCTCGGCGACGCTGTCGCAGCGCGTGCTCGAGCTCGCCTACGAGCACATGAACAATCCCGAGCTCGTGCGCATAGAGCCCGACAAAGTCACGATCGATCGGGTCCGCCAGGTGATCTACTTCCCCTCGATGCAGGAGAAGCTGCCGCTGTTGATCGGATTGCTGCGCGAGACCGAGGCGCATCGCACCATGGTATTCGTCAACACGCGGCGCATGGCCGAGCGACTCGAGACCGTGCTGCGCGCCAATGGTTTCAATGCGCAGGCGCTCTCGGGCGATGTGCCGCAGAAGAAGCGGCTGCAGTTTCTGCGTCAGTTTCATGAGGGTGAGCTCGCGATATTGATCGCGACCGATGTCGCCTCGCGCGGGCTGCACATTCCCGATGTGAGCCATATCTTCAATTTCGACCTGCCGCAGGACGCACCCGATTACGTGCACCGGATCGGTCGCACGGCGCGCGCGGGTGCCGATGGCGATGCCATCAGCTTCGGCTGCGAGGAATTTGCGATCTCACTGCCCGACATCGAGAGCTACATCGGCCACAAGATTCCAGTCGCCACCATCAGTCCCGAGCTGCTCGCGCCGCTCGAGGCCCAGCTGGCGCAGTCCGCGCACCAGGGCAGCCACGGCTACGGCACGCGGCCCGGCCCTCGTCCCGGCGCCAACCGGCGGCCGGGCTCCGGGCGCAGCGGCGGCGGACGTGCCGGCGGCCGGCGCGGCGAGCCGCGCCGACATGGACGCTAGCGGCCGCCAAAACAGCTGCGCCGCTGAATCGCTCATGAGGTCTAGCCCCGAGCAGCTCTCGGACTGGTTGACCTCAGTCATCGATATCGCCGAGGCGGCGGGCCGCGAGATCATGAGAATCTATGAGACCGCCTTCAACGTGCGGCTCAAGGCCGATCATTCGCCGATCACCGAGGCAGATCTGTCGGCGCAGCGGATCATCGGCGCCGGGCTGCAACGCATCACCCCCGAGATCCCCATGCTCGGCGAGGAATCGGCGCCGGCATTGTTCGAGCAACGGCGCCAGTGGCCACGCTTGTGGCTGGTCGATCCACTGGATGGAACACGCGAGTTCGTCAAGCGCAATGGCGAGTTTACCGTGAACATCGCGCTGGTGGAGGCCTTTGAGCCAGTGCTTGGCGTCCTCTACGCTCCAGCACGAACCGTGCTCTATGGCGCAGCGCGTGGCTGCGGCGCATTTCGCCGGGCAGCCAACGGCGAGCGTACTGCGATCCACGTGCAAAGCCGCGCACCCGCGCGGCTGCGAGTGCTCGGCAGTCGCTCGCACGGCGATGCGGTGCTCGATCGCATGCTCGCGCGTCTGGGCGAGCAGGAGCGTGTGCACGTGGGCAGCGCGCTGAAGTTCGGCCTGCTTGCCGAGGGCAGCGGCGACCTGTATGTGCGCCGCGGGCCGACCTGGGAATGGGACACGGCCGCCGGGCAGGCCGTGCTGATTGAAGCGGGCGGCGCTGTGATCGACCTGAGCGGCGCGCCATTGCGCTATAACGCGCGCGCCGAACTCGTGAATCCTTCATTCATTGCCTACGCTGACCGATCGCGCGACTGGGTCGCATTGCTGTCATGAGCCGCGTGGATCTGCACACGCACAGCCACTGCTCGGACGGCCTGTTGTCGCCGGGCGCTCTGGTGGCACTGGCGGCACAGCGCGAGGTGGAGCTATTGGCTCTGACCGATCACGATACGGTTGCGGGCTGCGAACTGGCTCGCACGGCATGCGCCGCCCACGCGATCCGTTTCGTATCGGGTGTGGAGCTCAGCTGCGAGTGGCGCGAACGAGAAATCCACGTGGTCGGACTCGGCATCGATCTCAACGATGCCAGCCTGCTGGCGCATTGCGAGGCTCAGCTCGAGCGCCGGCGGCAACGCATGCGAAGGATGGCCGAGCGGCTATCGCTTGCGGGGCTGCCCGGAGCGGAACTGGGGGCGATCGCGCTCGCCGCGCCGGTGCCGACGCGAACGCACCTCGCGCGCGCGCTCTGGACTCTGGAGCTCGCCGACAGCGTAGCGGATGGCTTCGAGCGCTGGCTCAAGCGTGGTCGTCCCGGATACGTCAGGGCGCAATGGCCCTCATTGGCGCAGACGGTGCTGCGCATCGTCGCGG
>Ga0302325_10018275_pt1 | contig 14779 bp, 14 predicted proteins | sample Palsa_T0_2_FD_201948 | JGI IMG/M metagenome (GOLD analysis project Ga0302325, IMG submission 201948) | Peat permafrost microbial communities from Stordalen Mire near Abisko, Sweden - Palsa_T0_2 | ecosystem: Environmental > Terrestrial > Soil > Palsa > Peat permafrost | place: Sweden: Abisko... | reverse complement strand
CCCTTGCCCTGGTGCCCCCCGGGGGGGGTGTTACCCAGGGGGGGGGGGGGGGGGGGGGGGTAACTGGCGGCGGACAGGACTCTTGTGTACCCGTTTGCCGGCGGGGTCGAGCCCGGCGTGAACTTCCCGGGCGGAGGTCACGCGACGGTTGTCAGGTGCCACTGCTTGCAGTACGGGCACAGGTAGGCCTTGCGCTGGCGCTCGACGCCCGCGACGAGCGCTGCGTCGAGCGCATCGCCCTGGCTGCGGTACCTGCGCTTGCGAAAGCACCTCAGATTCCGCTCCTCCCGGGTGGGCTCCTTCATTTTGCGGGTCCCCACATGTTCGCCGAAGGGTTTGCGCGCGATGTTGCGGCGTCAAATCTTTCAATGCAAACCCCTTAAGACTGCTGCCCCGAGGGAACCGGAGCGGCCCGCGGGTGACTGTTCTGGAAGGTGTAGACCCCATTCTTGAGCGCCGCCGATCCCACTAGGATATCCCCCATGAAAATCTCCCGCTTTTCAACATCCCTTGCCGCGTCCCTTGCGCTGATCCTCTCGTCCGGATGCCGGGAAAAGACCGCGGGATCCCAGCCCCAGGCCACGCAGGTCCAGCCGACCCCCGCTCAGCCGGGGGTCCAGCCGGAGGTGCCGATTGCGCGGCCCGCGCAGAACGTGCCGATCGCGGTCCAGTCCGTCTCCGACCAGGCCGCGGCGTCGTGGGTGGCCATAAAGGATTTCACGTTCGACCAGCGCGCCGACTTCATCGCCGGGGCCGGCAGGCTGCAGGGCATGCTGGCGAGCCAGATCGCGGAGCTGAACGCGAAGCGCGCCTCGATGCCGTCCACGGTCGAGACGAAGGACTGGGACTTCGCGATGAAGGAGATGAACGACTCCCAGTCCTACCTGAAATCCATGATCGACGAGGCGAGCCGCGCGACGCCCGAGACCTGGGGCGAGGAGAAGGACAAGGTCGACCAGGCATGGCAGAGGGCCCAGGAGGCCTTCGACAAGGTCAAGGTCACGACCACGTCGTGACCCGCGGGGCCTAGAGCATCGGGGACAGCGGCCTGAGCGCCGCCTCCGCGAACTTCCTTCGGAACGGCCGGCGGGCGAACGCCTCCGCGTCGATCTCCTGGCAGAGCGCGAAATCGTGATCGAGGATCCGCGCCAGCTCGGCGTTGCGCCCGCCCGAGTAGAAGAGCAGGTTGAGCTCGAAGTTCAGCCGCATGGAACGGTAGTCGAGGTTGGCCGACCCGACCATGGCCCACCGGTCATCGGCCAGCATGATCTTCGCATGATTGATGCCGGCCGAATACTCGAAGATCCGGACCCCCGCGGCGAGCAGCTGCCCGTAGTACGAGCGCCCGACAACCACGAGCCAGGGATGGTCGTTCCTCTCCGAGATGAGGAGCCGCACATCGACGCCGCGGCTGGCGGCGAGCTCGAGCGCGGCGAGGATGATGTCGTCCGGTACGAAGTAGCCGGTGGCGATCCAGACGCGGTCGCTCGCCTCGTTGAGCAGGCCGACGATGGACTTGCTGATCGGCTCGTTCCTGCGGTCGGGGCCCCCGAGCACGACATGGGTGATCTCCCGAGTCTCCGTGGCGGGCTCCGGAAAAAAGGCCGGCGCCGAGATCTTCTCGCCGGTGGCGAAGAACCAGTCGTCGGCAAAGACATCCTGGAGCTCGTGGACGACGGGCCCGTCGGCCTCCACCTGGACGTCGCGCCAGTGGCCCAGCGCCTCGTCAAGGCCCTCGTATTCCCGCCCGATGTTCATGCCCCCGACGAATGCCGACTTGCCGTCGATCACCTGGAGCTTGCGATGGTTCCTCAGGTTGAGGAAGAAGCGGTTGCGCTTCGGGTCCAGGCTCTGGAACCAGGAAAACTGGCCGCCAGCCGCGCGCAGGCCCGACAGCAGGCTTTCCGTGAACCCGTGCGAACCCACGCCGTCGAGCAGCAGGCGCACGATGACGCCCCGCGCCGACGCCTCGGTCAGCAGCCTCAGGAACTTCGAGCCGGTCTCGTCGGGATTCCAGATGTAGAACTCCAGGTGGATGTGGTGCTTCGCCCCGCGGATCCGCTCCTCGAGGGCCGCGTAGAATTCCGTCGAATCGCGAAGAATGCGTAGGTTGCAGGCGGAGCTCACGGGCAGGCGGTTGATCCGCGAGAGGAGATGCAGGAACTGGCGGTCCCTCTGCGGCAGCTTCCTCATGAGCGCGGTCGTCCCGCCGTCGGTGGAGTCCGCCGGCCCGCCCGCCCGGCTGGAACGGGCCGAGTAGAGGTTCCGGCGCTTGAGCCGGCGCCGCTTCAGGCGGTCGGTGCCGAACCCGAAGTAGCATGCGGCCCCGAGGAACGGGATGAAAATGATCGCCCAGAGCCACGCGAGCGTGGCCGACGGGCGCTTCTTGAGCATCAGGAGGTGGGGGATGAAGGCCCAGGTCGCAAAATAGCAGATGACGAGCACTATCCTCATGATATACCAGACTTTACGGCCGCATTTCGGTTCCCTTTGCGAGCGGAAGGAGGCGCCCCCCGCGCCGCCGGCTAGCCGCGCGAGGCGGCCTCGAGGTTGATCGCGTCCGCGTGCTTGAGTCCGAGGAGCACGAGCTCGGGCACGATCTCGTCGAAAAGGCCCTCCTCCTCGAGCATCCGGGCGAACCCGCCGGTGCCGATCACATGGGGCTTCACCCCGGCGAATGCCTCCCGGGCCAGCCCGTCGACGATGTGCCGGATGGCGCCGGCGTGCCCATGGTAAAGTCCCGACTGGATGCTCTCGACGGTCGAGCGCCCGAGCATCGTCTCGGGCCTGGCGATCTCCACGCGCGGCAGTTTGGCCGTGCGGCTGGCGAGCGTCTCGGCCGAGACGCCCACGCCGGGAAGAATGACCCCGCCGAGGTAATCCCCTCCCGCCGTCACCACGTCGAACGTCGTGGCGGTCCCGCAGTCGACGACGATCAGGTTCCGCGAGGGCTGCCTCTGCGTCGCCGCGATCGCGCCCGCGATCCGGTCCGCGCCGACCTCCAGGGGATTGCGGTAGCGCACCTTGAGGCCGGTCTTCACACCGGCCTGAAGGACGAACGGCTCGCAGCCGAAGTACTGCTTGCTCGCGCCCCTCACGGGGTGAAGCGCCGCCGGCACGACGGAGCAGAGGGCGACGCGGTTCACCGACCGGGGGTCGACCCTGTTCTCCCGAAGCACGCAGACCAGGAAAATACCGAGCTCGTCCGTGGAGCCGAGCGGCTGGGTCGACTTGCGGAACTGGCAAAGGAGCGTGTCCCCGTCGAACACGCCGCCGTGGATCTGGGTGTTGCCGATGTCGAGGCAGAGGAGCATGGGCGGGTCAGGCGGGGACCGGCGTATTCGGCGGGAGCGCGGTGAGGATCCGCTCCAGCGCCGCGGCGAGCTCGGTGCGCGTGGCGCAGCGCTCCGGCGTCTCGCCACTGGAAAAATGGATCGTGGAGGGAAAGGCGTCCGGCCCCTGGCGCTCCGCGAGGTCGTTCTGGACGACGATGTCCGCACCGGAGTGGGCGGCGAGCGAGGCGACGGCGCGGAGGGCCCCGTCGCCGTCCTCGCCATGGGTGAGCTTGAACGCCACGATCCTGACCCCGGCGTTCAGGCTGCGGCTGCGCAGGTTGTCGACCAGCTTCGGATGGGGCCGAAGGCAGATCACGGGCGCCGTGTCCGAGTCCAGCTTTCCTGCGGCCGGCGGGCGCGCGGCGCCGCCGACCCGCACCTCCGCAACGCCGAAGTCGCTGACCGCCGCCGCATGGATGACCGCGTCGAAGTGGCCGCACGACAGGATTCGGCCGAGCGCCGTATCCAGGTCAGCGAACGAGGAGAAGGTTTCGTCGCGGCAGCCGGCCGGCGCCGGGGCCGAGCCCTGCGAGCGCAGGAGCACCACCTCGTGGCCGCCGCGGGCCAGGCGCTCCGCGATTCCCGCGCCCGTGCGCCCCGTGCTGGCGTTCGTGATCACCCGCACGCCGTCGATGGGCTCCGCCGTCCCCCCGCTCGTGACGAGGACGCGTAGGCGCCTCGCCGGGCGCGCGAGCGAAGCCTCGATCGCGGCGACGATGTCCGCCGGCTCAGCCAGCCGGCCCTCGCCGACCTCGCCGCAGGCCGTGCGCCCGTCGCCGACCGAGATGAAGCGCACGCCCCAGCGTCCCAGCCTGTCGACGGAATCCTGGGTCGCGGGATGGCTCCACATCGCCGGGTTCATGGCCGGCGCGACCAGGAACGGCTTCGAGCGGTCGTGCGCGAGGAAGAGCGCCCCGGCCAGGTCGTCCGCGAGCCCGGCGGCGAACCGGTTGAGGGTGTGGGCCGTGGCCGGGCAGACGACCACGGCGTCGGCCCACCGCGTGATCTGGATGTGCTCCAGCGCGGCGCCGGGCTGGAAGATGTCGGTCAGGACCCGCTCTCCGGTCAGGCCCTCGAGGGTCGCCACGCCGACGAACCGCAGCGCCGACTCGGTCGCGACCGCGCGGACGCGGTGGCCCCGCTGCACGAGGCGCGAGATCGCGTCGCAGGCCTTGTAGCCCGCGACGGACCCGGTGAGCACGAATGCGATATTAGAGCCGGACATTGTCGATGAGGCGCACGTCCTCCAGGCGAACGGCCGCGAGCCGGACGCCGTCATGGTCCTCCACGTAGTCCACCCCGAAACCCGCCGCGCCGAGGGAAACCGCGGCGGCCGCGGCGTCCGCCGACTGCCGCAGGATGCGCGGGAACGCCGCGGCGTGCTCCCGCGCGGCGGGCGAGAGCCGGCTGTTCCTCGAACTGAGCGCCACCCCGTCCGGGGCCCGGACCGTGGCGCAGGGCACGATCTCAACCGGCATGAAGAGCGCGCGGACCATCCCCTGGACCAGCTCCAGCTGCTGGCGGTCCTTCTCGCCGAAATAAGCGCGCTCGGGCCGGACGAGGTTCAGGAGTTTCAGGACGACGGTGAGGACGCCCTCGAAGTGCCCGGGCCGATGCGCGCCCTCCAGCCGGTCGCTCAGCGTGTACTCGGTCATCCGGTAGCGGTAGTCGTCCGGGTACATCTCCCTCGGCTCCGGGACGAGCACGTGGTCGGCCAGGCCCTCGGCGAGCGCGAGGTCGTCGTCCAGGGCGCGGGGATAGCGCTTCAGGTCGGCGGGATCGTCAAACTGGGTCGGGTTCACGAAGACGCTGAGGACCACGCGGTCGTTCTCGGCCCGCGCGCGCTCGAGGAGCGAGCGGTGGCCGGCATGGAGCGCCCCCATCGTGGGGACGAAACCCACGCTGAGCCCCGATTTCTCCATCGAGGAGCGCTGGGCGCGCCATTCCTCAAGCCGTGTGGACACGCGGGGCACGCCTAGAATCCCTCCTCGTCCGCGGGGAATTCGCCGCGGCGCACGGATTCCGCGAACCGGGCGGCGCCGGCGCGCACGAGCGCGGCCCCGTCGGCGAAGCGGCGCGCAAACCTCGGCTTGAAATCGGGATTGAGCCCGAGCATGTCGTGGAGGACGAGCACCTGGCCGTCGCAGCCCGCGCCGGCCCCGATCCCGATCGTCGGGATCCTCAGCGCGGAAGTCACCTCGCGGGCGAGGTCGCGGGGGATGCATTCAAGGACGAGCGCGAACGCGCCCGCCTGCTCGAGGGCGCAGGCGTCCTCCCTGAGCTGCCCCGCCGCGGCGGCGTCCCTGGCCTGCACCTTGAAGCCCCCGAGGCCGCGCACCCACTGGGGCGTGAGCCCGAGGTGGCCCATGACGGGGACGCCGGACTCGACGAGGTGCCGGATCACGTGGGTGTGGCCCTGCGCCCCCTCGATCTTGACGGCATGGGCGCCCGCCCGCAGCAGGAGCGCCGCACACTCGAGCGCGTGCGTCTCGCCCTTTCGCGCCGCGAGGAAGGGCATGTCGGCCACGATGAATTTCCCTCCGGCGCCGCGCGCGACCGCGCGCGTGTGCATCGCCATGATCTCAGGCGTGGCCCCGAGCGTGTCCTTGTCGCCGTGAACGACCATCATCGCGCTGTCGCCGACAAGGAGGCAGTCTACGGGAGCCTCGGCCAGCAGCCGCGCCGACCACGTGTCGTAGGCCGTGACCATGACGATCTTGGCGCCGGCGGCCTTTGCCGCGGCGAACCCGTCGGGGGTCCCGACGAGCGATCCCTCCGGGGGATGGGCGGATTTTTGGGCTGTCACACCGCCTCCGCAGTTTCCCAGCGATGGAAAACCTGCGGACCGGCGAGGGTGGACGGGGGTGCTTTTCGCATGGCGATGAAGCCTCGTTGTCCGAAGGGCATGGGTGGTGTACTGGAGCGTCCGGTCGCGATCGTGTTCGCGCTAGACCCCGCACCATCCCCCATGGCGGGCGACGCCGCAACACCAAATTGCCCCCTTTGGAGGGGGCCCGCGGCGCCTCAGGCGCCCCGGATCCGGAACGCGACTGCGTGCTTCGCCGGCAGTGCGCCGGGCACGCTTATCGCCAGGCCCGACGGGTCCTGGGTCCAGGCCAGCTTGCCGTCGTGGCCGACGAGCTCGACGCTCGTGATCCGCCCGACCTGCAGCGCCGTGTCCGTCGCGAGGGACCGGATGACCGTCCGGAACTCAGGCTGGCCCATCACGAAGGCATAGAGGATGTCGCCCTTCGTCGTGAACCGGACATCGGACGCGTCAAACGCGCGCCGCGACTCCTCGTTGAAGGCCTTGGCGTTCTGGTCGGCGGATTGCACGGGCGCTCCCTCGCCGAACTTCTTCCAGGGGCGGGACCCGTGGATGCCCTCGCTGTTCACGTCCATCCACTGGGTGATCCCCGCGATCAGCTCGAGCTCCTCGTAGTCGGGCATCCCGCTCGAGGGAAGCGGGATGTTGAGCATCAGGTTCCCGTTCTTGCTCACGATGTCGACCAGCATGTCGACGACCATCTTCGGGGTCTTGTACTTCATGCCCCGCTTGTAGTGCCAGTTGCCGATGCACGTGTCCGTCTGCCAGGCCCGCGGGAGGATGTCGTCGAGAACGCCTCGCTCGCGGTCCAGGACACAGAGCCCCTGCTCGCTGTCGCGCCCCCGTTTCGAGAAGTAGACCGCCTCGTTCCTGCCGCCGTTGCGCCGCACGCTCGTGTTGTAGAGGTGGGCCACGACCGAGTAGCCGTACTCCTGGAAGGGCATCGACCCGTCGGAATAGAGCAGGTCGGGCTCGTGCTGGTCGATGAGGTCCGTGATCCGGTCGTGCCAATGGCGCTTCCACCAGTTCGGTATCTCGTCCTCGTTCCACGGCAGGTCGCCCGACCAGATGTCGTCCGAGTCCACATAGAGGTCCTTCGACGCCGCCCAGGCGCCGTCGTAGGGCACACCCGCGAGGGCGCCGGTCGCATCGGAACCATGGGCGACCGAATACCACTTGTAGGTGATCCAGAGGTGCTCGCTGATGGCAAACTTGAGGCCCTCGTCGCGGACGGCCTTGCGCCAGGCGCCCACGATGTCGATCCCCGGCCCCATCGCCGCGGCGTTCCACCGGTTGAACTTCGAGTTCCAGAGGTCGAAATTGTCGTGGTGGACCCCCATCGTCATGAAGTAGCGGGCGCCCGCGGCCTTGTAGAGCTTGATGAGGTGGGCCGGGTCGAACTTCTCCGCCTTCCAGTAGGGGATCGTGTCCTTCATCCCGAACTTGGAGGGGTGGCCATAGTGCTCGGTGTGATAGTTGTACTGGTCCGACCCCTGGATGTACATCAGCCGGGCGTACCAGTCGCCGAACTCGACGGCCGATTGCGGGCCCCAGTGGGCCCACATCCCGAACTTCGCGTCCCGGAACCACTCGGGCGCCTGGTAGGACTGGAGCGAGGCCCGCGTTCCCTTGAAGGGACCGTCCTCGGGCTCGATCCCGGGCGGCCGCCTTGAATCCGCATCCGCAGCGGAGGCGGCCGCGGATGCCGCACCGCGCAGTCCGACCGCGGGGATCACGCCCGCAATGAGGCCGAGGGCCTTGCGCCGGTTCATTTCCATGGGGGGATCAGGATCCGGGCTTGAGCCGGAAGAGCATCACGTCGTGCGAGTCCACCGTTGCCGTGTGCAGGTCCATCGCCGTCCCGGCCGGCTTTCCGGTCCAGACGTCGGTCACGTCGTAGTACTGCTCGGTCAGGAAGGTGAGATCATGCATGTCGAGCGTGAGCTTGGCCGGGCTGTCGCCGGTGTTGAGGACGCATACCGCCCATTCCTTGTTCGAAAGCTCCCGGGCCCAGATCTCCTTGTCCTTGTCGACGCGGAAGCGGAAGCCCTGGTGCCCGAGCGGGTCCTGGTCGATCGCGATCACGTCCTTGTTCGTCAGGATGGCGCTGATGTCCGGCGTCATCTGGCGCACGTCGTTGCCCGCGATGAGCGGCGCCGCGAGCATGCACCAAAAGCTGAAGTGCGCCCGCGATTCCGGCAGGGTCAGCCCCTTGTTGCCGACCTCGAGCATGTCGGGGTCGTTCCAGTGGCCGGGGCCGGAGTACTTCTCAAGGCCCACGTTCATGTCCAGGAGGGTCTTCCAGCCGTGCTCCCACTTGTTCTTGCCCGAGGCGATGTAGCCCGGGCCGATGTCGCCTGTCGTGCGCCAGAGGTGGCCGACGGGCTCGGCCCAGAGCCAGGGCTGGTTCTGTCCCCACTCGCAGAGGCTGAAGATGATCGGCCGGCCCGCGGCCTTGATCGCGTCGCTCATGATCCGGTAGGTCTCGGGGCCATTCGCCGTCCCGTGGTTGCACCAGTCGTACTTGAAATAGTCGACGCCCCAGGACGCGTACGTCCTGGCGTCCTGGAACTCATGGCCGCGGCCGCCGGGGTAGCCCCCGCACGTGAGCGTGCCGGCGCACCCGTACATCCCGAACTTGAAGCCCTTGGAGTGGAGGTAATCCCCAAGCGCCTTCATCCCGCTCGGGAACTTGACCGGGTCGGCCACCAGGTTGCCGTTCTCGTCGCGCTCCTTCTTCGACCAGCAGTCGTCGACGACGATGTAGACATAGCCCGCGTCGCGCATGCCGTTCGCGACCATGGCGTCCGCGGTCGCGCGCACGAGGCTCTCGTTGCAGTCGCCCGCGAACGTGTTCCATGTGTTCCAGCCCATGGGGGGGGTGAGGGCGAGGCCCTCGAACTTGTCCGCGCGGGCCACGGCGGTGGCGAGGACGGCGCATGCGATGAGACGGGAAAGATTTTTCATACGGAGTGGGGGAGGGACGCCAAATTCGGGAAAAGACGGCGGGGTGGCACACTTTGGCAAGCGGCGGGGCCAAGTCCAGCCCGAGTGGTCGGGATCTGGCCGGCCGCGCGGGCCGGCGCCGGGCGCTTACGGGAGCCTGGCCTGGATGAGTTTGCTGACGGCGGAAAAGTCGATCAGCGGCGCCTCGGGCTTCTGCTTGAGGATGCCCATGACCTTGCCCATGTCCTTGCGGGACTGCGCCCCCGACTCCCGGATGGCGTCGGCAATCATCGCATCCAGCTTCGCGGCGTCGAGGGCCTTGGGAAGGTACTTTTCCAGAAGCCTGATCTCGACCTCATTTGCGGCGACGAGATCGGCCCGGCCGCCCTTTTCGAACTCGACCTTCGCATCGGCGAGGTTCTTCACGCCCTTGCGCAGGGTCGCGATGACGAGGGAGTCGTCGATCGGCTTGGAGAGGTCCATGGAGGCGCGCTGGACGGCCGCGTCTGCGCTTCGAAGCGCGGTCGAGGTGGCCGAGTCCCGCGCCTTCACGGCGGTCACGATGTCGGCGCGCAATTGTTCGTAGAGGGTGGGCATTCCCGGCATTGGGAGGCAAAAAGGGACCTTTCGCAACCCTCGCCGCCGGGCAATCTTCTTTCCTGCGGCCCCCAAACCTGATGAAACTGCGCCCGCATGTCCGGTCACGCTTCACACCGCACACACTGCCAGAACTGCGGCACAGGCCTTTCGGGGCCCTATTGTTTCAGGTGCGGCCAGCACGACGTCGACTACAACCGGTCGTTCGGGCACATCCTGGAAGACAGCCTCGAGGGGGCGCTCCATCTCGACGGCAAGTTCTTCAGGAGCGTGCAGTACCTTTTCACGCGTCCCGGCTTCCTCACCAAGGAATTCATCGCGGGCCGGCGCACGCGCTACACGCATCCCGTGCGCTTCTACATTTTCGCGAGCTTCCTCTTCTTCGCAATCGGCGCGCTCGAGAAGGACAAGTCGAAGCCCAACGCTCGCGCCGCCGCCAAGGCCGCCGCTGACGCCGGCGCGGGGGAGGCAAAGGAGAGCGCCGGCAAGCGCAAGCCCGAGGCGGGGAAGGGCGAGGCCGTCCCTCCGGCACAGGCGGAGGCGGGCGGCGCCGACGATTCAGCGGGCACGACCAAGTCGACGTGGCTGCGGCACATGATACACCCCTTGTCGGGCCCGCTGGAAAGGGGGGCCCTCCAGCGGGAAATAAAGCACCTGACGCCCACCATGCTCTTTCTGTGCATGCCGCTCCTGGCGGCGGTCCTGAAGCTGGTCTACTCCGGCAGTGGACGACTCTATATCGAACACCTCGTCTTTGCCCTGCATATTATGGCGTTCGTGTTCCTGGCCATGCTCGTCGCCGACGCTGCCCAGGCCCTTGCGGGGCTGATCGGCGATGGAACGGAATCCTTCGTGGGATTCTCCCTCACCTGCCTTTCGGCGTGGCTGATTTACCGGGCATTCCGCACCGTCTACGGGCAGGGAAGGATGAAGACCCTCCTGAAGATGGGACTGGTGGGCCTCACCTACGGCGCGATCCTGATCGTCGGCATCTGCGCCGTGGTGATCGCCTCGTACGAGATCGTGTCTCGCGAGTTCTAGGTCCAGCGCGCGACGATCCCAGGCAATTCCCGGAGCGACGATATGGGGAAGAACCGCCCGTCGCTGGCGGGCGGAGCCTCCGCCACCTCGTGGGCCCAGGTGATCCGGTAGGGCACGAGCACGCCCGATCCGCCCAGCGCTAGGACCGGGAGGATGTCCGACTTGACCGAGTTGCCGACCATCAGGAAATTGGCGGGATCGATGCCGTGCCGCCGCAGGATCCGCTCGTAGGTGCCCGCGTCCTTCTCGGAGACGATCTCGATCACCCGGAACCGGTCGGCAAGGCCCGACTTCGCCAGCTTCCTCTCCTGGTCCCTCAGGTCGCCCTTCGTGATCAGCATCAGGGGATGCGACGGGGCGAGTTGGTCGAGCGCCTCCAGGGCGCCGTCGAGGATTTCCACCGGGTGGTTCATCATCTCGCGGCCGAGAGCGAGGATCTCGCGCACCTCGGCGGTGCCGATCTTTCCCTCGGTCAGGTCGATCGCGGTCTCGATCGCGGAGAGCATGTACCCCTTGATCCCGTAGCCATAGAGCTCGAGGTTGCGGCCCTCGGTCGCAAAAAGGGCCTTCTCCACCGCCGCGGAGTCGTGGTAGCGCGCGAGCAGCTTGAAATAGCGCCCGTGCACCTTCTCGAAGATGCTCTCGTTGTGCCAGAGCGTGTCGTCGGCGTCGAATCCTATCCAGCGCGCCTGGGTCATTGGAGCGTCAGGCCTTCGCGCCACGGCGGAAACGGTCGAGGAACACGGCGACGATGATCACGAGGCCGATGATGATTTCCTGGAAATAATTGGGCCAGCCCATTTGTTGGGATCCGTTGCGCAGCACGGACATGATCAGGGCGCCTATGACCGAGCCCAGGATGGTGCCCGAGCCGCCGTTCAGGCTCGCCCCGCCGATGATGACAGCTGCGATGATGTCGAGCTCGAGGCCGACGGCCACGGTCGGGTCGCCCAGGCGCAGCCGGGAAAGCTGGAACAGGCCGGACAGCCCGAAGAAGCAGCCGGCCAGGGCGAACACGAGGACCTGGAGGCGGATGGTCCGCACGCCGCACAGGCGCGCGGCCGCCTCATTCGAGCCGAGCGCGAACACATGGCGCCCGAAGACGGACTTCCTGAGCAGGAGGGAGGTCGCGACCGCGAGCGCCACGGCGACCCAGACGCCCGGCGGCAGGCCGTATCCCGACGGATTGGCCGTCGTCATCCATCCGTTGATGGGGGAGGCGTCATAGTCGACCGTCTGGTTGTTGGCCAGCCACTTGGCCATCCCGCGCCCGATCCCGAGCATGCCGAGGGTGATGATGAAGGACGGCATCCGCAGCCCCGCGACCGCGGCGCCGTTCAGGAGGCCGACCAGGCCGCCGACGCCGATGGCGGCCAGGGCCGTGGCCGGGGCCCCCCAGCCCCTCTGGACGAGGAGCGCGGCGACCACGCCGCTCAGGGCGACCGTCGAGCCCACCGAGAGGTCAATCGCGCCGCTCACGATGATGAGCGTCATCCCGAGGGCGCCGATGGAGACGATAACCGTCTGGGTGAGGATGATCTTGAAATTATGGTAGGTGAGGAAGTACTCGCGCGTCTCGGCGGGGACCGCGAAAAGCGCGATGACGAGGATGAGGCCGATGAACGGCCCCGCTTTCCCGAGCATGAGGCGCAGGCTGGACCTCATGGCATCAGTCCTTGCCGACCGCCAAGCGAAGGAGCTCCGGCTCGCTCCACTCGGCTCGGGGCCTCACCGCGACCAGCTCGCCCCGGCGCATCACGCCAATCGTGTCGCACAGGCCGAGAAGCTCGGGCAGGTACGAGCTGACGACGACCACGGATTTCCCGGCGGCCGCGAGCCTGCCGATGATATCATAGATCTGGGCCTTGCTGCCCACGTCGATCCCGCGCGTCGGCTCGTCGAGCAGGAGTATCCTCGCCGGGTGCTCGAGCAGCCGCGCGAGCGCTACCTTCTGCTGGTTTCCGCCGGAGAGTTCGCCCGCGTTCTGATCCGTGTCCCGGCATTTGATCGCGAGCTCCGCCGCCCAGCGGCCGGCCGCCGCGGACTGCCTGCTGCGGCTGATCCAGCCCAGCCGCCCGAATGCCCCCAGCTTCGTCAGGGTGATGTTGTCGCGGACGGGCTGGTTGGTCATCAGGCCCTCCTCCTTGCGGTTTTCGCTCAGGAATCCCATGCCCTGGTCCCAGCGGTCCCGGGGCGATGTCCCGCCGGCGTGGCCGGCCACGGCGACGTCGCCCGAGTGCGCGCGGTCGAGCCCGAAGATTGACCGCATGAGGTCCGTGCGGCCCGCGCCGATCAGGCCCGCGAGCCCGAAGATCTCGCCCTGGCGCAGGGTGAAGGAGGTCGCGGCGAGCCGGGGCAGGCGCTCGAGCGAGCGCACCTCCAGGACGGCGGGTCCTAGCTGGCGCGAGATCCGGGGATAGAGGTCGGCGACCGGGCGCCCGGTCATGAGCGCCACGAGGCTGTCCACACCCGCCGCCTTCATCTCGCCCGATCCGACCGTCTCGCCGTCCTTGAGGACCGTGTAGCGGTCGCAGATCCGCCGGCATTCCTCGAGGAAATGGCTCACATAGACGATGCTCACGCCCTGGGCGCGGAGGCGCCCGATCACCTCGAAGAGCTTCTCGGTGTCGGACTTCGTCAGGCTACTCGTCGGCTCGTCCATGATGAGGACCCGCGGCTTGAGGAGGAGCGCGCGGGCGATCTCGATCACCTGCTGCTCGGCTATGGAAAACTCCCCCGCGGCCCGCTCGAGCGGAAAATGCCCGTAGCCGAGCCCGGAGAGCGCCTGCGCCGCGCGGCGCCTCGACTCGCCCGCGTCGATCCAGCCGAGCGTGGAGGACTCCGAGCCGAGGAGGATGTTTTCGCGGACGGAAAGGTGGGGCGCGAGGTTTACCTCCTGGTAAATCATCGCGATGCCTCGCCTGCGCGCGTCCAGCGGACCGCCGGGCCGGTACGGCCTCCCGTCGAGCTCCATCGTTCCCGCGTCAGCCGCGTGGGCCCCGCTCAGGATCTTCAGGAGCGTGCTCTTGCCCGCGCCGTTCTCGCCGATGAGCGCATGCACCTCGCCGGCCGCCACCTCTAGGGAGACCGCGTTCAGCGCGCGCGTCGCGCCGAACGACTTGCTGATCCCGTCCAGGTTCAGCCGGGCGTGGGCCATCACTTGAGGTATTGCGCGAGCGGCGGGTGGATGAGGGCGGAGACCGCGGGATCATCCATGTTCTCTGCGGTCACGAGCCCGACGCCCGTGTCGATCGACGCGGCGACCTTTTCGTGGCGCAGCACGGCGACGGCGGTCATCACGCCCAGGTAGCCCATCTTGAAGGGATCCTGGACGACAAGGCCCTGGACGTCGCCCTGCTTGAGGGCCTTGACGAGCTGGTCGTTGGCGTCGAACCCGACGAACTTGACCTTGCCGGTAAGCCCCTGCTCCCGCAGCGCCAGGAGCGTCCCGCTCGCGGTCGACTCGTTCGGCGCAAAAATCCCGTCCATGCGCTCCCCGAACCGGTTGAGGAGGTTCTGGGCGGCCTTGAAGGCCGTCTCGCGCGTCGCGCCGCCATACTGGTCGGTCGATAGGAGCTCTATCCCCGGGAACTCTCCCGCCATGACCTCCATGAAGCCCGCCTCCCGCTCCTCGGTGCTCGCGGAGCCCACCTCGTAGCGGAGCATGATGACGCGGCCCTTGCCGCCGAGGAGCGTGCCGAGCCGGCGCGCCCCGAGCTGGCCGCCCTTGCGGTTGTCGGTCGCGACGAAGCTCGACGGCATGTCCGACTTGAGCGCGGAGTCGATGATGACGACGGGGATGCCGGCCCTGACGGCGTCCTCTACCGGTGCGACAAGCGCTTTGCTGTCGAGCGGCGCGAGCACGATGGCGGAGACGTTGCGGCCGACGAAGTTCTCCACGACCTGGATCTGCTGCTCGCGGTCGTCCTCGAGGAGCGGGCCTTTCCAGATGAGGGTGACGGCGGTGCCGGCGGCCCGAAGCTCTCGCTCGGCCTTGACGGCCCCCGCGTTGATGGACTTCCAGTACTCGTGG
>Ga0302325_10018274_pt1 | contig 14779 bp, 14 predicted proteins | sample Palsa_T0_2_FD_201948 | JGI IMG/M metagenome (GOLD analysis project Ga0302325, IMG submission 201948) | Peat permafrost microbial communities from Stordalen Mire near Abisko, Sweden - Palsa_T0_2 | ecosystem: Environmental > Terrestrial > Soil > Palsa > Peat permafrost | place: Sweden: Abisko... | reverse complement strand
TCGGGCGCTCGGTCCGCTCAAGGACGACCCTGAAAGGGTCTCCGCATTGCGGTCGCGCCGCAGGCGCGATCCTTGACCGGACCGATCGCCCGAGCTCCAATCTCGCCATGGCCTCAAGGGATGTTCCGCACTTCAAAAGTGCGGACTACCTGCCGCAAGCTCATCGTCGAACCGCCGCCCTACCCCGTCCCCGTGGCGCGCTGGAAGCTCTCCACCAGCGAGCCGGCCACCAGCCGCCAGCCGTCCACGAGGACGAAGAAGATCAGTTTGAACGGCAGGCTGACCACCACCGGCGGCAGCATCATCATGCCCATGCTCATCAGCACGCTGGCGACGACGAGGTCGATCACCAGGAAGGGCACGAACAGCAGGAAGCCGATCTCGAAGGCGCGCTTCAGCTCCGAGATCATGAAGGCCGGCGTCACCACCTGCAGCGGCGTGTCGATGGCGTGGGCGGGCGCCGCGGTTTTGGAGAGGCGCATGAAGAGGGACAGGTCGTCCGTCTCCACCTGGGAGAGCATGAACGCCTTGATCGGCTGGGCCGCGGCGCCGAAGGCCGCCGGCAGCTCCATCTTGTGGTCGAGCAGCGGCTTCACCCCCGCGTCGTAGGAGGTCTGCAGGGTCGGGCCCATGACGATGGCGGTGAGGAACAGCGACAGGCTGATCAGCACCGCGTTGGGCGGCGTCTGCTGCAGGCCCAGCGCCTGGCGCAGCAGCGACAGCACCACGATGATGCGCACGAACGAGGTGGTCATGATCACGATCGAGGGCGCCAGCGACAGCACCGTGATCAGGCCGACCAGCTGCACCACCCGGTCGGTGAGGCCGGCGCCGGTGCCGAGGTCGATGTTGACCGCCTGGGCCAGCGCCACCGCGGGCACGATAAGGCTCAGTACGGTGGTGACCAGCGAGATCAGCGCCGCGCGGCGCAGCTCCGCGCCGGTGGGCCGGTGGATCAACTTGGCGAGGCGGGCGATCACGCGCCGGGCTCGCGGGGCCTGGCGGGCGTCGGGATCTCGGCGATCAGCCGGCCCTCGCCCAGCAGCAGCAGCCGCTCGGTGCTGTCGTGCCGGACCAGCACTAGCCGCCGCACCGGATCCAGCGGCAGGCTCTCGACGATGGTCAGCCGCCGGTCGGCCCTGGGCCGCTGCAGCCGCACCAGCCACTCCGGCCCGAACCGGCGCGCGGCGTAGGCGGCCACGCCGATCAGCCCCAGCGTCAGCACGAGGGCGAAGAAAGCTCTGGCGAAATCCCCGAAGGCCATGTCCGGCTTTGCGCAATGGAAGGCGAACGAGCCTTGCCCTGCGTTCCGTTAAGGACGGATTAACCCTGTTTGTTAAGGGACGGCGCTTGTCCCCCGCCGGCGGCCGGGACGGACCGATCACTGGGCGGCGGTGGCGCGGCCGCTGACGAAGACAGAGGCCAACAAGCGCTGGCGCTCACCTTCAGGCATCGCGGCCGAGTGCTCGAAGTTATGATCGGGGGCTTTGCGCTTGGGCGGCGCCACGCGGGAATGTCCTTGATTCACAACCACATCTTGCGCGAGCTTAACCGTTGTTCCATTCGTAGCAGGCGGGGCTCAGTTGATGGATCGCAGGCTTTTTGCCGGCTTGGTCGCGGTTGGCGCGCTTTTGCCGCGATTCGCCTTAGCTCAAGCGCGACCTCAAATCCGAGCCCGCCCCCTCGGACGCTGCACAACAGTTTTCACAGCGGATATGGCAATCAGAAACCGAGCGATCCTATATACACGTGTCCAGACAACACCGTCAGGACAATTGCTCAAGTACTCAACATAACTCCCAATCCGATAACACTCCGGCTTACAATTTTCAAATCGGGGCAGGAAATTACTACACCGGAGGAAACATCCACGACAACCCTGGCGCCGCGCATATAATTCCCCCGACGGGCGTAAAACAAACAGTATTTGGGGTTGCTCTGGAACTGTACCCAGGGGATACGATATTCTATCAGCTGGCGAACGAAGGTGATTTTTCTTACACGATTCGTGTTATCGCGTGGGTGGACCAGAAGGCGATGACCTTCAGCAGCTCGCCGGGGTTCATCGGTTTGCCGAGGTGGCCGTCCATGCCGGCTTCGACGCAGCGGGCGACCTGGTCGGGCAGCACGTTGGCGGTCATGGCGACGATGGGGGTGGTCGCCGCGGCCGGCAGCGGCAGGGCGCGGATGCGCCGGGTGGCGGTGAGGCCGTCCATCACCGGCATCTGCACGTCCATCAGCACCAGGTCGTAGAGGCCGCGCTGGAAGGCCGCGATGGCGGCGAGGCCGTCCTCGGCGACCTCGATCTCGATCTCGAACTGCGCCAGCACGGCTTTCACCAGCTCGCGGTTGATCGCCACGTCCTCGACCAGCAGCAGGCGGACCGGGCGGTCCAGCTGCGGCGCGGCGGCCGCTGGCGGCGGCGCGGCGCAGGCCTCGGCGGTGGGCAGGGTGACCTCGAACCAGAACGTCGAGCCCTCGCCCTCGACGCTGCTGAGGCCGATCTCGCCGCCCATCAGCTCGACCAGCCGCTTGCAGATGGCCAGGCCCAGGCCGGTGCCGCCGAACCGGCGCGAGACCGAGACGTCGGCCTGGGTGAAGCGCTCGAACACGTGCGGGATCTGGGCCGCCGGGATGCCGACGCCGGTGTCCGACACCTCGGCCCGCAGCAGCGCCGCGCCGGCGCCGGCCGGCGTCTGCGAGACGGTCAGGCTGACGGCGCCCTGGGCGGTGAACTTGATCGCGTTGGAAACGAGGTTGAGCAGCACCTGGCGCAGCCGCTTGGCGTCGCCGCTGAGGAAGCCGCCGTCCGGGGCCTGCAGCGAGAGGGCGAGCCCCTTGGCGGCCGCTTGCCCGGACATCAGGTCGAGCACGGCGACCGCCTCGACCGCGGGCTGGAACGGGGCGGGGTCGAGCTCGACCGCGCCGGCGTCCAGCCGCGAGACGTCGAGCACGCTGTTGACCAGCTCCAGCAGCGTCTCGCTGGCGTCGCCGATCAGCCGCGCGTGGCGGGCGTCCTGGCCGTCCAGCCGCGGCGAGCTCTTGAGGATGCCGGCGAAGCCGATGATGGCGTTGAGCGGCGTGCGCAGCTCGTGGGTCATGTTGGCGAGGAATTCGGACTTGGCGGCGGCGGCGGCCTCAGCGGCCACCCGCGCCTCGATCAGCTCGGCCTCCAGCTCCTTGCGCCGCTGGATGTTGCGCGCGACGCTGATCGCCCGCAGCGGGTCGCCGTTCTGACCGCCGGCCAGGGTGAAGCTGGTCTCGACCCACAGCACCGCGCCGTCCGCCCGGATCACCCGGTACTCCGCCACCAGGTCGCCGGCGCCGCGCTCGCGGAACTCGGTCACCTTGCGCAGCAGCTCGTCACGGTCGTCCGGATGGATGAACGTGTACATCGGCATGGCGTAGAGCTCGGCCATCGTGTAGCCCAGCGCCCGCTCGGTCGAGGGCGACATGTAGAGCCGCTTGCCGTTGACGTCCGCCAGGGTGATCACGTCGGTGACGTTGTCGGCGAGCACGCGGTAAAGGGCCTCGTTGCGGCCGAGTTCGGCCCGCGTCTCGTCCAGCCGCCGCCTTGCCTTCAGCATCCGCGCCACGCCGTCGCCGGCGAAGACGAAGCCCAGCGACAGGATGGCGACGAACGGCGCCAGCTTCAGCTGCGGCGGGTGCGGCGCCAGCAGCACCACCGCCAGCACCGCAAGCGCCGGCAGGACGCCGCCGATCACCACGCCCAGCCGCGACTGGTAGGCGTTGGTCTGGGCGAAGAAGATCACCGCCAGCCAGACGATGAGCGCGCAGAGCGCGCCGTCCAGCGTGCCGGACGTCCAGGCGAGCGCGCCCAGCCCCACCCAGGCGATGCAGGCGGCCGCGAGGCCGCCGACGTGCCAGAGCCGGGTGCGCCAGCCGATCGGCTGGCCCAGGAACTGCCGGCGGGTGGCGAACCAGGACATCAGCTCCAGCGCCAATGTGACGCAAGCCCAGGCCGCGCAGATCGGCCAGGCAAGCACCAGGGCGAAGATCCCGGCGGTGGCGATGTTCACCGCCACGCGCAGCAGGAAGCCGGCGTGGGCGCTGGCCGCGAGCTCGTCGAGCCCCTCGTCGAGGAGGCCGGTGAGGGAGATTGGCTTCATTTCGCCCCCAGCCTAGCAACCTCGCCTTGCAACGAAGTTACTTCGGTGAGCGCACGCTGGCGCGGCGGCGGGCCGCCCCCTTTAAGTCGCGATTAACCCTGTTCGTTCACCGTTTGGCGGTCATGACTCTCGACGACATCCCCGTCTTCGCGATGCTGAAGAGCCGGCTCTCGTATCTCGCCGACCGCCAGCAGGTGATCGCCCAGAACGTCGCCAACTCCGACACGCCCGGCTACACCGCCATGGACCTGAAGCCGTTCAGCGTCGCGGGCCAGGGCGGCGTCGGGCAGATCACGCCCACGCTGACCTCGCCGATGCACCTGACGCCGCCGTCGTCGCTCGGCCTGAGCAGCAAGCCGGTCGCGGCGCCCGATTCGGAGACCACGCTCAACGGCAACTCGGTGGTGCTGGAAGAGCAGATGCTGAAGATGACCCAGGCGCGGATGGACTACGACACCGCCATCGGCTTCTACCAGCAGTCGCTGACCCTGCTGCAGACCGCCGCCAAGCGGCCCGGGACCTAAAGGAGCGCCTAAGGCATGGCCGATCCGATCCAGCCCACCAGCCCGGCCGGCGCCATCGCCGCCTCGGCGCTGCAGGCCCAGCAGGCCCGGATGCGCATCATCGCGCAGAACCTGGCCAACGCCGATTCCACCTCGCAGACGCCCGGCGGCGATCCCTACCGCCGCCAGGTGCCGGTCTTTACCCCAACCACGGTGGCGGGCGGCGGCAAGGGCGTCACCATGAGCCGGGTGGTTCCCGACCAGACCGATTTCGGCAGCGAGTATGCGCCGGGCCATCCGGGCGCCAACGCCCAGGGCTATGTGAAGCTGCCCAACGTCAACCCGCTGATGGAGGCGCTGGACATGCAGGAAGCCCAGCGCGCCTACCAGGCCAACCTCAGCGTCATCGAGACGGCCAACGAGATGGACCAGTCCACCCTCAGCCTGATCAAGAAGTAAGCCTCAGGTGGTCGCGCCCCTCATCGCCGCCCGCGCCTACGCCGCCGTCCAGGGCATCGGCGGGCCCGAGCTCGCCGGCGCGGCGGGCCCGGCCAGCGGTCCGGACTTCGGCCAGATGGTCAACACTGCGATCAGCCAGGCGGTGAACGATTCCCGCGCCGCCGAATCGACGATGACCGCGCAGGTGCAGGGGAAGGCCAGCCTGGTGGACGTGGCCACCGCCATCTCCTCGGCCCAGACCAGTCTCACCACCATGATCGCGGTGCGCGACCAGATGATCGCGTCCTACCAGCAGATCATGAACATGCAGATCTGACGCGGCGCAGCCCGGGCGCGGCTGGCGGCTGTGTGGAGCGTCAGTCGGTTATCCGCACGCTTGGGTGCGGAACATCCTCCTGAGGCCTTTGTCATTGGAGCTCGGGCGAGCGGGTCACTCAAGGACGTGACCTCGGTTCAGCACACTTGAGATGGCGGCCAACGTCAGAGTCCGCCGTTGAGCGCTTCTGTTTCAGTCAAGGACGAGGCTGCGCCTCGCCGCGGAGCGGCCGCCGGAGGCGGTCCTTGACTGACACAGACGTCGGAAATCAAAATCCGCCAAGCGATCAATGGCTTCGTCCCGCTCGGTGGTCGTGGCTCACATCGACCTGGACCGGGACAGGAGACGTTCACCCACCCATCATCGGGGACAACCGGTGGGTCGGGGAACGAGGACCGATGATTTCAGCCGGAGATGATCAATTAGACCAGGACAAGGCTCGGGAAGCGTTTGAGGCGGCGTTTGAACTGGAAGAGGCTGGTGATCGGGTTGCGGCGATCACTCTCTTGGCCGATCCTGGTCGCCGCCTTACCAAGAGACGTGCGCGGGAGCTGATCTTCAAACTGGCCTAGAGGTGCGCCGCTCGGGAGGTTCTGGGTCGATGGCACGCGTTGGCGCCGTCCGCGATGGCAGACCTTCGACGAGGCCGCGTTGTGGGGTACCGCCCGCCCCATCCCTCCCAAGCTGAACAATGGACAACGGCGCGCTCAGACGGCGCTCAGGCAGGGCGTGGTTATCTTCACGTCATCGCCGCCTCCCCTCCCGCGGCGAGCAAATCGCAAGGGGCCCTCCCTCGCCCGGCGTCGTTGGCTCCATCGCCGGGCGCCCTTGCCGCCACCCCCTCCCGCCCCGCGGGAGGGGGTGCTACGGCTTCCGCCGTGACCGGACCGATCATCGAGCTGACCGACGTCGTCAAGCGCTACGGCCAGCTGGCCGCGGTGGACGGCCTCACGCTCGCCATCGAGCCCGGCACGTTCACCGCGCTGCTGGGCGGCTCCGGCTCGGGCAAGACCACCGCGCTGAAGACCATCAACGGCCTCGTCATCCCGGGCGCCGGCGAGGTGCGGGTGGACGGGCGGCCGGTGGCCGGCGAGCCCGGCCCGGCGCTGCGTCGGCGGATCGGCTACGTGTTCCAGGAAGTCGGCCTCTTCCCGCACATGACGGTCGCCGAGAACATCGCCGTTGGCCCGAAGCTGGCCGGTTGGGCCAAGGCCGAGACCGCGGCGCGGGTGACCGAGCTGCTGCGGCTGGTCGCCCTGCCGGCCGAGGTCGCCGGGCGGCTGCCGGCGGCGCTCTCGGGCGGCCAGCGCCAGCGGGTGGGCGTCGCCCGGGCGCTGGCGGCCAAGCCCTCGATCATGCTGATGGACGAGCCGTTCGGCGCCCTCGACCCGGTGACCCGCGACGCCCTCGGCCGCGATTATCGCGAGCTGCATGAGCAGCTCGCGCTGACAACCCTGATGGTCACCCACGACGTCTGGGAGGCGCTGCTGCTGGCCGACCGGATCGTGGTGATGGACCACGGCCGGATGCTGGCCGACGCCACGCCGGCCGCCCTGCTGCAGGGTCACGCCGATCCGCGGGTGCAGGCGCTGATGGAGACCCCGCGGCGCCAGGCCGAGCGGGTGCGGGCGCTCGCCGAGGGCGGGGCCTGATGGAGGGCCGCATCGCCGCCGCCTGGGCGCTGCTGCCGGGCTACCTCGGCCAGCACGTGCTGCTCAGCGCCAGCGCCCTGATTCTCGGCCTCGTCATCAGCCTGCCGCTGGCGGTGGCGGCCAGCCGCAGCGCCGCGGTGCGCTGGCCGGCGCTGCTGCTGGCCAGCCTCGTGCAGACCATCCCCAGCCTGGCGTTGCTGGCGCTCTTCTACCCGCTGCTGCTGGCGCTCTCGGCGCTCTCCACCGCACTGATCGGCCGCGGCTTCCCGGCCCTGGGCTTCCTGCCCTCGCTGCTGGCGCTGACGCTCTATTCGATGCTGCCGATCCTCAGGAACGGTGTCGCCGGCATCGCCGGGGTCGACCCGGCGGTGATCGAGGCGGCGCGCGGCATGGGCATGACCGACCGCCAGCGCCTGGTCTCGGTGGAGCTGCCGCTGGCCGCGCCGGTGATCATGGCCGGGGTGCGCACCGCCGCGGTGTGGACCATCGGCGCGGCGACCCTGGCGACGTCGGTGGGCCAGACCTCGCTCGGCAACTACATCTTCTCCGGCCTGCAGACCGAGGACTGGGTGCTGGTGCTGTTCGGCTGCGGCGCCTCGGCGGCCCTGGCGCTGGCGGCCGACCAGCTGCTGGGCCTGATCGAGAGCGGCCTCGCCCGGCGCTCCCGCTGGCGCATCATCGCCGGCGCCGTCGGCCTGGCGGTCGGACCGCTGGCCGCCCTGGCCCCGATCGCCTCGACGCTTGGCGGGACGGCGCACTACGTCGTCGGCGCCAAGGATTTCTCTGAGCAGTACATCCTCGCCGACCTGATCACCGACCGCCTGGAGCGCGCCGGCGCGGCGGTGCAGAGCAAGCAGGACCTCGGCTCGACGTTCGCCTACGACGGCCTGAAGACCGGCGAGATCGACACCTACGTCGACTACTCCGGCACCCTCTGGGCCGACATCCTCAAGCGCACCGACAACCCGGGCCGTGCGCAGGTGCTGGACATCCTGACCCGCGAGCTGAAGGCCCGCGACGGGGTGGTGGTGCTGGGCTCGTTGGGTTTCGAGAACGCCTACGCCCTGGCCATGCGGCGCTCGGAGGCGCAGGCGCTGCACATCACCAGCCTCGACGACCTGGCCGCCCATGCCGGCCAGCTCACCTTCGGCGCCGACCTGGAGTTCCTGTCGCGCCCGGAATGGAGGGCGGTGCGGGACGCCTACCACCTGAGCTTCAAGAAGCAGGACCAGTACCAGCCGACCTTCATGTACCGGGCCCTGAGCTCCGGCCAGGCCGACGTGATCTCGGCCTTCTCGAGCGACGGCCGCATCGCCGCCGACGACCTGGTGGTGCTGGGCGACCCCCGCCACGCCCTGCCCCCCTACGACGCCGTGGTGCTGGTGGCGCCGAAGGACGCCAGCGACGCGCGGCTGCTGGGCGTGCTGCGGCCGCTGATCGGCAAGATCCCGGTCGAGGCCATGCGCGCCGCCAACCTCACCGTCGACCGCGACGCCGACAAGGCCAGCCCGGCCCAGGCGGCGAAGGCGCTGGAGGCGAAGCTGGGGCTCTAGCGGGCGGATCAGTCGTGTGGGCTTGCGGGTGCGCGGGCCAACGGGAAAATCGACCCTGAGCGGCCGTCGGCCGCGCCGCCGCGCGCGACGCTCAGCTGACCTCAGCGCCTTCCGAGGTTGGCGAGAGGCCGCGGCCCGGAGCAGACGCAGGGTTGGTCGGCGGCTCAGGCGGGTATAGTCGCCGTGGGAGGAGACGCCCGATGATCCGCATGCCCGCAATCCACCTCGCCGCCTCGCCTGGGCGCCGCCTGCAGGTGATCGACCTGGCCAAGGAAGCCGAAAAGCGCGGATTTCCCGGCATCTATTGCGCCACCGCCGGGGCCGGGGACTGTGTCGGGCTGTGCCAGGCCATCGCTCAGGCGACGAACACCATCGCCATGGGCACCACGATCCAGCCGATCTACTATCGCCTGCCCGCCGAACTGGCGCGTAGTGCGGCCTTCATCCACGAGATCAGCGGCGGCCGCTTCCGCCTTGGGGTCGGGGTGAGCCACGCCCCCGCCCACGCTGCGCATGGGGTCACGGTCGGCAAGCCGCTGGGAGACATGCGCGCCTATGTCGCGGCCATGCGCGCCGCCGCGTCGGCGACCGGTCCGCTGCCGCCGATCGTGCTAGCCACCCTGCGCAGCAAGATGCTGGCGCTGGCGGTGGAAATCGGCGACGGGGCGGTCTGGGCCAACGGCAGCCGCAGTCACATGCCCGCCCAGCTGAAGCTGGTCCCACAGAATCGCCGCGACGCCGGCTTCTTCCTCGGCGACATGGCCCCAACGGTGATCGACGCCGACGAGGCGGCGGCCAAGGCTGTGCTGAAGAAGACCCTGACCAACTATTGCCGGCTGCCCAACTATCGGAACTATTGGAAGGAAGCCGGCTATGTCGAAGAAATGGCGGCGATCGAGGCCGCCATCGCGGCCAGGGACTTCGACCGCCTGCCCGGCCTGATGACCGACCGCTGGCTGGCGGACAACACTCTGTTCGGCTCGCCGACCAAGGTTCGCGACAGCATCGAGGCCTGGTTCGACGCTGGAATCACGACGCCGATCATCGTCCCGTCGTCGACCAGCGGCGGGCAGGCGCAAGCCGTCTCCGAGCTCTTCGCCATCTTTGCATAGCAAGCCGGCGCAGCCCAGCCCGGGCACGAAGCAGACCGGCGTCCCCCGCGGGGAGATCGAGGCGATGATCACGGTAGGAAGACTCCGTTAACCATACCTGACCGATGTTGGGGCGTACGCGAATTTCCCCCCATCGGAGGCTTGCCATGAACGGCGCCGAGGTTCTCGACATCGGCCGCGACGCCATCTGGCTGACCATCCAGCTCTGCGCCCCGGCGCTGCTGGTGGGGCTGATCGTGGGGGTGGTGATCGGGCTGTTGCAGGCCCTGACCCAGATCCAGGAAGCGACGCTGGTCTATGCGCCGAAGATCGTGGCGATCTTCATCTCGCTGCTCATCTTCCTGCCGCTGATGGGCGCGCTTCTGACCGGCTTCATGCACCACATCGCCGACCGCATCTCCACCCTCTGAAGGCGGGCGGCGTGGAGCACTACGCCACCGACCAGCAGGTGTTCGCCGCCGGCCTGGTGTTCGCCCGCGTCGGGGCGATGATCATGACCATGCCGGGGCTGGGCGACAGCCCGGCGCCGGCGCGGGTGCGGCTGGCGTTCGCGTTCCTGATGTGCCTGGTGGTGACGCCGGTAGTGGCGCCCTCGTTGCCGCAGATCCCGCCGGGCCTCGGGGACCTCGCCGCCGACATCATCCGCGAGCTGCTGATCGGCCTCGCCATCGGGGCGGTGTTGCGCACCTTCCTGGCCGCCATGGCCATCGCCGGCGAGGTGATCTCCATCGCCACCACCCTGTCGTTCGCCCAGACCGCCAACCCCACCCAGGGCCAGCAGAACACCACGCTGGCCACCTTCCTGTCGCTGATGGCGATGGTGCTGATCATGGCCACCAACCTGCACCACCTGTTCATCGGGGCGATGGTGCGCTCCTACACGCTGTTCCCCTACGGCCACCCGACGCCGGTGGGCGACTTCGCCACCCTGGAGATCCGCACCGTCGCCGACGCCTTCACCCTCGGCATCCAGCTCACCGGGCCGATCATGGTGTTCTCGCTGATCTTCAACCTGGCGACCGGCCTGGTCGGCCGGGCGATGCCGCAGTTCCAGATCTTCTTCGCCGCCGCGCCGCTGCACGTGCTGCTGGGCCTCTCGATCTTCGCCCTCAGCCTGGGCGCGATGGGCTCCTTCTGGCTCGATCGCTACCGCGACGTGCTCTCCAACTTCGGCTAGCCCGGCATGGCTGAAAGCAACGACGGCGCCTCGCGCACCGAAGAGGCCACCCCGCACCGGCTGGAGCAGGCGCGCCAGGACGGCGACGTCCCCAAGTCGATGGAGCTGACCCAGGCCTCCGCGCTGGCCGGCGCGTTCGGGGCGGTGGCGATCGGCGGCGGCGCGCTGGCGCGGGGACTGGCCGAAAGCCTGCGGCCGTTCCTGGCCCACCCGGAGGCGATGAGCCTGCACGGCGCCGCCGGCGTCGGGGTGAGCTGGCGGGTGATGAACGCCGCGGCCCCCTGCCTGGCGGCGGTGCTGGGCGCAACCATGATCGCCGGCGTCGGCGGCAACGTCGTCCAGCACGGGGTGCTGTTCACCACCGCCAAGCTCAAGTTCGACTTCGACAAGGTCTCGCCGGCCGAAGGCTTCAAGCGGCTGTTCGGCATCGACGGTTTCGCCAATTTCGTCCGCTCGCTGCTGAAGGTGGTGCTGGTGAGCGCCGTGGCCTGGTGGGCGCTGGCGCCGCACGCCGCCGAGCTGCCGGGCCTGGTGCGGATGCCGCCGATGGGGGTGCTGGCCTACGCCGCCGGCGTCGGCCGCGACCTGATGTTCTCGGTGCTGGCGCTGCTGGCGGTGGGCGCGCTGATCGACTTCATCTGGCAGCGGCAGCGCTTCATGACCCGCATGCGGATGACCAAGGAGGAGCAGAAGGAGGACTTCCGCCAGAGCGAGGGCGACCCGCACATCAAGGCCCGGCAGCGGCAGATCCGCATGCAGCGGGCCAAGCAGCGGATGATCCAGCAGGTGCCGAACGCCACCGTGGTGGTGGTCAACCCGACCCACTATGCCGTGGCGCTGCGCTACGAGCAGGGCGAGACCCCGGCGCCGCAGTGCGTGGCCAAGGGCGTCGACGAGGTGGCGCTGAAGATCCGCGAGATCGCCGAGGCGCACGGCGTGGCGGTGATCGAGGACCCGCCGCTGGCCCGGGCGCTCTACGGCGCGGTGGAGGTCGACCAGGTGATCCCGCACCAGCACTATGAGGCGGTGGCCAAGATCATCGGCTTCATCCTGGCCGGCAAGCGCCCGCGCCGTAGGGCGCGAACGCTCTGAGAGCGGCGTAAGATTCGCCGGCTGATTCGGCCCCGGCGCCGGACAGCCGAGTTGCAGGAGCCCGTCATGGCCCACCCGGCGAGCGAACTGGAAGCGCGGCCCCGCGGCCGCGGCGGCGTGGTGCTGATGTCGCTGGCGGCCGGCTTGCTCTTCCTCGCCGCGCTGCTGGCGGCGGCGCCGGCGCTGAGCGGCGGGCCGCAGCGGTGGACGGGCGTCGCCCTGCTGGGCGCGATCGCGGTGCTGGCGCTCATCGCCCTGCCCGCGCTGCGCCGCCGGGCCGCGCCGCTCGCCATCGCGCCGGACATCGGGACCCTGGTGCGGGTGCTGGCCGAGCCGGCCGCCATCGTCGCCGCCGACGGCCAGGTGGAGGCGGCCAACGATGCCTGGCGCGCCGCCGTCGGCCCGCAGGTCCGCCTGCAGCGCTCGCCGGCGGCGCCCGCGGCCGCCCTGCTGCGCGCCGCCGCCCAGCGCGGCCAGGCCATGGACCTCGTCCAGGTGGGCGACGAGGCCCGGCGCGCCCACGCCCACCGGCTCGACGACGGTCGCTTCCTGGTCCGCCTCGCGCCGCCCGAGCGGCCCAGCGAGCCGCCGGCCCCGGCCGTCCCCGCCGCGGCGCCGGCGGCCGGCCCCGCGGCGCTCGACGCCTTCGCCGCCGCCTCGCCGTTCGGCGCGGCGCTGATCGAGGGCGAGGACCCGTTCGAGGGCGAGATCGTCGAGACCAACGCCGCCTGGGCCGGCATCGCCGGCGAGGCCGCCGCGCCCGGCGCCCGGTTGGGTCCGCTGCTCACCGACAAGAGCCGCGAGGACGCCGCGACCCGCCTGGCCGCCGGCGGCGCCGGCCCGTTCGAGGTGACGCCGGCGGCCCGGCCGAACAGCTTCGCCCACCTCTACGTCGCCCGCCTCGCCGGCCGCTCGGTGGCCTATCTGGTGGACGTCACCGAGCAGAAGCAGATGCAGGCCCAGCTCGCCCAGTCGAACAAGATGCAGGCGATCGGCCAGCTGGCCGGCGGCGTCGCCCACGACTTCAACAACCTATTGACCGCCATCCTGATGAACCTCTCGGAGCTGGAGACCCGCCACCCGCTGGGCGACCCCAGCTTCGAGGGCCTCAGCCGCATCCGCGAGAACGCCTACCGCGCCGGCGGCCTGGTGGGCCAGTTGCTGACCTTCTCCCGCAAAGTCACGGTGCAGCGCGAGACGCTGGACGTGGGCGAGCTGATCAGCAACGTCGCGGTGATGCTGCGCCGGCTGCTGCCCGAGAGCGTCGGCATGGACACCGACTACGGCCGCAACCTGCCGCAGGTGCGCGCCGACCGCCAGCAACTCGAGAACGCGGTGATGAACCTGGTGGTCAACGCCCGCGATGCGGTGCGCGGCCAGGGCGGCGGCACGATTACCCTGCGGGTCGCCCGGGTCAGCGAGGCCGAGGCGGCGGGGCTCGGCTACGAGGGCGCGCCGATGGGCGAGATGGCGCTGATCGAGGTCGCCGACGACGGACCGGGCATCCCGGCCGAGGTGCTGCCGAAGATCTTCGACCCGTTCTTCACCACCAAGGCGGTGGGCGAAGGCACCGGCCTCGGTCTCGCCACCGTCTACGGCATCGTCAAGCAGTCGGACGGCTGGATCGCGCCGCTCTCCGAGCCCGGCCAGGGCGCTACCTTCCGCATCTTCCTGCCGGTCTACGAGCCGCCGGTGCTGGTCGAACCGCCCGCGCCCGCCCAACCCAAGGGCCGCACCCCGGCCCGCGACCTCTCCGGCGTCGGCCGCATTCTGTTCGTGGAGGACGAGGACTCGGTGCGCCGCGTCGCCGCCCGGCTGCTGCGGGCCCGCGGCTACGAGGTGCTGGAGGCCGCCGACGGCGAGGAGGCCCTGGCCATCGCCGAGGCCAACGCCGGCGAGATCGATCTGATGATCAGCGACGTGATCATGCCCGGCATGGACGGCCCGGCCCTGCTGAAAGCCGCGCGCCAATACCTGGCCGACGCCCCGGTGATGTTCATCTCCGGCTACGCCGAGGCCGAGTTCTCCAAGGTCCTTGAAGGCGAGCGCGGCGTCACCTTCCTGGCCAAACCGATCGACATCGCCGTGCTGGCCGAACGGGTGAAGCTGGCGATGCAGGGGGGGTGAGCGCGCTTCAGCCGGCCGGGACGACGTCCTTCACCGCGCCGCGCCATCCGCTCGCGGTGACGTCGAACACGAAGCCTTCGGGGGTCTTGTATTTGACCTCGTAGAAGACGTTGGGATTGGTCTCGAACCGGCCGGTCAGATAGGTTCCGCCCGCTTGTCTGATCCGCTTGTCCGCGGCGTCGGTGTCGTCGACCCACATGCCGAAGTGGATCAGGCCCTCGTAGCCCTTGTCGAAGCCGGGAACCGGCTCTTCGCCGAAGTTCAGCAACGCCACGTTCATCACGCCGTCGGACATATAGACGCCGCGCATTGCGTTGCCTGCCCGGTGCATTCCGAACGCTTCCTCGAAGAACTTGGCGGCTTTCTCGGGGTCCTTCACCGCAATCGCAAGGTGACGAAGTTTCGCCATTCCAACTTCCCCGGCCTGTTTCATGCGATGTTACTAATCTCGGCGAGATTGCGCTTCGATCTCGATTGGGTCAATCTTTGACGACGAGGTTGGTGCGTGTCGGGATTGCGATGCTCGAACTCTCGGCAAAGGACCGGCGTCGCCGACCCGCTGATGTCCATCGAGGTTGGGCCGGTGAGCGGCTGGGCGCTAGCCCGGACGGCGCAAGGGCGCACGAAAATCAGCGCCTCAGGCGGAGGAAAATTTCCG
>Ga0302325_10018272_pt1 | contig 14780 bp, 10 predicted proteins | sample Palsa_T0_2_FD_201948 | JGI IMG/M metagenome (GOLD analysis project Ga0302325, IMG submission 201948) | Peat permafrost microbial communities from Stordalen Mire near Abisko, Sweden - Palsa_T0_2 | ecosystem: Environmental > Terrestrial > Soil > Palsa > Peat permafrost | place: Sweden: Abisko... | reverse complement strand
TTGCCGCCATCAAATCGGAAGGGCTGATCGGAGACAAGTATGTCGAGATTTCGTTTGGTTCCGATGGCGCGTCCAAGCTGAAGGACGGCGACACGATCGATAGCGAGACGCCTTTCGACATGTCAAATCTGACGAAGAAGGCGAGCGACCTTCTGGATAGCGCCAAGGATGCGGTCCAGAATCTGGACGGAACCGCGAGCAACATGAAGTCCATCAGCGCGAAGATCGACAATGGCACAGGCACGGTCGGCGCGCTGATTAACGACAAAACCGTCTACAAGCAGGCCGCCGCAGGGGCGACGGCTTTCAACGAGGATGCCGAAGCGCTCAAACACAACTTCCTGCTGCGCGGGTTTTTTAAGAAGCGCGGATACGAAGACGCCGATGAGCTGACCAAGCACCAGATTTCGAGCCTGCCTGCCGGGCCGCCCCAAAAGACATTTGACTACGACGGGCAGGCCATCTTCGACAAGCCCGGCGCGGCCAAATTGAAAGACAAGAAGGCGCTGGCGGACGCGGGCGATTATCTCCAATCCAATAAATTCGGGTTGGCTGTGGTGGTGGTATCCATCGGCATGAAGGGCGAGACAGACAAAGACCGGGTATTGACTGAGGCTCGCGCGAGCGCGGTGCGCGATTTCCTGGCCCAGAATTTCCGGTTGGATGACACGCGCATCAGGACCATTGGCCTTGGCAAAACGGACGGCGCCGGCGATGCGGGCAAAGTGGAGATCCTGGTTTATCCCGGGTCGGCCGCCGACAGTGCGCCGGCGCGAAAGCCTTCGGAGTAGAGGCTCTTCTCGAACGAGGTGAGTGGCTCACCTCTGAAGAGGTGTGACTTTCTTTCCATATCCGATGTTCGAGCCATCCTTCGCAGGATAGACGTCTACGCGCACACGGTCGCCGCGCCTGTAGGTGTCAATCTTCCAGCCGTTCATCATTTGTTTATTCGGACTGCCCAGGTCCACCTCCCAAGTCACCGTGCCGCTCTGGCCTTTGACTTCCATATAGAGCCGCACATGGGGATTGCTCCAGTCAATCCTGGTGACTTCCCCGATAAGGGAGACGGTCTTTTTCGTGTCAAACTGCGCCTCCAACAGATGATGCGCGAGCACCGCGGGTGGCGCCAACAGGAAACTCAAGCCGAGTATCAAAACCGCCGGTTTAGATCTAATCGTCGATGCCTCCCGACAGAACTGCCCGCTCTGACGTCGCCCACCGGCACTGTATTCGACTCGTTGGCGGCCGGACTCACTTCGGTGCTTGGCTTCCAGACGCGGCGGCCTGCTCCTCGGCGCGGGCTCCGGCCAGGATACCTTGCATGCCGTAGTTACCCTCATGGCAGGCGTACTCGAAGACCGGTTGCGGAGAGTGCTTCAAAGGGATCATGAGGCTCCATGGCTTCGTCCATGTCTCCGGGTCGTCGATCGTGATTTCGTATTTCAGGTTCTCCGGACCACTGCGGGACAGGCGCTCGATCACATGCAACTTTTCGCTGGATAGGTTCATAAAGCTTCTGGGTTTGTAGTTGGTGGTGTCCACGACAAGCGTATCGCCTTCCCAATGGCCGCGCGAATCCCCAAGCCACTGATGGACCGTGGATGGAAGATGGGGACCCCCGTCGAGTGGAATCACACGGACATCGTGAATCATCTCCGTCATGAAAACCACCGAGGTAGGCGTCTCTACAATCTGATAGTAGCTTTGGTATCCCGCCACCAGTTGCGGCGAGCCGTACGTGAGACAGCGTTCTTGCAAGGCTCGATCTTGAGGCCCGGCGGAACGCTTCATCGCCGCTGCTATGGCCTCGCGTCTCTTTTGCGCCTCCGGTGTCATGGCGGGTAGGCGCCCGTCAGGCGGGTCGGTAATGAGCGAGGTTCGGTTGTCCCATTCCCTTTTGTCATTCCAGACCGAGCTGTAGTCGCCGGTCTCGCCGTCAGTGCTCTTGAAACCCGATTTAGTTCCTTTGACATTCGCGAACACGGTTCGAAATATTGTGTCGCCGAACGCGGCGTCGCCATTGCCGCTGAACAGCTCGGCCGCCTTCTTCTTGAGCGCCGCTACTTCCTCGTCAGTGAGAAATTCCCGCCCGGCCAGCTCCGTGGGCCGCTCGATCGGCGTTGCGTTGTTGTTGGCCCAAAATCCCTGAAGGTCGGGATGTCCATCAGCGGTTCGGGGCGGCTTCCAGGTCTGCTTGACGGTTTTGGCGCTCGCCAAGGCCGAGTGCGGTGCAACTTGCCCTTGCGCCAACGAATGAAGCGCGGTGAGTCCAACTACGAAACAGAGGCATCGATATTTCATCTTCCCTCCATGTATGTATAAGTATACGCCTCGTGGGCCAGGGTTGTGACCGTTAATGTTGGGGCGACATCGGCCATCGGTTGAAGACTGATTTTCGCGTCTCATGTTAGTCTATGACCTGCGGTGCAGAACGGCGTTCGAGGACGGTTTCGGTGTCTGGAATCGCAAATTGGCAAAGTCGAATATGTGCAACTCGTGTTCCAAGCGGTTGGCACGTTCCATCGACATTTGACATAGCTGAGAGTAACTGGAGACATGAACTCCGCATGTCCGCGAAACAACCGGGAAACTTACAAACGGGCGGCTTACCGCAAGTTACCTGGCAATTGCTGCCGTGCTTGCTTCGATTGAGCCGCTAGTCTCTGGCTAAAGAGATCGCGCGGAACGAAGTTACGAATTCGATTGCAGCGACATTTCCTAACGTTCCCGGATACATGGCTCCCTGCTGAACTGTATAGTCAAGCTTAATCAACTCGTGTGTGCTTGGACGAAAGCCGGCCGCGAATTCGTACGTCTCAAAGCCGGGAAAAGCGCTGTAGCGAACATAACCGACGCGAGTGGCAGCATACCATCGTGGGCTCAGGACCCGGCGGACTTCAGCATATCCCATGTTTTCGGTGAGCGTGGGAATCACATGATAGTCCATCACGAAATGTTGCACTTCACCCCAGGCGTTCCAGTGCCGCCAACCCCATTCAACGTCCAGCCCATACGCGTGCGCGGGCAAATCGCGAGGCGGCGCCTCCCCCGGAAAGAAGTAGGTATACTGCCGGTCAAGATATGGACCGTAATAAGCCGAACCCCCGACTCGAAAGCCCTGACGAATGGTGTAGCCGAGTCCGCCAGCCCAGTTGCCGTATTGATCGTGATCGAAGACACTTCTTCGATTCGCTGGAGATGAGTTCACGAACTGCGCTCGCGCGTCCAGTTTACCCACCGTGCCATCTACCTGCGCACCGGCCAGGCCTTCGAACGTTACCGGCTTGTAATAGTAGCCATAGGCAGACGGAACCCCAATCAGCGGATTATCCATGGAGTCATAGCGCTGGAGGAACGCGCCGTACGCCGAGGACAGTTGCCCCGCGCGCACGACCAGCGAGCGATTACCGCTCCAAAAACGCGCATAACTGAGATTCAGTTGAAGGAGATCTCCTTTCACGCCGTACCCCTGGGTGTTGAACTCCTCGAAAAAATACGGGCGCGAATGCACCTGCCATGCTCCGGAGATCGTCCAATGCGAACTCAATTTCCACGTGGGATAGAGTATCGCGCGGAAACCACCGGTCACTTCTTGTCCATCGCGGGGAGGGGCGGAAAGCTCTTGCGAATAAAATGAGACGGCGCTCAGCGTTGTTCTCAGCTCAAAACCGGAATCCGCCTCCTGGGCGCCTACCGCCCCTACCAACACCAGGAACAATGCGCACGCTCTCATGAAGCCTCTTTTTCTCGCGTCGCCACCAGCAAGTTTCTTACCGCCGCATCCTGAACAGCTTCCTGGCCCGCTTCCGTCGCGGACGGCCTCGCGGGACTGCGCAGTTCCAGCGACAGGCTATGGAGCGACCGGGTCTCGTCGAGCACCCTGTGCTGTTTCCGCTGATCCCCGAGCAAGGCGAACGCTTCCACCACGGAGGCGTCCATTTGAGAGCCGGACACGTTTTTGAGGACCGCCAGCGCCTCCGGGTGGCTCATGCCGCGGCGGTACGGACGGTCCGAGGTCATGGCGTCGTAGGCGTCAGCCACTTTTACGATGCGCGCGAGCAGCGGCGTTTCTTCAGCCTTGAATCCGTGCGGATAACCGCTGCCATCCCAATTTTCGTGATGCAATTCCACGACGTCCAGGTAGGATTCCAGGCCTCGTACGTTCTCCAGAATCCGCTTTCCGATAACCGGATGCTGCCGAATCAACTGGTCCTCCTCCGGCGTAAGCTTGCCCGCCTTCTGAAGAACCAAGTCGGAGATGCCGATCTTGCCGAGGTCGTGGAGCAGCGCACCGATGCGAATCGTATCCAGATCCCGCTCGGGAACGTGCATTGCTTTGGCAATCGCGCATGAGTATTCGCTCACGCGCCGGCTATGTCCCGCCGTGTAGGCGTCGCGGGCTTCCAGGGCCTGAGCGAGCGATCCAACGAACTGCACGTACGCCCGGGTAAGACGCTCGCGACTCTCGCGAACGGCTTTGGCGGCGTGGTTAAATCCGCGGGTTAGATCCTGAATCTCCTGGACACCGCCTCGGTTCTCTGGAAATTCGGGGAGCTCTCCGGTGGCGGCGCTACTCCGCAAATGAGCGGCCACGCCGACCAGCGGCCGTGCGATCGACCGCGAAGAGACCGCACTGATTCCCAAGATCGCCGCGATCGCCCCCAAGCCAGCGACTAAAAAAAACTTCTGCAGGACCGACCGCAATGGCGCGCTGGCCGCGTCCACGTTTTGCAAACTTCGCAGCACGTAGCCGTCTCCTTCGCCCCTGGCGGCCCCCAACGGGAGCGAAAGATAGGCTTGATCCTGAATGCTGACTTCGCAATCGGCGGTGGGCGCGCACGTCGCCAGCGCCTTTTCGATCTGTGCCGGGGCGAGATCTCTGGTCTCGGTCGCGATCATCGTGCCTTTGTGCATCAGCACGGCGGGCACACCGAAGCGGGCGACATCGAAGCGGGCACCGACGGTGAGCGTCGCAACCTGCGCGTCGGCCTCGTAAATGGGGGCCGAAGAGACCTCGTAAAGCCGATCATCGGTCGAAAAGAAGCCGTGCTCCGGCGGCCGCAGGCGGATGGCGTTGACGGGCGTGAATCCGCCTGCGCCCCGCACCACGGCCGCAAGCGGTTCTCCCGCGGCGCCCGAGACCATGATGAAATCGAAGCCCAGCGTGTCGCCGATCTCGCTGAGTTGATCCTGTACCGTACTGCGGGCTTGGTCTCTGGCGCTGCGCTCGGTGGCCAGCAACTGTAAACCCGCTTTGAGCGCGGGATTTTCAGCGACTCCTTGTAACAATCTTCGATTTCGGGTTTCGTTGCGCTCCTGTTCACGCGCCAGGGCAATCTGGTTTTCCCGAACCGAGGCCCGCAAGCCGCCCCGCACAGTCGACATGACCGTACCCCTCACCGCCCAGAAACTTAACGTCAAAAGCACCGCTAAGGGCACAAAGGAACTGAGGAAGGTGCGTGTGGCGAACCGCATGTTCACTTGTGCGCAACGCGATTAGCGCCTGGAGGCTCGATGTAGGGAAGCGTAAAGTTTGCTTCGGCCGGGCTCGCTCCGTCGACCGTCACGGTCTTGCGGAACGTTCCCGCGGTCTTGTGCCAGGCGACCACCACATAAGTTCCTGCCGGAACGTCTTTCAGCGCGAACGCGCCATTCTCGTCGGCCTGCGTTGCCCATCGATTCGGCGCCACCACAATGGTGGCTGCCATGTTCGAATGCAGGTGGCAATACACGGCCACAATTCCGGGAGCCGCGAATGTCACCAGTCGAGTTTGTCCCTTCGGATAGTTGCCTAGGTCGAAGCTCTTGGCCCTGGACAGAGAGAAGACGTTATGGAAGATCGGATCGAAATTCGGGAAGGAGATTGTAGAACCGGCCGGGACGACCACGAGATCGGGAACAAATCTCCGATCTCTCTGCTCGATCGACACCTTAGTGGCGTCAGAGGAAGCAGACCTTGGCGCAGCCTCGATATACACCGCCACGTGAGAACGCTCAAACGCAAGTGGGTCTTCTCCGGCGTCTGCTCGCAGCTCGACCGATGCGCCTCGCTGATACATTCCCGCCGCGGGCGTGACGCTACGGCGGGTTAGCTTCCGCTCGATTGTGATATTGCCGTGGATGTCCCCACCTGCAAGCAACGCGGCACAAAGGAGCAGGCCCGACACTAACCTGGTAAGCATGCAATCTACAATCGGTTGCGCTTGAGGTATTTGTTATGCTGGAGCGCTTCCTGGGTCTGTTGCAGAGAAAAGCAAGGGGCAAACTAAGGAATTCCCCTTAGTTAGTACCGCGTCTGTGCGGCCCGGACATAGGTAAGAACATGGAGCTGGCGGAGGGGCTTGAACCCCCGACCCTCTGATTACAAATCAGATGCTCTACCAACTGAGCTACGCCAGCATCGAGTGGGCGCGGTCGCGCATTGTCAAAACGACTGGAGCGGGAGACGGGAATCGAACCCGCAACCAACAGCTTGGAAGGCTGTGACTCTACCATTGAGTTACTCCCGCCTAGGCAACAGAAGCGCGCGCTTGCTTTCGACACTATTGTACCCGATGCGTCCGCGGACGCGATTCGGAGGGTCCGCGAAGCGCTCGCAGGTTGCATACGACATGTCGTTGTTAGAAGCAGGATTCAGAAGTGCGGGTGAATCGCTTGTTCTGAAAACTGAAAAGCGTGAGACGACTCGATAAATTTCTATAATCGACACAGAACCGTCGGGGCACTTTCGGCTGTGGGTATAAGCGCTTTCTATCCAGCCGACTCATTTTTTGAATCTTAGAATTTATGTGCTGTTTATGACTTTTTTATAGCTTGTGCCTTATGCTCACTTAAACCGAACACGCCTTGTCCGCGCGAACGGGGTAGTGTAACCAGATTCGCGGAGGACTAAAAGATGAGCAAATTAGCGGTAGCCACAAGTGTGTTCACCGTTCTGGCCATTTTGGCGGGTCAGTCCGCTAGAGCGCAGTCCACCTTCGGTACCGTGCGCGGGACTTCGCTGGATCAAAGCGGCGCGGCCCTGCCCGGGGCGGTGATCACGTTGCACAACGTCGACGAGAACAGCAACCTCAGTGTAGTCAGCGACAACAGCGGTAATTTCTCGTTCGAGAATCTCAAGCCCGGTCACTACACCGTCACTGCGGCCAAGGAGGGCTTTGCGCGGGCGTCCGTGAGCCAGCTTGAATTGACTGCCCGCCAAACCTTGCGCGTAGATGTCACTTTGTCCGTGGCGGCACAGACACAGACCGTTGAGGTTGAGGCAACCGCCGCCGCGGTGAACACGGAAAACGCCACACTGAGCGACTCCAAGGGTAACAGCGACATCACTCAACTACCGATCAACTCCCGAAGTGTGTCGTCCAGCCCTCTGGCGGCTTTAGCCGTATCTCCCGAGGTAACCAGGGACTCGCAAGGGAATATCGCGGTCGGGGGCGCGACGGCGGCGCAGACCGGTTTTTCGGTGGATGGAATTTCGACGTCCAGCGTGCGTTTCAACGGCGCGCTGGCGGACGCCTACCCATCCATGGAAAACATCGCCGAGATGAAAGTCACGGCCTTCAACAACAACGCGGAGTTCGCCCAGATCGGCGACGTGACCTTTGTCACCAAGAGCGGAACCAATCAATTGCATGGCAGTGGGTTTGAGTATTTTCAGGATAGCGGCCTGGACGCCACCGTTCTGAATTTCTCCTTCAAGGCCCCCCGGACGTTTAACACTTTCGGCGGCAGCCTGGGCGGGCCGGTCGTCATCCCCAAGCTCTACAACGGACGCAACAAAACGTTCTTCTTCGTGGACTATGAAGGAAATCGCAAGACTCAGTCCTATCCCGAGCAGCTTCTGGTGCCGACGGCCGCGGAAAGAAGCGGTAACTTGAACGGCTTGGTGCAGGCGTTGGGACTGGGCCCGGTGATGAATCCGTTCACCGGCGCTCCTTTTCCGAACAATACGATCCCGACTGGCACATGCGCGGCGTGCATCAATCCAGTAGCTCAGAACCTGCTGAACTACTATCCCCTGCCAAACGCGAACCTGGGTGTTGCGAACCCCTCCTACAACTATCAGACTCTAGTGCCCAACCCATCCAATTCCAATGGTGTTGATTTACGGATCGATCACAATTTCAATGCCAAGCAGCAGCTCTACGTGCGCTACAGTTTCAAGAACGCGTTCTATACCGAATACAACGACGCTGGACTTATTGCACCCGCCAACAATTTTCTGCCCAATGACGGTGCCAACGAGAAGAACCGCAGCCTAGTGGTTTCCTACAACTATTCGATTACCCCGACGCTGTTGAACGAATTCCGTTTCGGGTTCACCAATTACAACGAGAATGACACTTTCCCTATCGAGGGGGCGACGGCCATTTCTCAACTCGGCCTGATCTTCGATCATCCGGTAGGCATCGCCGCGCATGCCACGGCGGATGCCTTCCCGACCTTCAATTTCTCCGACGGCACCGTTACCTCGATCGGGCAGGACCGGGTTGGACCGACCATTTCGGGGAACACCCAGTTCACCGACAACGTGACGAAGATTCTGGGCAAGCATACGCTTCGATTTGGAGTGGATTTCCGCAGAGAGCATTTCAACGCCCTCATGTATTACCTCCCGTCCGACGACTTTGGCAACTTCACCTTCAGCGGTTCACTCACGGGCTACTCCGTCGGCGATTTTCTGCTGGGCATGCCGAACCCGTCTTACTGGGCGGTCACAGGCCCTCAAATGAATGCACTGACCAACCAATATGGCGTATACGGTCAAGACACATGGCAGGTGAACAGCCATCTCACGGTCAATCTCGGGCTAAGATGGGAACTGCTTCCGCCCTTTCAGGAAACCAATGGCGATATTGCTACCTATCTTACGAGCGGGAACAGCTTGACCGTCGTCGTTCCGGACAAATTCTACCCCTTTATCGCAAAGAATCCGACCTACCAGCAGATATACACGGGATTTCTTCAAGGGTTCAACGCTTGTTCGCTTCCGGACAAGAATCCGTTGCTCCCGTGTTCGAACATCGAGACGGCGAGCCAGGCGGGGATTCCGCAAGGCCTGAGGTTTTGGAATTGGCGTGATTTTGACCCGCGCGTAAGCATAGCCTACCGTCCCTTCAACAACAACAAGACGGTAATTCGCGCCGGCTTCGGCATCTATACGGCGACGACGCTGGGTCCCATGTCTTTCAACAGCGGCATCATCGCCCTCTCGGATCTACTCACCTACAACAATTCCGTCACGAACGGTGTTGCGGCGTTCCAGTTTCCGAACACGTCCCCTCCGAACGCGGCGGCAACTTTAGGCGGCGGCGACTTCGAGGAGGCCAACAATCCGCACTGGAAGGATCCTTCGTCGGCGCAATGGAACTTAACCGTGGAACGGGAACTGGCATCCAACACGGTGCTCCGGTTCAGTTATACCGGCCAAGCTTCCTACCATCTTCCCATCACCATAGACCGGAACCAAATTCCGGCCAGCACTACTCCCTACACCATTCCGAACAACGGATACTCAGTCGTCGATCCCCGTGCGCCCTTCCAGAATTGGCTGCTCTTGATGGAGTCGGAAAGCATTGGCAATCAAAGCTATCAGGCGGGTATCGTGGAATTGACCCATAGAGTGGGGCATGGGCTCACGTTTCAGGCAAACTACACTTTCGCGAAAAATATCAGCGACGCCCAGTGCAATGATGCTCCAACCGCGTACGCAAGCGAAGAGCCCTACGCGGTGGAAATTGCCAATGCTTATAACATCAAGTATGATCGCGGCAACGTGGTGGGGATGCCGCGCCAGCGCTTCATGCTGACAGGCAACTACCAGCTGCCGTTCGGAAAGGGGCAAACTTTCGAGGGACCGGGATTCCTGAATCCAATCATCGGAGGCTGGACCCTGAGCACGGTGACGACAATACAGACGGGTCAGTGGCTTACGCCCATTATGCCGGCGGCCGACGATCAATCGAACACCGATATGATCGAGCGAAGCACCGGCGGGGCCATAGCGCGTCCGGATTGCATAGGTAACCCTTACGCCGGCCAGACCAATCAAAGCTTCTTCAACCTGAACGCTTTCGCCCTGCCGCCCGCCAACGCCGGACGGTTTGGGAGCTGCGGAGTGGGGATTTTGCAGGGGCCCGGTATGATCGATGTGGACGCGGGTCTGGCCAAACGCTTCAACATTGGCGAGCGATTGCATGTTCGCTTCGAGGCGACGTTTACCAACGTTCTAAACCACACCAATTTTGCTCCGCCCGCGCTGAACGTTGGGAACCCTTCCAGCTTTGGCGTTTTGCAGGCTGCACTGCCCCAGGGTCAGGGAGGCAACCGTACGGGACAACTCGCGTTGCGGGTCGACTTCTGAATCGACGCCGCGTTGCGCCCTTGGGCTCCTCAGCTCCACGTCTGACGGACTTGGGCAGGCTATCATATCCAAATGCCCTTCGAGAACAGCCTCGCCCTTCGGGTGGTTCGCAAGCACCACGATGGCGTTACGGTCGACTGCCCGATCCGCGAGGATTATATGAACAGCCAGGGCGTTCTGCATGGCGGCCTGATCGCGTCCGTGGCCGACGAGGCGGCGTGGCACGCGCTGATCCACGCCTACAAAGGGCATCGCAACTGCACCACCACCGAACTCAAGGTCAACTATCTTCGGCCCATCGTGGGTCCCAAGGTTATCGCGCGGGCTTATGTCCTGCGCGCGGGCAAACTGCTGTGCGTGTTACGCGTGGATTTGTTCGATACCGAAAAGCGCCTTTCGGCCGTGGGTCTGGTGACCTACATGCTGTTGTCGTAGCAGCCCAGCGGCCGATCACTCCACAGTAAGAACCACCGGTTGCTCGATCATCGAGGCTTTATTCGCCGTCAGAGTCATCAAATGATATCGGCCCGGCTTGACATCCGGCACCTTGAACTTGATCTCCGCGTCGGACTGATCGGAGATCTCCACCTTGGTATCGTTCTTGCCGTCGGTCAGATAAAGTTCGCCCGTTGAATTTTTGTTCAGATTCTCGCCTTTGGCGCTGACCACATCTCCCTTCTTGCCGGTGTCGGGTTCCACCGACGTGCAGCGGGGAAGGGATTGGAACGCGCCGAGCGCGAGCGTCATCAAGAGCAGCGCAGCCAACAACCGAGTTCGCATAGCCACCTCTGGCACGCGATTATACACCTTGCGGGGGTTAAACTAGAAACAAGCAACGAGAAATCGAGACGCACTTGCGGAGCATTTTCATCCTCGCGCTTCTAGTGGCTGGGGTTTTCGCGACAGAACCCCGGAACAAGCCGCCGAAATCCGACCCTGGCCGCGTCACCGTCCGCCGTCTCAATCGCTACGAGTACGACAACACCATCCGCGATCTGCTGGCCGTTGATTTCCATCCCGCCGCCGATTTCCCCGCCGACGATTCCGGCTATGGCTTCGACAACATCGGCGATGTGCTATCGCTCTCGCCCGTGCTCATGGACAAGTATCTGACGGCGGCCGAGAAAATCGCTGCCATCGCCATCCCGTCCGATGCGCTCCCCAAACCTGGCTACCAGCGTCACCCGCGCGCCGAGAATCGTCTGGCGCGCACGGATCCCAGCCTTCAGATCACGCACCAGTTCCCGGCGGAAGGGGACTACGATTTTTCGATTGGCGTGCGGGGCCGTCCCCCTGCGGGCACGGTGACGGTTTTGCTCGACGGTAAACTATACGCCACCGTCGCTGTCGTGATCGGAATCGACGAGCGCCGTACCGCCGAAATCCGCGTCCATGCTGCTTCGGGGCAGCAGATGGTCCGCCTGGACTTGGTTCTTGGGTCGGCGCCGCCGAGCGCGCCCACAACGGAGAGCGAGGCCAAAAAAGCAGATCCGCCGCTACCGCCCGGCATTTCGTACGTCGAAATCCGCGGCCCTTATAACCCGGTAGCGCCTCCGCCATCGGCTAGCTACTTCCGCGTCTTTCCGTGTGGTCACGCAACGGGTCACCACACGCCGGCATGCGCTCGCGTCGATCTCGACGCTCTGGCCCGCCGCGCCTACCGCCGGCCGGTTACGACGCAAGAGGTCGATGGTCTGGTGCGCTTCGTCGAAATAGCCAGGCAACAGGGCGAAAGTTTCGAACAGGGCATGCGCGTTGCGCTTGAAGCCGTCCTCGTTTCTCCCCAGTTTGTCTTTCGTATCGAACGCGACGCCAATCCCTCCGATCCCGCGGCGGCGCACAACCTGAGCGGCTTCGAACTCGCGTCGCGTCTCTCCTACTTTTTATGGAGTAGCATGCCTGACGAGGAGCTCATCCGTCTCGCCGTCGCCGACAGTCTGCGCAAACCCAAAATCTTCAATGCTCAACTGCATCGTATGCTGGCCGATCCCAGAGCGAAGGCGTTGGTCGAAAATTTCGGTGGCCAGTGGCTGGAAACTCGAAACCTCGATAGCATCAAGCCCGACCCGGTCCGCTTCCCCATGTTCGATGACAATCTGCGCGGCGACATGCAACGGGAAACCGCCCTGTTTTTCGAGTCCGTGATCATGGAAGACCGAAGCATCGTCGATTTTATCGACGCCGACTACACCTTTCTGAACGAACGTCTCGCGGACTTCTACGGCATCTCCGGCGTCCAGGGAGAAGCGTTCCGCCGTGTTGATCTTCCACCCGATTCCCATCGCGGGGGCATTCTCACCGAAGCGGCGATTCTCACCGTCTCGTCCTATCCATCGCGGACTTCGCCGGTCCTGCGCGGCAAATGGATTCTCGAGAACATTCTGAACACACCGCCCCCGCCACCGCCGCCGGACGTTCCGAATCTCGACGAGAAGGCCATCGGTGCAACCATCAGCCTGCGCCGGCAGCTCGAACAGCATCGCGCGAATCCGGCGTGCCGCGCCTGTCACGTTCGCATGGACCCGCTCGGCTTCGGGCTCGAGAATTACGACGCCATTGGCCGCTGGCGCACTCACGACGGAGATTTTCCGGTGGATGCCACGGGTACGTTGCCGAACGGTCTGTCGTTCGACGGCGCGAGCGGCCTGAAGGCTCTGCTGCTGCGAGATAAAGACGCCTTCGCCCGGTGTCTCGCCGAGAAGCTGCTCACCTACGCCCTCGGCCGCGGTTTAGAGCCATACGACCAAGTCACGGTACAATCAATCGTGCGCCGCGCCGCCGCGGAAAATTACAAATTCTCGAGTTTGATCCGAGCGATCGTGGCTAGTCCAGCCTTCGAAATGCGACGCGGCGAGAGGCCCGTGGGAGTCGCGACACGATGATGATTACGGGCAGACACCTGTCCCGCCGCGCGATCCTGCGCGGCCTGGGCGCCGGTATCGCGCTGCCCTTTCTGGACGCTATGTCTCCTGCCTTCGCGGCAACCGGCGGCGCGAAACCGCCTCGCCTGGCCTTCGTTTACGTTCCCAACGGCATCGTCATGAACGAGTGGACGCCGTCGACGGAAGGTCCGTTGTCGGAGCTGCCGCGCATTCTCAGCCCGCTCGCGCCTTATCGCGAGGACTTGCTGGTCCTCTCCGGGCTCACACAGAACGCCGGGCGTGCTTTGGGCGATGGCCCCGGTGACCATGCCCGCGCCGCCGCCACTTATCTTACCGGAGTCCATCCGAAAAAAACCGACGGCGCCGACATTCAAGCCGGTATTTCCGTGGACCAGGTGGCCGCGCAAAGCATCGGCAACGCCACCCGCTTTCCCTCGATCGAGCTGGCCTGCGAGGACGGCCGCCTGGTGGGCGCCTGCGATTCCGGCTATAGTTGCGCGTATAGCAACAGCATTTCCTGGCGGACCCCTTCCACGCCCATGCCCGCCGAGATCAATCCCCGCGCGGTCTTCGAACGATTGTTCGGTTCCGATGCCGAGAGCTCGGATGCTCGCGCGCGCCGCCGGCGTTACGAGAAGAGCATTCTCGATTTCGTTCTCGAGGACGCGCACCGGTTGAGCGGCCAGTTGGGACCCACCGATCGCCGCAAGATGGACGAATATCTTTCGGCCGTCAGGGAAATCGAGCGCCGGATCGAGATAGCAGAAAAGGACAACCTCGAAATTGCGCCCACCATCGACCGGCCGGACGGCGTACCAGCCGCGTTCGACGACTACGCCAAACTGATGTTCGATCTGATGCTGGCGGCCTTCCAAACCGGTTTGACCCGCGTTTCCACTTTCATGCTTGGGCGCGAGGGTAGCAATCGCACGTACCGGGAGCTCGGAATTTCGGACGCGCATCATCCGCTCACGCACCACCGCGGGAATACGGAATGGATTGAGAAGATCGCGCGCATTAACACCTACCACGTGGAGCAGTTGTCTTACTTCCTGGGCAAATTGAAATCGACTGCCGACGGTGACGGAACGTTGCTGGATCACACGCTTTTGGTTTACGGAAGCGGGTTGAGCGACGGCAATCACCACGAGCATGGCGACCTGCCGGTGCTGGTCGCCGGCGGCGGAGTCACTTCCGGCCACATTCGTTACCCGAGGGAAACGCCGATGAACAATCTGCACCTCACGTTGCTCGATCGCGTCGGCGTTAAAATCGAAACGCTCGGCGACAGTAACGGCGAGTTGGAGCCGCTTCCGATCGGCTAGACGCTCAGCAAATGCGCTTCCACGGGCGCGTTGTTCAGTCGCGCGAGCGCCAAGCTATACCACCGCAGTTGCCGCTCATAGCGTGATCGATTCACTGAAACGTCGGCATCGGTCTTGAAATCGACGATATGCCAACGGCCAGCCTTCTCAAAAGCCAAGTCGACGACGCCCTCGAGCGTTTTCCGCGAGTCGAGCTTCAACATGATCGGG
>Ga0302325_10018271_pt1 | contig 14781 bp, 16 predicted proteins | sample Palsa_T0_2_FD_201948 | JGI IMG/M metagenome (GOLD analysis project Ga0302325, IMG submission 201948) | Peat permafrost microbial communities from Stordalen Mire near Abisko, Sweden - Palsa_T0_2 | ecosystem: Environmental > Terrestrial > Soil > Palsa > Peat permafrost | place: Sweden: Abisko... | reverse complement strand
AGCTGCATCACGACTACGGTTTCGATTTGCCGCGCGCGATGCAGATCGAATTCTCGAAGGCCGTGCAATCGATCTCCGAAGCGAGCGGCGGCGAGGTGAGCGGTGAGGAAATCGCGGCCGCGTTCGAAGCGGAATATCTCGGCGCTACCGGTCCCTTCACGCTCGTCGATTACCATTTGGCGGACGACGGTACCGGGAAGGTCGTGATGGAGGCGAGCATCGGTGAGAGCGGCGGGGTGCGCACGCTCTGGGGGAGCGGCACGGGGCCGATCGACGCGTTCGTCGACGCGCTCGTGCGCGATCTCGTCATCGAGGTCTCGGTGCGCGACTACCACGAACACGCGATCGGCAGCGGCGCGGACGCGGCTGCGGTCGCGTACGTCGAGGTGCTCACCGCGGGCCGCGCGCACTACGGTGCGGGGCGAGACCGCAGCATCGTGACGGCGTCGCTGCGCGCCGTGCTTTCGAGCGTGAACCGCGCGGTCCGGCTCGACGGTCTTCGATCGAGTGGAATCCGCGCCGCTACGGCAGAGGAGACGGCACGCAGATGAGCCGTTCGCTTTTCGAAAAAGTTTGGGATGCGCACGTCGTTGAGGCGTTGCCGGGTGAGAACGCGCTCGTGTTCGTCGACCGCGTCGTCGCCCACGAGATCACGACGCCGCAAGGTGCGCTCGAGATCGAGCGCCATTACGCGGACGAGTTGTTCGATCCGGCGCGGATCGTCGCGATCAACGATCACGTCTCGCCCGCGAAGGACAGCGAGACGGCGATTCAAGCCAAGGTGCTGCGCGATTGGGCGAAGCGTCACGGCATCGTGCTTTACGATCTCGGCCAAAACGGCATCTGCCACGTCGTCGCGCCTGAGCGCGGGTACGTCGAACCCGGGATGACGCTTGCGTGCGGCGACAGCCACACGTGCACGCTCGGTGCGTTCGGAGCGTTTGCGCTCGGCGTCGGCTCGACCGCGCAAGGCGGCGCGATGCTCGCCGGCTGCATGGTGCTGCAGCGCCCCAAGGTCATGCGCGTGACGCTCGAGGGCCGCTTGCAAGGCGGCGCGACCGCAAAGGATCTCGCTCTGCACGTCGTCGCGACGCTTGGCTTCAAGGGCGGCACGGGCTACGTGCTCGAGTATGCGGGCGAAGCGCTCGCGACGCTCTCGATGGACGAGCGGATGACGCTTTGCAACATGGCAATCGAAGCCGGCGCGACGACCGGCATGATCGGTCCCGACGAGACGACGTATTCGTATCTGCGCGGCCGCGAAAACCAGCCCTCCGGTGAAGCGTTCGAAGGCAAGGTCGCGTCGTGGCGCTCGCTTGCCGCCGATCCGGATGCCGTGTACGATCGCGAAGTGCGCATCGACGTGAGCGCGCTGCGCCCGATGGTGTCCTGGGGAACGAATCCGGGCGAAGCGGTTTCGGTCGACGGCGTCGTTCCCGCAGATGCCAACGAAGCGTCGCTGCGCTACATGGATCTCGAGCCTGGGCGCGAGCTGCGTTCGCTCGCGCTCGATCAAGCGTTCATCGGCTCGTGCACGAATTCGCGGATCTCCGACTTGCGCGCCGCCGCCGACGTGTTGCGCGGCCGCACCGTGACGATCCCGACGATCATCACGCCCGGTTCGCAAGCGGTCAAACGCGCCGCCGAACGCGAGGGCTTGCACGACGTGTTTCAAGATGCGGGCGCGCTCTGGACGCACTCTTCGTGCGGACCGTGTCTGGGGATGTCGATGGGCGTGCTCGCACCCGGTGCGCGCTGCATCTCGTCCTCGAATCGCAACTTTCCGGGGCGCATGGGCGCGGGCGGTCGCGTGCATCTCGCATCGCCCGCCGTCGTCGCCGCGAGCGCCGTGCTCGGGCGGATCGGCTCGCCCGACGAGCTCGAAGCGGTGCTGCCCGCGGCGGTTCCGGCATGATCGTCGAAGGGAGCGTGCTGCCGCTCGATCGCGCGAACGTCGATACGGATCAAATCATTCCCGCGCATTATCTCACGGGCATCGAGACGACCGGTCTCGGCAAACATCTCTTTAGCGGCATGACCGGCGGCGCGGACCTTCTGGCCCAGCACCCGGGTGCTTCGATCGTGGTGACGCGCGAGAATTTCGGTTGCGGCAGTTCGCGCGAACACGCCGCTTGGTCGCTCGCCGACCGCGGTTTTCGCGCGGTCGTAGCTCCGAGCTTCGCGCGGATATTCTTCGAAAATGCCTACAACAACGGGATCGCGCCCGTCATCGTCGATGCCGCTGCAATCGACGGGTTGTTGGGAGCCTCGCAGCTGCGAATCGATCTCGAAGCAGAAGAGCTGACCACGCCCGACGGTGCCGTGCTGCGCTTCAAGCTCGATCCGCTACGCAAGCAATTTCTCTTCTCCGGCGGCTACATGGCGTTTCTCGCGAGCAAGCGCGAGAGCGTCCGCGCGTGGCTTGCGCGGCGTCCCGAGGCAGCAGGGCTGACAGGAAACTAAGTTTTCGGCAGCGATGTAGGAGCCATGCTCCGAGGGTTGCTGTTAACGACGGTCCTGTTCTCTTTTGCATTGGCCTCCGCCGCGGCGCAGACCGTGGTCGACGCGCCGGCAACCGAAGCTCAGCCAACCGGCGCCCCGGCCACGGACGCGCCGGCGGCCGCGCCCCACGCGCAGCCGGTCGATGGTGCGTTCTCGCTACCGGGCGGCATTTGGAACTGCGAAACGCTCGGCAATTCGACGGCGACCAGCGTCTACAAGCTCGAAAACGCAACGACGATCTCGGAACGCACGCAGCTCGCTCTGAACAAACACGCGCCGATCGAACTCGACACGCTCTTCACGTACAGTCCGAAGCACGATCGCTGGACGGTGTCGCTGCAGGACGGAAAGTACGTCGGCACGGCGCCCGCGTGGTCGAACGAAACGTGGACGTTCAACGGAATCTATATCGAGGGCAGCGAGAAACGCCCCGTCCGTTTGGTCTACACGAGCCTCGGCGCAGACGCGGTCCGCATCGACTACCAGGCGGTCGCTCCAGATGGCTGGCGTACGTTCAGCGGCGCCACCTGTAAACGCGAGATCCCGTAACGCAACATTGCCGATAGCGGCGCCCCCTTTTTGTCGTGCTGAGCTTGTCGAAGCACGGGGCCACTATAGGGCCCATCGCTACCCATGCCCGAGGCTAGCTTGCCCAAATACGACCTCGCGTGGAAATGGTGATTTGCCGCGCTCCATGTGGCGCAGCGATCGAGCCTGCACGAAGCCGGCGTCGCGCGCGAGCTGCAGCGCTGCGGCGTTGGTTTCCGGCACGAAGAGTTTGCGCGCGCTCGGACGTGCCTCGAGCGCGGCAGCGAGTAACGGTTGCGCTTCTTCGATGCCGGCCGCGACGAATGGGCCGATAGCGTCCTCGCGTGCGAGAATGTAGCCTGCGCTGCGGACCGCGAGAAATGCACCGGCCTCGCGCGCGAAGCCGCGAACGATCGCGCTGCGATCGCAGCGACAAAGCCTGCGATCGATTTCGACGGCGCGCTCGAGTTCCGTAGCATCGACGTCGGCCTCGCCCGGGACAACGCGCGTCGCTTCCCGGTCGAATACCCACACGCGGTCGGTGTCGACGAAGCCGAACGTTTCGTAGAGCGGTGCACCCGCTGCCGTCGCATCGAGGAGCATCGCCGTGACGCCGCCGCGTTCGAGATCGTCGACGAGACGCGTCATCAGTGCGCGGCCGGCGCCGCAGTGCTGGTGGCGCGGGTCGACGCCCATCGAAGCGATAAAGGCGACCCCGCCGTAGTCCGAGGCCATCACGAATCCGGCCACTTCGCCGTCACGTTCGGCGACGAAAGCGTACCGCGCGTCGATCGCTAGACGAGAGCGCATGCCGGGCGACATCGCATGCTCGTAGGCGGCGAGCAGGATGCGCTCGACCGCGGAAAGGTCGCTCGGCTCGTAGGGGCGGACGTCGATCGGCATTTCCGGGCCCTTTCACCGCGCGGAAAACCGTACCCGGCGTCGTAGGTTGGTTGGATGGCGCTTCCGGTGACGCTTTCCGACATCGAGGCCGCTGCCGAGCGGATCGCGGGCTATGCGGTTCGCACGCCGGCGCTCTTCGCGGAATCGCTCTCGGCGCGGACGGGCGCGCGGGTGACGCTCAAGCTCGAGACGCGGCAGCGCACCTCGTCGTTCAAGGATCGCGGCGCCGCAAACCGGTTGCTGCAACTGAGCACGAGCGAGCGGGAGCGGGGCGTCATCGCGATGTCGGCAGGCAACCACGCGCAGGCCGTCGCGTACCAGGCCGCGCGGCTTGGCGTTCCAGCGACGATCGTGATGCCGGAGAACACGCCCTTTACCAAAGTGCGGCGCACCGAACAATTTGGTGCACGCATCGTCCTTGCGGGCGAGGGGCTTGCCGAGGCGGGCGTGCGCGCGCGAGAGATTGCGGCAAGCGAAGGGCTGACGCTCGTGCCGCCGTACGACGACGCGCGCATCGTCGCCGGCCAAGGCACGGCCGGGCTCGAACTGTTGCGCGAGGTTCCCGAGCTCGACGTGCTGATCGTCCCCATCGGCGGCGGCGGCTTGATCGCGGGGGTCGCGGTCGCGGCGAAAGCGCTGAAGCCCTCGCTCGAGATCGTGGGCGTGCAGACCGAGCTGTATCCTACGTACTACCGCATCGTCAACGGGCTGGCGCCCGTGCACGGCGGCCAGACGCTTGCCGAAGGGATCGCGGTCAAGTCGATCGGCGACATCCCGCTCGCGATCGCGCGCGAGCTGGTCGACGATGTGGTTCTCGTATCGGAAACGGCCCTCGAGCAAGCGGTGCACCTGCTTATCGAGGAAGAAAAGCTGGTCGCCGAAGGCGCGGGCGCCGCTCCGCTGGCCGCATTGCTCGACGACCGCGAGCGCTTCGCGGGTCGCAACGTCGGGCTCGTGATTACCGGCGGGAACATCGACACGGGGCTTCTTGCGAACGTGATCGCGCGCGTGCGTTTGCACGAAGGGCGGGTCGTTCGCATGCGCGTCGAGATTCACGACAAGCCGGGCGTGCTCGCCGAGGTCGCACGCCTGATCGGGGAGTGCGGCGCGAATATCCTCGATGTGACGCATCAGCGTCACTTCCACGACGTTCCCTCCAAGAACGCCGAACTCGATATCACGGTCGAAACGCGTTCGCCCGCCGATCTCGAAAACATCATCGCAAAATTACACGCCGCTGCCTACCTCACGAGCATCCTCGAAACGACCGCAAAGGCCCACGGCTAGGGCGCTCCACACTGTCATCCTGAGCGGAGCGCCGAAGGCGCGCAGTCGAAGGACGCGCCCTTCGACTACGGCGCTTTGCGCCTCCGCTCAGGGTGACAAGCTTCGACAGGCTCACCGTGATAGGGAGTCACGAGGTGAGTTTGGCGGCGTCGAAGGTGAGGTCGGCAGCGGGGACGCTCGGGGGGTAGATCAGGACGACGTGCCCGGTCGCGTCGATTGCGTAGATTGCGTCGCCGTGGGAGATCTGGTGGGATACGGGGTCGACCGCGACGCCGTAAGCTTTCCAGAGCGGCGCGAGTACCGCGCGCGAATCGGTGAGGCCGGTGAAGTGCGGATCGAAGTTGGTCACGTATCGTTCGACGACCGCGGGTGTGTCGCGTTCCGGATCGACGGTGACGAACACGACGCGCGTGCGCGCGGCCTGCGCGGGAGACAAGGCGCGGTAGGCTTTCGCGAGCGAGGCGAGCGCGAGCGGGCATTCGTCGGGACAGTGCGTGTAACCGAAGAACAGGAACGTCAGCGGGACGCCCGGCGCTAGGACGTGCGCCGCCCCTCCGTGGCCATCGAGCAGCGTCGCGTCGCTTGCAACCTTCGGCGGGTCGATCGGCGTACCGGCGTAGGTAACGTGCCCGCCAAAATGCGGATGCGCGACCACAAAGACCGCGAGCGCGGCGAGGAAGCAAAGCATGCTCGCGCCGAGCAGAAACGCACGCGACACGCGCGGCGGTCGCGAGCCGATCATGCGGTTGCCAAAGCGGGGCGCATCGCCGCGCCGCGAAACGCGAGGATCGCGAAGGCTGCCGCGATGCACAGCAAGCCCGAAATTTCAAAGGCCGTCGTATACGAGCCCGATTGCGTTCGGATCGTGCCCGCTCCGAATGCGATCGCGCTCGCGCCGAGCTGGTGCGCCGCGCCGATCCAGCCATACACGACGGGACCTTCTTCGCTTCCGAATGCTTGGGTCGCGAGTCGTACCGTCGGCGGAACGGTCGCGATCCAGTCGAGGCCGTAGAATACCGCGAAGAACGAGAGGCCCGCAAACGAGGCGTCGAGCGCGAGCGGTAAGCACAGCAGTGAGATGCCGCGCAATCCGTAGTACACGAAGAGCAAGATGCGGTTGTCGATGCGATCCGAAAGCCAGCCCGACGCCGTCGTTCCGACGAGGTCGAAGACGCCCATCGCCGCGAGCAGCGAGGCGGCGCGCACCTCCGGTATGCCGTGATCGCCGCAGGCGGGGATGAAGTGCGTGCCGATGAGTCCGTTCGTGCTCGCGCCGCAGATGAAGAACGTGCCGGCCAGCAACCAAAACGAGAACGACTTCGAAGCGCGGCGGAGCGCGCCGAACGCGACCGCGATCGCGTTACCGCTTGCCGGCGCGCTAACGTCGGTGTCGGTCGTGGCCCCGTACGGCAGCAATCCGACGTGTTCGGGCCGGTCGCGCACGAGCAGCACGACGGGCACGATTGCAACCAGCGCCGCGCTCCCGATGGTCCAGTTCGCGTGGCGCCAGCCGAAGCTTTCGGCGATCGTTGCGAGCAACGGCAGAAAAACGAGCTGACCCGTGGCGGTCGCGGCGGTAAGCGCGCCCGTGACGAGCCCGCGCTGAGCGACGAACCAACGGTTCGCAACGGTCGCCGCGAGGACCATCGCGAGCATTCCGAGGCCGAGGCCCGCGACGACACCCCAGGTCAGGATCAATTGCCACGGTTCGCGCGAGAAGCCCGCGGCGAAGACGCCGGCTGCGACGATCGTTAACCCCAAAACCATCGTGCGGCGTAACCCGAACGTTTGCATCAACGCCGCGGCAAACGGTCCGACGAGCCCGAAGAGCGCGATGTTGATCGCGACGGCCAACGAGATCGTTTCCGTGCTCCAGCCCATGTCGTGCTGAATCGGGAGGATCAGCACGCCCGGCGTCGCGCGAATGCCGGCGACGACGATCATCACCACGAACGTCGTCGCGGCGACGACCCAGCCGTAATGCAACGAACCGATTCGGACCGGGGGGCGAGGCATGCTAGCGGCGTTTCTCCGGGAGGCTGAAAGCAAACACTTCGCCACCTCCGTTTGCGAAGTAAATTCCGCTCGGCACGACGGCGGGAGAGGCGTACGACGTCTGACCCGCGGGATACGACCACAGTTGCGTTCCGGTAGCGAGGTCGAGTGCGACGAACGTCGCGTCGAGCGGCGTGTACGCAACGCCGTTCGCGATCGCGACGTCACCCGAGACGGGATTCTGCGCGCGGGTGCGCCACAAGATGGTGCCCGCGGTATCGAGGCCGACGAGCGCGCCGCCCGGCGGCCCCGAGCTTTTCGTTGGATCGCTCGTGAAGCCGGCGGTGACGACGATGGTCGTACCATCACTCGACGGCGTTCCGAACCCGCCGTAACCGGGGGCGCCGCCGAGCGCGGTCGACCAGTTCACGCGACCGCTCGCCATGTCGATGTCGTACAGCAAACCGTTCTTGCTTTCGGCGATCGCCTCGCCGTGCAACAGGAGCGTGCCGCCTCCGACGTCGTTGTCGGTGACGGAGTCGGCGCCGTGCGCCGCCCAACGCAGCTTGCCCATTGCGTCGAGGCTGACGATCGCGTCCGCCGTATCGGCGTTGGACTCACACGCGTTTCCGGTGCCGAAGAACGTGCGACCGCGATCGAAACTGATCGGCGACCAAACGCTGCCGCCCATCTTGTCGTGCGGGTCGACGTACCAGCGCCATACTTCGGCCCCGTTGCTCTCGCGCAGCGCATGCATGCCCGCGTGAAAGCACTGATCGCCGCCCGTCTCGCCGACGTAGACGATGCCGTTCGCGATCGCAGGTTCGCTGCGTACGCCGCCCGCGAATACCGTCTGCCAACGTTGCGTGCCGTTCGTCGCATCGAGTGCCATCAGCGCACCCGGCTGACGATGATCGCCGACGAAGAGCATGCCGTCGGCGAGCGCCGGGGTCATGGCGATCGTCGCGCCGGTCGCAACCTGCCAGAGTAGTGTGCCCGTGCGCGCGTCGAGCGCCCGCACGACCCCGTGCTCGCTTGCGACGTACACCCGGCCGTTTGCGACCAGCGGGCTCGCTTGGAGTCCGTCGCCCGTCTGGAATTTCCAACGCAGCTGCAATCGCGCGACGTTGGCTTTGCCGAACGGGACGTGCTGCGGCTGGAACCCCGAGCGGAGCTGGTCGTGCGCGAAGGTCGTCCAGTCGTCGCGCGGCGGACCCGGCGCCGCGGTAACGGGCGCTTGGGGCGGAAGCCGTGGGAAGAGGGGGCCATGCGCCGGCTGCGGTGCGGGCGCTCCGGCGCAAGCGGCGAGCACCACGAGTGCCGGAAAAAAAAGTGCAAAACGCGTTGACAGCGCTATTTGGCTAGTGCTACGGTGATGCTCCAATGTCGACCCGCGCTTACGCTTTCTGGTATTGGTTCGCCGCACGAATGTGCCGGTGAGGTAAGCGCGCGCGCCGAACGATCAACGTTCGCTACGAGCCACCCTCACCGGGTGGTTTTTTCTTATGTTTCGAGGAGCCATGTCCGCTGCATACCGCCTCGCCCGGCGTCAGAACGACGTCACCAGCATCGTCCACGTCGGTTCGGCGACCTTCGGCGGCGGAGGGTTCACGCTCGTCGGCGGTCCGTGTTCGATCGAAAGCGCGGACCAGATCGAACGAGCGGCGCAGGGTGTGCGTGCGGCAGGCGGGGCGATGTTGCGCGGCGGTGCGTACAAACCACGCACGTCGCCCTACGATTTCCAAGGCCTCGGTGACAAGGGCTTGCCGCTGATCGCGCAAGCCGGCGCCAGCGCGGGTCTGCCGGTCGTCGTCGAGGCACTCGCGGTCGCGCAAGTCCATCTCGTGGCGAGCTTCGCCGACATGATTCAAATCGGAGCGCGCAACATGCAAAACGTCCCGTTGCTGCGCGCGGCGGCGGCGACCGGCGCGCCGATTTTGCTCAAGCGCGGACCTTCCGCAACGCTCGACGAGTTGCTGCTCGCGGCCGAATACGTACTGCTCGAGGGCAACGCGAACGTCGTGTTGTGCGAGCGCGGCATCCGCGGGTTCGACCCGCATACGCGTAACGTATGTGACCTGGGCGGGGCGCTGCGCCTGCGCGAGCTCACCCATCTGCCGGTCATCCTCGATCCCTCGCACGCGAGCGGGCGGCGCTCGCTCATCGAACCGCTCACGCTCGCCGCCGCGGCAGCCGGCCTCGACGGCGCCATCGTCGAGGTCCATCCGGAGCCCGAAACCGCCCTGTGCGACGCGGACCAGGCAATCGGTCTCGAGGAGTTCGCGCGTCTCGGCGCACGCGTGCGAGCGGTCCGGGCCGTCCTTGCGGAGCCCGAATTGGCGTACGTTCTTCGATAGGGTCTTGCATATCGTCGATATATCGAATATAGTCTACTCATGTTCAGACATGGAAGACAACACTTCGGACGCCATTTCGGGCGTCACTTCGGCCGCGACTTCGCTCCGGGACGCGGTTCCGGGCGCGGCGGCCTCAAATTCGAGATCCTCGCGGTCCTCGCCGACGGACCTCGTCACGGCTACGACATCATGCTCGAGATCGAGAAGCGCCGCGGCGGATTCCGCCCGAGCCCGGGCTCGATCTACCCGGCTTTGCAAATGCTCGAGGACGCCGAGTTCGTTCGCGGCCGCGAAGTCGAAGGCAAGCGCGTCTATGAAATCACCGATTCCGGCCGTGAGTCCCTCAAGGAACACACCGAGAAGGGTGGATTCGACCGCGATGCCGACGAGGAATCCGTACGCGAGATGTTCGTCGGCGGCGCGAGTTCGCTGCGCTCGTTGATCGAAGCGGCCAAGCAAGTCGCCCGCCTCGGCAACCCGCGCCTCATTCGCGCCACGGTCGATATCCTCGACGAAGCGCGCCGCGACATCTACAAACTGCTCGCGGAAGACGAATAGCCGAAGCCGAACGGGATCTGCGTGAAGACCATTCGCGCAGATCTCTTGATCGCGACGCTCGCGCTCTTGGCCAGCAGCGGCGCCACCCTGTCGTCGGTGTACCAGACGCACGTGATCGCAAATCAGCTTAGCGCCTCCGTGTGGCCATATCTCGAGGCCGTGTACTCACTCTCAACCACTACGGCGAACCTTGAGGTCGCGAACGACGGGCTCGGACCCGCTCTGGTTAGAAGCGCGAGCTTAGCCGTCGACGGGCATCCCGTCGCCTCGTACCGTCGCGGTATCGACGTGCTCGAACGCGGGTTTCACCTGAAGAATCCGTACAACGGAAGCTTTTCGTCGATCGGCCCATCCTCGGTCATCCGCCCGGGCGAGCAGGTCGCGCTCTTCAGCCTCTCGCGCCTTCCGGTGAAGGAGTTCGGTTCCATGCATCGTCGCGTCATGCTCGAGGTGTGCTACTGCTCGCTGCTCGGACAATGCTGGATCTACCGCTCGGGACCCGTCGAAACGCGCGATCAAGTCGGCTCGTGCCCAACCAACGCCGGGTTGGACTACTGATCTACGGGTTTAGGAAAAGCGAGCTCGTAAAGACCCCATCGTCGACCGGAGCGTTCACGGCGATGTCGTGCACCGCCGCATGAAGATACGCGTGAAACGCCGGTAGGACGAGCTCGACGTCGTGGGCGACCACGATACGATGTCCCGCAACGTCGAGGAGTGATTCGTCGAGTTCGACGTGACCGTTGGTGTAGGTCCATACGATGCGGGTCGGGATCGCGCTCTGCGCGTCGAGGAACACGGCGATCTGCCGGATGCGGCTCTGTGGATTCTTTGGGACGAGGAGGATGTGTTCGTCGCTCGTCTCTTCGTCCGCGATTGAGGCGTTGAAGTCGCGCGTCCAGTCTTTGGTCGGCCCGAGGCCTACGAACAAGTGCTGGAATTTGCTCGCGAAGCGCGGCATGCTATCGATGACGAGCTCGAGCCGGCCCGGCCGTTTGTAGTACGCGTCGCCTTTGCGCGACGTGCCGTACCACGGGAAGGTGCGCAGGCCCGCCTTGATGTCGACGGCTGCCGTATACGATTCGAGTCCGGGTTCGGCCGCATCGACGCGGGCGAACAGGTCGTCTAGCCGCGACGCACTCCGGGCGGGCGTCGCGACCATTAGCGCGAGGGTGAGGGTCGCAGCGACCTGAAGCGCGGACCTCACAAGAAACGCTCCAGCTTCGCGCGTTTGGTTTTGGCGAGCAGCGGGGCCCAGAGGTCGCCCGTTTGCGCGAAGCGTTCGCGCACGTTGTCGACGCGAAAGTCGGCGATCGAGATGCCGCGTTCGACTTCGCTCCACATGACGGGCGTCGAAACACTCGCGCGCGGGGTCGGTCGCACCGAATAGACCGAGGCGAGCGTGCGGCCCCACGCGTTCTGGTTGTAGTCGACCAACACGCGTCCGCGCGGACGTTTCGCAATCTTGTACTCAGCGGTGAGGATCGCGGGATGCTGCGCTGCCACCGTCATGGCGAACGCCTTTGCGAAACGCCAGACCTCGTGCTGGACCGGACCGCGTTCGATCGGCACGTAGACGTGGATGCCGTTCGACCCCGACGTTTTCGCGAACGACGGCAGCTCGAGCGCATCGAGCGCCTCTTTGAGCGCCAGCGCGCCTTCGCGGACGACGTCGAACGGCGTCGGGCCGTCTTTGGGATCCTTGACGGGGTCGAGGTCGAAGTGCACGTAGTCCGGCCGGTCGACGTCGTCGCAGGTCGCGTACCACTGGTTGAGGTCGATGCATCCGAGGTTGACGACCCACAGCAGCGCCGCGACGTCGTCGACGATCGGGAAGAAGATCGTGTTTTCCGGGCCGTGCACGATCGGACACGTCTTCAGCCACGGCGGGGCGCCCGGCGGCGTTCGTTTCATGAAGAAGAACGCGCCGGCCGCACCATTCGGATAGCGCTTCATCACCATCGCGCGTCCCCGCAGGTGCGGAATCAGGAGGTGCGCGACGTCGGCATAGTATTGCAACAGGCCGCCCTTGGTGAGCCCGGTTTCGGCAAAGAAGAGCTTCGAAAGGTTGGTCAGCTGCACGGTGCGCTCGCCGATCGTCAACTTCGCGTTGAGCTCATCCGTAGGGATCTCGACCGGCTTCGCGGGCACTTTCACACGCGTTCCATTCGTTCGGCGACGCGCAAAGGCTTGTTTGCGTGCTAGTACCCGAACGTAATCGTCAGAGCGTCGTGGGCCGTTCTACGCGGGGGCGTTTTCACGCTTCGAGCGAACCGTGTGGAGATACCGCAATCTCCGAATGGACGTTCGACGAAGCGTTGCTACGAATTACGAGCCTCAATGCCATCGGTATCCGGTCGGCTACGCGCAAAGGGTTGTTTGCGTGGCTCCGCGGCACTTCGCCCGACGTTATCTGCTTCCAAGAAACCAAAGCGCAAGAGCGTCAGCTGCCGCCCGAAGCTCTCGATCTTAGCGAATATACCTACGCCTTCGTCGACGCGGAGAAGAAGGGCTACAGCGGCGTCGCACTCTACGCAAAAAAGCCGCCCGACCGCATCGAGCGTGGGCTCGGAATGCCCGACATCGACGCCGAGGGCCGCTACGTCCGCTTCGATTGGGGCGATCTGAGCATCGCGTCGATCTACGTACCCTCCGGTACGAGCGGCGAGGCGCGGCAGGCAGTCAAGGATAGTTTCCTCGAGCGCTTTCTCGCGCCGCTCGTCACGATGCGTCACGACGGCAGGCGTTACATCTTGTGCGGCGACTTCAACATCGCGCATCGCGACATCGACACGTTCGATCCGGTTCGCAACGCATCGATCACCGGTTTCTTGCCGCACGAGCGTGCTTGGATGGATACGGTCATCGACCAAGTCGGATGGGTCGATGCATTCCGCGAAGTCGATCGCGAGCCGAAGCGCTACACGTGGTGGCCGGGTTGGGCGGGCGCGTTCGAACGTAACCTCGGCTGGCGCATCGACTACCAGCTCGTCACACCCAACCTCGCTGCGTTCGTTCGCGCGGCCTCGATTTATCGCTCCGAACGTTTCTCGGACCACGCTCCGGTGACGATCGAGTACGATCTCGCGCTATAGCGCCCGTTCCGCTGCGCGGCGAGCCAGCCGTCGACGGTCTCGCTCGGGACGTCGGCGAGCTTGACGATGTAGCCGGCGCTGCGGCCGATCGCGGCGTAACCCTCACCAATTTTAACGACGTGCAGCGAACTCGCATTCGGCAAGTACGTCGTCTCGACGATCGTGACCAAGCGGCGGCCGCTCTGCGCGCCCAGCCGTCGATGGAGGCCGGCGCGGGCGACGTACTGTAACGTAAACAGAACGATCGCGATAACCGCGAACGCGCCGAGCATCCGCGCTGCAAGAGAAACATCCATGGCTAGCGCCCGTGCGCCCGCGCGCGCAGGGCGTTGCTTTCGTCGAGTTCCTCAGCCTCGCGGAGCGCTTCGAGCGCTTCGTGCGCAGAGAGTTTGCGAGCGCGGTGGCGTTCGACGGCCGTGCGCTTGTGCGCGGCGAGCGCGAGCGCCTCGCGCGCCTGCGCGAGGGCGCGCGACGCACGCGCGATCCGCTCGCGGCCGCTGCGCTCGGCACCGGTGAGCGCCTCGAGCCGCCGGCCGATCTCCGCGTAGATACCGGCCGGCGCGATGCCGCCGTTTGCAAGGACCGTGCGCGTCTCGGCCGCATGGCGTTCGAGCGCGGCGAGCGCGTCCCGTTCGAGCGCGAGCGCACGTTCACATGCGGCGTACGTACCTCGAGCTTCGCGTTCGCGGGCGTGCGCCTCGTCGAGCGCGGGTTGCAGCGCGTAATGAAAAGATGACGTCATCAGGGTTCTCATCCCCCTTATCACGCGGTCCGGTCGCGGATACAAGGGGGTGGAGCGCTAATCGAGCTGCGCGAGGGTCTGGTCGCGGAATGACGCCCACGTGCCGCCGGCGATGGCGACGCGTGCGTCGGCCGTCAACTCTGCGAGCACGGCGAGGTTGTGAAGTGAGAGCAGCCGAGGTCCGAGCATTTCGCCGGCGCGGAAGAGATGCGAGACGTATGCGCGTGTGAACGTGGCGCAGACGGAGCAGCCGCAGCTTTCGTCGAGCGGGCGCGGGTCGCGTGCGAACTCGGCGTTGCGGATGTTGAGGTCTCCGTTGCGCCCGAGCGAGCGGCCGTTGCGGCCGCAGCGGGTCGGATAGACGCAGTCGAACAGATCGATGCCTGCGTCGATGCCGGCGATCAGATCGCGCACGGTGCCCACGCCCATGAGATAGCGGGGTTTGTTGGCGGGCAACGTTGCCGCGGTAAAGCGCGCGGTGCGATACATCTCCTCACGCGATTCGCCGACCGAGAGGCCGCCGATCGCGTAGCCGGGGAGATCGAGCGCGACGAGCTCCCGCGCGCTGCGCTCTCGCGCACGCTCGTCGAGGCCGCCCTGCACGATGGCGAAGAGCGCGGTCTGCGGACGGCGCCGCGCCGCCGCGCAGCGTGCGGCCCAGGCCGTCGTCAGCCGCACCGCTTCGTCGATCTGGGCGGCACCCGCAGGCAGCTTGACGCAGACGTCGAGCGCCATCGCGACGTCGACGCCGAGCGCTTCTTGAAACGCGACGACGTTTTCCGGCGTAAACTCGTGTTCGCTGCCGTCGAGGTGC
>Ga0302325_10018270_pt1 | contig 14782 bp, 10 predicted proteins | sample Palsa_T0_2_FD_201948 | JGI IMG/M metagenome (GOLD analysis project Ga0302325, IMG submission 201948) | Peat permafrost microbial communities from Stordalen Mire near Abisko, Sweden - Palsa_T0_2 | ecosystem: Environmental > Terrestrial > Soil > Palsa > Peat permafrost | place: Sweden: Abisko... | reverse complement strand
TGATGTTGCTGCGGGCTTAAAACAAAAAAGAGGAGGCTGCCCGGCCATGCGGTGACTCTTCGGATGATCTTGTGCGAAGAGAGGCAGCGAACAAAGCATCAGCGCGGCAGCGAGCAGGCGGGAAAGAGTCATACGAACCTCCTTGGCGGGAATTATAGCGCCGCACCGCAAAGAAGACCATGTGGGATCGCGCGGGGCACTCCGTTTGAATATGAAACCGCACCCTTGCCTACTCTAGTCGGCCGTCCGGCGGGCATGCTGTCCGCCGCGCTGATGGCACGGGACTAGCACTTTCGGGCCATTGTCCGGGCTAAGTCGGGCAGGTCTACTTATTGCCACTCTGATATACATCCGGAACCCCGCTTTAAACTTGGCCCCCTCGAACCTGAAAAATGAGAACCGGACAATGAGACCGCTACAAAAAGGTCCTATGAAGAAACTTGCTTTCATGCTCTGTCTCGTGGTTTGCTCGGCCCAGGCCCAGAAGGGAAAGTTCACCACCGAAACCAAGATCTGGAACAAGCTGACCAGGACGTATTCCGTCTATGTACCGCCAGTTCTGCAGGAGCATCCGGCGCTGGTGATTGCGATGCACGGCACCACTGTGGCAGCCGAAACCGCCCCGCCGCTCACCATCTGTACGAAAAACATGGGATGGAATGCGCTGGCCGATGCTAACGGCTTTCTGGTGGTCTGCCCGATCTCCACTTACATTCCCGGCGGCCCTGACGGCGGCCGGTTTTTCTGGGAGTCGTATGGCCGCGAGGACGACTTTCCCGTTCCGCCCGACGACTCCGGATTCCTGCGCAGCCTGGTTATCCAGGTGGAGAAGCCGGTTTCCGCTGGCGGCTTCGGGGTTGATCCCAAGCGAGTCTTCGTGATGGGCTTCTCCTCAGGCGGAATGATGACGCAGAGAATGTGCGTTGCCAACGCCGACATAGTTGCAGCGTGCGCTCCGGAGTCGGGTCCGCTGTGGGTGGGAAATCCTAACATTGTGATTCCCAGCCCGTCGCAACCGGTCTCGATCATGGAACTGCACGGCGACGAGGATACAACGGTTCCGTACTGCGGCGGCGAGTTCTGGACCTACGCACACGGCGATATCCCTGTCCCCGGCGTCGACGTGGACGTCGATTTCTGGCTCAAGGCCGACGGATTGGGGCCGAATACCACCCCGTTGTGCACCAGTGGAAATCCCTCGCCCAACGTATTCGGAGTCGATTTCAAATCTCCCGACGGCAAGACCGAAGTCCAGTTTGTCAGAGAGTTGGATTTAGCCCACACCTACGAAACCTGGACCGCATCCACCACCTGGGAATTTTTCGCGGCGCACGGAAGGTAAGCAGATAAGAGGAGAAGTTTATGTCAGCGACGACGAGTGTAAGAACGCCGGGCCTGGTTTTGTGGCTCGCCGCCGGTGTGATAACTCTGCTGCTGGCGTCTGGCGCTTCAGCCCAAAGCAACTACAAGTCGTTGCATACGTTTAACGGTAAGGATGGCACGGCGCCCTACTCTACGTTAATCTTCGATCCTGCCGGGAACCTTTATGGCACGACGTTTATCGGAGGACATTACAACTTTGGCACCGTCTTCAAGCTAACGCCCAACTCGGACGGCGGTTGGAATGGGCACGTGCTCTATAGTTTCTGCTGGCATTGCAACGAGGGCGGCTTCGCCCCGATCGCCGGCCTGACCTTGGATTCTGAGGGAAATCTATATGGCACAGCAGCGTTGGGCGGTGCAGGCGTTGGCGGCACCGTTTTTAAGCTGACGCCAAATTCAGACGGAAGCTGGACCGAGAGCGCGCTCTACAGTTTTTGCTCCCTCGCGAACTGCGCCGACGGGTACGGCCCCGAAGCCGGCGTCATATTCGATGAAGCGGGAAATCTTTACGGCGCGACAGAGTTGGGCGGTACCCTGGGCCGAGGCACGATATTCAAGCTTACGCCGCAGCTTGACGGAACCTGGGCGGAGAGTGTGCTCTACAGCTTTTGCGGCCTCACGGATAAGTGCGCTGCCGGCTCGGATCCGATTTCTAACTTGGTGTTCGACGCAGCGGGAAATCTCTACGGCACCACGGCGGATGGTGGTCTTTCCACCCTGTGCGCCAGCAATGGCTGTGGCGTGGTTTTCAAACTGACTCCGCAGCCCAATGGAAGCTGGACTGAGAAGGTGCTGCACACCTTCAATGGACGGGACGGAGCGAATTCACCTTCTTCCTTGATACTCGATGGCGCGGGGAATCTCTACGGTACGACGGCCTCTGGGGGGAATCTCAGCCTGTGCGTCGACATCAGCTACGTAAACGGCTGTGGTGTAGTTTTCCAACTGACGCCCAATGCAGACGGGAGCTGGAAGGAAAATGTGCTGCATCGATTCTCCGGCATGGACGGAAGGGAGCCTACTGGAGGGCTGATCATCGACCAGGCTGGTAATCTTTACGGTACGACGACTCGTGGGGGAAGTTCTTGCGATTGTGGCGTCATCTTCAAGCTGGCTCCGAATTCTGGTGGTGGTTGGAGCGAGACGGTGCTGCATCGTTTCTCGGACAATCCCGGAGACCAGCCCGCTGCGGGGCTGACTTTGGGCACGACGGGTAGCCTTTTCGGAACGACACAGGGTGACCTCACCACAACCTTCGGTTCCGTGTTTGAGATCACGCCGTAGCCAACGAATCTAGTTCGCCGGAACGGAGCTGGGAAGCCCCATGTGGGCCCGTAATTCCTGCCACTGGGCATTCACCCGAGGATCGTGCGAGATGTCGGCAGCCCGGTGTAGCGACTGCTCGGCCTTCGCCAGATCGTTGAGTTGAACGTAGCAGACCCCGAGTCCCGCCCACGCATACCAATCCTGCGGATAGTCACTCGTCACCTGCGCAAGCATGGGCACGGCCTCGCCGCACCGCCCTTCGTCACCTAGTTTCATAGCCGCATCGACATGCGTGTCGGCAAGGTGCTGCGCCACGACAGCGTTCCGTGGCGCAAGTGCATGCGCCATCGCGAATACGGCCGCATCGTCTTTCCACTGTTTCTGCTGTGCCCAGGTCAACCCTGCGAATGTGATCGCCAGCGCTGCCGCTGCGCACAGCAAGGGGAGTCTTAACTTCCCGGCCGTGCTGTAGAAGGCTGCGAGCAGCAGCATCAATCCTGCCAACGGCAAATAGGTATAGCGGCCATGCAGGAAATCTCCGGGATTCAGAGCATTTAAGTTCAAGACGAGAAGCAGCGGTAAGATCAGCAGCAGCGTTCCCAAAACCAGAGCGATCTGCAAGCCGCGCGCTCTCTGTCCATCGAGATCCGGTCGAGCCCGTCTCCAGCCCCAGAATAAAAGTCCCGCCAATAAGATCGCCGCACCCACCAACCCCAGCAATGGCAACAAGACACCCCGCACGGAAAAAGTCTCGGCGAAGGTCGGATCAGCAAAGGAATATGACCGCACCGGCCAGAGCAGCGCCTTCACATAAAACCACAACGTTACCGGCCACGAGAGCACTACGGTGCGCCAGGGCAAATGCTGCGTGGCGGTCCCCAGTGCGCTTCCAAGAGCGTTGAACCGCATTAACAGATACAGCACAGTAACGGCCAGGAAAGGCGCAAGCTGACGGAACAGACCTGAAACACTGATGCCTAAAAAACCGATCTTCGAGAAACCGATCTTCGAAACGCTGGCGCTTGCGCGTTCGCGCTGCGCACGGCCTCCTGGCAAATTTAAGCTCTCAAAGGCAACGATCTCTAAAGCGAAGATCAATAGGGGGAATATGATCGCTGTCTCCTTTGCCAGCAGAGCGGCGAAATATGCGGCCACCGAGCCAGCCAGCCAGAAGATCGAACGCAGGCGCGTTGCCTCGGATTTCCTCCGTACTTTCCTGCGCGATGTCTGCTCCCCGGCGGAAACGTCTCCTTCGCGGTATTTCAGGTAGCACAGCAGTCCCCCCAGCACGCCCGCCGACATCAAAGGGTCAGGAACCGTAACCCAGCTCACCGATTCGGTCTGCGCCGGATGCAGCGCAAACAGTGTTGCCGCCGCCAGCGCAGCGGTCGAATCACGCAGCAGTTTCCAAGCCAGCGCACCCAGCAATGTCGCAACCAATACATGCTTCGCGATGCTGAGCAGGTGCCATCCCCACGGAGACAACGCGCTCAGGACAAAATTGATCCTCATCCAAAGGAGAAAAACCGGCCGGTAAAAGCTGGGCGGACCTCCGGTGAATTGCGCCCAGACATAATTGGCAAAATAATCCCAGATGTGACCCGCGTCCTGAATCCTCGGATCGGCGGTAAATCGGTGGTCATCGAGCACAAACTGAAAATCCAACGACCGGCTGTACACCGCGCCGATGAAGACAATGCAACCCAATGCCGCCAGGAAAAAAATTCGAGACGAGAGTACCTGTGGTCTCTGCAACTCGCGTGAACCAATCTCCCGTGAACCAGACTGGCGTGACCCAAACTGGGGTGACCCAAACTGGCGTGACCCAGGCTTGAGTAAATCCGGTCGGGAAGGCTTTTTGGCAGGCAGCATTCGCGAAAAATTGTCTCACACGGCAGGGTGGACAAAACCACGGGCAGACTTACGAGGGCTTAATTGGCGAAATAGCGTTGCTTCACCATTGATCCCAACTCTCACTGAGGGTAATGGCTCAGGTAGCGACAGTTACGAGCTAAACGTGTGAAGTGACGGATATTTCTCGTGGATCGTCCTGTTCTTTTTATGCTGCGTGAATTCCGCCAATTTCGGCCTTGGGTTATATCGAGTTCTTGCAACCACGTGGCGATAAATCGGCATAGCACTCATCGGGGCGATGGGCTACCGCTGCGACTCCGGCAAGACATACATGAGGATGGCGGTTGCGGCTATCGTCAGGAAGAAAACCGCTAGCGTCGGATGCGCAGGCCACACTGCACGTGTCAGGCCCAGCATCCATGCTCCAGTTCCGATGGCGCTCGCCAACAGAGATGCCTTCAAGGTCTTCACAGAATCAGCTCCAGCGAAACCTGCCGTGCGGTCAATCATAATACGCTGAGCGATGCCAGTATGTTCCCTCAAGAATGCCTCTCAGTTGGTGATAAGTCGCCGTAGCACTCGTGGCGACGGCCAACCGGGCCTCGAATGCATTCACAGCACGTACATCCGAAGCATCCACCAGACCAGGAATATGGCGACGATGGCCCCCGCGATGTGCACGATCCAGTCGCCAGCAGTTTTCGGTCTTCCAAAATTGAACATGTGGCAAGGGTAACAGGCCCGAGACCGAGGTGAGCGCCCAGTCCCTCCAGCCTCTGTGTCCCCCGTGTCCTCTGTGGTTAAATCAGTTCTGAGGACACGAAAAAAATGGCCCCATTGCTGGGGCCAAGTTCAAGAGGTCACGGTTTTGGTAGGCAAAGTTAGGCAAGGCGATGCAAGTAGCCGTTCCGCCGGGCGGATCGGCACTTCGGGAAATGACGCGTAGCGAAAAGAGTGAAGGTCATGGTGCTGGAGTTTGCGGCCTCTTTGTTGCTTCTAATGAAAGCACTTCCACAACCAAAGCTGCGGACTACCCTCATCGAACTACCCCCTCCGCACAAATGCATGACTGGTAAGGGCTTATCTGTCACGCGAGTTTTTCGCGGCTGACTTCCAGTCAGGTCCGTGGAACGGCGCGACTGCACAAGAATGCACATTCGCTGCATTCCCCCGTCAAAAACAATGAAATGGCCAAGCCCTGAAACACCAAGCCCCTCGCGGGTTTTGGCCGCCAGGGGCTGGTTTCAAATGACTTGAATCAGGTTTGGAGCAGTTAGCTGTTTCCCGCGACCGTGCGCAGTTTGCCGGGAAGGAAATGATAAGGCGGCCACGGACCGCTGACCGATACTTCGCAGTTCTTCAACTGCTTGGCGGCGGTCGAGTAGCGGTTCTGGTACTTTTCCACGCTCTTGGAGTCGATCAGGTGGGCGATATCGATCAACATGCCCTCGGGCGCGACCTTCTTGCAGCTTACTTCTTCCTCAAGCGGGCTAAACAGCTTGTGCACCTGAACCGACAGCGCTCGCGCCTTGGTCTGGCGTTCGCGTTCGCGGGAGGCCTTCACCTTCAGCTTGGACAGATAATCCCCGCCTACGGTGTGGGGCAGTTCAATGTCGATCATGGCCTCGCGCAGCGAGCCGTCGCGGACAATGAGTTTGATGTGCATTTCTGACTTGCCGCGCAACTTCGCCACGCTGACGCCGAATTGCCGGCGATTCCGCCGGACAGCCTCGCGCAACGCGTCGTCGCTTTCAAAAATGGTCCCGAATTTGAAGGGCAGAACAGTAGAGTTGCGAAAGCACCCACTGACCACGCGAGCGTGTTCAATCGCGGATTTCTGGTCAAGAGCGCCGATTGTGTGGTCGTATTCGCTTACGATGACTGCGAATTCACCACTGGGATAGCTCAGAACCGCAGCGCCGTTCACTCCTTGAACGCCCTCTAACAGGAAAGGGCGGCGAGTGCGGGTTCCATTGGGAAGGGTTTGATGCTCGGTAAGACAGTACGCGTACCACGCCATGTTGAACTCTCCGAACCGGGATGGAGACGAGCCGAAACCGTCTCTCACGTCGAGTTTCTAGCCAAAGCTTGTACAGCGATTTTGGAAGTTTGTGGAAAAACGGGCGGTACAGGGTCTCAAACCGGGAACGCTTACAATCGATTCCCTATTTGGATATTACTTTGGGCACCACCGAAAATGCAACGTTTTTGTTGCGAGGTGCATCGATTCCCTTCATTTTTCGGTTCGGGGACGCCCGGGCGGGTGGCCCACCCTTGCCGATTCCGCGTGGAGTGTCTCCACTGGGGGGTGCCCCATCCTTTCGCGTTCTGTGCGAAAGGGTGGGTAACACGGACGCCAACGCCATCTTCCAGCCCTCAGAGGCATGGGTACTAGGTTCCCACCCTTGCCAAGAACGCAAGGATGGAGCACCCTCCGTAGTGGCGGTATCCAAAAAAGAAAGGAGAGGGCAGAGGCAATTTTTCAGCAAACTCTTTGGCCGCTGAGGAAATGTCTGTCTCAGTAAGAATTTTTCCACAGCCTCTTGTGCTGCATTACTGACTCTTTGCCCTCGGCAGGGTCACGGTGACCGTCGTTCCGTGATCGTCGGAAGTGATGTCCATCGTACCTCCCAGGTGGCGAACTCGCTCCCGCATTCCGGCGATACCCACACCGGACCGGTGCGCGCGGATATTGGCCAGAGTTTCTGGTTCCATCCCTTTGCCGTCATCGTTTATTTTCAATACGATATGATCCCTTCGGGGGATCAGTTCTATCCTGGCGCGCCCTGCTCCGGAATGGCGGTAGATATTGCTAAGGCTCTCCTGCACCACTCGGAAAATTGCCATCTCGGTTTCATCCGAAAAACGGCCAATCGCCGGAGGCAGGCTGAGTTCAACCTCGATTCCCCCGCCGCGCTTCTGCAGACCCTGAACGTACCAACCCAGCGCACTCGATAAACCCGCTTCATCCAGAAGCGGGGGATGCAACAGATACGACATCGTCCGGATTTCGTTGTTCAGCTCCTGCACCAGTTTCTGGCTCTCCGCCAGGCGCCCAGCCTCCGGGCGACCGGCCGCCTCCTGTTCCAGCAGATCGAGATTCATACCGAGGGCGACGATGATCTGACCTGCGCTGTCGTGAAGTTCCCGCGCCAGCCGGCGGCGTTCGTGATCCTGGCTTTCCTGCAATCGATTCGACAGATCGCGAAGCTGTTGCGACTGCTGCAGAATCTCGGCGTTTCTCGCTTCCAATTCGCGGGTTCGAGCCTGTACTTGAGCTTCCAGTGTTTCGGCCATGCTTCGAAGACTTTCCTCGGCTTGTTTTCGATCCGTGACGTCGATGAGGACTCCCGGAAACTGCAGCGGTTTCCCTGAGGCATCACGTTCCACCTGGCCGCGGGCGGTAACCCAGCGCACTGATCCGTCGGCTTGCATCAGGCGGTAGTCTCGCTCAAATAACTTGCCGGGTTCCCGAATAGCCTCTTCAATGGCCTCTTTCACCGCGGCGCGGTCTTCGGGATGGATGGCAGCCAGATATCGATGCAACGGTCCGCCCGCAGCATCTTCTTCCGTGACCGACAGCGCGAACAGGCGTGCCAGGTTTTCGTCGGCCACAACGTGATTGTTCTGGATGTCAAATGTCCAGGTGGCGATTTCGCTGGCGTAAAGGGTCGCCTCCAGGCGCGATTTCGCCTCGCGCAAATCCTTCTCCATTTGTTTGCGCACCGAAATATCGCGCGTCGATCCCGCCACCGATTCGACATTCCCGTCAACCCCCAACACTGGCCGGAAAATGTATTCGTAATAACCTCCGGCTCCAGTCGGGCTGGTGTACGGTGTCTCGTCCTTTAATCCCTGCTTGGTGTCGATGACGTGCTGAATCTGGCGCTGCAGCCGTTCGGCAAGTTCATCGGGATACTTGAGATCGAAGAAATTCTTTCCCAACGCATCTTCCAGCTTCAGTCCCCACAGATCCAGCAAGGCGCGGTTCACATATCGAAACCGTCCATCGCGATCGAAAATGTAGGCGAAATCGGTGATGGTGGATAGAGTAGTGTCAAAAATGATGGCCTGCTGGCGGTGAAGCTCCTGCGATCGAAGAGCACTGGTGACCTGACAGGCGGATGACGCAAACCTGGCCAGAGAGTTGAGCAGCCGTTCATCTTCCCCATCAAACTTGGATGTCGGCTCTTGCGAAATCGCCCAGATTGCGCCGGCAGCTTTGCCTCCGACATAAAATGGCACTCCCATGGCCTCTTCTATCGCAGGGGTCACCAGCTTCAAATAGGTGTAGCGCCGTTCGGGATGGTTGAAAAGAAGAGTTGTGTTGCGGTCAAGGACGTCGGCGCAAGGACCGAAATCCTGAGGAGTGCGCCGTCCAATGTAGGAGGACCAATCGCCGGCAACGCCCGGCCAATGGAATTTCTGACCGCCGTCGGCGGATGGCGTGGGCAGGCTAACGCCTGCCGAGGCGACGCCTATGGTCTCAATAATCATCTCCGCCAATGTCTGCAAAGTCTGGCCCGGCGATTCGGAGAGAGCCTGGGCCAGCGCTACCAGAGCCCGGTTTTCTTTTTGATAATCGGGCGGACGGGACGGCCGGCTGTGCAATTCCTGGGTGCAAAGAACTGCCTCGATCGGAGCAACATCCTCGACGATCGGCGCCTTCCCCATCGCCGAAGTTTACCACCGATGACATCAGACGATTAGTCATCCTGAGGCTCGCGTTTTCTTAACGGGCGTTCTCTAAACGGGGGGGAAAACGGGGACGGGGAAAACGGGGACAGACGGGACTGACCCCATTTTGTTGGGGATCATGCAACCGAGGTGAGGGTAAGTTGGCGGCGGGTGGCCCACGCTTTGAAACTGTTCTGCACGACCGATACAGTGGGTGCCCCGTCCTTGCGTTCTGGGCAAGGGCGGGTACGGAGATGCTGGCGGCGGCGAAGCTACGCGATCGCGAAACGAAATCGCGGGCCATCCGTCATTGCCCTTACCAACCCGGCCTCGTCGAGAAGATACCACCGAGTATAGCGAAATCACATTGCACAAGGCCGCATCGTACCCGCCCTTGCAAAAAACGCAAGGACGGGGCACCCTCGGCATAGATGGCGCAAAGAAGAAATCCAAGGTCAAAGGGCGGGCCACCCGCCATTTTGTGGCTGACTTCAATCCGCCACACAAAGGAATTCCACTCTCGTATCGTGGCTTATGGGATTCTTGCGACCGTATTTAGGATCGCATGGACTCTCAAGTGAGGCCAGTCGATAAGTGGCATGAATCCAGTCAGCGGGCCGTCTCTTCAGAGGCGGCCTTGGCAGGTGGCCCAGGCATCTGCCTCGATGCTTCCGTATTCCATGTATGCAGCGGTGCCCCATTCATCGCGGCTTTATCGCGATGAGTGGGCGGAGGGATCTAAGATTGAAAAACGGGGACAGACGGGACGAGCCCCATTTGTTCTCCCCAATCTGAGAATGCTTGGCACTCACCGCGTTGGTGCTGTCGGCGAGATCAAAGCCAATTCATTTGCCGGCGGCCGAGCGGTTGGTTCGCTCTTGCAGCGCTAGAAGAACCACGCGCAGCATCTCGTCCCACGGTGCGGGCTTGCCGGTCCAGATTTCGAACTGACGGGCCGCCTGATGAACGAACATTTCAATTCCTGGGATGATCTGCGCGCCCCGTTCCTTGGCCAGTTTCAGGAAGCGGGTTTCCGCGGGATCGTAGATCATCTCAAAAACATAGCGGGCATTGATCTCTTTATCCTGCAGCGGTGTTTCCTTGGTGTTCCCCATCCCTACCGGCGTGGCGTTGATGATGACATCGAAGGCTAACTTCTTCAGATCGGGGCGCTTGACGACACGTGCCCTGGCTTGATGGGCCAGTTTCTTGGCCGCGGCGAGGCTGCGATTCAGTATGTAGACTTCCGAGCCTCGTTCCTTCAGACCAAAGACAGCGGCGCGGGCCGCTCCACCGGCGCCGAGTACGAGAATGCGGGCACCCTCGAGCGTATTGAGACGTCGCTCCAGCGGGCGCACGATACCGGCGGTATCTGTATTGAAACCATAGAGTTTCCCATCCTGCGCGCGCACCACCGTGTTGCAGGCGCCGATCTTGGTGGTGTGCGAGTCGGTGTTATCCAGATAGGGCAGGATGGCTTCTTTGTAGGGCATGGTCACGCTGATTCCGTGAATGGGGATCTCGCGCACGCAAGTCAGCAGATCCTTCAATGTCTTGGCGTGCAGCGCCAGATAAACGGCGTTGACGTTCTCGCGCCGGAAGGCTGCGTTCATGATGGCGGGAGACAGCGAATGTGCGATGGGATCGCCGACGACTCCGTAGACGCGCGTCGCCGCGTCCACCTGCTCGATGCGGTAAACGCTGCGGAGTTCTTGCGCGGTCGCTTGCCCGGGCGCAGTTTCTTCGCCTGCACTGGCGGAGGCGAAGGTGAAGATGCTGCCCGCCCGCACTCCGAGCACGCGGCTGATGAAGCCCTGCTCGCCCATGCACATGCTGACCAGGGAGTGCCGGTCGCCCTCGTGCGCCAGAAACTTGATCATGGCTACATTGTCAGAGAGCGTGGTCGCGGTGCTGACGACTTTGTAGAAGTCGGCGGGATAGGCCAGCATCTTCTCTAGCGTCTCGTCCAGCTTCTTGGTTCCGCGGAAGTCGTGGAACGAAAGAATAACCGCGACGCGGCTGCGTAACTTCTGTATTTGCTCGGGCTTACACTTGTCGGCAGTTTGCAGTTCGATATCGACCAGCTGGCAGCCGGCCGCGCCGGCTTTACTGAGAATGTCGAGTTGGGAGGCAATCGAGCCTTTGAACTTGCCTCCGCTGGGCACGCGCCGACAAGTGGCGATCACTACCGTTCCGGGATGCGTTTCCATGAAACGCTTGATTTTCGGAAGTGCGAGGCCGGGCTTGGAAAGATAGTCCAACCTGAACTCCATAAAGGAGTTATCTCGGACCAATGCCTCCGCTTTGTCGACCATTTCGTTGGGATCGGAGCCGATCACGGCCACGCACACCCGCGGCAACCGGAGAGGAAGCAGGCGGGGCATGTAAACGGGAGCGGAAACCGTTCTAGGTTCGGACACGAGCATCGCAGCTTGGGTTCGGCAGTCCTAAATCAGAACTCGTAAGCAATCAGAACTCGGAAGCAATCAGAACTCGGAAGCAATCAGAACTCGGAAGCAATCAGAACTCGGAAGCAATCCCGACTCGTAGTTCAGGACGGCGAATTATTACAGGGGCTTAATTAGATATGCAACTGGGGAATCATAGTTTTAGCGAAAAAACTCGTTTTCGCAGGAAATCGGAGCAGGCGAAAACCTTTTTCTGCTCCAGCCCAACACCCTCGTAACCTTGACCCACCCTTACCCCCTTGTTACCTTGCGGCTGAAGCCTTTTCTTTTCAGGCATTTGACTAGGGGGCGCCCACGGGCCGCTCGTCTCGGAGGTATCATGAAGAAAACAGGATTGTTAGGGTTATCCTACACAGTGTTTTTCGCGACCTTGTTCACAACCATGATCGCGGCTATGTTCTCGACCACAGTGTGGGCGCAGTCTGATATCGATAGCGTCCCCCCGGTGGAGGCCCCGGCAAATACCTCGCCTACCATCAATACCTTCCCCATTGAGCGAGTGCAGACGCCGACTTATGCCGATTTGTACTGCGCCGGGTTCATCAGCAAACAGACTCTGCCCGATGCCAACTATGTCGCTGGCGGGCTACAGACGCCCACCACCACCAAGTTCACTCGTGGCGACATGATCTATCTTTCGGGAACCGGGTACAGCGCGGGCGCGGAATATGAAATCGTGCGCGCGCTGCGGGACATTGACGAGTATGAAATGTATCCCGGCGAAAAGAAACTGTTGAAGGAGACGGGGCAGCCCTACGAAGAAGTGGGCAGGATCAAGATAGTCGACACCCGCAGCCGCACCGCGATCGCGCAGATCGAATACGCCTGCGACGGCGTGAACCCCGGCGACACCGCCATTCCTTTCGCCGAGAAGCAGACTATTTCCTTCCACACGCCGGTGCACTTCGACCGCTTTCTGCCCGCCAGCAACAAGCTTACGGGCCGCATCGTGATGGGAAAAGATTTCGATTCGCAGCTGGGCACGGGTCAAAAACTTTACATCAACCTGGGAGCAAACCAGGGTGTGAAGATTGGAGACTTCTTTCGTGCCGTGCGCTCGTATGAGGCCGACTTGAAAGACCCGGTTGACTCACTTTCTTTCAAGGCCGCGATCGCCGAAGATACGCAGAAGAAGACGCCTTCGGTCGACCCGGCAATGTTTACCAAGGGCAACGGTCCGGTGATTCACGTGCGCGACCTGCCGCGCCGCGCGGTGGGCGAGATCGTGATTATCGGCGTGACCAATACCACGGCCACGGGTATGGTCGTATTCTCCATGGAAGATGTGCATGCGGGCGATACCGTGGAACTGGATCAGGTCAACTAGTTCGAGCAGAAACTAACGCAGAGAACACCGGGGACGGGAAAACCGTCCCCGGTTTTATTTGCAATTGTTTTACACATTGCGATGTGTAACAATTTACACATGGCTACGAACCTGGCGATCGACGACAAACTGATCGAAGAAGCGCGGAAGACGGGCGGGCACCGAACGAAAAAGGAAGCGGTGACCACCGCTTTGCAGGAATATATCCAACGCCATAAGCAGCGGCGAATTCTGCAAGCTTTTGGGACCTTTGACTTCGATCCTGCTTATGATTACAAAGCTGAGCGGCGCCGTAAGCGAGTATGAAGGTTTTGGTGGATACATCAACCTGGTCGCTCGCGTTGAGGCGCAAGTCAGTGGATCTTGCCCCGAGCGAGCGCCGGGTTGTACAACTGCTCCATCAGATTGTTGACGACGGACGGGCTCAACTCATGGGTTCGGTTCGTCAGGAATTACTTTCCGGCGTTCGCGAAGTTGCCCAGTTTCGGCGTCTGCGCGATTACCTGCGGGATTTCCCGGACGTAGCCCTCACCATCGAAGATTACGAAGAGGCGGCGCACGCCAGGAACGAATGCCGGAAAGCCGGCATTGCGAGTTCACCGGTCGATATGCAGATTTGCGCCGTCGGTCTTCATCGCGGCTGGCAGATATTCAGTACGGATCACGATTTTGTTCATTATGCTTCGGTGCTTCCGATCCAAATGCTTCTCACTACTTAAAGGAAGAGCTCTTTAATTCGGATCGTTCCTTATCTCCGAAGACCTCCGCGGTAAATCCTTCAATCGTTGCCCCATTCCTCCAGGCATCCAGCGGCAAGCCCGCTTTGCGGCAAGTTTGTTCGAGAAAAGTGGTGCAGTCCCAATGGTGCTCGACGGGCACCTGTGGCAGAAGCAGGCCGCGCTGCGGGCCCAGGCTGATGAGCAAGCCGTGGTGGCCGATTTCGATGGCTTCAGGTGAGATCGATTGTGGAGGCGACAGGATGCTCAGGTCGATTTCCAGCGTCTGCGCTTCCGGCAGAGTGACTGGATAGAAGCGCGTGTCTTCGAAGGCCGCGGCCCGCGCGGTTTCGGCGACGGTGCGATAGACGGACTCCTTCGGTAGAACATAGCCGACGCATCCCCGCAGTTCGCCGCGAATGTACAGCGATGTGAAAGCGCCGCGCGGTTCGGCAAGATGCGGGGTGGGAGGATCGAGCGAAATCTGACGCTTTTGCAGAGTTGAAAGGATGGATTCGTGGGCCAGGCGCAGCAGAATCGAGCGTTCTTCGGGCGAGAATTCGACTGACCCGGCAGAAAAATCGGCGAGCCGGCTTTCTTCCGGGTTTCGTTGCGAACTCGATGCCGGCCGTTGTTCCGGTCGTTCTCCCGGTCGTTGCTCCGAACGTTGTTCCGAACTAGGTTGTAGTAGCGACATCGCGGTCCGCCGGGGGCGGGACGGGTTTACGGCGACGGCTCAGAATAAAGGCGCGGCGGCGACGGCTTTTTACCACGCTGCGGTCAATCTTCGACCAGAAGGCGACAAAATAATCGATGGCCGACACCAGCGAGACACACACCATGAACCAGATCGCGAGATACGCGATCCAGTGAACCGGCAAAAAGTAGTGACGATAGATCGGCCATTCCTTCCAGCGGTGATCGAGAATGACGGCGACCACGGCCACGATCTGCACCACCATTTTAAATTTGCCCAGTTCGCTGGCCTCAATGGTGAAGCCCTCGGAGGCGGCGATGGAGCGCAGTCCGCTGACCAGAAATTCGCGGCCGATTACGACCACGGCAATCCATGCGGGAACCAGACTGGGATT